>Ga0209536_100002284_pt1 | contig 31150 bp, 29 predicted proteins | sample DeeMarSeWOR28_12_FD_187461 | JGI IMG/M metagenome (GOLD analysis project Ga0209536, IMG submission 187461) | Marine sediment microbial communities from White Oak River estuary, North Carolina - WOR-2-8_12 (SPAdes) (version 2) | ecosystem: Environmental > Aquatic > Marine > Intertidal zone >... | reverse complement strand
GGCGGCATAGCCAAGTGGTAAGGCAGAGGTCTGCAAAACCTCCATTCTCCGGTTCGAATCCGGATGCCGCCTCCAGAACCTGTAAAAAAGGGCAGCGTACGCTGCCCTTTTTTATTGTGCGCGGTGCAGGTTGCATCTGCCGGTCGGATACGACAGTTGATGGATTCAATGTTTGTGTCGGTGGTGAGGATCCGGCATATGGGGGTGGCGATGATACAGCCGCTGGTGGATGTGGCCGTGGCTGTGCTCAGCGTCGACCGGTTCGCCGGAGCTGTCGTGATGACGGTGGTGTCCGTCGTCATGTCGGTGCGGGTGCGCATGTCGCACGGGTAGGTGCTCGTGATAATGACGGTGTGTTTCGGTAAAGATCAGCGCAAACATGGCAGCCAGGATCAGGGTGCTGACCAGTTGGAATACATAAAACGATTCGCCGAGATAGATTTGGGAGACGACCACGCCGAAAAACGGTGCGGCGGAAAATGCCATTTGAGATCGAGCGGCGCCGAGCTTGCGGGCAGAAGAGATGTACAAAACGATGCTGATACCGTAAGAGAAAGCACCGATTGCAAGGGCGGTGAACACGATTTGCGGAGACGGCCACGACTTTACGATTGACGCGGCTATCAGCAGATTAATCGAGCCAAATATCAAACCCTTTAAAAAGGTCGTGCGCACGGCATCGATGCCGACAATCGACGCCGTGTAATTGTTGTCCAGGCCCCAGGCCACACACGCCAGTGCGATCAAACCACCGCCGATTCCTGGAACCATCGCCCCTTGAAAAGACAGGATCGCTCCGGCCAGCACGATTCCGGCATTTGCCACCGCAACCCTGCGGCTGATGTTTTCCCTGAACAACCAGCAAGCCAGGATGGCCGTTGCCGGTGTTTCCAGGTTCAACAGCAGTGACGCTGTGGTGGCAGCGGCATACTTGAGCCCGTACAGCAACAGGACCGGACCGACCATACCCCCGAAGAACAGGCTGCCGGCCAGATAAAGAAAATCCGAGCGGGTAGCTTGCCGCAGTGGCGATTTGACCTGGTAGTACACAGCCGTCGGCAGCAGGATCAGGGCCGCACCGAGATAAAAAAGCGATGCGAGCAAAAATGGATGGACTTGCTGCAGAAGCTGCTTGCTGAGCGGGGTGGCCGCACCGAACAATAATGCTGCCGCCAGTGCCTGGAGCCAACTCATTGTCTGTTTTCCCTTTTTGGGATGGCAGCGGTCTATGGTACCGATGCCGATCCGGTCGGCTGTGGCAAGGTATTGTATAGCCGGACATCAGCTTTGTGAAGAAAAATCCGAAATTCGGTTGACAAGAATCCGGTTGCATTTGTAAGATGCAAAAAATTCGCAGGGGCCGGCTATTCACCTCCTGCTCACCGCTGATGCTCGTACAGACCGGAATCTGGCCGCAATTGCTGACCTGCTCTCAAATCGCGATCCGGAATCCTGATCCGCAACCTTCTGCCGGCACCTGATCCCCTGCGATTGAATACAAAATACCAAGCGGTTGTCGTATATTTGCCTGGCTTGTCTGCAAGCTGAACGGGTTGCTCTTCGCACAGCTGTTCGCCGTACCGAAACCGGTATTTGCTTACCCGAGTTCAAGTCCTGTTGATGAGGAGAAGATATGCAGCCAAGGGACAGCGATATCGCCGCTCGCAACAATCCCGCCAATCCCGGTTCGAAACGGTTTGGATCCGCCTTTTTTCTCGCTTTCGGGGTTCTTTTCGCCTTGTGGGTGGTGTTCTCGGGCCGGTTCGATCTGTTCCACATCACCCTCGGCGTGATATCCTGCGGCATCGTGGCGCTGTTTTGCCGCGACTTTCTATTCACCACGGTCTCTCCCGGGGGCAGCATATTTTTTCTGTGGCTGCGGCTCGTCGGTTACATTCCCTGGTTGCTCTACCAGATATTCAAGGCAAATCTGCACGTTCTTTACCTGGTGTTGCACCCCCGGATGATGGATCTCATCGATCCTCACATTATCGAGTTCGACACCCGCCTCACAAGCGATTACGCCAGGACCACCTTTGCCAATTCGATTACACTGACCCCCGGCACCATCACCGTTGCGGTGACCGTGCTGGGCATCTTCAGCGTTCACTGCATCGATGTCGAGTCCGGCAAACCATTGCCGGGCGAGATGGAGGATAGAATCGCGAAGGTATTTCGTGAATGATGGACTCTCTTTTTCTGTATAGCGGTATCTACCTGGCGGCGCTGATGCTCGTCTCCCTGTACCGGGGGGTGTTCGGTCCCACCATCCTGGACCGGCTCATCGGCGTCAATGCCATCGGCAGTAAAACCACCGCTCTGCTGGTCCTGGTAGGGCTGATCTACGGGCGGGTGGAAATGTTCGTCGACATTGCCCTGGCCTATGCCTTGCTGAACTTTATAGCGGTGCTGGCTGCTTCACGGTATTTCCAGAAAAAGAAGGGCCTGTCGGACGAATCGTCCACCAGGTGAGCCTGCTGTCGGAAAGGATCTACCGATGCTCAACTATGTCGTGATTTTCCTGATTCTGGGGGGGTTGTTTTTTTTCACCGGCGGATCGGTCGGGATCATCCGGCTGCCCGATTTTTACTCCCGGTTGCATCCGGCCGGAAAACTCGACACCGCCGGCCAGCTGATGATCATGTCGGCACTGGCAATTTACGTTCTTCAGGATTTTTCCCTGCAGACGTTTTTAACCGCGACCAAAATTGTGTTGATCGTTGTTTTCGTTTACATCACCAGCCCGACGGCCACCCACGCCATCGTCGAGGCCGGTGTTCGGGCGGGTTTGAAACCATGGACAAAGGAGGAGCGGTCTTGATCTGGCAGATCGAACTGATCGTGTTGATAATCGTGGTGATTTGCGGGCTGGCCGCCATTTCGATCAAGGATCTGCTGGGAGCGGCCGTTCTATTTGGGGCCTACAGTTTCATGATGTGCCTTTTGTGGGCGATCATGGGAGCGGTCGATGTGGCTTTCACCGAAGCGACGGTGGGGGCCGGGGTCAGCACCGTTCTTTTCGTTGCAGCGGTTTTTCGAACCACCAGGAGGACGCGGGATTGAAGAAACTGGCCATCGTCATCGTTCTCATGTTTGGCGGATTGCTGTTTTACTCGGCACTCGAATTTCCTCCGTGGGGTGACCCGCAGGCGCCGGCCAGCACACACGTTTCTCCGCGTTACATCGAGCAGGCGGTATCGGAAACCTCCGTGCCGAACCTCGTAACCGCGGTTCTGGCCGATTATCGCGGCTATGACACCATGTTCGAAACCATCGTGATTTTTTCGGCCGGTGTCGCCTGCCTCTTGCTGCTTCGGGTCTACCGGCGGGAAGAAATGGAAACACGGCTGTACCGGCACCTACCCACCGGCATCACCTTGCGGGTCAAGGGCGAAAGGAAAATCCCCAAAGATTCGCAGGATTTCGAGCAGATCGACCTGACATGGGTTCCCTATGATCTGGCTGTAAAAACCACTTGTCGAATGATCGTACCGTTCAGCATGATTTTCGCCCTTTATGTCATCGCCCATGGTCACCACAGCCCGGGCGGCGGCTTCCAGGGCGGTGTTATACTGGGCGCTTCCGTCATCCTCTATGCCATATCCCACAACCTGCGCTTAAGCCTGCTGCGCATCAGCGAACGGCTGGCGGTGCTGCTCTGTGGCCTGGGGGTTTTTATTTACGCCGGTACCGGCTTGCTGTGCACCCTTTACGGTGCGAACTATCTCGACTATTCCGCATTGTCGCAACTGTTGGGTGTGGATCCGGTCACAGCTCGATCCCACGGAATTCTCATGGTGGAAATCGGGGTGGGTATTTCGGTAATGGCCGTTATGGTTCACCTTTACTACAACCTGGCTTCGGCCGGGCGGCACGATGAGGGGCTGTAAGCATGAGCGAACTGCTGCTGCTTATCATTTCCAAAATCAACTACTGGGTGTACATTCTGCTGATGATGATCGGCCTTTATGCCATCATATCGAAAAATAACCTGGTTAAAAAAATCATCGGCATGAACATCTTCCAAACCGCCGTTATACTGTTTTTCATATCCATTGGTGCCAAAAAAAATGCCACCATCCCGATTATTGAACACGGCCTTCATCCTGAAGGGCACGCTGTGCGCGCGGTGGATTACATCAACCCGCTGCCGCACGTGCTCATGCTCACGGCCATCGTTGTCGCCGTGGCAACCCTGGGGGTCGCGCTCGCGCTGGTGGTTAAGATTTATCAGCAATACGGCACGCTCGAAGAGAACGACCTTATCTCGATGCTGAAGGAATAGATGGGAGACGGGTATGGTAACAAAGGATGACCTGAAGCAGATTGTTATGCTCACATATCTCACCGAGCCGATGCAGGAGAAGCTGGCCGGTATCGTAGATTTGCTGAAATTCGACAAAGAAGAGGTCATTTTCAGAGAGAATGAGCCCGCAGAGCGCTTTTTCATGTTGCGGGCAGGCAGCATTCTCCTGGAACAGCCCATTACCGAGACCGCGACCGCTTGCGTCGGATCCATAAAACCGGGATATTCCTTCGGCTGGTCGGCCATGGTGGAAGAGAGCTTTTACACCAGCGATGCGGTCTGCGTCGAGCCCTCGGAAGTTTTTTCGTTCCGACGGGAAAAAATCAATCAACTTTTCGAGCTCGATCCCGAAATGGGGTTTCGATTCTACCAGCGCCTGCTGGTGATTATCAAGAAGCGGCTCGATTACCGCACGGAGCAGTTTCGCCGGGCGATCATGAACCATCCGGATATGCAGAGGTTGTTCAGCACGTAAAAAAATGGCGTTGAAATCGATTCTGGAACCGAAGAAATGATTCAACAACTGCCCGCCCTTATCGTCGTGTTGCCTCTCGTGGTTTCCTTCTTCGTGTTTTTCTCGGGGTGGTGGCTGAAACGGGCCGGATATATTCTGGTGGTTGCGGCCATGGTGGGCTGCTTTTTGATGTCCCTCGGTATCCTGAAGTCGGTGATCGTGACCGGTGTGATCCATTACCGTCTGGGTGGCTGGCCTCCGCCGTGGGGAATTGAATACGCTGTGGATCACCTCAATTCCTTTATGCTGGTTTTGGTGACGTTTCTGAGTATGCTCACCGCAGTGCATGCCCGCAGACCGGTTGAAGCCGAAATGCCCCAAAAGACGGCGCTCTTCTGGACGCTGTACCTGCTTCTGATCACCGGTCTTTTGGGCATAGTCATCACCGGCGATATGTTCAACCTCTTCGTTCTGCTGGAAGTGGCGTCTTTGTCAGGATACGCGCTTATCGCCATGGGCGAAAAAAAAGCCACTTTCGCCAGTTTTCGCTATGTCATCATCGGTACGATCGGCGCCAGTTTTTACCTTCTCGGTGTCGGTTATCTGTATATCAAGACCGGTTCGCTCAACATGGCCGACCTAACGCAACTGCTTCCCGAACTCTATCATTCCAAAGCGGTTTTAGCCGGGTTTATCTTCATCCTAATCGGCCTGAGCATAAAAATGGCGCTTTTCCCTTTGCACGGCTGGCTGCCCGATGCGTATACCTTCGCCCCTTCAGCCGTCAGCACCACCGTGGCGCCCCTGATGACCAAGGTAATGGCCTACGTGGTCATGCGGATGGTCTTCAGCGTTTTTCGATTGGAATTTCCCGTAACGGTCTTACAGGTCACCGATGTCATGGTGTGGCTCGGCACATTTGCCATCTTGTTCGGCGCCGTCATGGCTCTCTCCCAAAGCGACTATAAACGCATGCTGTCTTATGTGATTGTTGCCGAGATCGGTTACATCGTCGGGGGCATCGGCGTAGCGAATGTCACGGCCTTAAAGGGGGCTGTTTTTCACATTGCCAACGATGCCGTCATGATGGCGTGCCTGTTCATGGTGGCAGGTATGGTCTACCACAAGACCGCCGGGCACCGGATCGAGGATTTCAGGGGCCTGTTTAAAACCATGCCGGTTACCGCGTGCATCTTTACCGCAGGTGCCCTGGCGGTCATCGGCGTGCCGCCGACCTGTGGCTTTTTCAGCAAGTGGTATCTGCTTTTAGGAGGGTTGGAGGCACGCCAATGGGGTTTTGTTGCTGCCTTGCTTGTGAGCACCTTGATCAACGTTGCCCTGTTTTTCAGGATATTCGACAAGGGCCTGTATATCCATGCGCCGGGAAACCGTGAAGTCGAGGATGAGTTTTCGCATTCTTTGCAGACCGCTGAAGCCCCTGTCAGCATGTTGCTGCCGGCCTCGGTATTAGCCATCGCGATCGTGCTCATCGGAATTTTCAACCAGATCATCATCAATACCGTGATCCGCTTTGCCGTTCCAGGAGGAATCTGAAGCGGCTCCAGTCAATGCCGGAAAGTTGATGTAAATGTCGAATTTGTTTGATTTGGTGAACAGGCCTCTATGGGCGGTCCTCTGTCCTTTGCTGGTTTCCGTGCTGATTTTGCTTTCGGGAAAACGGCCGAACACCAGAGAAGCCTGGACGCTGCTCGGCTCTGTGCTGCTTTGTTCCATCGTCTTGTCGATGACCCCCTCGGTGCTGGCCAGCGGTCCGATTCACATCTCCTGGTTCAACCTGTTTCCCAACGTCGAATTTGCCCTTCGGGCAGACGCACTGGGCCTTATTTTCGCTACGACCTCCTCCTGCCTGTGGATATTGGTCTCCATCTATTCCATTGGCTACATGCGGTCGCTGAAAGAACACGCCCAGACACGCTATTACTTTTCATTTGCCCTGGCCCTTTTAGGCGCCATCGGAGTCGCGTTTGCCGCCAACCTGGTCACGATGTTCATCTTCTATGAAATCCTGACGATTTCGACCTATCCATTGGTGGCCCATGAAGAGTCACAGGAAGCCCTGTCGGCCGGCCACAAGTACCTGGCGTATTTGCTGACCGGTGGTGCTTTCTTTTTATTCGGCATACTGGCGGTCTATCACATGGTTGGAACCACTGATTTCAGCGCCCAGGGAGTGCTAAAACCGGCCCTGGGCTCGTTTTCGCGCTTCAGCCTGCAGGTGGTGTTTTTTTGCTTTCTACTCGGCTTCGCCAAAGCGGCCTGGATGCCGATACACGCCTGGCTTCCTTCGGCGATGGTTGCCCCCACGCCGGTCAGTGCACTGCTGCATGCCGTTGCGGTCGTAAAGGCAGGGGTTTTCGGTATCATCAGAATCGTATGTCACATATACGGCATCGACCTGATGCACGCTCTCGGCTTAGGACTGCTGCTTGCAGTAATTGCGGCCTTTACCATCGTTGTCGCCAATCTGTATGCCATCGGCCAGAATAATCTGAAAAGAATGCTGGCCTATTCCACCATCAATCAACTCTCCTTTATCCTTTTGGGAGTGGCGCTGCTGAGCCCCATGTCGGTCGCCGGTGCCATGCTCCACATTCCCTTCCACGGGTTCATGAAGATCACGCTCTTTCTGTGCGCCGGCGCCATAACCGCCATTGCCGGCAAAAAAGACATCAGCGAGTTGGCGGGAATCGGGCGTCAGATGCCCATAACGTTAGGGGCTTTTATAATCGGCGCTTTCGGAATGTGCGGAGCCCCTCCGCTGGCAGGATTTATCAGCAAGTGGCATGTGGCGATGGGTGCCGTCGAATCGGGAATGCTCTTCTTTTTGTTGATTATCTGTGTCGGTTCATTGCTGGATGTCGTCTATTTCTTTCCGGTAATCCGTACCGCCTTTTTCGCCCGGATTCCGGAGTCTGAGACCCTTTACGGTGATCAGGAAGAAAAAGTCGAGATCTACTCAGGAAAAATTCCGGTCGTCGAGGCCCGGCGCACGCTGTATCTGTTCATGGTCGTCCCACTGGCGATTACGGCCATCTTCTCGATCCTGCTTTGCATTTTTCCGAACCTTTTCGGAATCTACGATCTGGCCATGGCTGCCGTTAAACAAATATTTGGAGGTCCTTGACCATGAGCCCATTGCGGATTTATCCCAAAAAGCTGTTTTGGCGGTTATACTACCTTTTTCTCGTGATCAGTTTAATTTTGGATTTTTACTGGCTTTATGCGCATCTGTTTCACTACCATTTCTCGTTTCAATATCTTCCGCAATTTTTTGCGATTTTCGGGCTCTTCGGCTGTATGCTGCTCATCCTGATTGCAAAGGGAATGGGCATTTTCATTGTTGTTGACCAGGACTATTACCAGAAACTGTCGAGGTGATCGAATTGGCTGGTTGGCTGCACCCGGGATTGGTAATCGGCCTTGGCGGGCTGCTGATACCGTTTATCCCCTGGCAAAGAGTTAAGCAGGCATACTTTCTGCTGTTGCCGGTGGCAGGCCTGGCCATCCTGCTGTCCACTTCCATGGGGGTGTTCGGAACCATCCCGGCCTGGCCGGAAGCGCTTCACAAGTGGAACGTCGGGTTCCTGCAATTCACGCTCGACATCGGCCGGATTAACAAGCTGAGCATCCTGTTTGGTTATATCTATGTAATCGCCGCGTTTTGTATGAACATTTTTGCCCTGGGTGTCAAAAACGATTGGGAACATGTCGCTGCCATGATTTACGTAGGCAGCGCCCTGGGGGCCATATTTGCCGGTGATTTCTTCACCCTTTTCTTCTGCCTGGAGATCATGTCCTGGGCTCCGTTCTTTCTGCTTTTGTTTCGTGGGACAAAAAGATCAATGGGTGCTGCCTTCCGTTACATCCTGTGGCACCACGTCAGCGGGTTGTGCATACTGGCCGGCATTTTACTGCACTGGCATCAAAGCGGCTCCATCGAATTTACCCACATGCCCTGGGGCTGGGAAGGAAAATACCTGGGATCCAACCTGATGCTGCTCGGATTCGTCATCAATGCAGCCACGACGCCTTTTCACTCCTGGTTGTCGGACACCTATTCCGAAGCCAGTCCCAGCGGTTCGGTTTATATGACCGCGTTCACTACGAAGACGGCCATTTTCTGCCTGATCATCACCTTTTCAGGCGTACCGCTGCTGATGTGGATGGGAGCGATCCAGGCGGTCTTCGCTTTGTTTATGGCCGTGCTTGAAAATGATGGCCGAAGACTTTGCTCTTATCATATCATCTCGCAGATCGGATACATGGTAGCCGGTGTCGGGATGGGTACCGAAATGGGTTTAAACGGTGCTGCATCCCATGCGCTGTGTCACATCATTTACAATGCCCTGCTTTACATGGGCGCCGGCTGTGCGCTGGCGGTGGTCGGTACGGCCAAATTCGATCGACTGGGCGGCCTGTACAAGTACATGCCGATTTCCTTCTGGCTGTATATGGTCGGCGGATTTTCGATTTCCGGCTTTCCGCTGTTCAACGGTTTTATCAGCAAAGCCATGACCATCGAAGCAGCGGAGTTCATCCAAAGGCCGATCATATACCTGCTGCTGGAGGGAGCTACGGTGGGGACTTTCCTGCATACCGGCTTGAAGCTTCCCTGGAACATCTGGCTGCAGGGGCGGGATGAACCCCCCGACGACATCCGCGCAAAATTAAATGATTCGGCATTAAACACACCGGTGCACATGCTCGTCGGCATGGGGATCCTCGCTTTTCTTTGCATCCTCATGGGGGTCTACCCCAAAATACTCTACGACATGCTGCCCTATCCCGTGGAGTACGTTCCGTTCACCCTTACACGCGTTTTTTCCATAACGCAGATGTTCATCTTCACCTTTTTGGGATTTTGGCTTTTGCGAAAGCTGGTCAGGGGTTATCCGTCGTACGTTCTGGATACGGACTGGATCGCCAGGATCACCGGCATGCGGTTTGTTCAGGGCTGCATGGACTATCTTCCGGCTTTCGGCTCCTTTCTGGACAGACAGATCCTCAGGGCCACGAACACGGTTGTCGCCGGTATTCGCAATCCTGTGATAGAAATGAAGATCACCCCTGTGGCGATTGGCATAGGGGTGCTTTTGTCGTTGATCCTTTTTTCTCTGTATTTCGTGCTGAGAATTTAATTCGGCCTGATCCTTCTGAACTGACGGAAACGTATGAAAGCAAGAAACCTCACCGCCCTTTTAGCACTGCTGGTTATCCTCTTGCACGGTGCAGCGTTCGGGCTCCAGCCGGGAAGCCTGAGGTGGAAGTTTGCGACCGGAGGTCAAATCATCTCTTCGCCGGTTGTTACCCCTGAAGGAATCGTCCTGGTGGGCAGCCGAGATGGCTACCTGTATGCCATCGGGCAGGACGGGGAGCTTCGGTGGAAATATAAAACCGATTTTTGGCTGCAGTCCTCCCCGTCAGTCGGTCCCGACGGGACGGTTTATGTTGCCAGCTGGGACCATCATTTGTATGCAATTCGCCCCGAAGCAGATCTAAAGTGGAGATTCAGGGCCTTGGGCAAACAACCCATTGCATCGTCACCGGCAATCGGGACGGATGGAACCGTCTACGTCGGGTGCTATGACAATTATCTCTATGCAGTCGGAGCGGACGGGAACCTGCAGTGGAGGTTTAAAACCGAATATAAAATATCCTCGTCACCGGCGATCGGATTGCAAAACACGGTTTTTTTCGGCAGCTGGGACGGTTATCTATACGCTCTGGATCGAAACGGCCGGCTGCGCTGGTCCGTAAAGACCGGATACTGGATACAATCTTCGCCTGCCATCGGCAAAAAGGGAGAGCTGTTTGTGGGCAGCTGGGACCACCATCTGTATGCCGTCAACAACGATGGCTCTCTGCACTGGCGTTACAAAACCGATGATGTCATTACTTCTTCTCCCGCAATTGACCAGGACGGAACGATCTACATCGGTAGCTGGGATCACCACCTGCACGCCGTTGCCGGCACCGGTGAACGAAAATGGCGTTTTCAAACCGGGGGGAAAATATCTTCCTCTCCCGCAATAGGTGCCGCCGGCACGATATACTTCGGCAGTGACGATCACCATGTTTATGCGGTCGATCGGAACGGCGCGCTGAAATGGCGGTTCAAAACAGAAGGTGAAATCAGCTCTTCACCGGCCATCGCCGCCGATGGCACGATTTATGTCGGCAGCAACGACCACCACCTGTATGCCATTTCCGCCGACACCCCCGAATATCAGCGCCAGAGCCCATGGCCCGCTTTTCATTTCAATGGTGGGAAAGGAAATCGATAGACCGTGCCGGAGATATTCCCCAGCCGCCTAAAATGAAGGTTGATCGAGCAGGGCCGGTCTAACATTTTGCTTGACCTATGTAGGCAGAATCCATACAATCGGCCAGAAAACAGGGCATCCAACGCAGGAGGTTTCACCATGCCAGTCAAATTCAACCAGTATTGGACGGTCGATCCCGAAAAAGTAAAAGAATACGAGAAGTTTATCATCTCCAAATTCATACCGGGGATCAACCGGTTGGGCATCCACACGGTTGCCGGATGGACGGTTTTGATCGGCGCTTACAGTGAAATCATCTTCGAAGGAGTCAGCAACGACCTGGAGCTTTTAGAAAAAGCCCTGCGCAACAAGAAATACCAGCAATTAAGCGTGGGAATGCAGAAATACATCAAACAGTACAAAACCAAAGTGCTCGTCAGCACCGGGAAAAAAGAAGCGTATTCGACCGATATCAAGGAAGACACGGTCAAGTTCAACCAGATGTGGGACGTTGTCAGCAGCAAGAAAGAAGATTATGAAGCCTATGTGACCGAACAGTTTTATCCGAAGCTCGAAGAGCTGGGCATTCAGGTGGCCGGGGAATGGGAGGTTCTGATCGGTGACGGTCCCAGGATTATCTGCGAGGGAAGGGCGAACCAAGTTCAAACGCTGATCAGCAATCTGCAGAGCAAGGCCTTCAGAAAAATGCGGCAGGAGCTGAAGCAGTATGTCGAAAACTACCAAAGTCGCGTTTTGACCTTTCACATCCAGAAGGTCCTCGGCTACAAGTCGGCCAGCTACAATCTGATCACTGCATAGTCGATCGTCGATGTCCCACCGGTGTCAAAGATCACGGCCTGCAATACCACCTGCCGTTGTTTGCAGCTCCCTTTTTTGGCGATGGCCGCAGCGGTGAGCTTTCCGCCGATAATTGACCTCGCCGAACCACTATCCCGACCGCATTGACTCTCTTTCCTGCCGGTAGTGTGGAATTCACCTGTAGAGGGTTACAGCTGACCATCCGGCTGTGGATCAGCCCGCTGCCATGATTTGCGCGGGCATCCTTACAACCCGGGTGCTTGTTTTTTCGATGAGGCAGCTTATATTGGAGGAAAAAGTTTTCAGGAGGGGTACGGGGTAATGGAAAAACATCACAAGTTTTCGATCTGGTACATCCTGTTGGGGATCTGGGGCATCCTGATTCTTCACAACCTCATTTTTTCCGCTTTCACCACACGGGTGATTCCGTACAGCAAGTTCCTCGATTACGTCAAGGAGGGCAAGGTGGCCGAAGTGGCCATCACCTCCAACCAGATCCAGGGCAAGCTGAAGGGCGAAACCGACGGGATGGCGGAAGGCACTGTTTTCCGAACCGTTCGGGTCGATCCGGAGATATCCGAGCTGCTGGCCCAACGCGACATCACCTTCAAGGGGGAAATCGAGTCGACTTTTTTTCGGGACATCATGTCCTGGGTCGTTCCGATTTTTATCTTCGTGGGCATCTGGTACTTCTTCATGCGCCGCATGACCGGCCAGCAGCAGGGTTTCATGACCTTGGGCAAGAACAAGGCCAAAATTTACAGCGATGAGGACATCGATGTGCGGTTCGATGACGTGGCCGGGGCCGATGAATCGAAGCAGGAACTGGTGGAAGTCATCGAGTTTCTGAAACAGCCGGAGCGATTCACCCGTCTGGGAGGAAAAATGCCGCGCGGGATTCTGCTGGTGGGCCCTCCCGGAACCGGCAAGACCATGCTGGCCAAGGCGGTGGCCGGTGAAAGCGGGGTGCCGTTTTTCAGCCTGAGCGGATCGGAATTCGTGGAAATGTTCGTGGGGCTCGGGGCGGCCCGGGTACGGGATCTGTTCTCCCAGGCCAAGCAGAAGGCCCCGTGCATCATCTTCATCGACGAACTCGATGCCCTCGGCAAGGCTCGCGGTGTCGGCAACATGGGCGGGCACGACGAACGCGAGCAGACGCTGAACCAACTGCTGGTCGAAATGGATGGGTTCGACCCCCAGATCGGCGTGATCCTGATGGCGGCCACCAACCGACCGGAAATACTCGATCCGGCTCTTCTGCGTCCGGGAAGGTTCGACCGCCAGATCCTGGTGGACCGGCCCGACAAGATCGGACGGGAAGCGATTCTGCGGGTCCACATTAAAAACATCGCCGCCGGCAGCGACGTGGACGTCGAGAAACTGGCCGCCATGACCCCGGGGATGGTGGGGGCCGACCTGGCCAACCTGGTCAACGAAGCGGCACTGCTTGCAGTGCGCCACAACAAGGAACAGGTGAGCATGGCGGAGTTCGAAGAGGCGGTGGAACGCCTGGTGGCCGGCCTGGAAAAAAAGAACCGCCTGATCAACCCTCGGGAACGCGAGGTGGTGGCCTACCACGAAATGGGGCACGCCATCGTCGCCCAGGCCCTGCCGGGCACCGACCCGGTGCAGAAGATCACCATCATCCCCCGCGGCATCGCCGCTTTGGGATATACCATGCAGGTTCCCACAGAAGACCGGTATCTAATGAAAAAGACCGAGCTGCTCAATCGCATTGCCACCCTGCTGGGCGGCCGGGCGGCCGAAAAGATCGTATTCGAGGACATTTCCACCGGTGCCCACAACGATCTGTCCAAAGCCACCGACATCGCCCGCAGCATGGTCAAAGAATACGGAATGAGCCCCAAGGTCGGCCAGGTTTACTTTGCCAGTGAAAAACAGTACCGTTTTCTCAATATCCCCGGCATGCAGGGAGCCACGGAATACAGCGAGGCCACCGCCGAGGTTATCGATGCGGAAGTCAAAGAGATCATCCAGCAGCAATACGACGTGGCCCTGGAGATATTGAACGACCAGCGCGAACTGCTGGAAAAGGGGGCCAAGGTGCTGCTGGAGAAAGAGACCATCACCGGCGTTGAACTAAAAGCTCTCGGCGAGGGTTCAGGCCGGTCCGTAGAAACGGCTCCGGCCCCAGTCGACTAACTGCAGGGCATTGTCGTTGGGGGTGTTTTATCCCGCTTCGATGAGCGCACAGCCATTGTATCCTTCGATCGGGTCGGCGGGTCCTTCCGCTGCCCCGATCAAATCCCCCTGCGTTCAGGTGATGCGTGGCGGTATCTTATTTTACCGGATCCTGAAAGCAGCGGCACCGTTTCGCGAACGGGGGCAGCCGCAGCCAAACGCCCGGAAATAACAGCGAGGGACCTTTTTGTAACCGCATCCAGGTTCACCGGCAAGGCGGGTCGTGATCGTGCCGGTTTCAGGCTTCCACTTCGACAAAATACGCCTTGCTGGGCCCGTCGAGCAGCAGGAACGAATCGATACGGACACGCAGCAGCTCGGCATCGGGATGGTCGACCAACTCTTTCAGGTGGGGATGGCGGGAAAGAAACGACTTTCGTATGCGGGCTCTTTTCAGCGGATCACCGATTGGTTTGAAGACTCCGGAAACCGTGAGTGCCTGAATGCGGCGAGGATCGGATACCCCCCGGCTGTCGACCAGCAAACTCACCGACCGGTTTTTCGTCACGTTGGCGAACTTTTTCGAGTCACGCCGAGTGAACATATAGACTTCACGGCAGTTTTCATCTGTGATATATGCCATAAAAGAGCAATGCGGCGTTGCGCCGCTGACGGTCGCCAGCACGCAGACATTCTTTCCCAGAAGTAAAGCCTTCATACGGTCGAGGCTCATCGGTCACACCCGCAGCGTTCGGATTCCGGAGGGCAGATCGCTTTGTCGGCCCGCGCCGCAAAGCGGGTCAGAGTATGTCAGAATCGAGCCGTGGCCGCAAGCCATTTCGCTCGCACACCGCCGGGATTTTTCCGGACCTTGATTACAGGAGAGGGTCGATGACGGAAGAAAAGATAAAGTTGGGAGCCAGCACCTGCCTGCTGGGAGAAAATGTGCGCTGGAACGGCGGGCATGCCCGCAGCCGGTTTGTTACCGACACCCTGTCGCAGTTCGTGGAATTCGTGCCGGTCTGTCCGGAAGTGGAAGCCGGTTTTCCGATCCCCCGGGAGACGTTCCGCCTGGTGGGAGAGATCGAGCGTCCGAGGCTGGTCACCACCAAAACCGGCGTAGATCATACCGATACCATGGTCGCCTGGGCCCGGCAACGGGTCAAAGCACTGGAGAAAGAGAACCTGTGCGGCTTCATCTTCAAGAAGGACTCTCCCAGCAGTGGCCTGAAAAACGTCAAGGTGTACAATGACAAAGGGATGCCGGTGAAAAAAGGCGTCGGCATGTTCGCCCGAATATTCACCGAACACTTTCCACGCATTCCGGTGGAGGAAGAAGGGCGGCTGAATGACGACATGCTGCGGGAGAATTTCATCGAGCAGATCTTCACGCTAAAGCGCTGGCGCGAAGCGCTGCAATTGAAAAAAAATGTGGGCCGGTTGGTCGATTTTCACACCCGGCACAAGCTGCTGATCCTGTCACACAGCCCCGAGATTTACCGCAGCATGGGCAAGCTGGTTGCCGGTGGCAAATCGATGCCGATCGATGCGCTTTACGACCAATACGAAAATCGGTTGATCGACGCCCTCCGCCTGAAAGCCACCGTAAAGAAAAACACCAACGTGCTTCAACACCTGATGGGCTATTTCAAAAAGCAGCTTTCCGCCGATGAGAAGCAGGAGCTGCTGGAGATCGTTGAGCGCTATCGCCGGGAGCTTGTTCCGCTCGTGGTGCCGGTTACCCTGATCAACCATTATGTGCGCAAGTACCAGCAGCCCTACCTGGCCCGGCAGGTCTATCTCAATCCGCATCCGATCGAGCTGAAACTGCGAAACCATGCCTAGCCCAAAGGGCGAATGAGGGAGCCAGCCATCGGGGATCGGAAAGTTTGAAACCGGTCTTAGATCATTTTAGTGAAACCATGAAGGACAAACCGATATTTGTAGCAGGTGCGAGCGGATATGTCGGCGGGCGGCTGGTGCCGATGCTGCTGGAGAAAGGCCACCGCGTACGGGCACTGGCCCGATCACCCGAAAAAATCAGCTGCCGGCCCTGGGGCCGGCACCCACAGCTGGAGGTGGCCCACGGGGATGTGCTCGATCGGTCTTCGCTGGAAAAGGCCACCGTCGGATGCGGGTCGGCATTCTATCTGGTCCATTCCATGATCGCCAGCAAGGGGCGTTTCGCCGAGGCCGATCGGTTGGGCGCCGTCAACATGTCGGCCGCCTGCGAATCGAACCGGCTGGAGCAGATCATCTACCTGGGAGGCCTTGGCGATGCCAACGAGGGGATCACCAGCAAGCACCTGCGCTCCCGCCACGAGGTCGGCGAAATCCTGCAGGCCGGAGCGGTTCCGGTTACCACCCTGCGGGCGGCGATGATTCTCGGATCCGGCAGTGCGTCCTTTGAAATCATGCGATACCTCGTGGAGAACCTGCCGGTGATGACCACCCCCCGCTGGGTGCATTCCCCAAATCAGCCGATCGCCATCAGCAACGTTCTTAATTACCTGATCGGTTGCCTGGAGCACGATCAAACCCGCGGTCAAACTTACGATATCGGCGGCCCGGATGTGCTGACCTATCGCAACCTGCTGGATATGTACGCCGAGTTGGCCGAACTGCCGAAACGCTGGGTGGTCCCCGTACCGGTGTTGACCCCGCGGTTGAGCTCTTACTGGATCCATTTGGTCACTCCCGTGCCGTCTGCCATTGCCCGTCCGCTGACCGAAGGCTTGACCAGTGCCGCCGTGTGCCGGGAGAACCGCATCATCAGCATTGTCCCCCAGAAGCTGCTCAGCTGCCGGGAGGCGATCCGCCTGGCCCTCGATCGCATCGGCCAGCAGCAGGTCGATACCTGCTGGTTGGATGCAGGGCGGCTGCTGCCGCCGGAATGGGCCTATTGCGGTGATGCCGACTACGCTGGCGGCACTGTTCTGGATTGCAGCTACCGCGTGGTGATTGAAGCCTCCGCCGGTCAGCTATGGCCGGTGATCGCCCGGATCGGCGGTGACACAGGCTGGTACTTTGCCAATAGGCTCTGGCGCCTGAGGGGATGGATCGATCGGTTGATCGGAGGAATCGGTCTGCGTCGCGGGCGGAGGCATCCGGCGGAGATATACATCGGCGACGCCCTCGATTTCTGGCGGGTGCTGAGCGTGCAACCCGGTTCCGTTCTCACACTGCTGGCCGAAATGAAGCTGCCCGGTGAAGCCATCCTGGAGTTTCGGCTTCAGCCCAAGGGGGAGCAGCACACGGAACTTCAGATGATTTCGCGGTTCCTGCCCGCAGGGCTGTGGGGTCAGCTCTACTGGTACAGCCTGTATTTCGCACATCGGTGGCTGTTCGCCGGGATGTTGCAGGCGATGGCCCGGGCAGTCGGCCGACCGGTGGTTGAAGGTCCGCAGCGATTCGATCCGCGACCGCACGATGCCTGTCGCCTCCCGGCAGCGTGAAGCCCCCGGCGGCGCTGATGCGCACGGGCAGTTGGTTTACGGAAACCTGAAACCGTGTCAGCTGCCGGAGAACTTGCCCGGTGAGGGCCAGTGCCGGGTTACGATATCGGTAACCCGGTTTTTCTTTGTGCAACCGCAACCCGTAGCCATGGAAAAAGATCAAAAGCAAAACGGAGATGGTCGTGGCATCACCGAGACGATCCAATGATAGCAAAGTGCACCCGGCGCGCATCCGGGTATTGAATCAAAGAGACTTTGCCGGCGGAGAATATGTCCTTTACTGGATGCAGCAGTCCCAGCGGGCGCAGGAAAACCATGCCCTGGAATATGCTGTTGAGCTGGCCAACCATTTGAAACAGCCTTTGCTGGCCGTTTTCGGCCTGACGAACAGCTATCCGGAGGCCAACCGGCGCCATTTTACGTTCATGCTGGAGGGCCTGCAGGAAACCCAGAAATTGCTGGCCCGGAGAAGGATCAAACTGGCGGTTCGGGCCGGGCATCCGGTCGATGTCGCCCTGGAGGCCGGAGCACAGGCCTCTGTGATCGTCTGCGACCGGGGATATCTGCGACACCAGAAACAGTGGCGGCAGGCCGTGGCCCGCAGCGCCGGATGCCGGGTGGTGCAGGTAGAAAGCGATGTGGTCGTGCCGGTGGATGTGGTCAGCAGCAAGGCGGAATACGCCGCCCGAACCATCCGACCGAAACTCCACCGCCTTTTGCCGGAATTTCTGACCGGCATCCGACCGACGACCGTTCGCAGGTCTTCTCTGGATCTGCCGCTGGACGCATTGAGCCTCCGGCGCATAGATCCGGTCATGGAAACGCTTTCGATCGACTGCTCCGTCGAACCGGTGTCAGGTTTTTACCGCGGCGGCACCGCTGCGGCCAAAAAGTGCTTTGCCGGATTCCTGCGAAACGGCCTGAAGCACTACGACCGGCACGGCAACCAGCCCCAGACCGACGATGTCTCTCACATGAGCATGTACCTGCATTTCGGGCAGGTCTCACCCCTTTACCTGGCCTTGCAAGCGGGCAAAGCCGAAAGGGCAGGGGAGAAAAACCGCAGCGCCTACCTGGAGCAGCTGATCGTGCGCAGGGAGCTGGCCGTCAATTTTGTACACCAAACCCCGGACTACGACAGCTATGGGTGTCTTCCACACTGGGCCAGGCAGACCCTGGAAGATCACCGGTTCGACAAACGGCAGCATCTCTACTCCCGCCGGCAGCTTGAAAAGGCTGCCACCCACGATCCTTACTGGAACGCCGCCATGGGGGAGATGAAGCACACCGGCTTCATGCACAACTACATGCGGATGTATTGGGGGAAAAAAATCCTGGAGTGGAGCAAAACTCCCCGGCAGGCATTTGAAACCACCCTGGCTATCAACAACAAGTACTTCATCGACGGCCGCGATCCGAACTCCTACACCGGGGTGGCGTGGATTTACGGTCTGCACGATCGGCCCTGGGTCGAACGGCCGATATTCGGCAAGATCCGCTATATGGCCGCTTCGGGCCTGGAACGCAAATGCGACATCCAGGCCTACGTTCGCAAGGTGGAAAAGCTAAAGGAGTCGGCACAAAATAAACAATAAACGCTGAATTGGGATTGGCTGGCTGGCCACTTGAGGTCGGCAGGCTGCCTTTGATCCAACAGTAGGGTCTGAGGCCGTGAACCCCAATCCCAATCGGGCGTGCACCCTGCCGCGTGCGGAAAAACAAGAGGCGGGGCCAGGTCGAAAGCCCGCCCCGCCTGTATGCAGCTATGCGTTGATTTGGTTCTTATTTAACCCGACCTTCGCGCCAGGCCTTCAACAGTCCGTCGTAGTCCACCGTCTCGCCTTTCGGTTTTTCATTGACCATGGCTTTCGGTGAGCCGGGTTGGTTCAACCAGTAGGACTCCTCTCTTTCAGGGTTCAGCTTGGGTCCGCACTCTTTCTGAGTCCCGGAACGCTCGATTCGTTGCAGCACCCGATCCTGTTCGCGGGCCAGGTTGTCCATGGCCCTGTCGACCGTCACTTCACCGGAAACCGCCTCACCGACATTTTGCCACCACAGTTGGGCCAGCTTCGGATAATCCGGCACATTGGTTCCGGTAGGCGTCCAGGCGACTCGCGCCGGGCTGCGATAAAATTCCACCAGTCCTCCGAGTTTCGGTGCCCGCTCGGTGAAGGATTCATGGCGGATATCGCTGTCGCGAATCGGGGTCAGGCCCACGTGGGTTTTCTTCAACGAGGTGGTCTTGGCAACGCAGAACTGAGCATAGAGCCAGGCGGCCTTGCGGTTCTCGAGCGGCGTGCTTGTCATCAACGTCCACGACCCGCAATCCTGATATCCCAGTTTCATCCCTTCTTCCCAGTAAGGCCCGTGGGGCGAAGGAGCCATGCGCCACTTCGGGGTTCCATCCTCGTTGACCGTCGGACCGGGGGCGACCATGGTCGGAACAAATGCCGTGTACCAGAAGATCTGCTGGGCGACATGACCCTTGGCCAGCACCGGCAGGTAGGTGTAGAAATCCATCCCCAGCGCTCCCGGTGGCGCATATTTGCGGAGCCATTCCATGTACTTTCTGAGCGCGTATTTGGCCGCCGGGCCGTTGGCAGCACCGCCGCGGGCCACGCTGGCTCCTACCGGGCGGCAGCCTTCGACGCGGATGCCCCATTCATCGACCGGTTTGCCGTTGGGAATTCCCTTATCTCCGGCGCCGGCCATCGACAGCCAGGCGTCGGTGAATCGCCAGCCCAGGTCCGGTGCTTTCTTGCCGTAGTCGTTGTGACCGTATATGGCCTTGCCGTCGATTTCCCTGATATGTTCGCTGAAAAACTCGGCAATGTCCTCGTAGGCCGACCAGTTGACCGGCACGCCCAGCTCGTAGCCGTAGATCTCCTTGAACTTCTTTTTGAAATCCGGGCGATTGAACCAATCGTAGCGGAACCAGTACAGGTTGGCGAATTGCTGGTCGGGAAGCTGATAAAGCTTGCCGTCAGGGCCGGTGGTGAAGGATTTGCCCATAAAATCGTCAACATCTAAGGTGGGCAGTGTCACGTCCTTGCCCTCGCCCTTCATGAAGTCGTCCAGGGGAACCACAAACCCGTATCGCATATGGGTGCCGATCAGGTCGGAGTCGTTAATGTAGGCGTCGTAGACGTTTTTTCCGGATGCCCACTGGGTTTGCAGTTTTTCAATGACATCTCCTTCCTGAATTAGGTCATGGGCAACCTTGATTCCCGTAATCTCAAAAAATGCCTGGGTGAGCACCTTCGACTCGTATTCGTGAGTCGGGATGGTTTCGGAGACGACTTTGATCTCCATGCCCCTGAAGGGCTTGGACGCGTTGATGAACCATTCCATTTCTTTCATCTGCTCTGCTTTGGTCAATGTCGACGGCTGAAATTCATTGTCCACCCACTTTTTGGCGGCTGCCATATCCGCGCTTGCCGTACCGGCAGAGATAGCGAATAATGCTGCCACAGCTCCCACCAGCAGGAACCAACTGGTCTTCTTCTTTAACAGCATAGCAATCATGTGCTCACCTCCTGTGGGCCTTCATTGATTGTTTTGGCTCATGCGGCTCATATCGCAGGCGTGAAGGCCATAATCGCGAGGCGACATAAACCAGATAGACTCCTTTCGTTTTTCGGGTTACCCCCATCGCATTACAACTGTGATCCAACATACGGAAATGACGAGCATGATCCAAAGGCTGAAATCGGTCAACCCGACCCATGCGAGAAAGATGTAAGCACTGCCCAGCAGCCCGATAAAGAGGCGATCACCCGGCGTGGTGGGAATCGGCAGGAAACCACGGCGTTCGATGGAAGGCGACATGACCTGCCAGATGGTCATGGCTACCAGGATAAGGAATATGGCGGCAAAAAAAACGGCCGTCGGCAGTGTCCACTCCATCCATTGCAGCGTAAGGGTCATTTTTGCTCCTGTTTACACTCTTCCCAGGGCAAAGCCCTTGGCCATGTGATTGCGCGCAAACCAGATTACCAGCATGCCCGGTACGATCGTCAGCATACCGGCCGCAGCCAGCAAGCCATAATCCAGGCCGGTCGCACTGATGGTTCGTGTCATGATGGCCGCAATCGGTTTGGCATTGGTTACCGTCAGCGTGCGGGCAATCAGCAGTTCGACCCAGCTGAACATGAAACAGAAAAAGGCCGTCACGCCCACCCCCGCCCGGATCAACGGAATAAAGATGGTGAGAAAAAAACGGGGAAAGCTGTATCCATCGATAAAGGCGGTTTCGTCGATTTCCTTGGGGATCCCCGTCATAAAGCCTTCCAGGATCCACACCGCCAGGGGCACGTTAAAAAGGCAGTGGGCCAGTGCGACCGCAATGTGTGTATCCATGAGTCCCACTGAGGAATACAGCTGGAAAAAGGGCAGGGCGAAAACCGCCGCCGGCGCCATCCGATTGGTGAGCAGCCAGAAAAACAGGTGCTTGTCGCCCAGGAACCGAAACCGGGAAAAAGCGTAAGCGGCCGGCAGGGCCGTCAGCAAGGAGATGACCGTGTTGATGCTGACATAGATAATGGAGTTGACATAACCCGAGTACCAGGATTGATCCGTGAAGATTTTGATATAGTTGGCAAACGTGATGTCTTTGGGGTAGAGGGCGAAGTACCCGAGGATGTCGGCGTTGGTACGCAACGACATGTTGAGCATCCAGTATATTGGCATCAACAGCAGACCGAAGTAAATGGCCAAACAGATGGTCTTTTTTTCAAGTTTCATACCTTTTCTCCCCGTCCGACTCTCTGAAGTGCCTGGTAAAACATATAGCTGAACAGCAGTACGATGACGAAGTAGATGAGCGAGAAGGCACCGCCCGGTCCCAGGTCGAATTGCAGCAGGGCGATCTTGACCAGATAAATCGACAAAAAGGTCGTCGAATTGCCGGGGCCGCCGCCGGTGAGCACAAAGGGCTCGGCATAAATCAGAAAGCTGTCCATGAAGCGCAACAGAAAGGCGATGGTGAGCACCCCGCGCATTTTCGGCAGCTGAATGTACCAGAATGTCGACCAGGCCGAGGCGCCGTCAATTTTGGCTGCCTGGTAGTAGGCATCGGGGATCGCCCGCAACCCGGCATAGGCCAGCAGGGCCACCAGCGGGGTCCAATGCCAGACTTCCATCAGCATCAGCGTTACCCAGGCGTCGAGGGGTCGTGCGGTGTGATCGAATTCGACGAAATAGTTGACGGCTTTACCGAATAACCCGATGTCGGGACGGGTAAAGATGATCCAGATCGTTCCGATCGTATTCCATGGGATGAGCAGCGGCAGCGATATGGTCACCAGGCAAAGAGAGACGCCCCAACCGCGTTTGGGCATGGCCAGGGCAAGCAGTATCCCCAGCGGCATCTCGATCAGCAACACCAGACCGGAGAACAGAAATTGACGCCACAGGGCGTCGTGCAGGCGCTCGTTGGCCAGCATCTCCTCGTACCACTCGGTGCCGACAAACACGCTCTGGCCCGGTCCCCAGATGTCCTGCAGGGAATAATTCACCACTGTCATGATCGGCAGGATCGAGCTGAAGGCCACGATGATAAAAACCGGAAGAACCAGAAACCAGGCCCTGTTGTTTTCCCACTTATCCACGTTGATGCTCCTGCTGGTATTCGACTATTTGCTTTTCGGCCGTGGCGGTCGATTGCCTATTTCACCAGGCGCCCGTCTGAAAACAGTTTGGTTCGCTGGACTGGAAATCGCAGCCAGGCCTCGTTTTCCGGCACGGCCTGGTCTTCGGGCAACCTGGCACGCAAGATGTGGCCGGCAAGTTTTAGGGTGATGATCTTGAAATTGCCCTGGTCCTCCACGGCCCTGACCCTTGCCGCGATTCCGCCATCAACGGATCCGGCGTGCACTTCCAGATACATCGGACGGATGCCGATCTCCAGTTTCCCATCGGTTTTGTTGCCCAAATCGGCTGTATGGTCATCCAGCTGGACAGAGGCACCATCGATGCGAGCCATGTTGCCTTCCAGGGTGCATGGGATAAAATTCATTCCGGGGCTGCCGATAAAATAACCGACGAATTTATGCGTCGGATTTTCGAAAAGCTCCTGTGGTGTTCCAGTCTGGACGAGCTCGCCCTCGTACATGACCATGACCTGGTCGGCGAATGTCAGGGCTTCCACCTGGTCGTGGGTAACATATATCAGCGTCAGCTTAAGTTGTTCATGGACCTCCTTGAGCTTGCGCCGCAGATTCCACTTCAGGTGGGGATCGATCACTGTCAGCGGTTCGTCAAACAGAATCGCAGCCACATCGCTTCTGACCAGACCCCTTCCCAGTGATATTTTCTGTTTGGCGTCTGCCGCCAGGCCGGCGGCTCTCTTGTTTAGGAATGGAACCAGGTCAAGAATCTCGGCCACCTCCAGGACACGGTTTTTAACTTCGCTTTCTCCAATACCCCGATTGCGCAAAGGAAATGCCAAGTTGTTGAAAACCGACATCGTGTCGTAGAGAACGGGAAATTGAAACACCTGGGCGATATTGCGCTTTTCCGGCGGCAGTTCGGTGACATCCGTTCCGTCATAAAACACGCTTCCCTGGCTGGGTGTGATCAAACCCGATATGATGTTGAGCAGGGTGGTTTTGCCACATCCGGATGGGCCGAGCAGGGCGTAAGCGCCGCCATCTTCCCACTGGTTATGAACCCGTTTGATGGCGTAGTCGGTTTCACCCTTGGGATTTGCGTAATAGCTGTGAGCGACTTCCCTTAGTTCAATGTGGGCCATGTTGATCTCTTATTGTAGCGAGTTTGGGATGCACGTCCGGGTAGGAGATGCCACCAGCTTACTGTCGGTGTCGTATACAAAAAAGCGGCACGGGCTGGCGAACACGGAAACTTCCGATCCGATCCGATAATGATGCACGCCGTTTTCCTGCACGACCAGTCGAACATTGTCGTATTGAACATGAACAAAGGTTTCCGAGCCATTGATTTCCGCCAGCTCCACCTTGCCCCGCAGCTCGGTATCTGCATTGCTCGTCCGGTGAAGAGACAGATGGTTGGAGCGCACACCGAAGGCATATTGACCGGCCGGCAGCCCCTGCATGTGATCGATCAGTTCAAACTCGATCCCGCCGGCGAAGTGGGCGCTGTCGCCCTGAACCGATCCAGCGAGGAAGTTGATCGGAGGGTCGCTGAATACTTCAGCCACCTTGGTCGTCGAGGGATTGTGATAGACCCCGGCGGTGGAACCGGTTTGCAGAATGCGTCCTTCGTCGATGACCACGATACTGCCGGCCAGCATGAGTGCCTCGGCCGGTTCGGTGGTCGTGTAAACAACGATGGCCTTGCGTCGTTCAAAAATGTCCTGAAGCTCGATCCGCAGCTCTTCTCGCAGCTTATAATCCAGATTCACCAGGGGTTCATCCATCAGCAGAAGGTCGGCGTTTTTCACCAACGCCCGAGCAATAGCGATCCGCTGCTGCTGGCCACCGGAAAGCTCGGCGGGCAGTCGCTTCAGCAGATCCTCGATATGGAGCATCTCCGCGGTTTCGCGTACCCGGCGATCGATTTCTGCTTTGTTAACGCCGGCGATCTTTAAAGGCGAGGCGATGTTTTTATATACGGTGAGGGATGGATAGTTGATGAACTGCTGATAAACCATGGCGACGCTGCGTTTGCGCACTGATACGCCGGTGACATCATTGTCGTCAATCAGGATTTTACCGCGGGTGGGGCGATCGATGCCGGCCATAATCCGCAAAAGCGATGTTTTTCCGGCCAGCGTGCGGCCAAGTATCACGTTGCGGGAACCACTTTCGAACGTCAGGTTTACATCTGTGAGGTGGACCTCGCGCCCCACGAGCTTGTCAACGTTCTGCAGTGTCAGGCCCAATTACTAATCTCCAGTTGCAAACGAATCCGACCGTTTATGATAACCGAAACCGTCGATTGAGAAAAATGAATGTGTATTTTTAGCTAGCACCATTTGCCGGTTATTTCAAGCCAAAGATGGACCGAAAAAATCAAATAGCCCGTTTCCCAACAATTTTGGGTAGTCAATTGCAAGGGGGATATGGTAAACAGTTGCGCGGATAACGAAATGGAGGTTATGGTTTACTGAAACCGTCGCCAGGAGGCAGAAATTGAAGACCCAGGTTCTGATTATCGGCGGTGGCGCTACCGGCACGGGTATCGCCCGGGATTTGGCCCTGCGTGGTGTCCAATGCACCCTTGTGGAACGCGGAGATATCAACGCCGGCACATCCGGAGCCAATCACGGCCTGCTGCACAGCGGAGCCCGCTATGTTTCTTCAGATCAGGGCAGTGCCATAGAATGCCGCATCGAAGGGGAACTGTTGAAAAGGATGGCACCGCAGTGCATTGAAGATTGCGGTGGGCTGTTCGTGGCGGTGGAAGGTGACGATGAAAAGTATGTAGCTGATTTTCCGCATCTGTGTGTGCAGTGCGAGATCCCCGTTAAGGAAATGGATGTGAAAGAGGCTCGCGAGATCGAGCCGACCCTTTCAGACAAATTGATTGCGGCCTATGCCGTAAAAGATGCCTCGATCGATCCGTTCAAGCTCTCCTTGGAGAATATGGCCCACGCCCAGGCACTTGGATCTACCTTGCTGCGATTTAGGCAGGTGGTTGGATTTGAGAAAAAAAACCACCGAATCGTCACCACGCGCCTGCGAAACGCCGTTACTGGTAAAGAAACCATCATCGAAGCCGATCTGGTGGTCAACGCCACCGGTGCCTGGGCCGGTGAGGTTGCCGCCCTTGCCGGAGCGGAGATTGAAATCATCTGTTCCAAAGGCAGCCTGCTGGTTACACACAACAGAATTACGAATCTGGTGGTAAACCGCCTGCGCGCTTCTGCCAATGCAGACATCCTGGTGCCGGGTGGCACCGTCTCCATCCTCGGGACCACGTCCATCCGAGTTGAAAATTTAGACCAGGTTTATCCGACTGTCGAAGAGGTGGATGCCATGGTCAGTGAGGCGGTTGGGATGATCCCGGTCCTGGAAAATGTTCGCTATATTCGCGCGTTCTCCGGTGTCCGGCCGCTGGTCGGGTCCCGGTCCGCATCCGACGATCGGGATGTCAGCCGCAGCTTTTCACTGATCGACCATGCACCAGACGGCATTGAGAACTTCATCAGTATCACCGGCGGCAAGCTGACCACCTATCGGTTGATGGCCGAAAAAACCGCCGATCTGGTCTGCGACCGGTTGAGCATATCCAAGCCTTGTCTCACCGGGACAGAACCACTGCCGGAAACCCAGCCGGGAAAGTGGACCCAACCCGGTTTGGCGCCGAGATTATGGATCCAGCAGCATGAGCCGGATGACGTCCTGCTTTGCGAATGCGAAATGGTACCCAAAAGCGCAGTCGATTCCATCGTTGAATCCATTCGCAAGCAAAAAGGTCAGCCGGATCTGAAGGCCATCGCACTGCGCAGTCGAATCGGCAAAGGTGCCTGTCAGGGCACATTTTGCGGTGTGCGTGTAACCTCCTACCTGATGGACCAGGGGCAGTTGGAATCGGAAAAAAGCGTGCCCAACCTGAAAGAATTTCTCTGCAAGCGCTGGGTCGGACAGCACCCGACACTCTGGGACAAACAACTGGTGCAGTCCGAGCTTCTGGAAGCGCTGCACTGCGGATATTATGGACTGGAGCTGTAGCGAAGCCATAGACGTAGGGCAGTTATGACTGACGGTACACCCCTTACATGTGATGTTTGCGTGATCGGCAGCGGTCTGGCGGGAATGGCGGCCACCGTATTTGCCGCCAACAGAGGCTTGTCCGTCGTCCAGGTGGGACGCACCGGAGAGATCATGTTCGCCAGTGGACTGCTGGACCTGCTGGGCGTGCATCCGGTGAGCGAAAGGCGCTCCTGGAGCGATCCCTGGGCAGCACTCGATGCGCTGGCAAAGGATATTCCCGGCCATCCTTATGCCCGTGTGGAAAAAGAGGACATCAAAGCGGCCTTTGATGAGATCCTGACTTTCCTGGAGGAAAACGGTCTTCGCTACCATCGTCGAGTGGATCAAAACAGCGAGGCACTGACTTCACTGGGCACCCTAAAAACCACCTACGCGGTTCCCCACACCATGTGGAAGGGAGTCGAGGCTCTGGAAGAAAAACCGGCCTGCCTTTTCATCGACATCCGGGGCTTGAAGGGATTCAGCGCGCGGCAGGTGGCAGCCTCCGTGCAAAAGCGATGGCCTGACGTGCGCGCGGCAAAGATCTCGTTTCCGTATAGCGATCATTTGAGCGAGCTGTATACGGAACATATGGCCAACGCGCTGCTGCTGCCTCGCAATCGGGAGAAATTTGCGCAAACGGTGGCCCCTCACGTAAAAAAATCAAAACTAATCGGGCTGCCGGCAATTTTGGGAATGTACCGAACCCAAGAGGTGATCAGCCATCTCGAGGAGCTGATCGGCGTGCCGCTGTTTGAAATACCCACAATTCCTCCCTCGGTTCCCGGACTGCGCCTCAAAGAGGCCTTTGAAAGGGGACTTCAGCCAAAAGGAGTTGCCTACTTTTCTTTGCAGCGGGTTCTGGAAGCCCGACAACCGTCCGGGAGACAATTCGAAACCCGTATCGGAAGGGACGAAGTCGAGCATATTATTCACTCCAGGGGAATCATTCTGGCAAGTGGCCGATTTATCGGAGGCGGTTTGCATGCTGATCGAAAGCGAATTGCAGAAACCATCTTCGATTTGCCGGTGCATCAGCCCAACAGCAGGGCAGAGTGGCATAGCCGCGATTTTTTAGACACACGGGGGCACCAGATCAATCAGGCCGGTCTGGAAATCGATGATCACTTCCGACCGCTGGATAAATCCGGCAAACCGGTGTTTGAAACTCTTTTTGCCGCCGGTTCGATTCTGGCACACAATGACTGGAAGCGCATGAAATGCGGTGCCGGCCTGGCGATTGCTTCGGCTTTCGGTGCAGTGCGCTCTTTTGCTGGTATCGGACAGCAGTGAAGATTTTGGCAGCGGACAACCTTTTTTACACCGGTATCCGTTGCATCCTGCCACTCAGATCAACTTTGGGGTATTTGCATGTTCACACGAGTTTTTGCAGGGCGGATTCTTAGCAGATAGTCTTCATCAATCGATATTTTGATATGTATTGATTCACGATCTGATTTTAGATACTTATTAATCAACAATGTAGCTCCTGCCAGAAAACATCGATCCTCGCTTATCAGATAAAAAGTATGAAAGCATATGATACCTTTCCATCCCAGGTTTAACTGACCCTATAGAGGGTTTTTTATGAAAACTGATCTAAAATCAAATAGAATCCTGGTCATTGACATCGCGCGCTTTTACGCAATCGCCCTGGTTTTTTACGGCCACTTTATCGAGGAGCTAATGCTGCTGAAAAACCCCGCGGCGGCCAGTCAATACAAATTTATATACTCTTTTCATATGGTGCTGTTTATAGTTCTGGCCGGATATGTTGCCAAAGAAAGCGATGTTGAATTGAGTGTGGGAAGATTTTTAAAAAACCGGTTTTTCACGCGACTTTTACCTTTTGTCTTTTTCACCCTATTGATGATGATACCGCCGATTTTCTTTAACGGAAAATTTTTCGGCCTGGTGCTGCCAAGCTTAGAAGGTTATACCACAGGGCTTGTCAACACCGTATTCGGTCTACCCTTTTTCTGCGTTCCTTCCTGGTTTTTGCTTCTGATAATTGGCGTCGAATTGATGCACTATGGAGCTTTTCGTTTTTTAAAAAACTCAAACGTAAAGATTTTGATCGCAGCTGTTTTGTTTTATGTCGTGGGGTATTGGCTCAATCTAAAGCTCGATATATTCAACCCGCTGAAGGGGCGCACCATAGGCTGGAATTATCTTTTTATCCATGAGGCCATAATACTGTACGCCTTCTATTTGCTGGGGATCTACCTTCGGCGCAAGCAAATTTTTATGAACCCGGTTTCGATCCGCGCGCTGGTGCCGGGTGCTGTCGCTGCACTGCTAATCGTCTTTTTCACCTACAAGCTAAACAAGGGACCGTTTAATTTTCCTGTTTATAGCCATGTGATCATTTTATTTTCTTCTCATGGCCATATATTGCTCTTTCCTTTAACTGCAATAGCGGGCAGCGCACTGATTCTGCTGATCGCCGCTATGACCCCCGCCCAAAAACCAATTGTTTGGTTGGGACAGAACACTTTAATCCTCATGTGCTTGAATGGAATTTTCTATCATTACATCAACCCGCCAACTGCCAAATGGGTGCTGGCAATCCTTTCCCAATCGGCCGTGAGCATCTTTGGTGTCGGCTTAGCAATGACTGTGGCAAGCTTGGCGTTATGCATACCTCTGATATTTGTTTTTACCAACTTTGTCCCCCAGTTCGTTGGAAAACCAAAATTAAAGGGGCCACTTTTCAAAAACTTGATATAACCGCGGGGATTACTCGATTGCGCTGAGATGCTCACAGGGAAGGCTCCGGCCACCGGGCCGCTTTGCGATTTCGGGCAACCCCAACAATAACACAAGAATCAGTCGAGTTGCGCTTGCGGCTATCAGCAGTTGGTTTCGATAGCATTGAAAATCATGTGATAGACGGAACATATCAGACTAAAATTCACTGAATCCTAAAATTCAGGTATTGGCAAGATATCTAACGAAATATTAAGTTGACACTCGACTCAGTTTTTAATAGGAAAATGCTATAGGCGTTCCTCAATTTGCAGCTTAAATGCCTGTTCGCTCAGACATGCTTTGCTCATACGCGGACCTCGGTTCTCCCTGATTTTCATCTCACTGAAACAATTCAAAAATATCGGTAATACAAACCCATTCCCCGGGAGGATAGAGTGGTGTATTTGCCGACAACCTCGAAGGCCAAATTGCCAAGAAAGGTTAGTTGAGCCTTTTTTATTCCATAGAAAGGAGGTAGATGCCTGGTAAGATTTAGTGCTCTGTTGGGAGGTTTATTGCTTATCTTAACCCGATCAGAGAAAAAACCGTATGTTATGTGAACCCACAAAGCAAGGAAAGGAGAACTACCATGAAAAGGATTATGGTATTGATAGTTTTACTGCTTCTAGTGGTTTTTGCAATGCCAACATACTCCCAGCCACCCGGGCAAATGCCTAAAAACGTGAATGTTGTTAATGACCCAACTGTCAACGTAGACACTATGCCAGATGTTACAGTTGCTAATACTTCATTGAACCCTGTGCCGGTAGTACTTCCTCTTCCGGAGCCCGTTCAATTTCTTCATTTCGAACAGTTCAGCTGCGAACAATGCGATATATGGCACCGGTTCCCGATCGAGTTGGACAAGACGCTCCTCGTCGAGCATATTTCCATCGCCTGCAGCCCTCGTGGTACCTTGGGCGCAATGGCTATCGGGCGGACCTCAGTGGTAGGTAGAACTTACGCTGCCCTCTGGCTCACCTTCGATGAGACGGGGTTGGTAAGATATCGAGACCATGCCTATGCCACCCATGCCGTAACGTATTACGTACACGGAGGAGATGAACTGGAGTTCCGCATCATGGCCGACGATACAGAGAATGGCGTATGCACGATTGGTGTTGTTGGACGTTACGTCGATGTTTCCCCTTAAATCCGGTGCACAATCACGGCCTTTTGTGCTGCTTAAAACAATGTTAACCTTACTATTACCAGACCCTATCTTCATATTTCGTTTAAATTCAAAAAGTTTTGTGAGTGGCAAG
>Ga0209536_100002283_pt1 | contig 31153 bp, 39 predicted proteins | sample DeeMarSeWOR28_12_FD_187461 | JGI IMG/M metagenome (GOLD analysis project Ga0209536, IMG submission 187461) | Marine sediment microbial communities from White Oak River estuary, North Carolina - WOR-2-8_12 (SPAdes) (version 2) | ecosystem: Environmental > Aquatic > Marine > Intertidal zone >... | reverse complement strand
CGCCAGTGCGTGTAGATCTCGAACCGGTTGCTCATGTGCCAGTCTTCGAGCCGGTAATCGTCCGCCTTCAGGCCGGTTTCTTCCTGCAATTCGCGTATCGCAGTTGCCTCCAGCGTCTCCCCGGCCTCCTGGCTTCCCGTGACGGACTGCCAGAATCCGGGCTTGTCCGCACGCTCCAGAAGCAATACCTGAAGTTCAGGCGTATAGACCACAACGAGAACCGAAACCGGGATCTTGTATTTCATCCGCCTGCGCTACCGGGCGTTAGCATACCGAATCAGACTCCTCGCCTATCGGGCAGTCGAACTGCGCCGCCGCCGGCCACCATTACACACCAGTCGCCGGCCGGCCTATTCCTGCTTGCGGGCCTTGCCGCCGGGCTCGGTGTTACGCAGCCTGACATGCAATTCGCGCAACTGCTGTTCCGCCACACGCGATGGCGCGCCGGTCAACATATCCTGACCACGCTGCGTCTTCGGAAACGCAATGACATCCCGGATCGAATCCGCGCCGCACATCAGCGTCACGATACGATCGAGGCCAAAGGCAATGCCCCCATGCGGCGGTGCGCCCCATTGCAGGCTGTCGAGGAGAAAACCGAATTTGGCGCGTTGGTCTTCCGGCGTGATGCGCAGTGCACGGAATACCTTCTCCTGCACTTCAGGTCGATAAATCCGTACCGACCCGCCGCCGATTTCCCAGCCGTTCAGCACCATATCGTAGGCTTTCGCGTAGGCCTGTCCGGGGTCACTTTCAATGTGCTCCTCGTGACCGTCCTTGGGCGATGTGAACGGATGATGCCGCGCGGCCCACTGTTTCGAATCCTCGTCGAACTCGAACATCGGGAAGTCGACGATCCACAGCGGCCGCCACCCCTGCTCCTGCAACCCCAGATCGTGCCCGACCTTCTGCCGCAGCGCCCCAATCGAATCGTTCACGACGCCGGCCCGATCCGCGCCAAAGAAGATCAGATCGCCGTCCTGGGCGCCACAGCGCTCGAGCACCTGGTGCGCAACCTCGTGTGGCAGGAACTTCAGTATTGGCGATTGCAGGCCTTCGACGCCGCGCGCGCGCTCGTTGACCTTGATGTAGGCAAGCCCTTTCGCGCCATAAATCGAGACAAAGGAGGTGTAATCATCGATCTGCTTGCGCGTGAGCGTGCCGCCCCCGGGAACGCGCAGCGCGACCACCCTGCCGTCCTGCAAGTCGGCCGCGCTCCGGAAGACCTTGAACTCGACCTGCCGCATCAGATCCGTCAATTCCGTAAATTGCAGGGGCACACGCAGATCGGGCTTGTCACTGCCGTACAGGCGGATCGCATCGTCGAATCGCATCACCGGAAACGGATCCGGCAACTCGACGTCAAGGCAGGTCTTGAAGACGACGCGGATCATTTCTTCCATGATGTCGCGTATCGCCTGTTCTTCGAGGAAGGAAAGCTCAATGTCGATCTGGGTGAACTCCGGCTGCCGGTCCGCACGCAGGTCTTCGTCGCGGAAGCACTTGACGATCTGGTAATAGCGGTCGAAACCGGAAATCATGAGCATTTGCTTGAACAACTGCGGTGATTGCGGCAGCGCGTAGAAGTGTCCGTCGTGCAGGCGCGACGGCACGAGGAATTCGCGAGCGCCCTCCGGCGTCGACTTGTAAAGAAAGGGCGTTTCTATATCGACAAATCCGGCTTCATCGAGGAAGCGGCGCACCGCCATCGCCACGCGATAGCGCAACCTGAGATTGCGCTGCATCTGCGGACGCCGGAGATCAAACACCCGATGCTCCAGCCTCACGCTCTCGGTCGGCTCTTCTTCGTCGAGCGGGAACGGCGGCGTGAGTGCCGAATTGAGCAGGGTAATCGACTTGGCGAGCACCTCGATCTCGCCGCTGATCAGCCCCGGATTTTCGGTACCGTCGGGCCGGCGCCGCACCCTGCCCGTGATTTCAACGACGTACTCGCTGCGCAAGCGATCCGCGGTTGCGAAGGCCTCTTTGGTGTCCGGGTCACAGACCACCTGCACCACACCCTCCCTGTCGCGAAGATCAATGAAGATCACGCCGCCATGGTCGCGGCGCCGGTGCACCCAACCGCAAACGGTCACTGTCTGGTCAAGAAACCTGGTGTCTATCAGCCCGCAATAATCAGTACGCATCTTCAGGGTTGTTTAGCTGTGTGTTAATCGGGAATCAGAACCGGCGGCCGGCAAGCGGGCGGAAAGCTCTGTGGAGCCAGGGGGAGACATGTCTACAACCTCCCCCGGGGTTCCGGGATTCATGACATACGCGAGCACGTCCGACGTGGCCCGTAGCGCAAGGGAGCAACAGCGCGACGCAATGCGCAAACCGCGCCGGCTCACTCGCCGGCCTTGCCGGACGCCGCCTTTTCTTTCGGTTTGGTGTCCTTGCTATCCGAACCGGAACTGCCGCCCGAGCCGCTTTCCTTGCTTGCTGGCGCGGCATCGGACTTCTCCGCGTCCTTGCCTTTGGCACCGGCCGCCTGTTTCTTGTTGTCGCGAAAATCAGTCACATACCAGCCGCTACCCTTGAGTTGAAAACCGGCAGCACTCACCATTTTCGAGAGGGTGGACTTGCCGCACGACGGGCAATCGGTCAAAGCCTTGTCAGACATCTTCTGCAGAATCTCCAGCTCATGGCCGCAGGCGCTGCAACGATATTCGTAGATGGGCATTTTTCCTCCAAAAAACAGGGGCGTAAGTATACCCGATCGGAATGGTTTTCAAGCCGGTCCGGACGCAGACAGTTTGCCTGGTAGCGCCCCGGCGCCTGGCCGCCGCCCAGCCGGCAGCCGTCAACCTATAATTGACCGAACCAACAGAGTGCCATCATGCTGATCGACCGACCTTACTGGCCATACCCGCGAATCATCTGCCATCGCGGCGGCGGGCTGCTCGCCCCGGAAAACACGCTCGCCGCGCTGCGCTACGCAAGAAATCTTGGCTTCGAGGGGGTTGAATTCGATGTAAAGCTATCGGCCGACGAGGTGCCGGTGCTGTTTCACGACGAGACACTCGATCGCACCACTGACGGCAGTGGACCTGTGGCGGAAGTCCCGTTCGACGTGATCACCCGGTTTGACGCGGGAAGCTGGTTTGCCAACGAATTCGCAGGCGAGCCGGTGCCGGCCTTTGCAGCGGCAAGCGCGCTGTGCAAGGAGGCCGGCCTGTGGGCCAACATCGAAATCAAGCCCTGCCCGGGCCGCGAGCGAGAAACCGGCCGGATCGTCGCCCGCATGGCAAAGCTGCTGTGGAGCGGTGCTCCGGTGCTTCCCCTGCTCTCCTCGTTCTCCACCGACGCCCTCGCGGCGGCGCTTGCGCAAGCGCCGGAATTGCCGCGCGCACTGCTCTGCACCGACGTGCCCGGGGACTGGCAGCAGACGCTGGACCGGCTGCAGTGCGCGGCGATGCACGTCGCGTTCGACCGGCTCGACAGGGAACTGGTTGCCGCAATCCAGGCAACGCGACGCGGTGTCCTTGCCTACACGGTAAACGACAGCATTGACGCAACCGAGCTGCTCGAGATGGGAGTCGATGCGCTGGTGACCGACCAGCTCGACGTCATCGGGCCGCGCTTCGCTTCCTGACCGTCCGCTGGCAGGATCACCGGCAGTCACCCATTCACGGCCGTCTGAACTTCAGGACGAACCGGTCGGACGCAATGGCGGCCTCGCGAAAACTCTCGGTGCGCGGATCGTCGGGATTGCGCAGAAACTGTCCCTCTGCCACCAGCTCGAATCCGGCAGCAGCGAACTCGCTGCGCACGACGCTCTCCTCGATACGGTGAGTCGTTTTCGACTCCGACACGCCGGTACCCGGGTTGCCGGCGTGGTCAACCACCACAACATGGCCACCGGGTTTCAGTGCATCGAAAAACAGGCGGTTCATTGCCGCGCGGTCGCGCCCCAACCACTCCATGTCGTGATAGACGAACATGATGGTGATCAGGTCGAACGGGCCACTGCCCTGCGGGAAGGGATCATCGTAAGGGCGCACGACATAGGTGACATTGTCCATCACCGTCTTGTTGAAACGCTCCGGCGTAGTGCCCTTGAGGAATCTCTCGACAATCGTCGTGTCATTCTGCGCAAGAACCGACCCACCGGGACCAACTGAGCGGGCCAGCAATTCCGCGGTGTACCCGCGCCCGGTGCCGATATCGAGCGCGCTCATTCCGGGCTTGACTCCGATGAAGGCCAGCATTTTCGCCGGATGACGCCGCTGATCCGTCTCCCGGTCGTCCTCGCTGCGGTCCGGGCTGTCAATGATGGCCTGTATCGCTGGAGTGATCGCCGGTTCCCCTGCCTTCAGCGGCGCACTCACGACAAGCAACGAAACGAAAATCGGCAGCGCAATCGATGCGGCTGGCCTTGCCAGTGATTTCCGGAGTTCTCGCAGAAAAATCCTGTTCGGTTTATTGCTCACCATGTGCTTCCCCTTTTCAATTGCCCGGAACCACACCGGGAAAAACCAAGTCAGGTTACTAACCTTCGCAGCAGCTACATTCTACGCGCTGGCAAGACGACCGGAGCACCGCAACAATCATGATGCGCCGGCCTTGTCGAACCCCTAGCGATTCTCGGGTGCGATAACTCTAATCGGTTCGGCGAACCGGTCGTGCGCCTGCACGTCAACCGGTCGGTAACGACGCTCGGTGGACGCCGGTTTATTGCCAAGGAAGTTGCCATTCTTCCAGTCATGCGCCGGGCGCACGGGTCGGGGCGTAAACCCTCCTCCACAATTCGGGCACACGTTGTGAAGGATATGCTCCGCACAAGCCGCGCAAAACGTACACTCGAACGAACAGATGCGCGCCTCCGTTGTGTCTGGAGGCAAGGGCTTGTCGCAATGCTCGCAGCTTGGTCTCAGTTGCAACATCTTTCTTCTCCGAGGTCGATGTACGCAGCGGGAGCAAGGCCGGCGCTGCAGGCCAGGTGTTCGCCACTCATAATTCGATCAGGACCTGCCCTTGCATGAAAGTCACCGCGCCGCCCTTGAGAATGACGCGCGCCCCATTGACTTCACACTCCAGACGGCCGCCGCGCGCGGACACCTGCCGCGCCTGCAAGCGTTGACGGCCAAGGCGTTCTGACCAGTAAGGCGCCAGCGCGCAATGCGCCGAACCGGTCACTGGATCCTCATCGATCCCGGCACCAGGTGCGAAAAAACGGCTCACGAAATCGACGTTGTCGCCAGGCGCCGTCGCAATCACTCCACGCAGATCCAGCGCGCGCAGGATGGAATAATCGGGCGTCAAGGAGCGAACCTGTGCCTCACTGTGAAAAACCGCCATGTAATCCTGGCTCGCCAACACCTCCAAGGGGGATGCGCCGAGTCCTTCCTTGAGGCCTGCTGGCGGTGCGCAAGCCTGCGGCGGCTGCGCCGGAAAGTCCATCGAATAGTCTTTCCCGGCACGCTTCACGATGAGCTCGCCACTGCGAGTGTTGAACGACACCGCCGCACCCGAATAGCCCAGCGACTCGAACAGAATGTGCGCCGACGCCAGCGTTGCGTGCCCGCAGAGGTCGACTTCGGTTGCCGGCGTAAACCAGCGAAGATCGAAACCCTGCCCGGCAGGAACGAAGAAAGCCGTTTCCGACAGATTGTTTTCGGCTGCGATGGACTGGAGCAAACGATCGGGCAACCAGTCGTCGAGCGGACACACCGCTGCCGGGTTTCCCTCGAACAGACAATGTGCAAAAGCATCGACCTGGAATTGCCTGATCTTCATCGCCGTCCCTGGCACAGCCAAACAAAAAACGGGCACCCGCGCGCGGCGAGCGCCTTTGCCGCCGGGCAGCGCGAGAAGAGTTCTTCCCTACGCTGCAGCCCGGTTCGCTTGCGGAGACCGGAACAGGGAAAGCAACTCCGCCTGCTTCGCTCTCCCCTGCTCGACGGAGCGCTCTTTCACGTGACCGTAACCGCGAATGTCTTCCGGAATGCTTGCGATGCGCACTGCAAGAGAATGATTGTCGGCCGAGAGCGCCGCAATCAGTTCGTTCACGACCGCCTCATACTCGGAAATCAATTCACGCTCGGTTCTGCGCTCAGCCGAATAACCAAAAACGTCCAATACCCCGCCGCGCAGGAACTTCAACTTCGCAAGAACCTTGAACGCGCTCAACGCCCAGCCACGGTATTCCGACTTCAACAACTCGCCGGTTTCCGCATTGCGCCTGGCAAATAACGGTGGAGCAAGATGGAAATGCAGCTTGAAATCGCCTTCAAACATGGAGGCAATCTTTTCCGCGAAGGCCCCGTCGGTGTAAAGGCGGGCCACTTCATACTCGTCCTTGTATGCCAGCAATTTGAAGTAGTAACGTGCGACTGCTTCGGAAAGACCGCTTTGCCCCTTGATCCTCGCCTCGGCATCACGCACTTTTTCGACCAGAGCGCGATAACGCCGCGCGTAGTTTTCGTCCTGATAGGCGATGAGAAACTCGACACGCCGCTCCACGATCTCTTCCAGAGTCTCTGATATGCGCAAACTGGTCACGGCCTCGGACCTGGGCGCAATCAGGCGCTCGACGGCGGCCAGATCAACGGCCGCACGCCTGCCCCACAGGAACGCGGTCTGATTCATCTTGACCGCAGTGCCATTGAGTTCGATTGCCGTGTTGATGGCGCCGCTGCTCACCGGAATCAGCCCTTTCTGGTACGACAAGCCGAGCATGAACATGTTGGTGGCAATGGCATCGCCCATTAATGCAGTAGCGATACGAGTCGCTTCAACGAATTGTGCATTCCCTTCACCGACACCTCTGGAAATCGTTCGCTTCAACGATTCCGCGGGGAACTGCATGTCCTTGTTACGGGTGAAATCGCCGGTCATCTGCTGGTGCAGATTCACCACGGCGCGCGTTTGCCCTTCGCGCACCATGTCCATCGACTTTTCACTCGCTGACGTCACGAAGTCACAGCCGACCATGGCTTTGGCGCCGCCGGATCCGAGACGTGCAGTGAGAATGTCCTCAGGCCTGCCGGCGATCTGCAAGTGACTCCAGACAGCGCCGCCTTTCTGGGCAAGCCCGGCCATGTCGAGCGCATTGAACGCCTTGCCTTCGATGTGCGCCGCCATGCCGAGAATGGCACCAATGGTCACCACGCCGGTGCCACCGATTCCGTTGACAAGGATTCCGTAGGCTTCGTCCAGCGCCGGCAGTTCCGGTTCCGGCACCGCCGGGAACAAGGTGTCAACGTTCTCGCCGACCGGCGCCGCCTTGCCTTTTTTCAACTGCCCTCCGTGCACGGTGACGAAGCTCGGGCAGAATCCCTTGACACAGGAATAATCCTTGTTGCAAGAGGATTGATCGATGGTTCGCTTGCGGCCGAACTCGGTATCCAGGGGCGCAACCGAAACACAATTCGACTTGACGCCGCAGTCGCCGCAACCTTCGCACACCAGGTCGTTAATCACCACCCGCTTCGCCGGATCGGGAAACTGCTTGCGTTTGCGGCGGCGACGCTTCTCGGCAGCGCAAGTCTGGTCATAGACGATGACGCTGATGCCGGGAACCTCCCGCATCTCCTTCTGCACCTTTTCGTAGTCGTCCCGGTGATACACCTCGACGCCTTCGGAGAATCCCGGATTGGAACCGTACTTGTCCGGCTCGTCCGTGACCACGACCACTTTCCTGGCACCTTCAGCGGCAACCTGCTGGGTAATTTGCGGCACTGTCAGCGGGCCGTCCACGTGCTGGCCGCCGGTCATGGCAACGGCATCGTTGAACAGGATCTTGTAAGTCATGTTCACGCCCGATGCGACCGCCGCGCGCAATGCCAGCAAACCGGAGTGGTAATAAGTGCCGTCGCCGATATTCTGGAACACGTGCGGCGTTTCGACGAAGTGGGCTTCGCCCATCCAGCTGGCGCCTTCGCCGCCCATTTGCGTATAGCCGGCCGTTCGCCGGTCCATCCATTGCGACATGAAATGGCAGCCGATACCGGCCAGAGCCACCGATCCTTCGGGCACGCGAGTGCCGGTGTTGTGTGGGCAGCCGGAACAGAAATACGGGGTGCGCTCCATCGCCGGTTTTTCCGGTTCACGCGCTTGCAGCTTCTCCTGCTCTGCAACGCGAGCGGCGAGTTGCGCATCGTTGCCGAGTTCGAGAAGCCGGCGGCCAATCGCGATCGCGATTTCGTTCGGGTCCAGCGCCGCGTTCGACTGGAAGAGTTCCTTGCCCAGCTCGTCGCGCTTGCCAACGACTGTCGGCATGTTGTCGAGTCCGTAGAGATGCTCCTTGAGCTGGCTTTCCACCAGGCCGCGCTTTTCTTCAACGACGATGAGCTTTTCCAGGCCCTGCGCAAATCGCTGGATGCCGGTGGGCTCCAGTGGCCAGGTCATGGCCACCTTGTACACGCGCAGACCGAGGCGTTTCGCCTCCGCGTCGTCGATGCCGAGATATTGCAGCGCCTGGCGCACATCCAGATAGGATTTGCCGCAGGTGACGATGCCGATACGCGCATCGGGCGCATCGATCACCGCCTTGTCGAGCCTGTTGGCACGCGCAAACGCCTGCACCGCCGCCAGCTTGACCTTGTGCAAACGCGCTTCCTGCTCAAGCGGATGGTCGGGAAAACGAATGTGCACGCCATCTTTGGGCATGGCGAAATCAGTCGGCGTGATAATGCGCACGCGCTCCGGACTCACGTCCACTGTGGCGCTGGCGTCAATCGTGTCCTTCATGCTCTTCAGCCCCACCCAGCAACCGGAGTAGCGTGACAGTGCCCAGCCGATCAGGCCGTAGTCGAGCAATTCCTGCACGCCAGCGGGATTGAGGATCGGAATCATCGCGTCGACCAGCCCGTACTCGCTTTGATGCGCCGTGGTGGAAGACTCGCAGGTGTGATCATCCCCCATCAGCACCAGCACGCCGCCATTGGGATGCGTGCCGGCGAGATTGGCGTGGCGGAAGGCGTCCCCGGTACGGTCCACGCCCGGCCCCTTGCCGTACCAGACACCGAATACGCCGTCGTATTTCGGTTTGCCGTGAAAGCCCATCTGTTGGGTGCCCCAGATCGCGGTCGCAGCGATGTCCTCGTTGACACCGGGCTGGAAAACGATGTTGTGATCCTTGAGGTGCTTGCCTGCCGCCCACAGTTGCTGATCGTAGGCGCCCAACGGGCTGCCACGGTATCCCGATATGTAACACGCCGTATTGAGCCCGCCCGCCTGGTCACGCATATGTTGCATGATGGGCAGGCGCACCAGAGCCTGGGTACCGGTTATGAAAATCCGGCCGTCGGTTACGGTGTACTTGTCGTCGAGCGTGACATTGCGCAAAGCCATCCCATCCAACCTTTCGCTTGCTGATTATGGGCACACACCCGGGAGCGGGCGTGCGGCACCGAAGTCTTCGTATTCTCCCGGAAATCAGGCCCGCCATCCACCCAATAACCACCCCGTGCAGAGGGGAATTCCAGGGGTTTTCAGATCGCCACTGAAGGTGTGGATCGGCCGCGGCCGATTCAGGGCATTGCTCGCAGCAATGCAGGACTTGCAGCGTGACTCGCCGCGCGCTCGCCAACCGTCAAAGGGTTCTTGCGCAAACGGTCGGTGCCTCCCGCAACGTTCGGCATGTCCTGGACCTCTAGAAAAGCACGCCGATGCGCAGTCCCGCCAGAAACGCATTGTCGGCCGCGGGATCCGTTCCGGGATCGATGATGTACTCGAACGTCGGCTGAATCTGCAGCCAGGTGTTCACGCTCGCCGAATAGACGAGAACCAGTTCCGTTTCACTATCGGTGACGGGCTGGCCAGCCAACGCCTGCGCCTGTTGGTACTTGTCGCCGTTGACGGCCGTTGAAAAGCCGATGCCGATCGAATCGTGATCACGCCCCGGAAACAGCCCGCGGTAAACCAGACCGGCGCCGTAGTATCCGGCTACCTGATTGACGTCGTCATCCGCGACTCCGACCCGCACGATGCCGGCCAGCCCCTGACCGGGGCTGCCCTGCTCGGGAACGAGCATGCCCTCGATGAAGCCGTAGAAGCCGCCCGAGCCCTTGCGCTGCAAGGGCGAGCCGCCCGGTTCGGTGTCGAGCAAATCGTCAAAGGTGGTTGTGTAATGCCACGCGCCGAGAACGACCCGCCTGAAACTGCTCTCCGACCGGGTTTCCCAGTCGACCTCGCCGATGGCAAACACACCCTGATCGCTGCTGAAGTCGAGCACGCCCGTGGCCGTGGGATCGTCGGGTTTGCCCGGAACACCGTCGAGCAACGCCAGGCGCACTTTCACTTCTTCCGAAACGTCGTAACGAATCCGGGTTCCGAAAGCAGTCACCGGGAAAATCGATGGCCCGTTCAAGCCGCTTTCGGACAAATCCAGTCCGGTGCCGAAACTGCCGCTGATAAATACGCTCGTGGTGTACTTGGAATCGAATTCGGAATCGACCGCGTAGAAACCCGCCAGAACGCCGAGCCGGTCGTCATACGCGCTTTGTTCGTACCATGCTTCGAGCAGTCTGAACGCGTCGGCTGCGGCGATGTTGCTGGGAGCGTGAACGGACCCTATGACGTCTGCCGGATCGTCGCCCCGCGTGTCCACCACCCACAGGTAGGCGGACCCGCCATCCATGCTCGCCAGTCTTTCCATATCGAATGAAAAACCGGCGCTGAACAAATTCGTGTAGGTTGCTGTTTCGGTGCCGCCCTGGCGAATAAAGAATACGTCTCCGGTATTGCTGAGGTTGATATCAATGCCGGCTTGCGCCAGCGACCTTCTGCGCCCGCCCCAGTCACCGGTCAAGCCGTCGTCGCACGACTCGCACTGCACCTCGGCTGTTGAGGTACGGCCCGCGTCCAGCTCCTCCTCCGCCGCCAGAGCGCCTGGCTGACCCGCGGCGACCGACAGCAGCAGCGCAGTGAAGGCGCCGCATGGAACTTCCGTGAACGGGGAAAAAAAATTGCCGGGGACTCTTCTCATCTTCGTAAAAAACCCAGACAGAACAATCCTGTCCGGGTTCATGGTTACGCAACCGATCCAGGTATCGCCTAGAAAGGAATGTCGTCCTCCATGTCGTCGATACCCCCTGCGGGCGCACTACCGCCGGCCCTGGCGCTTGAGGGCGCATCGTCTTCCGGCATCGCGCGCGCCGTCCCGCCGGAACGTGAACCGAGCATTTGCATGCGGTCGGCAACGATTTCGGTGGTGTAACGCTCCTGTCCTTCCTTGTCGGTCCATTTGCGGGTCTGCAGGCGGCCCTCGAAATACGCTTGCGATCCTTTTTTCAGGTATTCGCCGGCAATTTCCGCCACCTTCCCGAACATCACAATGCGGTGCCATTCGGTTTTTTCCTGTTTCTCACCGCTCTTGTCACGCCAGGTGTCGGTCGTTGCCAGGTTGATATTCACCATCGGATCGCCACTGGGCATGTACCGGACTTCCGGGTCACGTCCGAGGTTACCGACCAGAATCACCTTGTTTACAGAAGCCATACAGTCCCCCTGATCATTTCGAATTGGTTTGCGCATTCATCGGCAAACCCTGCCACCTTGCACAGATTCAGCGCAGCCGCTGCCTATCGCCGAGAATCCGCCGCACGCTACATACTACCAATGTCGGGCAAAGCCCCTAACCGACACTAACGCTGTGTGGCCGCGTCCGCCGGCCGCGGCACCTGCATGCCCGCGGCCATCATCAGCCAAAACAGCGCCACGGCGGCGCAAAACAGAAAAACCGTCGTATTGCCGTAGTGCTGCGCGATCCAGCCGCCGGCCGTGGCCCCAACGAAAGTGCCTACGAACTGCAGCGTACTATATATCCCGATCGCGGTGCCTCTTGCGCTGGCCGGCGCAACGCGGGATACGAGTGACGGCAACGAGGCTTCCAGCAGGTTGAACGCCGCGAAAAACATCACCAGGCCCAATACGGTGAAGGCGAATACGCCTGAGCCGGCCGCCAGCACCACTTCCGCCCCGGCGATCACGATCACGCCGCCGACGAAAGCCGCTTTGCGCGCCCGGCGGCGCTCCGATACGAGCATCACTGGCACCATGATAGCCAGGCTCGCCAACATGACACTCAAGTACAGCTTCCACTGGTCTGTTGCGGGCAGATGCCTGGACAGTTCGAAGGGCAGCACTACGAACATTGCCATCAGCACCCCGTGCAGGGAGAAAATGCCGATATTCAGCCGTAATAGCTGGGGGTCGCGCAGAATCGTTGCCAACGCCACTGGCGGACCCGGCGCATCGCCGTGCTCGCCATGCACCGGGTCAGGAACGAAAAAGCGCACGACCAGTATCGCCACCAGGGCGAGAACTCCCGTCAGGGCGAAAATGCCGGGCACACCCAGCAGTTTTTCCAATGCCGAGCCGGCGATCATGGACACGATGAACGTTGCGCCGATGGTCATGCCGATGATGGCCATCGATTTCGTACGGTGATCCGCGCGGGTCAGGTCCGCGTTGAGCGCGATGACCGCCGACGAAATAGCGCCGGCACCCTGTATTGCGCGGCCTATCGCAACGGCGTAGAGATTATCGGCCAACGCCGCGATCAGGCTTCCCGCCGCGAACACCAGCAAACCCAGATAGATGGTGCGCTTGCGCCCCCAGCGATCCGACAGACGGCCTAGCGGCAGTTGAAAAAAAGCCTGCGTCAGGCCATAGACACCTAGCGCGATACCAATGAGGGTGTGGCTGTCGCCACCGTGAAGGTTGCGCGCGTAAGGCGCAAAAACCGGAAGAATGATGAACATTCCCAGCATGCGCAAGCCAAATACACTCGCAAGTCCCAGGCTCGCTCGCAGCTCCAGGGGCGACATTCGATCCGGGGACTGCATCAACAAACGTGGCTGAGTAAGCGCTTGGGAATAAACCGAAGTCCAGTATAGTAACAGGTTAGCCACCGGCGAATGACGCGCCGGAGCGATGCGATGGAGCAAGCCGGTGGAGTATCGATTACGCCGGGGAATCCGACGGCCGCGGAAGCCGATGGCGTCCGCCGCGCACTGTTGCCAATTCACGCACATTGGTAGTTGCCGGCTTTCGAGCGACCGGTGACGGCATATCGAAGACCCGGGGCGGCGGCGAGCCGTCGCAGCGCCGGACGCGAAAGCGAGGACAACCGGCGCCTGGAACGAAGCACAGGGAATTTCAACCTCGGCATCACGTCAAAGGCATAGGTAAACGAACGGAATCAATGGACCTTATCCGCACGCGTGGTGCACGCACCCACAATCTGAAGAATATCAACGTCGACTTGCCCCGCAACAAGCTGGTGGTAATTACCGGCTTGTCCGGTTCGGGCAAATCCTCGTTTGCTTTCGACACACTCTATGCCGAGGGACAGCGCCGGTACGTCGAATCGCTGTCCTCATACGCACGCCAGTTTCTCGAGATCATGGAGAAGCCTGACGTCGATCTGATCGAAGGCCTGTCACCCGCGATCGCCATCGAACAGAAGGCAAGCGGCCACAATCCGCGTTCGACCGTCGGCACGGTGACGGAGATACATGACTACTTGCGTTTGCTCTATGCGCGTGTAGGAGAGCCGCAATGCCCTGACCACAAGCTCAGGTTGTCGGCACAGACGATTTCACAGATGGTGGATCACGTACTTGAATTGCCGCCGGAAACGGCGCTGATGATCCTTGCGCCGGTTGTGGTCGGGCGCATGGGCGAAAACACCATGTTGTTTGACGATCTGCGCGCCCAGGGATTCGTGCGAGTGCGGGTTGACGGCGAAGTGTTCGAACTGGAACACGCGCCAAAGCTGTTAGCGCGCCAGAAGCATACGATCGAGATCGTTGTCGACCGGGTAAAGATCCGCCCGGACATGAAACAACGGTTGGCGGAATCGTTCGAAACGGCCTTGCGGCATTCGGAAAACCGGGTGCTTGCCGTAGAAATTGAAAGCGGCAAGGAACACCTGTTCTCGACGCGCTTTGCCTGCCCGGTGTGCAGCTATTCGTTACCGGAGCTGGAACCGCGGCTTTTCTCATTCAACAATCCGCTTGGCGCCTGTCCGCGCTGCGACGGGCTCGGCCAGATCACCGTATTCGATCCGGAGCGCATTGTTGCATTCCCGGGGTTATCGCTGGCCGCAGGCGCAATCAGGGGATGGGACCGACGCAACCAGTTCTATTTCCAGATGCTCGCGAGTCTCGCAGCGCATTACGACTTTGATATCGACACACCATTCGAGCAACTGCCCGAAAAGGTGCGCGATGTCGTGCTGTTCGGGTCCGGCAGGGAAAAGCTCAAATTCGCCTACGTTGGCGAACGCGGCAATCGCCACCAGCGCGAGCACACATTCGAAGGCATCGTCCGCAACCTCGAGCGCCGCTACCGGGAAACCGATTCGAGCGTGGTGCGCGAGGAACTCGCCAAGTACATCGCCAGCCGGCCTTGTCCGGAGTGCGAGGGCTCGCGCCTGCGCAGCGAAGCACGCCACGTATTCGTCGGCGGAAGGACGATACACGAAGTCAGTAATCTCACTCTGCGCCAGTCACAGGCTTTTTTCGCCGAACTGACACTCGAAGGAGCGCGCCAGGCGATTGCGGAAAAGATCAATCGGGAAATCACCGGCCGCATCGGATTCCTGAATAACGTGGGACTGGGTTACCTGAGCCTGAACCGCTCGGCCGACACGCTTTCAGGCGGCGAGTCCCAGCGAATCCGTCTCGCCTCGCAGATCGGGTCGGGGCTGACCGGCGTCATGTACGTCCTCGATGAGCCTTCCATCGGTTTGCATCAACGTGATAACGGGCGTTTGCTGGATACGCTGAAACACTTGCGCGATCTGGGCAACTCGGTGATCGTCGTGGAACACGATCTGGAAGCCATTCTCGCTGCCGACCACGTGGTCGACATGGGTCCGGGTGCCGGAGAGCATGGCGGCGAAGTGGTCGCGCACGGTACTCCTGCGCAGATCGCCGCTTCCGAACGTTCTCTCACCGGTCAATATCTGAGCGCACGACGCCGAATCGATCTGCCGTCACTGCGCCATCGGCCCGACCCAAAACGAACGCTGACACTGACCGGCGCCCGCGGAAACAACCTCAAGGACGTCACGCTGAACCTGCCGCTCGGCCTGTTCGTCTGCGTCACCGGCGTATCGGGCTCCGGCAAGTCGACCCTCATCAACGACACCCTTTACCGTGCCGTCTCGCGCCACGTTTACGGTTCGTCGCACGAGACCGCGCCGTTTACGGACATCGAAGGCCTCGAACAGATCGACAAGGTCGTCAATGTTGACCAGAGTCCGATCGGACGCACGCCACGCTCCAACCCGGCAACCTACACCGGCATTTTCACGCCGGTACGCGACCTGTTTGCGGGTGTGCCGCTGGCCCGCGAGCGCGGTTATGGCGCCGGGCGCTTCTCGTTCAACGTCAAGGGCGGGCGATGCGAAGCCTGCCAGGGAGATGGCGTCACGAAGGTGGAAATGCATTTCCTGCCTGACATTTTCGTACCGTGCGACGTATGTCACGGCAAGCGGTATAACCGGGAAACGCTGGAGATCCGCTACAAGGGCTGCAACATTCATGAAGTTCTGGAAATGACCGTTGAGCAGGCCAGAGCGTTCTTCTCTTCGGTGCCAGCCATCCTGCGCCGACTCGATACGCTGGTTGACGTTGGTCTTGGTTATGTGCGTCTTGGTCAAAGCGCGCCAACGCTGTCCGGAGGCGAAGCGCAAAGGGTCAAGCTGGCTCTCGAACTGTCCAAGCGCGATACCGGCAAGACGCTCTACATTCTGGATGAGCCAACGACCGGGTTGCATTTCCGGGACGTCGAAATGCTGCTCGGGGTTCTGCACCGCCTGCGCGACCACGGCAACACCGTCGTGGTCATCGAGCACAACCTGGACGTCATCAAGACTGCTGACATGATCATCGACCTCGGCCCCGAGGGCGGCGAAGAAGGCGGCCATATCATTGCCACCGGCACCCCCGAGGAAATTGCGCAGGACCAGACCAGTCACACCGGACGTTATCTGCGAATAGCATTGGCCGATCACGGTCGCAGTCTGATAAAGCAATCAGCATGAAGAGCCGCCTGCCCGGCATGATCGGCAGGCTACCGGTCTGGGGTATCCCTGAAACCTCAAACGAAAAAGCCGGCACGCGGCCGGCTTTTTCTTGATGCGGACGGAGTGAGTACGCCGTTCGCTACTTGGCCGTTTCCTCCGCCTCTTCCGGGCGATCCATCAGCTCGACCAATGCCATCGGCGCATTATCGCCCTGGCGGAAGCCGAACTTGAGAATGCGCAGATAACCGCCGTTGCGGTTGGCATAACGCGGGCCAAGTTCGTCAAACAGCTTCACCACGATGTCGCGGTCGCCCAGGCGCGCAAAGGCCAGGCGACGATTGGCAACCGAAGGCTTCTTGCCCAGCGTAATGATTGGCTCGGCCACGCGGCGCAGTTCCTTCGCTTTCGGCAGAGTCGTCTTTATTACTTCGTGCCGCAACAGCGAGTTGGTCATGTTGCGCAACATCGCCTGGCGATGAGCACTGGTGCGGTTCAGTTTGCGCAGTCCGAGTCGGTGACGCATTGTTGTATCCCCTTATTTCAGTTCAGACTGATGCTGTTTCCAGGCCGGATGGCGGCCAGTTTTCAAGTTTCATTCCCAGCGTCAGCCCGCGAGCAGCCAGAACTTCTTTTATTTCATTGAGCGACTTGCGGCCGAGATTCGGCGTCTTGAGCAACTCGGTCTCGGTGCGCTGAATCAGATCACCGATGTAATAAATGTTTTCCGCCTTCAGGCAGTTCGCAGAGCGCACGGTCAACTCGAGGTCATCCACCGGGCGCAGCAGGATCGGATCGACTTGCGGCGTCTTTGGCGCTTCAATCGGCGCAGGCGTGCCTTTCAGATCGGCGAAGCTGGCAAGCTGCTCCATCAGGATGCGCGCGGCGTAACGGATTGCTTCTTCCGGCTCCACCACGCCGTTGGTCTCGATGTCGACTACCAGCTTGTCGAGGTCGGTACGCTGCTCGACCCGGGCACTTTCGACCGCGTAGCTCACGCGCCGTACCGGACTGAACGAAGCATCCAGCAGCAAGCTGCCGATGCTGCGGTTTTCCTGCGAATTCTCACGCACATTGGCCGGGACGTAGCCGGTGCCGCCTTCGACCTTGATCTGCATGTCGAGCTTTCCGCCTGGCGCAAGATGGGCAATGACGTGGTCCGGGTTGACGATTTCCACATCATGCGAGCTCTCGATGTCGCTCGCACGCACTTCACCCTCACCTTCTTTTTTCAGGTTAAGTACGGCTTCATCGCGGTTATGCAGCTTGAGGACGACGCCCTTCAGATTCAGCAGGATATCGACCACATCTTCCTGAACGCCGTCGATCGCGGAATACTCATGGAGCACGCCCGCGATCTTTACCTCCGTCGGCGCGAAACCGGGCATCGAGGACAGCAGCACGCGGCGCAGGGCATTGCCCAGAGTATGTCCATAACCGCGCTCGAAAGGCTCCATTGTGACCTTGGCCTGGCCGGCACCGGTAGATCGGACATCGATAATTCGCGGCTTGAGGAAGCTGCTTTGCATAGATTCGACCCTTTACAAAGTTTCGAAAATTCCCGCCTTCGAAACCATTCGGGTTTCGAAGGCAAAAACTGATTAATTACTTGGAATAAAGTTCGACGACCATTGATTCGTTGATGGTCGCAGGCAACTCGGAGCGCTGCGGGAGAGCCTTGAAGGTGCCTTTGAGCGCCTTGATATCGACCTCGATCCACTCCGGGTAACCGCGGCTCTCGGCGGCCTCGACGGCCGCCTTGATGCGCAACTGCCCCTTGGATTTTTCAGCCACCTCAATGACGTCGCCCGCGCGAACCTGATAGGAAGGTATGTTCACGCGCTTGCCGTTCACCATGATGCCGTTGTGCCGGACAACCTGGCGCGCCTCAGTGCGCGAAACACCGAACCCCATGCGGTAGACGACCGAGTCCAGCCGGCTCTCGAGGTCCTGCAGCAGGGTTTCGCCGGTCACGCCTTTCTTGCGCGCGGCCTCCTTGTAACCCTTGCGGAACTGCCGTTCGAGCACACCGTAAATCCGGCGGATCTTCTGCTTTTCGCGCAACTGCCGGCCAAAGTCGGAAATGCGCACATTCTTCTGTCCGTGCTGGCCCGGCGCGTAAGAACGGCGCTCGATGGCACATTTGTCAGTGAAGCATTTCTCACCTTTCAGGAAGAGTTTTTCGCCTTCCCGGCGGCACTGTCTGCACTTGGGATCAAGATTTCTGGCCACGTGTACTCTCCTTAGATGCGGCGCTTTTTGGGCGGACGGCACCCGTTATGCGGAACCGGCGTTACATCCGAAATGCTGGTGATCTTGAATCCGACGGCATTGAGCGCGCGCACGGCCGATTCACGCCCCGGGCCCGGGCCCTTGATGCGCACCTCGAGGTTCTTTACGCCACAATCCTGCGCCGCCCGGCCGGCCTGCTCGGCCGCAACCTGTGCTGCAAACGGCGTGCTCTTGCGCGAGCCCTTGAACCCGCTCGAACCGGAAGTCGCCCAGGACAAGGCATTGCCCTGACGGTCGGTAATCATAATGATCGTGTTGTTGAAGGACGCATGAACATGTGCGACGCCTTCCGCCACGTTCTTCTTGACCTTCTTGCGCACCCGGCTGGTTGCTTTTGCCATCGTTAAATATTCCTGCCTGTATGTTTTGTGTTACTTCGAGTGTTTACTAGCGGCCCGCTCGCAGGACCCGTTTCGGCCCTTTTCTGGTACGCGCATTGGTTTTGGTGCGCTGACCACGCACCGGCAAGCCCCTGCGATGACGCGACCCGCGGTAGCTCCCGAGATCCATCAAGCGCTTGATGTTCATTGAAATCTCGCGGCGCAGATCCCCTTCGACAGTTACCTTGCCAACCTGCTCGCGCAGCTTTTCCATGTCGTTGTCGTTGAGATCCTTCATCTTCGTCGAAGGATCAATACCCGCTTCCGCGCAAATCAAATAAGCCCGCGTGCGCCCGATACCGTAAATCGAAGTCAAAGCGACCCAAGCGTGCTTGTGGTTCGGGATGTTTACACCTGCAATCCGTGCCATAAATTTTCCAGTCCTGAGCGTCCGTTAGGACGATTAACCCTGTCGTTGCTTGTGACGCGGCTCACTGCAGATCACGCGCACAACCCTGTTGCGCCGGATAATCTTGCAGTTGCGACACAGTTTCTTGACCGATGCTTTAACGCGCATTTCTACTCTCCTCACCGGGTCGGAAACATTCCGCCCTTGAAGTTGGCTTTCTTCAGCAGGCTCTCGTATTGGTGAGACATGACGTACGCCTGCACCTGCTGCATGAAATCCATTGTTACGACGACAATAATCAGCAGGCTCGTGCCGCCGAAGTAGAACGGCACGTTCCACTTCACGATCAGAAACTCTGGTAGCAGGCACACCGCCGTGATGTAGATTGCTCCCGCCAATGTCAGCCGCAGGATAATTCTTTCAATGTACTTTGCCGTCTGCTCTCCGGGCCGTATCCCCGGAACGAACGCACCGCTCTTCTTGAGGTTGTCGGCGGTATCGCGCGGGTTGAACACCAGCGCGGTATAAAAAAAGCAGAAGAAAATAATCGCCGCCGCATAAAATGCAACGTAGAGCGGCTGGCCGGGATGCAGCAACCCGCCAATGTCGCGCAGCCAGTACACATTCTCGCTAGACCCCAACAGCTGCGCCAGCGTTGCCGGGAACAAAATGATGCTGGAGGCGAAAATCGGCGGAATCACGCCGGCCATATTCAGTTTCAGTGGCAGGAAAGAGCTCTGCCCGCCGTACACCTTGCGCCCGACCTGGCGCTTGGCGTAGTTGACCAGTATCTTCCTCTGGCCACGCTCGACAAACACCACGAATGCCGTTACCAGCACGGCTCCAACGAGCAGCAACAAAACCAGCGGGATCGAGAACGTGCCGGTACGGGCCAATTCCAGAGTTCCGCCCATCGCGCTCGGCAAGCCAGCCGCGATGCCGGCAAAAATGATCAACGAGATCCCGTTGCCGATTCCGCGCTCAGTGATCTGCTCGCCCAGCCACATGAGGAACATCGTGCCCGTTACCAGCGTGACCACTGCGGTAAAGCGGAACGCCATGCCCGGATCGATGACCAGGCCGCTTTGCGACTCCAGCGCAATGGAAATTCCGGTCGCCTGAAAAGTGGCGAGCACCAGCGTGCCGTAACGGGTGTACTGGGTAATCTTGCGCCGTCCGGCTTCGCCTTCCTTCTTGAGCTGTTCGAGGGTCGGAACGACCACCGTCAACAGCTGCATGATGATCGACGCCGAAATGTAGGGCATGATGCCGAGCGCGAAAATGGTGAAGCGCGACAGCGCCCCGCCAGAGAACATGTTGAACATGCCCAGGATTCCGCCTTGCTGGGAACGGAACAATTCCTGTAGTTGCACCGGGTCGATGCCGGGAACAGGAATATGCGCGCCGATACGGTACACGATCAGCGCGAGCAGCAAAAACAGTAACCGGCGCTTCAGGTCACCGAATTTGCCAGCCATTCCTTTCATGCTGTCCTGAGCCAAGTCTTAACCCTCGACGCTGCCGCTCGCGGCTTCGATCGCCGCGCGCGCGCCTTTGGTGACGCCAAGCCCGCGCACGGTGAGATTTTTCTTTTCCAGCTTGCCCGCCAGAATGATTTTTCCGGCCGCCGCGTTTTTCGAAACGATGCCTGCCTCCTTGAGCGCGAGCAGATCCACTTCGTTACCTTCAAGCTTGTTCAGCTCGGACAAACGAACTTCCACGGTTTCGTCACGCGTCAGAGATGTGAATCCACGCTTTGGCAAGCGCCGCGCGATAGGCATCTGTCCGCCTTCGAACCCGACCTTGTGATAACCGCCGGAACGCGAATGCTGGCCCTTGTGGCCGCGCCCGCCCGTCTTGCCCTTGCCGCTGCCGATACCACGTCCAACGCGCGTGCGGGCGCGCTTGGCGCCTGCCGCCGGCTGTATCTTGTTGAGTCGCATCTAGGCCTCCACCCTCAGGAGGTATCCAACCTTGTTGATCATTCCGCGTACCGCGGGCGTATCTTCGAGCTCGACGCTGTGGCGGATCCGCCGCAGCCCGAGACCGCGCACGGTCGCGCGATGGGATTCCCTGGTGCCGATCACGCTTTTTACCAACGTGACCCTTACCGTCTTCTCCGGCTTGGGCTTGCTCGCGCTTGCCGCTTTCCGGGAAGCCGCCGTTTTCCGCGGTGCAGCCTTCGCAGCCGGCGTCTTCTTCGCGCCCGTTGCTTTCTTCGCTGCCGTCTTTTTCGGCGCAGCCTTGGCAGCGGTTTTCTTCGCCGCCGTCTTCTTCGCCGCCGTCTTCTTCGTCTCTGCCATGCTGATTACCCCAGAATTTCTTCGACGGTCTTGCCGCGCTTGAGCGCGATTTCGCTCGGTGAATTCATCTCCGCAAGGCCGTTGAGAGTCGCCCTGACCACGTTGTACGGGTTGGTCGAACCGATGCACTTGGCAAGGATGTCACTGACACCCATCACTTCGAAAATCGCGCGCATCGGACCACCGGCGATAATGCCGGTACCTTCAGATGCGGGTTGCATGAAGACCTTGGCCGCGCCATGCACACCGACCACGGCGTGCTGCAGCGTTCCGTCCCGCAAAGACACCTTGAACAGCTTGCGGCGCGCCTCTTCCATCGCCTTCTGGATTGCGACCGGCACTTCGCGGGCTTTGCCCTTGCCCATGCCGATGCCGCCGTCGCCATCGCCGACCACAGCGAGAGCTGCAAAGCCAAGAACGCGGCCACCTTTTACAACTTTGGTGACGCGATTCACCGCAACCATCTTCTCCCGCAATCCGTCGCCGCGGTCGTCTCCCTGATGCTGCATTCTTGCCATTAGCTGATCCTCAGAACTTCAGTCCGGCCTCGCGCGCGGCGTCCGCAAGCGCTTTGACACGACCGTGATATTTGAAACCGGAGCGATCGAATGAAACCGCTTCCACACCCTTTTCCCTGGCTTTCTCGGCAATTCGCTTCCCGATCATCGCCGCGGCATTCACGGTGGCGCCGTTGCTGACCTGCTTGCGCACTTCCGGCTCCAGAGTCGATGCCGAGGTAACCACCTTCGCATCTGCGTCGATTACTTGCGCATAAATGTGCGTGTTCGAACGGTGCACCAGCAGCCGCACAGCCCGAAGCTCCGCCAGTTTGCGGCGAGTCTGCTTCGAACGGCGGATTCTTCCCTGTCTTTTATCGATCATGACGACACACTCACTTCTTCTTCGTTTCCTTGATCGCGACACGCTCATCGGCGTAGCGCACACCCTTGCCTTTGTAGGGCTCCGGCGGCCGGTAGCGCCGCACCTCTGCTGCAACCTGCCCTACGAGCTGCTTGTCCATGCCCTTGATAATCACCTCGGTTTGCTGAGGGGTTTCGACCTTGATCCCTTTCGGCATCTGGTGCACCACCGGGTGCGAGAAGCCAAGCGAGAGGTTGAGTTTGTCGCCCTGGGCCTGAGCGCGGTAGCCAACGCCAACCAGCGTCAGCTTTCTCTCGAAACCGGTGCTCACACCAGTCACCAGATTGCCAATCAGCGCCCGGACAGTGCCCGACATTGCATTGGCCGCCGAACTGCCATCCGCCGGCTCGAACACCAGCGCGTCGCCGTCGCGGCGCACCTTGACCAGCCTGTTCACCCGTTGCGTGAGAGAGCCAAGCGGGCCTTTGGCTGTGACTTCCTGATCGCCGATATTGACGTCGACGCCGGAAGGGATATTCACCGGATACTTACCGATGCGTGACATTAGTCTGCTCCACTACAACTTGGTTATTACAAATTCAGCCCGGTCATACGACCGACCGGCGTGCCGCGCCTTTGCGCGGGCAACCGGTTCAGCCCCGCCAGCCGGTCTTACGCGACAATACAGAGCACCTCGCCACCGACTCCCGTCGATCGCGCCTTACGATCCGTCATCACGCCGCGTGAGGTCGAAACGATCGCCACACCCAGCCCGTTCATCACCTGCGGAATCTCACGAGCGGGCTTGTATATCCGCAAGCCCGGGCGGCTCACGCGTTCGATCCGCTCGATCACCGGCTTGCCTGCGTAGTACTTCAGCCCGATCTCAAGCACAGGCTTGACGGCACTCGGGTCATCGACCTTGAAATCCTCGATGTAGCCCTCGTCCTTCAGTACCTGGGCGATGGCGAGCTTCAGCTTGCTCAGTGGCATGGCCACGGACATCTTTTCCGCCGTTTGCGCATTGCGAATGCGTGTCAGCATGTCCGCAATCGGGTCACTCATGCTCATATTCGAATATCTCCTACCAGCTCGCCTTGATGACGCCCGGAATTTCGCCGCGCAAGGCGATCTCGCGCAGCTTGCCTCGCGCCAGACCGAATTTCTTGAACACACCGCGCGGCCGACCAGTCAGCGCGCACCGGTTTCGCAGACGCACCGGGCTGGAATCGCGCGGCAGCTTCTGCAGCTTTTCGCGCGCCTGCGCCTTCTCCTCTTCCGAAATGCTGCTGCTGTTCAAAATTGTCATCAGTTCACTGCGTTTTGCTGCAAACTTCTGGACGGTTTTGCGGCGCTTTAGCTCGCGGTTGACAATGGATTGTCTCGCCATGACTACCTCAATTCCTGAAGGGAAACCGGAAAGCCGAAAGAAGCGCGCGCGCTTCGCGATCGGTCTTCGCAGTCGTTGCTATTGTGACGTTGAGACCACGCAGTGCATCGATCTTGTCGTACTCGATCTCGGGGAAAATAATCTGTTCCCGCACACCCATGTTGAAGTTGCCCCTGCCATCAAACGCCTTGCCGGAGATACCGCGGAAATCACGCACACGCGGGATCGCGACACTGATCAATCGATCGAAAAACTCGTACATTCTGACGTTACGCAACGTCACCTTGCAGCCGATCGGGTAGCCAGCTCGAATCTTGAAACCGGCAATTGACTTGCGCGCCTTGGTAATGACCGGCTTTTGACCGGCAATCTGGGTCAGGTCGCCAACGGCGTTTTCAAGGATCTTCTTGTCGTTGACCGCCTCGCCGACGCCCATGTTCAGTACGATTTTTTCAAGGCGCGGCACCTCCATGATGCTCTTGTACCCGAACTCCTTCATCAACTCCGGGACAATCTCCTTGTGGTACTGCTCTGCCAGACGCGGCACCGGAGGCTTTTCCTTGACTTTTGCTGCTTCCTGCTTGGCCATGATTCCCTCTTATGCGTCCAGCATCTCGCCGTTAGTCCGGAACACCCGGACCTTACGGCCATCATCAAGCGTCTTGATGCTCACGCGCTCACCTTTTTGCGTTGCCGGGTTGAATACCGAAACGTTGGAAACGTGAATCGGCATTTCCTTCTCAACGATCCCGCCCGTTGTGCCCTTCATCGGGTTGGGCTTTTCGTGCTTCCGGGCGCGGTTCGCGCCCTCGACCACGACCCGGTCGTCTCCGACGAGCCGCAACACCGCGCCACGCTTGCCGCGATCCTTGCCGCTACGGATTACTACCTGGTCTCCTTTGCGAATCTTGCGCATTGCCAAACTCCTCAGAGAACCTCGGGTGCAAGAGAAACGATCTTCATGAATTTTTCGCTTCTGAGCTCGCGGGTTACGGGGCCGAAGATACGGGTGCCGATCGGCTCAAGCTTGTTGTTGAGCAGCACCGCCGCGTTCGAGTCGAACTTGATGCGCGATCCGTCCTGACGCCGGACGCCGGCCGCCGTGCGCACCACCACCGCGTTGTATACCTCGCCCTTCTTTACGCGGCCACGCGGAGCGGCGTCCTTGACGCTCACCTTGATGACGTCCCCGACGGCAGCATAGCGCCGCTTGGAGCCGCCCAGTACCTTGATACACATCACCGAGCGAGCGCCCGTGTTGTCGGCCACTTTGAGCCGGGATTGCATTTGAATCATATAGTTAACCTCGTTCCAACTTTGCCCGCCGTGCTACCGAAGCCGGCGAACCAGTTTTGGGACCCGTTCGGGTCATTCATGCTGGGCGCGTGTCCCGGGCCACCTAACGGCCCCGGTTTATCAACATCACCGACCTGAAAAGCCGGTCGCAAGAGACAGTTCGAAGCGCGTCAGCGCTTTCATTCCGCCCCTCCGGATAAAAACGCGCGATTTTACGTGTATTTACCTACCCCCGCAAGCGCTTCAAGCCTTGGTCGCTCGCTCCAGAAGCCGCGCCACCTTCCATGCCTTGGTCTTCGACAGCGGCTTGCTTTCCTCGATCAGCACGGTATCGCCGGTTTGGCATTCATTGGCTTCATCATGCGCGTGGTATTTGGTCGAACGGCGCACAAACTTGCCATACAACGGGTGAGGCACCATGCGATCGACCCGCACCGTTACCGTCTTGTCCATCTTGTCGCTAACAACACGCCCCGTCAGCCGGCGGCGATTCGCTGTACTTGTCGCTTCGCTCATGCTTTTCCTGCCTTTTCTGTCATCACCGTACGCACCCGGGCAATGTCCCGACGCACCTTTCCAACCTCGCTGTTCTTGGTGGTCTGCTGCGTCGCAAGCTGCATGCGCAGAGAGAACTGCGCCTTGAGCAGTTCGTTGAGCTCTTTGGCCAGGTCGGCTTCACTTTTGTTTCTGAGTTCGCTCGCTTTCATCGCTCACCCCAAGTGGCGTTGCACAAAGACGGTACGCAGCGGAAGCTTGGCTGCTGCAAGGCGAAACGCCTCGCGCGCCACATCTTCATGCACACCATCCATTTCATAGAGCACCTTGCCCGGCTGGATCTCCGCGACCCAGAACTCCGGATTGCCCTTCCCGTTGCCCATACGTACCTCGGCAGGTTTTTGTGACACCGGCTTGTCCGGAAAAATGCGAATCCAGATACGGCCACCGCGCTTGATATGGCGTGTCATTGCTCGCCGCGCTGCTTCGATCTGGCGCGCTGTCAAACGGCCGCGATCAATGGATTTCAGGCCAAACTCGCCGAAAGAAACCTTGGCGCCGCGGGTCGCAACCCCGTAATTGCGCCCCTTGTGATACTTGCGGAATTTTGTTCTAGCTGGCTGCAGCATTGCTCGCTCCTGCTCGTCTGGGTTTTCTCTGGGGCTGATTTTCCGTGCTACCCGGCGCGGCCGGTTGTTCACCCCGTCCCATCACTTCGCCCTTGTAAACCCAGACCTTGATGCCGATCACGCCGTAGGTTGTCTTGGCTTCGGAAACGCCGTAATCAATGTCCGCGCGCAGGGTATGCAGCGGAACCCGGCCTTCCCGGTACCATTCGGTACGGGCGATCTCGATGCCATTGAGCCGGCCCGCGCTCATGATCTTGATGCCTTGCGCGCCAAGGCGCATCGCGTTTTGAATCGCCCGCTTCATGGCACGGCGGAACATGATGCGTTTTTCCAACTGCTGCGCGATCGAATCTGCGATCAGCTGGGCGTCGAGTTCGGGCTTGCGCACCTCCTCGATATTGACGTGAACCGGCACGCCCATCATTTTCTGCAACTCACCGCGCAGATTCTCGATGTCCTCACCCTTCTTGCCGATTACGACGCCGGGCCGTGCGCTGTAAATAGTGATCTTGGCGTTCTTGGCCGGACGTTCGATCACGACACGTGCAACCGCAGCATGCGACAGACGCTTGCGCAGGTACTTTCGCACCTCGACGTCCTGCAGCAACATGTCCGAGAATCCCTTGCTGTTGGAATACCAGCGGGATGTCCAGTTACGCTGTACGGCAAGACGAAAACCGATCGGGTTGATCTTTTGTCCCATACCTACTCCTTCGACAGGTCGCCGACAGTCACTGAAATGTGGCAGGTCGGTTTGAGGATCTTTGAAGCACGCCCTTTTGCACGTGGCCGGAAACGCTTGAATACCGGCCCCTGGTCCACAAAGATGCGGGTGATCCGCAACTCGTCGATATCGGCACCATCGTTGTGCTCGGCATTGGCGATAGCAGACTCGACGACCTTCTGGATGATCCGGGCGCCCTTCTTCGGGCTGTACTTGAGTATGTTGAGCGCCTTGTCCACGGCCAGGCCGCGGATCTGGTCGGCAACCAGCCTGCCCTTCTGGGGTGACAGTCTGACGCCGCGCAACACTGCAGAGGTTTGCATTTCATTCACTCCTTTGCGCTCTTGTCATCATTTCTTGGCGGCCGGAGCCTTGCGATCCGCTGCGTGCCCCTTGAAGGTGCGCGTCAGGGCGAATTCGCCGAGCTTGTGGCCAACCATGTTTTCGGTCACATACACGGGTATGTGCTGGCGGCCGTTATGCACCGCGATAGTCAGCCCGACGAAATCGGGCAGCACCGTGGAACGACGCGACCACGTCTTGATCGGGCGTTTGTCGTTGCTCGCCCGCGCGGCGTCGACCTTCTGGATCAGGTGAAGATCCACGAAAGGGCCTTTCTTGACTGAACGTGCCATATTCTCTACCTCTTACTTCGCGCGGCGCCGAACAATCATGTTCTGCGTGCGCTTGTTCTTGCGGGTCCGGAATCCCTTTGTCAAGGTTCCCCAGGGGCTGACCGGGTCGCGTTTCGTGCCGGTGCGGCCCTCGCCGCCACCGTGCGGGTGATCGACCGGGTTCATCGCCACACCACGTACTGTCGGGCGCACTCCACGCCAGCGCATCGCGCCGGCCTTGCCGATACTGCGCAGGTTGTGCTCGGCGTTACCGACCTCACCAACCGTCGCGCGGCAGTCAACGTGCACCTTGCGTATCTCCCCTGACCGCATCCGCAACTGGGCATGTGCGCCTTCGCGCGCCAGCAACTGAACCGATGCGCCGGCCGAGCGCGCCACCTGCGCGCCCTTGCCCGGGCGAAGCTCGACGCAGTGTACGTTGGTGCCAACCGGGATGCTGCGCAACGGCAAGGTATTACCCGCCTTGATCGGCGCCTCGGGTCCGTTCAACAGTTGGTCTCCCACGTTTACGTCCCTGGGCGCAATGATGTAACGGCGCTCCCCGTCCGCGTAACACAGCAGCGCAATATTGGCGCTGCGGTTCGGGTCGTACTCGATCCGCTCGACACGGGCGGCCACGCCGTCCTTGTTACGGCGGAAGTCGATCACCCGGTACAGGCGCTTGTGCCCGCCGCCCTTATGGCGCGTCGTTACGTGACCCAGGCTGTTTCGACCGGCTTTCTTGAGGTTCGTTTCAACCAGCTGCTGATGCGGGCGACCTTTGTGCAGGTCCGGGTTGACGACCTTTACGACGCCGCGGCGGCCGGCAGAAGTTGGTTTGAGTTTTACCAGAGCCATTATTTCGTCTCCCCTGCCGCGAAGTTGATTTCCTGGCCGGCCTTCAGGCAGATGTACGCCTTCTTCCAGTTGCGCCGCCGGCCCAGACGGCCACCGAAGCGCTTCGTCTTGCCCTTGACGTTGGCGACCTGAACCCCGTCCACCTCGACCTTGAACATCAGCTCTACCGCGGCCTTGATTTCGGGCTTGGTGGCGTCTGGCGCAACGCGAAACACAACCTGCTCGTTCTTGTCCGCGACGAAAGTACTTTTCTCGGACACGATCGGCGCGAGCAAGACATTCAGCAACCGTTCCTGGTTAATCGTTTGAGCCGTCATGACAGCATCTCCTCGATTTTCGATACGGCCGCTTTGGTGATGATGGTGCTGTCAAAGTGCAGCAGGCTCACCGGATCCGCCTGACCCGGCTGGACGACATACACGTTCGGCAGGTTCCGCGACGACAGGTAAAGGTTCTCGTCTTCGCTATCGGTAATGATCAGCACGCTGTTCATTCCCATACCCTTGACCTTCTGATCGAGCAGTTTCGTCTTGGGCGCTTCGATACTGAACGCATCGACCACCGCCAGCCTTCCTTCGCGCACCAGCTGGGAGAAGATCGAAGCCATGCCAGCCCGGTACATCTTGCGGTTGACCTTGTGGCTGAAGTTCTCGTCCGGGCTGGACGGAAACACGCGGGCACCGCCGCGCCATATCGGGCTGCCGGCGAAGCCGGCACGGGCACGGCCGGTACCTTTTTGCTTCCACGGCTTGCGGTGCGAACGAGTCATATCGCCGCGCGCTTTTTGCGCCCGGTTGCCCTTGCGTGCATTGGCCATGTAAGCCGTAACAACCTGGTGCACCAGCGGCTCGTTGTAGTCCCGGCCGAACAAGTCGTCGGACGCGTTCACGCTGGACGTCGGCTGGCCTTTGTCGTCAATAATCTTGAGTTCCATGGCTCAGCCTTTCTTCTTGGCCGATGGCAGCACGACCACATCGGAGCCGTCGGCGCCAGGCACCGGGCCCCTGATCAACAGGAGGCCGCGCTCGGGATCGATACGTACCACTTGCAGATTCTGGACGGTACGGCGTACCGATCCAAGATGCCCTGCCATGCGCTTGCCCGGGAACACCCGGCCCGGATCCTGGTTCTGACCGGTGGAGCCATGCGCGTTGTGCGTGATCGACTGGCCGTGGCTGGCCCGCTGCGATGAGAAATTATGTCGCTTGATCGCGCCGGCGAAACCTTTACCCTTGGTTGTTCCGGAAACGTCGACGAACTGCCCGACTTGGAACACATCGACACCGACCTGGCCACCGACCTCGAGACCAGAGGCCTGTTCAGCGTTGACGCGAAATTCACGCAATCCGCGCCCGCCTTCCACGCCCGCCTTGGCGAAATGGCCGGCTTGTGCCTTGTTGATACGGTTCGCGCGCCGCGTTCCGAACGCGATCTGAACGGCCGAATAGCCGTCGCTTGCTTCCGTCTTGATCTGGGTCACGCGGTTTCCGGACACGTCCAGCACCGTCACCGGCACAGATTCGCCGGCATCGGTGAATAATCTGGTCATGCCGACCTTGCGACCGACAAGTCCTAATGACATTTTTTATTTCCTCTTCAGAGGTGCTGGCTTCAGTTGGCCAGCCGGTTTCCAAATTGTCAGGCAAGCGAAGGGGAAACCCCTCCGAACTCGCCCTTACAGCTTGATTTCCACGTCCACACCGGCCGGGAGATCGAGTTTCATCAATGCATCAACCGTCTTGTCAGTCGGGTCGATGATGTCCATCAAGCGCAAATGGGTGCGCATTTCAAGTTGCTCGCGTGAGGACTTGTCCACATGCGGGGAGCGCAGCAGGTTAAAGCGCTCGATACGAGTAGGCAGAGGAACCGGGCCTTTTACCACCGCGCCCGTACGTTTGGCCGTTTCGACAATCTCGATGGCAGACTGGTCGATCAGACGATAGTCAAACGCTTTTAGTCGAATACGAATTTTCTGGCTTTGCATTTCAGGATCCCGTGAGGAGTTAGGCGAACGCAACAAGCAGCAAGCCCTCGCTCTTCGCCTCTCGCCCCAACTCTGTAATCAATATTTAATGCTGCTGTGTTCCGCCGCCTTTGTGCGGCCAGTCCTGCCCGGCCGCGCCTGTTGCGCACTTACTGTTTGTCTACCCAAGTACCCGTTCTATTCAAGGACCTTGGCCACCACTCCGGCACCAACCGTGCGCCCACCCTCGCGAATGGCAAAGCGCAAGCCCTCTTCCATCGCGATCGGCTGAATCAGACTCACCGTCATCTGGATGTTGTCCCCGGGCATCACCATCTCCGTGCCCTTGGGCAACTCGATCGAGCCCGTCACGTCCGTCGTGCGGAAGTAAAACTGCGGCCGGTATCCATTGAAAAACGGCGTGTGACGACCACCCTCTTCCTTGCTCAACACATAGACCTCGGCGTCAAACTTGGTGTGCGGCGTAATGCTGCCCGGCTTGGCCAACACCTGACCACGCTCAACGTCTTCGCGCTTGGTCCCGCGCAGCAAAATACCAACGTTGTCGCCCGCCTGCCCCTGATCGAGCAGCTTGCGGAACATCTCCACACCCGTGCAAACCGTCTTGACCGTGTCCTTCAGACCGACAATCTCGATCTCTTCTCCAACCTTGATCACGCCCCGCTCAACGCGCCCCGTGACAACCGTGCCCCGACCAGAGATCGAGAATACGTCTTCCACAGGCATCAGGAACGGCATGTCCAGCGCTCGCTGCGGCTCCGGAATATAGGCATCGAGCGCGTCAGCAAGCTTGAAAATCGCCTGCTCGCCATGCTCGCCCGTGTCGCCTTCGAGCGCCTTGAGCGCCGAGCCAATGATGATCGGCGTGTCGTCGCCCGGAAAGTCGTACTTGGAGAGCAACTCGCGCACTTCCATCTCTACCAGGTCGAGCAACTCGGCGTCATCAACCATGTCCGCCTTGTTCAGAAACACCACAATGTAGGGAACACCCACCTG
>Ga0209536_100002282_pt1 | contig 31158 bp, 26 predicted proteins | sample DeeMarSeWOR28_12_FD_187461 | JGI IMG/M metagenome (GOLD analysis project Ga0209536, IMG submission 187461) | Marine sediment microbial communities from White Oak River estuary, North Carolina - WOR-2-8_12 (SPAdes) (version 2) | ecosystem: Environmental > Aquatic > Marine > Intertidal zone >... | reverse complement strand
GGGAAGCCAACACAGTTGAGAAGCTGGTAGAGCGGCTCCCCTATCGCACATACCTGGCAGAAGATTACACCGCAACCCTGAACGACCTCACCGAGAGTGGCTGGATCGAACCCGGCGAAGACGGCTACCAAGTGACCGCAACAGGAAAGAAAATTCGTGGTGACGCAGAGGCCGTCACAGATGCAAATTATTTTGCACCCTGGGCAGCACTTTCTGATGATGAATTAAACCGGTTGGGTGAACTGCTGACAGGCCTGAAAGAAATCAATCTTAAGATTTTGAATGAAAAAAAGAAAGAATGAATACCAAACGGGCGGGATCTCTCCCGCCCGTTTTTTTGTTACTGGGTGTAAATCACAAATCAGAGCAGCATGACCGTTGCTCCCCAGGCGATCCAGGCTGCGATCTGGGCAACCACTACCGTCAGCGCAGCGATCAGCAGCATGGCGCGTGTGCCCAGTTCGCGTTTCAGCACAGCCAATGTTGCCAGGCAGGGCAGGTAAAACATTACGAAGGTGGCGTAAGTCACCATCTGGGGGATGCTCAAAGCCATGTCGAAGTTTACCGTTCCCAACGCCTGACCCAACATCACCAGCGAAAGCTCTTTGCGAAGGATACCAAAAATGAGCGGAACACCAACTTCCGATGGCAGGCCCAGGCTCCACGTCAGCGGGCGAACGAACCAGTTGAAGGCAATTGCTGCATTGTAGAAATTGAGCGCCGCCAATATCGCGCTGCCCACGATCAAGAGCGGCCAGGCTTCGATCACGAACTCGCGCACCCGGAACCAGGCCTTGCCAGTCACGTTCTTCAAGGTCGGCATGCGGTAGGTCGGCATCTCCAGGATTAAGCCGGGGGTATCTTCTGGCATCATGCTGCTCAAAATTCTTCCAGTCACGGCAATGACTAGCAGGTTGAACAAATACAACGCAAAGGCCGCCATTGGGCCCAGGTAAAAGGCCACCAATCCGAATACCACAGCCAGCCGCGCTGCGCATGGAACCAGTGTAGCCAGAGCTGCCGCCAGGTAACGGTCTCGTGGCTCTTCCAATGTCCGTGTGGACATAACGGCTGGAACGTTACAGCCATACCCAAGGATAAACGGTACGATCGCTTTGCCGTGCAATCCGATGCGGTGCATAAGCGCATCCATCAGGAAGGCCACGCGCGGAAGGTAGCCGATATCTTCTAGAACGCCCAATCCGAACAGGAAGGGCAACAGGTATGGCAAAACAATCGCGATCCCGGCTGCAATGCCCTGCATTACGCCCAGAATGATTTCGGAGAGCAACCCTTCCGTGCCAAATGGAGCCAGCGCGCCCTGGGTCAGCGTCTCAAAGAGAGCCAGTAAGGGAGGTTCGATCCACTGTCCGATGCCGTAAACAGCTTGAAAGAACAGGTATAGCACGAACAGCAAAACCGCATATCCCCAAAACGGGTGCAGCAAAACATCATCCAGGCGGTCGCGGCGGGATATCCGATGCTCCCCCTGTTCTACGAATCGACCCACCAGTGCGCGTGCCTGCTCATGCCGCGTATCGGGATTATTTTCCTTTGGGTACTTTATGATCTTCGTATGTGGATCGCTATTCCCCACTTCCAGCGCCTTCAAAAACAGACCCTTTACCCCACGTCCCTTGCTGGCTACCAATGGCAAGACAGGCGCTCCCAGTTCCTTTTGCAGGCCGGGGCCGTCAATATGCAAACCTAGACGGTCAGCCTCGTCCATCATGTTCAGGGCCACAATCATAGGTTTATTTAGCGGAAGCAGTTCCAGGGTCAGTTCGAGGCCAAGTGTCAAATGAGATGCGTCTACAACGTTAATGATCACATCCACATCGTTCGAGCGCAGATAGGTGGCCGCTTCCCGCTCCGCCGGGCTGACCGCCTCCAGGGTGTACGCACCAGGTAGGTCCACGATTTCGACCACCTCGCCTGCCACGCGGACTTTGCTTTCCGTATATTTGACTGTGGTACCGGTAAAGTTACCTGTCTCTGCTTTGTAGCCTGCCACCTGGTTGAACAGGGTGCTCTTACCACAATTCGGTTGTCCAATTAAAGCGAATCGCACGGATCATTCTCCACGATAATTTTATCGGCCACGCCCCTACCAAGAGCGATCTCACGCTGGTTGCACTCGATTAATAAAGGGCCGCCCATAGGCGCTTTCCGCAGTACGCGTAAACAATCTCCGGGATGAATGCCGTATTGCGTCAATTTGGTGCGCAGGTTTACGCCTCCATCAAAATCGATCACACGCGCAGATGTTCCAGGGGAAATTTGAAGTAATCTTGTCATCAGGTCGTTTATATCGCAAATTTAACACAAAGCCAAGTGAGTTTTGTCCCTCCTAACTTTACTGTCAGGTGACGAGACTCCGGCTTGTTCCTTCTCTTGACAAAGTTCGTTTTTCATTGTATATTATGTTTAGTAGTTACTAAATGTTCTAAATAAAAGGTATGTTCATGAGCGAACAATTCACCCAACTTAAGCAAGATTTCACTGAGGGGTTAAGCCAGATCAGCAAATTCTGGGGTTTTCCAAAAGGCATGGGAGCCATTTTCGCTGTGCTGTATCTCTCCCCCTCCCCCCTCTCATTGGATGAGCTTGTGGCACAAACCGGATTGACCAAAGGCGCGATCAGCACCAACGTGCGTGCGCTGGCGCGTATGGGATTGGTACGTCCATCTACAAAGCTGGGCGACCGCAAAGATTATTATGAAGCCGAGACTGACTTTTACAAATCCATTCGCGCCATTCTCAAGGAACGCCAGAACAGCGAGTTCGACAGCGCTGTCCAATCAGTGCGGGATACGCTTGAGAAGCTGGAAGCAGGTCAAGGCCTTGAGGATGAGGCGGAGCGACAATTCCTACTGGAGCGCGTCCGGGCCCTGCAGTCCTTTTTCGATGCGTTGGACGGGCTGGTCCGTGCGGTGGTTCGCCTGGACAGCCTGGGCATTACCACGATCGAGAAAGTCTTATCCATTCTTAGATAAACGGTTGCATTCGCTGAAAATCTTATCAACCAGTTCAACCAAAGAACATCGCATTTCCGAATCGGTTTTTCATTTACAGGTATTTCTGATGATCACTAAACCTCAAAATCTCTTGCGCTCACTACTGTTGGCACCATATCTCGCCTGGGGTGTCTCTCTGTTGTTTGCATACTTAGTCTCCGGACCAGCCGGGAATTTGTACACTTCAAATGCTTTTTTTGACGCGCTCACAGGAGTCACGTCATTCTATGTCATTGGCATCGTCCTGTGGGGTGTCCCATACACGATTTTGGCCCTAGGGCTTTTGCTGTGGAGCATTAAAAAACCTGTTTCCATCATCTTCAAGGTGTTCATCTTTTCTCCATTCCTGCTATCGATTCTCATGGTAATTGAAATCGTGCTGATTTCATATTGGCCCCTGCAAACGCAGTCCCTTGGGGATGCAACGGATGTTCTCTCTTCCTTGCTAGTGGTCGTAATCCCCACTTTCATATATGGCTATGGCCTTGTTGGCGTAGGTATCGTTATATATAAAGCCGCGAGGCGCTTAATTTTTATTCGTATCGAAGGAGAAGCAAAATGAAAATCGCAGTCACCGGATCTTTTTCGTATTCAGGCAAGTACATCACCCGCCGCCTGTTGGAGCGCGGGGAACAGGTCATCACGCTGACCGGCCATCCGGACCGGCCAGATCCATTCGATGGAAAGGTCAAAGCTTATCCACTGCATTTTAATGATGAATCTGAATTAGCCACTTCGCTGAACGGTGTCCACACCCTTTACAACACCTACTGGGTGCGTTTTGACCGCGGCGAGAACACTCAGCCACGCGCTGTGGAGAACACCCGCAAATTGGTGGAGGCAGCTGTGTCGGCGGGTGTCCAGCGTATTGTGCACATCAGCATCACCAACCCTTCCCCAGATTCACGCCTGCCCTATTTCTGGGGCAAGGCCGCCAACGAGCAGGCCGTGATCGAGAGCGGACTTTCATATGCCATCTTGCGTCCTACCGTGCTTTTTGGCACGGAAGACATCCTGATCAACAACATCGCCTGGCTGCTGCGGCGCTTTCCTTTTTTCGCCCTTCCCGGCGACGGAACTTATCGCTTGCAGCCCGTTTTTGTGGATGACCTGGCAAAACTCGCTGTAGATGTTGGCTACGCGCAGGAAAATATTCTATGGGACGCCGTTGGCCCGGACATCTTCACCTTCGAAGAGATGGTCCGTTTAATCGCCCACACGCTCGGACTCAACCGGGGCCTGCTTCACGTTCCCCCGAGATTAGCACTGGCTGCAGCACAGTTCCTGAGCGCCTTCGTCGGCGATGTGATGTTGACCCCCGAAGAAGTGGAGGGCCTGATGGCCGGGTTGTTAGTCTCTGAAGAGCCACCACGCTGCAAAACCCGGCTGGCTGACTGGCTGGAAGAAAACAAAGAAAGCGTAGGCACAAGCTACGCTTCTGAATTGAAGTTGCATTATTAGACAGACTGCAGGTTGGTTTATTCTTCAGAATCTTCGTCAGATTTTGATGTCTGGGAAATATTGTTTCCAATTGCAACCTGCCCGCTCACATCACCTTTGATGGAAACATTGATTCCGCCAGATTCAGGCTTCGACGGGGTTTGGGCAGAATCCTGTGAGGGCTGTGAAACTGTCTGACCATCTGCAGCAGGCTCCACATCAAAGAGTTGACCGTCTGATGAGCGCATGTAGAGCACGGGAATCCCCCATTCGATATCCTGACCTTGTGTGTAAATCGCTTTGCGCGCTTCAGCAAGAGCCGCATCCACAGGGTAATTATCTGCCAGGGAGCGGTAAAACTCACGCGAGAGTGTGGCAGCCGTGCGCTCACTGACTTCAAATTGCATGGCGATAACCGCCGGAATCCCCTGCCTGACAAGTTGCTGGGCCGCCCCTGCATACGGATCGGATGCTGATGTGCGTCCCCCTTCGCAGGCATTCAGGAGGGCCAAACGCAGCGACTTCTCGTCATGCAACAGCGTGCCCAAATAGTGACCGCTGACCGGCGCGCCTGCTCCTTGTTCATCTTCCAACAATAGCAAGCCATCTTCCTTGTAATCGCTGAACATGCCATGCCCGATATAGTGAAAGATATGATATTCATCCTTCCGCAGTTGCTCCTGCAGAGCAAGCAAAGTGGGCTGCGCCAGCCGCGTAAGCGAAACCTGCCCGCGTTGGATCAGGTCACTCAGCGCATCATTCAGGATATTCCATTCAGCCTCAACTTCCAACTGTGGGTATTCGCGCGGATTGGAAATCATAACCAGCACACGCAATGGCGCCTGCACTTTGAGCGGCAGGATTTGGCGCGGGATATCCAGATAGCGGACTATTGGCGTATCTGCTGACAAAGCTATAAAACGTGCCAGCGAGGGGTCATACAGGTATTCCCAGGGAACATTTGCCAACTCGGGCGCATCGGAAAGCTTTAGTAGTAAACGGATACTCTGCCCTTCTCGTTCGGCAGAACGCAAAGCGGTCTGGTAAAAATCGCGCACCTTTCCACTGAAAAGTGCCTCGAACAGTCGTGTGCCAAAAGCCTTTGCGGCCTGCATCTGTGGCGACTCAACTCGCCGCAACCCGCGCCGGGATTGCCCCATGCGCAAGATAAAATTCTCCAGTTCCATGCTTGAAAAGGGAAAACCGAAATCAGCGTGAGCCTCGCCCTCGGTCGAAGATAGAGTACCGGAGTAATAACCGGAGGCAGTTTTTTCAAGTGAAAGATTAATATTTATATAACTGAACGGCATTTTTACTTTCTACTGAACAAATCTAATATTACTCGATTATATCCTGTGTAAAAAAATCCGCCGTGGAATATGCACTGACATTGCCCGCGCCGTCTTCCGCCCGAACACGCCAAAAATAATGTGTGCCACAATTCAACAAACCAGTGATGTTTTGAAAATTAAAATTTACGTTATCCCATTCCTGTAACAAGTTTGATTGCGAGATAGAAGACTTATACAGTCGAACTCGATAAGTTACACCACTGGGGTCGGTAACTTTTTCCCACAGCAAATTTGTGTTGAGATTACATTTAAGCTTCGGCGTTGATTGAATTGGGAACACAGGTATTGGAGCAGATGGGGGCGTTTTATCAGATGGGGTTGTGGGGATAAATTGCGTTATGCTGGGAGTCCTTGTAGGCGTTTTTGTCGGAGTTCTTGATGGGGTTATCGTTGGAGTATTGGTACGCGAAGGAGTAAAGGATGGAGAAACCGTTATTGTAGGATCATCTGTAAGGGTGGGCGTTATTGTCGGGATATCCGTACTTGTAGCAGATGGCGGCGGCGTTTCGGTCACCGGGATTACTGTGACTTCCGTTGGGAGAGGTACAGGCTCTGGTCGAAGTGCAGGCAAAATCAGCGCTCCCACAACAACTGCACCGATGAGGGCCGCTACACCAACGGCGCCGATCGCTCCATAAGTCATCCAGCGGCGATATCTGAATTGTTTCTTTGGGGGAATCGTCGGTAATGGAGTTTTGAAGAACACGTGCATGTTATTTTGCGTAATCGCCAGGCCAGCCTGATCTCCAATCGCCTGGCGGATCTGCAGCGCTTGAGTCAAAAACTCACGAGCTGGTTCACTGAAACCAAGGCAGCCCGCGCGTGTCCCCAACTGGTGCAGTGCCCAGGCTTCTATCTTACGGTCGCCCAGGGCACGAGCTGCTTTCAGGACCAGATTCAAGATGTCCAGCCAAGTTTGCCAGCGTCTCAAAAGAATAATGCTATTCTCCAGGCCGCGCCCGATGCGCACAACGTCGCTCCAGCGATTCTTTTCTCCAGCCTTTTGGATAGCTTGCAGCAACACGTCAACTGACTCGTCCAGCAATTTTTTCGCAGGTTTTTTAACCAGCCATTCAGCGAGAAACACGATCAATCTGTTTTCCCAGGCAGTCAAATCCCATAGTTTAGAGACCGTTCCAGCCAGTTCCCCCACCAGATTAAATTTTGAGCCGTGCGCCTGCACCAATCCAAGCGAGGCCAACCCCTGCAAATCTCTTGTCACAGTATCTGATCCAGAAAGAGACCGCAGATGTTCCACCGGCACCCCCACACCTCCTGCAACGGCTAGAATCGCTACCAAGCTCTTCTGCTTATCTGTGGATGACTTCAGCGAAGCACTGAGAGCTGCTTCATCGGACACATCCTGTTGCAATTGTGTTTTGATGTTGGATATAGGAAGGGATTCTTCGCGCGCCAGGGATGCAGACTGTAAAATCCGTAAAGGATGACCGCCCAGTAGCGCGCATATTTCCCGCACTTCGGCCTGCTCCCGTTCATTCAAGGAGCGATTCAACTCACGCTCAAACAGAATCACAGCTTCATCAGCAGGTAATCCCCTCAATGAGACGATCCTGCCCTCACCCCATAGGTTGCGCTCCATACCCGCCAACACAACCGTACAGCCGGGGAGAGCATCCAGCAGCATCATGGATTCGTCGCGCGTCAACGAAAGATCATCCAGCAAAATAAGCGCATTTATCCCCTGCAAAGCGACCCGAATCTCAGAATCTGTCGGTTTGTAATTCGATTGGCTTTCGTGAAATGCCTCAAACAAGGATTGGAGCACATCATCCAAACCAAGGCCAGCTACGCGGTGATAGACAACACCATCAGAAAAGGCAGCGGCTACAGAAGAATGAGCCAGACTTCGTAATAAGGATGATTTCCCGATGCCGCCAGGGCCAAACAGGGATACAGGCGTGGAGGTTTGTAATGCCGATTTGACGGTAGCAGTTTCATCGTCCCGGTCAAGAAGCGATGGGAATGGGCGTGGTCGCAAGTTGGCCGGGCCTTCTCTCCGTGTATAGTTCGGTTTTTCTGTTTGAGGCGCAACATAGACAAAGCCCCCGTTGACATCCCCTATTTGAACAATATTATTTCCAACCGCAATCTGGCCATGAACATCTCCATCAATCGCTACCTGTATATTCCCGTTTGCTGACATTTACGCTCTTACCTCTCATTCATTAAAGCGACAATAATTGCCTTTTTGGTATTATATAACAAAAAATGACATAACCTCTACATTATGTCATCAGGGATGAAGCCCGTAAGTTTTAGATTATTATTTCAATCGATTACCACAACCCCGCTACAAGTGGGCGCATTCATGCAGCCATAATAGCGTTTCCCCGCCTGGGATCCTTTGCGATAAATGCGCAGCACCATTACCAAACCACACTGCGGACAGAACGGTGCAGAATCGGAAGAATCGTCATTAAGCAGCGGCTCTGTTTCTTTTACTTTCATAACCGCTAACTGAAACAAATGCACCAGGTCCGTTAATTTGTAATTTTTGCTGGAAGGGACATGGATCAACGGCAACCCTGCGTTCAGAAATAAATCTTGCATGAACTGATCAGCAGAACGCGTTTCTTCTTTGGCAATTGGCCTAACCAATTCCACTCCAAAGGCAGGTTTCATACCGTCTGGTTCGCAAAGTAAAAAGTCTACATGCTTGCGAAAGATCTTGTTATAAAAGTGTACATTCTCGTTTGGGCGTTGGATATAGAAAATATCGTTTAACGCAACCTTTGGACAAACGATATAGTGACCATCTGCCATTTCCTGTAAGACCGAAAACAAAGCCACTTCTGTAGAAGATAGAAACTGCTCTCGCAAGCGATAAGGCAATCGTTCTTTTACGGTTTTGGCATTCATCATTTTCTCTGCAACGATTATAGAACAAAATTACACGAAAGACAACAGAGATTATTCAAACTCTACACAGTGGATGCGAAAAAATACCCCCTTATTTTGTTTTTCAGAAGGGTAATTCCACACCAATCAGTTTCAACCCTGCATAGATGTTAAGAAGACCAACGACCGCCGGCCAGGGAGCACGCTTGGCGAGTTCCAACAGCACATCCCAAAAGGATGCGGACTTCAGGGCCAGTCCATTTTCAGCGGGCTTGAGAACACCAAACCAGACCAGCAGGGAGATAATTTCCATGCCCACACCTACAATAATTAATATATAACCAACTATTGTTTCCATTAAAAAACCTCCAAGAATAAAATTGATATAGTACTTTCACAAGTATAGAACAACATTGACATGAAAGCAAATAGTATTTGCCCAAAATTATTGCAAATTGGTGGTTGCTTAATTGAATTTGGAGTTGTATACTCTAATTAGCAAACCGTTTTCTAAGAATAAGGAGGTTACATGCCCCACCGTCATTCGATTTTATGTATTACCCCACCGCATATGCTCAAGGAAATTGCGACGCAGGGTACTGATGCCCAACGTGAAGTTGCCCTGCGGACCATCGATGTATCTGAGCAAATCCGTACACAACGACGCACAGCATTGGAGATGATGGCCTTCATGGGAGCACGTGCAGTAAGAGCAGGCAAGCAGCGGATCGTGTATGATGCAAAAAATGGCTCCAAGCTACCCGGCACCGAAGCCCGGAAGGAAGGGGAAGATCCTGTTTCTGATGATGCAGTCAATGAGGCCTACGATGGTTCGGGAATCACCTATGATCTGTTCTCCAATGTCTATGGACGCGATTCAATTGATGGCAACGGCCTACGGTTGGATTCAACCGTGCACTACCAAAAAGGATACGACAACGCCTTCTGGAACGGACAACAGATGGTTTATGGCGACGGAGATGAGGATTTGCCCGAGGCACAACGTTTATTCAACCGCTTTACCATTGCGCTGGATATCATTGGGCACGAATTGACTCATGGTGTCACTTCGTACGAAGCCAATCTTGCTTACTGGGATCAATCTGGGGCGCTGAACGAATCTATGTCTGATGTGTTCGGCTCGCTGGTGAAACAATATCAGCGCCAGCAGTCCGCCGCGGATGCGGATTGGATCATCGGTGAGGGGCTGTTCACCGCAAACGTTAATGGCACGGGCATTCGCAATATGAAAGAGCCGGGCACTGCCTATGATGATCCCGTGCTCGGTAAGGACCCGCAGCCTGGCCACATGGATAATTACGTCAAGACCATTGAAGACAACGGTGGCGTACACATTAACTCTGGTATTCCCAATCGCGCTTTCTATGTGACGGCTGTGGAGTTGGGTGGATATGCCTGGGAAAAGGCCGGGCAAATCTGGTACAAAACATTGACCGACAAACTCAGCGAACGTTCAACGTTCCAAGAAGCAGCCGACCTGACCTTTGCAGCTGCCGGCGAGTTGTATGGTGCTGGCAGCCTCGAGCAAAACGCTGTTAAAAAAGGCTGGGCTGAAGTCGGCATTACCATTGGTGGTGATGCGCCCACTGGCTGTCTTCCATCCATTCTTCGAATATTTGGGCTGGCAAATTAGTGATTGGAGAGATAGCCGATGACAAAAATTCTCTTCGAACGCACCGGCGGGTTCATGGGCAGGAAGGTCAGCGTGACCATTGACTTAGATGACCTTCCCGAAGAACAAGCTGAAGCGCTAGACGAAATGCTCGACGAAGCAGACTTCTTTGAGCTGCCAGCCGACCTGACCAAGCCTGCTATCCCGGACGCTTTCACATACAATATCACCGTCTTCTCCGATAATGAGCAGCACAGCGTGCGCGTCAGCGATGCAACTGCCCCGGATAATTTACGTCCGCTGCTGGAGGAGTTGAGTAATCAGGCGCGCATGCAGCGATAGCAAAAACGAGCAGGCCATGAGCTTGCTCGTTTTATTTCACTAAACTCTCGAGAAGGTTTTTCTCTTCTTTCTCCGATTTAATCTCCCCATCCAGCCAGGCATTCCGCAACTGGCGGATGATTCTTTTGTATTCCGGCCCCGGCGAGAGGCCCAGTTCCTTCAAGTCGTGACCGGTCGTCTTGGGTTTGACATGCCGCCATTTCTCAAGATAATCCAGCAAAGCTCTTTTTGTTTTCCCTTTGGCAGAGAGCGAAAGGGCATAGATAGCAAATTCCGGCACTTCGTCGAGGCGGTCAACCCAGCCGCTGGGTTTAGCGTCTTTCAGGGAGGGCAGGTCGGCGCGCAGGCTGGAGGTGGCCAGCAGCAGCCGGGTCAGCGCGGCGGGGAAGCGCAAACGGCGGGAGAGTGTTTTGAGCGTGGCAAGTTTAGCGGGAGATAACCACAGGGTCCAGATCAGAGTCCGCTTTGGCGGAAGCAGGTTAGAAATGCGATAAGATGCGAACTCGTCATCCGCAGGTAATGCAAATTTGGAATTGGGTTTTGACAGCTCTGGATGGATGGCTCTCAGTAAGCCCAAGCCATCCAAGCGCGTGAGCATCTCGAACCAGTTTGGCTCATCGAGTATTCGATCAAACTCGTGGCGCGTGCGCTCAGGTGAGAGCTTTTCCAGCATAGGCCGGGCCTCATCCATCAACTGCCTGGTGCGCGATTCGATCTCGAAGCCATAGCGCTGCTCATAGCGGACAGCGCGCAGCATGCGCGTGGGGTCATCCACAAAAGAGAGCGAGTGCAGCACGCGGACGATGCCGCGCTCAAGGTCGACCAGGCCACCCCAGTAATCATGCAACTCGCCATAATGGCGACCGTCCAGGCGCAGGGCCAGGGTGTTGATGGTGAAATCGCGGCGGTGCAGATCGAGCTTGATGCTTCCACGCTCGACGGTCGGCAAGGCCGTAGGGTGCTCATAAAACTCGGTGCGGGCGGAGATCAGGTCAAGATATTCGGGAATTTGAGATTGGGAATTTGGGGCAATCTTTTTCCCAAATTTCGACGACTGCACAAACCACTTGGCCGTACCAAAGCGCTTGTGGCTGGTGACGCGCCCGCCATACTTCTTGCCGAGCGCTTTTGCCAGCGCGATCGCATCGCCTTCAACGACCACATCAAAATCCAGGCTGGGATGCTCGAGCAGCAGGTCTCGGACGAAACCGCCCACAATATAAACGGCCATGCCCTGCTTGGCGGCCTGCACAGCCACGCGCCGGATCAAATCCAGGCGGGCTGGCGGCAGGGCTTCTTCCAGGCGGGATTCAAGATTTTTTACGCCGTTCCGCGCCGTAGGAGGCGCGAGCGTTTTTAGCAAATCGGTGCGGGTGACAATGCCAATCACACCCCCATCCTTGTCCACCACCGGCACCTGTCCCCAGCCGCTGTCGGTCATACGCGCCTGCAGGTATTGCAGCGAGTCTTCGGGATTCACCGTCACTTCCCCGGCCTCCATCAGGCTGGCAGTGGTCAGGTTGAGTTTATGCGCCAGCGCCCGATCAACCGCACGGCGAGTCAGCAGGCCAACCACTTTTCCATCTTCCACAACCGGATAGCCTTCAAAGCCGGTGCGCTGCATCAGCTTGGCGACTTCCTTAACAGTGGTTTCCAGGGTGAGCAAATGCGGACCGCGAGACATGATCTGTGCAACAGTCACAGACGGTTGAACCAGGCCGGGTAAAACCTTCAGCAGTTTATTGCAAGCATCATTCAAAGCCGGAGGCTGCTTCCCGCTTTCCGAACGAATCAGTGCCGCAGCCGCTCGGTCGTGCCCACCACCACCAAATTCTGTCATCACATCCGAAACATCAATGGCATCGCTGGTAGAACGCGCTACCATACGGACACCATCCTGCGTGAGCACAACCACAAAGAGTGCGTCAGGGTCAAGCAGGTCACGAAGCTTATGAGCCAGCGTGGAAATCTCTTCGTCCACATCACTGGCATCACCGCAGGCGATCAAGATGCGATGCCCGTTGATGTGATGAGTCTGCGTGTTGTCCAGCAGTTCTTCGTAAAGCTCACGCTGATCGGTCGAAAGCGGCGGGTTGAGGAAATCAGCCGCGATCGTGAGATTGGCGCCATGTTCCAACAACCAGGCAGCCGCGCGCACATCGCGCGGCGTGGTGCGAGAATAGGTCAATGAGCCGGTGTCTTCGTAGATGCCAAGCAACAATAACGTGGCCTGGATGGTTGAAAGACGCCCATTTTGAACCTGCATAGCTTCGACCAGCAAGGTGGTCGTCGCACCGATCTCGTCAACGGTCACTTGCCAGTTTTCGGGCAAGCCAGCGCGTAAGGGATGATGATCCACCACACGGACAGTCGTTTTTTTGTTCATGCCTTTCACTGTGACCAGCGACTGCGTATCTACAAGGGTTACGTTTTCAACCTTGCCGGGTGGCAAATCACGCGGATCCACGAACGAAAAGTCCGCACCGTAGAGCGTGACAAACGAACGCACATTGCGGTTGATACGACGTGGCAAAACGGGAACAGAACGCTCGTCCAGCAGGGAAGCGCCAAAGAGCGATGCCAGGGCATCGAAGTCCGCTTGTTCGTGGGTCAGGATAACTCGCATCAACTAGATTATACATGCCTCGCACCGCTTTTCATTCGATTCGATACTTGAATTAATGTTAAAAAACTGTCATAATCACCTTGGGAGCGCGAGTAGACACATGCCAATCAACTATCAGGACTTTGACCTGCTCATTGAGCAATCGGGGAAAGCTTACAAGGCGCGTGTTGTGGATTCACCGGCAGGCGAAGCAGAAACTACGCTAAAGCTACCTTTCTCACAAAGTGATGTAGAAAACTTTTTTGTACAAATTGGGCATTCACGCCTGATCGAATCCCCACAGACACAAAAAATGCGCGAATTTGGGCGGCAGTTATTCGAAGCCACATTTTCAGGCGATGTGCGCGACCGATTGCGAGAAAGCCTGAACGAAGTTACGCGCCAAGGAGAAGGACTGCGCATCCGGCTGCGGACCGGGAACATCCCCGAACTGACAAACATGCCCTGGGAGTTCATGTACGATGCCAGCTTGAGCCGTTTCCTGGCACTTTCTGTGGAAACCCCGCTTGTCCGCTATCTCGATATTCCGCGCGACATCCAGCCACTGACTATCCGCCCGCCGCTACGCATCCTGGCTATGATCTCAAGCCCCAGAGACTTCCCTTCGTTGAATGTGCAAAAAGAGTGGAACAACTTACAGGAAAGCCTGAGCAGGCTGGAAAGTCGAGGGATGGTTGCGCTCAGCCGGCTTGAAAGACCAACCCTGCAAATGCTGCAGAGGCAGCTCCGGCGCGAGCAATACCACATTTTCCACTTCATCGGTCATGGGGTTTTCTCCAAACAATACCAGGACGGCTTTCTACTGTTTGAAGATGAACTACAGGAAGGGCATCGGGTCAGCAGCCGCGATTTGGGTATTTTGCTCCATGACCATCGGCATTTGCGCCTGGCTGTGCTAAACGCTTGTGAAGGCGCACGCTCATCCATGGAAGACCAGTTCTCCGGCACGGCGCAAAGCCTGATGCGGCAGGGCCTGCCTGCTGTGATCGCCATGCAATTCCGCATCACAGACATCGCTGCGATCACCCTGGCGCGTGAATTCTATACCGCCCTGGCCGACGGTTACCCGGTGGATGCGGCACTCACCGAAGCGCGTAAAGCGATCAAGACACATGGCAACGATCTTGAATGGGGTACGCCAGTCTTGTATATGCGCGCGCCTAACGGGCAGATTTTTGATGTCGAGAGTATGCAATCTGAGCCGCAAAATATAAAAGCAGAAACAATCCAGGATGCAGAAAGCGAAAATAAGCTCACTGCTTTGTACACGGAAGGGCTGGAAGCTTTTTACTTGAACGAATGGGAAAATGCGATCGCGAAATTCAATTCCATCTTGTCCATTCGGGGCGATTACAAAGATACGGCTTCTAAATTAGAAACAGCGCAACACCGCCTGAAACTGAGCACGCTGGAGAAGCAGGCGCAATTGGATGAATCCAAAAGCGATTGGGAATCTGCCATCAAATCCTTAGAAGCCCTTACCAGGGAGTTCCCGGAGAAAACATCCTTTGCTTCGAGACTGGAAAATGCGCGCAAACAACTACGCTTGAAAAACCAATATCTCGAAGCCCAACAACTTGCAAAGGCAAAAAAGTGGCTGGCTGTTCTTCAAGTTTTCCGCGAAATCCATTCACTGGATGCCAACTATCCTGACCCTGACAATTTGCTCCCTGCTGCAGAAGAGGCATCCGCGAATCTAAAATTGCAGTCAGAACTACAATCTCTTTATCAAAACGCTTTGCAAACCATCGAGACCAGCGACTGGGACAAAGCGCGAACAATATTAAATCAAATTCAGTCGAAACAAACAGGATACCGAGAAACAGATCGACTCTTGCAGCGCGCGAACGACGAACTCGCCCGTATTGAAAAACAACAGCAAGAAGAAGAGAAAATCTCGTCCCTATATATCCAGGCCGAAAACCTGCTGCACCGCAAACAGTGGCAAAAGTCTCTGGAAAAAGTTGAGGAAATACTCAAATTATTCCCCGGCTTTGAAGATCCGAAGCAAGTCGCATCCCAGGCGCGAACCGAACTGGAAAAAGCCAATGAAGAGGCCGAGAAACAAGACCAACTGGCCGCGTTGTATGCGGAAGCCGTCAGATTGAATCAAGCTGGGGAACACCAACAGGCGCTGGAGAAGTGGAACCAGATCCGTGCGCTGGATGCATCCTACCCGGACAGGCAACGAGTCCATTCTACCGCGCAGAGGATGCTCAAAAAAACAACTCAGTCTGAAAGCGTTTCTGAAAAACTTGCATGGAGACCCAAATTTACTCCGGGTTGGGGGATTTTGCTGGTGGGAGTCTTATGGTTCGTTATTAGGTTAGGGGCACTGTTTATTACCGGTTTGCTTGAAATAGACAATAGCGCAGTAAATCAACTATTACATTGGTCTCTCTTTGGTATTGCAACTGGTTTTCTCAATCTTTTCGTATTTCGCTTTTTCAAATTTAATGTTTCCAACAAACAAAAGATGATCCTAATCGGAGGATGGCTTGTCAGTTCTCTTGCTACACCAATCATGGTTTTACTATTTCCAGAATTTGTGTTTAGATTTCACATCGGCTACACTCTCACAGGCGCATTCTACGGTTTAGTATTGCACTACACTCTCCCAGATTTCCTTTCCAGACCAAAATTTACTACCCTTATTTTCTGTTTTGCTTTCGGGATGTTTGTTGGTGAGTGTTCCTGGAGTTGGTTCCGATACAGTGTTAATTTCAACGCACAATTGACCGGGGCACTTACATTATTTGTAGCCATCATTGTTACAAACAGTCTGGCGTTTGGAAAAACAATTGCTGCACATGCAGAGGAGAAATCCAAACCGACGATCGAAAAAACGGTGTTTTCAATCATAGGGATAACAATCGCAGCCCGGTGGCTGGGAAGCGTTATTGGAGAGTACTCTGTAGTTATGGCTTTGGACCACCTGCCGACAATCTGGGATGCAATACCATACTTGAACCAGTACATATATTTGGCTTTTTTTGCCATGTTAGCAGCTTGGTTCCTAACCAGGTTGATAAGAATCAAGCTGACGATCCTCATATCAAGAACTGAAACCATTATTTTGGCTACCTTCTGGATTATAGGAATGGTCACGACTTCCATCTTTGGTGCTTATTTCGGCCTTGAAATGGAATATGAGTGGGGCTGGAGGACTGGCTGGGGTATTGGAGGGCTGATTATCGGGCTGGGCATGTGGCTTGCCACAAAGAACTACTCACTCCGAAGTAAACCAATTTATCTGATCGTCAGCATTTTGGGTTGGGGAAGCGGTTTTCTCTTAAGTGAACAACTTTCGTGGCCAATTCAAGAATTCTTAATGTACTTTTTTGAAGAAGGCGTTAGCTGGAATATTGCAATCAACACGAATGTCGGCATGGCAGGTTTAGTCGGCGGCCTGATAATGTTTTATCATTTAGATACCTGGAGTAATCTTCATATCAATTGGAAAACTGTTCTTGCCAGCTTCATCGGCTTTGGGCTAGGCAACCTGCTCGCAAATATCATCGCAACTTCTCTTGAATCTGGGCTGGGAAATGCGTCTGAAAATATCGTTGGTTTCTTACAAATGCTGATTTGGGGGCTTGTCGGGGGCGCTTCCCTGGCAGTTCCTTCAAAGAATGTCAAGCAATATATTTCCTTAGCTGTTTTGGGTGCCATTGGCATGATACTTGGACAAATCGCATGGAATGTAATTGAAATCCAATACATCCTTCTCGGAACTACTCTTGGTCTGTGTATTGGAATCAGTACAAGAAGGCTTCCTGCAGCACTCATTCTCGCGCTGGTTGCTATACTTGGCTTCGCGGTTCGAGGAATAATTTTAGAATTCTATTACTCCAGCAATTTATCTATGTCCGACCAGGTAAATTACACCGTCCTTGCTCTTAGCGCTGGGCTCTTGGGACTGGTTCTGGGCACGGCATGGAGTTTCTTGAACAGCGAAGAACCGACTACTTTGGCACAACAAACCAAAAAATGACTTTCCCACTCCCTTTGAATCAGGTATAATACGCCCTATGAAACTGAACCCGTCCCCAGCCCCGTGCACCCTACAACCATCCTGGTCTGGATAGGTTCGTTTCGGCATGGATAGAGACGGCTCCCAACCAGGCGAGCCGTTTTTTGTTGCTGGACGGTGGACAGTAGACCGAGGACCATAGAACGTGAATAATAGAAGATTGACCGTTGACGAACTGATCGAGAAAATGCACGATTTCGTGCGTTCGAAAGGCTGGTACGAATCAGACAGCAAACGCCCACAAACCCCGCGAAACCTATCTATCTCGCTGGCATTGGAGGCGGCTGAAATCCTGGAGCATTTCCAGTGGAATGAGGATTTCGATAAAGATGAATTGGCGGACGAACTCGCAGATGTGACTTTGTATCTGCTACAACTGGCATCTATTTCGGAGATCGATTTAGAAGAGGCAGTATTGAAGAAGTTGGAAGTCAACTCAAAGAGAAATTGGGATTAAATTGTAGGGGCGAAGCAAAGTGCCCAAAAGGGTATGCTTCGCCCCTACGGAGAATGTTATGAGAGTTTCAGTATTTGGTGGTTCCCAACCCAAAGAAGGCGATTCCGCTTATGCAGAGGCCTACGCGCTTGGCAAGATGCTGGCCGAGGTCGGTCACAGCGTAATGACGGGCGGCTACATCGGCACGATGGAAGCTGTCTCGCGCGGCGCGTCCGAAGCGGGAGGGCATGTGGTCGGCGTGACCTGCGATGAAATCGAAAACTGGCGACCCGTCAGGCCCAACGATTGGGTGAAAGAAGAATGGAGACGGGACACGCTGCTTGAACGGTTGCAGGTTTTGGTAGAGGAATGTGATGCGGCCATCGCCCTGCCCGGCGGAATCGGCACGCTGACGGAAATATCTCTTCTCTGGAATCTGATGATTGTGGAGTCCAAGCACCGGAGGCCGTTTGTGCTGGTCGGGAACGGTTGGCAGTCCGTTTTCGGTCAGCTTTTCAGCGAATTGGGCGTCTACATCTCTGAGCAGCAACGCGAACTGGCGCAATTTGCAGAAAACATAGAAACTGCTGTTAAAATCATCAACAATTTTAAATATCGAGGAAACAATGGCTGAAGACAAACTCCCCACCCAAAAAGAAAACTATGCCGAGTGGTACAACCAGCTCGTGCAAAAGGCTGAACTGGCCGATTACGCGCCCGTGCGCGGCTGTATGGTTGTGCGCCCCTACGGCTGGACGCTGTGGGAAAACATGCAAGCCGGGCTTGACCGCCGTTTCAAAGAGACCGGTCATGTCAACGCGGCTTTCCCTACACTGATCCCCATGTCGTTCTTCGAAAAGGAAAAAGACCACGTGGAAGGCTTCTCGCCCGAACTGGCGGTGGTCACACATGGCGGCGGGCAAAAGCTGGAAGAGCCCCTGGCTGTACGGCCTACATCCGAGACGATTATCGGATACATGTATTCCAAGTGGATCAAATCCTGGCGAGATCTGCCCGTGTTGATCAATCAATGGGGCTCCGTGCTTCGCTGGGAACTGCGCACCAAGCTCTTCCTGCGCACGGCCGAGTTCTACTGGCAGGAAGGTCATACCGCTCATGTCACCGCCGAGGAAGCGCAGGAAGAAACCTATCGCATGCTGGATGTGTACGCCGATTTTGCGATTGCCGATTGCGCTATTCCCGTCATCAAAGGCGTTAAATCTGAGACCGAAAAATTTGCTGGCGCGCAGATGTCCACCAGCATCGAGGCCATGATGGGCGACAAACGCGCCCTGCAATCTGGCACATCGCACTTCTTCGGCGAGAATTTTGCCAAAGCGTTCGACATCCAGTATCTCGACAAGAACAACACCTTGCAATATTGCCACACCACGTCCTGGGGTCTGTCCACGCGCATGATCGGCGCGGTCATCATGGTGCACGGCGACGACCAGGGTCTGAAACTGCCCCCCAAGATCGCGCCCATCCAGGCTGTGCTCGTTCCCATCTACAAAACAGAAGATGAGAAGGGGGTGGTCATGGAGGTGGCCGACCAAGTCTTTGCTGAACTCAAAGAGGCCGGCATCCGCATCAAGATGGACGACCGCGAAGAAGTCACGCCCGGCTTCAAATTCAATGATTGGGAGATGCGCGGTGTGCCCCTGCGAATCGAGATCGGGCCTAAGGATGTGGAAAAAGGCTCGGTCGCGCTGGCAAGACGTGATGTCCCCGGACGCGATGGAAAGAGCTTCGTCTCTCAAACGGATCTGGCTCAGACCGTCAACCTGCTCCTGTCCGAGATACAGGATTCCATGCTGGAGCAGGCCACCGAGTTCCGTGATGCCAACATCCATGACCCCAAAGATTATGAGGAACTGAAAGAAATCGTCAAGGATGGTTGGGCCTTCTCCTGGTGGGATGGTTCGAAAGAGTGCGAAGCCAAAGTCAAGGAGGATACAAAAGCGACAACCCGCGTCATCCCCTTCGACCAGCCTGAAGGCGAAGGCAAATGTATTGTTTGTGGCAACAAAGCAGACAAGAAAGTTTACTTCGCCCGCGCGTATTAGCACCTTTTGTAGGGGCGTAGCATGTTACGCTCCTACGATTACTTGTGATGCCCGCAATAGACCTCGCTCGCCTGCGCAAACAAGCCAATCAACTGGCTGATTTTTTCTTCCTGCCAGAAGATTTCTTGAGGCATTTGCGCGAGATGTTGGATTTCTACGTCAACCGCACCTTACGCAAGAAAGAGAACATTGCGCCCGGCTCCAACCTGCCAACCTATCGCACTCCCTTAGTGGTCATGCATCAGATCGAAAAAGCGATTGGGTCGCTCGCGATGGACAACCCACACTACGCGCTGGAACTGGCCGACCTGCTCTGGGATGAAGGCTACATCGAAACCCGCCTGCTGGCTGCTTTTCTGCTCGGACGTATCCCTCCACAAGAGGAACGCCTGCTTGCCCGCTTGACAGCCTGGACACAACAAGTGCTCGATAAGAGCGTTCGCGCGGCGCTGCTTACCACCAGCTTCGCGCGCATGCGTAAAGAAACCCCGGATGAGTTTCTGATTGTTGTCGGCGAATGGTTACACCCTGCACGCCAACGCTACTGGTCGAATGGCATCCAGGCCTTGCTGCCCATGATCACCGATCCGCGTTTTGAAAACATGCCGCCAATCTTCGAGCTTGTAAGGCCAGTTATTGAAGCAGCCCCCGGAATATTACAAACCGATCTTGGGAATTTGATCAATGCCTTGTACCAAGATTCTCCATCTGAAACTGAATATTTTCTTCGCGAAATCCTTGATACTTCTCCCAACCCACTTACTGCCGTCACCCTGCGACGTCTCTTGCCAACCTTTCCGCCAGAGTTGCAAGCCAGCCTGCGTGAACTGGTACGTCAAAGATGAGTGTTGAACGGTGTGGGAGTGGAAAATCAAGTAAAATCCCATTAAAGTAAATTTATCAATTGGATGGTATGTCATGTTGGATATCGTAAAAGCTGTTTTCGGCGGCATGATGCTCTTTACCGGTCGAGACCAGGAGTGGCTTTTTTCCTTCGGGTTGGGGTTATTGACAGGTTATAAATTCGCTTTTCTCCTTCCCGAGGGGTCGCCGCTCTGGGCACTCCCTGTAATTGTTGTTGCAGGCGGTGCGATTGGAATTTTACCATTCCTCATCTTTCAGGAAAGCACCTTCATCGTGACCGGATTCCTTTTTGGCGGATTTGCGCTTTCTGAATACGGGAACATCGTCAGCAAAGCCATTTTCAATAATGAACTCGCTGGTTCCACATGGGTGATCTTTCTTGTAGGTGCAGTCATTGGAGCAGTCATCCTAGGATGGACCAAAACATGGGGGTTGATGTTTGCGACCGCGTTGGTAGGCGCTTTTTTAGTAACGGATCTGTTCTCTGATCTATATCCGGCGGTCCAATCACTCATCGCAGCTGGCCTGTTTATCGTAGGTTGTTTGACCCAGGCCATTCTCATGCGCATGGAAAAGCAATCTGAGAGGTAATTTGACCAGAAACTTGATTTTCCTGCACGGGCTAGAAAGCAGCAGCCAGGCTTACAAGGCCAGCGTATTACGGAAATCGTACCCGGAACTGATCACGCCTGATTTCACCGGGCCGCTCAAAGCGCGGATGGAAGCGCTGTATCCCATCCTGGGCGAGGAAAAAGATTGGACCATCATCGGCTCATCCTTCGGTGGGTTGATGGGAGCCATCTTCACCTGCGACCATCCGTCCCAGGTGCGGAAATTGGTCATGCTGGCCCCGGCCCTGATGTTGCCCGAATTCGCATCTTACCTGGACCGTGAGCCTGTCCCCATTCCGACCACCATCATCCACGGGACACAGGATGACGTCGTCCCGCTCGAGGCTGTGCGCGAAATTGCCGAAAAGACTTTCTCGAACTTGACATATCATATCGTGGACGACAACCACCGTCTGCATGTTGCAGCCGATACACTGGATTGGAAAAAGATCCTGGCTTAGTCCCCCTCCGAAAAATGCTCTAGCCACCATCCTCGGCGGCGGGGACGCCACCTCAAGCGGATTTTACGAATAAGCTCTTAGTTCAACTCAACTGAGAAGGGAGTTCACACGTGAGCGAAATAAAACTCGAACACAACCCACCCAAAGAGCAATTGGATGAAATGGGTGTTTTCTCCTGGCCGATCTGGGAAAAAGAAGAATCAGAGTTCCCCTGGCACTATGACTCAGAGGAACAATTCTATGTGCTGGAAGGGCATGTTATCATCACCCCTGAGAATGGTGATCCAGTAGAAATTCAACCAGGCGACCTGGTCACCTGCCCGGCCGGGATGGCTTGTAATTGGGAAGTCAAGAAGCGCATACGCAAACATTATACTTTTCCATGATCTTCCGAGTATATCGACCGGGCAACCTTCGCCTGTTTTTGGGTTTTAATATTTAATTTATTGTTTACAACACCAATTTGCAGTATATTAGACAAAACCAATCGCCAATGGAGGAAACCTATGCCAAAAGACAAACCCAAAATGGAAGGGGATGTTTACTTTCCATCGAATGAGGTTATTGCCCAAGCCAACGTTTTGGACTGGGACGAAACAGCGGCATTCGCCCTGAAAGACCTGGAAGGCTTCTGGGCCGATCGCGCCGAAGAGCTGGAGTGGTTCAAAAGGTGGGACAAAGTGCTCGATGACTCGAACAAACCTTTCTTCAAGTGGTTCACGGGGGCAAAAACAAATATCGTGCACAACTGCCTTGACCGCCACCTGAAAACCTGGCGCAAGAACAAGCTGGCGCTTATCTGGGTCAGCGAAGATGGAAAGGAAGAGCGTACCTTTTCATATTATTCCCTCAACCGTGAGGTCAACCGCTTCGCTAACATCATCAAGGCCATGGGCGTGACCAAAGGCGACCGCGTTACCATTTACCTGCCGCGCATCCCGGAGATCTTTTTCGCCATGCTGGCCTGCGCCAAAATCGGCGCCATCCACTCGGTGGTGTTCGCCGGGTTTTCCGTGGACGCGCTCAAGGGTCGCATCGACGACAGTGAGTCGAAGCTGGTCATCACGGCGGACGGTTCGTGGATCAACGGCAAGATATTCGAACTCAAGCGCACCGTGGATGATGCCATCAAGTCCTGCCCTTCGGTGGAGAATGTGATCGTTGTCAAGCGAACAGGCCACGAGGTCCCGATGGAGGCGAGCCGCGATCACTGGTACCACGATATGTTGGCTCTGCCCATCGCCAACGGCAAGTGCGAGACCGAAGTGCTGGATGCAGAAGATCCGCTATACATCCTGTACACCTCCGGCTCGACCGGCAAGCCCAAGGCCATCCTGCATACGCACGGCGGCTACATGGTCGGCACATACGCCACACTTAATTATGTTTTCGACCTGAAAGACGACGATCGCTGGTGGTGCGCCGCTGATCCCGGCTGGGTGACTGGACATTCCTACATCGTTTACGGCCCGTTGATCAACGGTGCGACCTCCTTTATGTTCGAAGGCGGACCGGTCTACCCTTATCCCAATCGCTGGTGGCAGTTGATCGAGCGCTATGGGATCACGGTTCTGTACACTGCCCCGACCGCCATTCGCGGACTGATGCGTTTTGGGCGGGCCTGGCCGAACAAGCACGATCTTTCGTCCCTGCGCCTGCTCGGCTCCGTTGGAGAACCGATCAACCCCGAAGCCTGGAAATGGTATTACGAAGTTATCGGCAAGGAGAAATGCCCGATCATGGACACCTGGTGGCAGACCGAAACCGGCATGTTCATGATCACGCCCACTCCGGTAGTGCCGCTCAAGCCCGGCTCGGGCACGCGCCCGTTCTTTGGACAGGAAGCTGAAATCCTGGACGAGGATGGCAAACCTGTTCCGGATGGTGAAGAAGGCTACCTGGTGCTCAAGAACCCCTGGCCTGCGATGCTGCGCACCATCTACGGCGATGACGAGCGCTATGTCAATCAATATTGGAGCAAGTACCCCGGCAAGTACATGACCGGTGACTCGGCCAAACGCGACAAAGACGGCTACTTCTGGATCATTGGACGTGTAGACGATGTCATCAAGGTTTCCGGGCACCGCTTGGGGACCGCCGAAATTGAATCGGCGCTGGTCAGCCATGAAGCCGTGGCGGAAGCGGCCGCCATCGGTCTGCCGCATGAGGTCAAAGGACAAGCGATCCATTGCTTTGTCCTGCTCAAAGCCGGGATGTCCGGATCACCTGAATTAGCCGAGGAGTTGCGTCAGCATGTGTCCACGCACATGAGCCCGATCGCCAAGCCTGAGGAGATCAACTTCGTTGACAAGCTCCCCAAGACTCGCTCCGGGAAGATCATGCGCCGCGTCTTGAAAGCTCGCGCGCAGGGATTGCCCGAAGGTGACCTGAGTACATTGGATGATTAGAATTATAGACTTCTGAACCGATACAAAAAACAGCCGCCAAATTCGGGCGGCTGTTTTTTTGGTTTTTCAATTTGTTCTAGTATCCCAGAAACGCAGTGAAAAAGTCTGGAATGAAGAATGCGCCAATGCCAAAGACCCATTTCAACAGACAGCAACCAATGAAGATAGCTGCGCCTAAGCCCAACATGGCATAATCACGTGGGGCGTATTTCAACTCAACGCTTTTAATCCAGGTGCGCTTGTTTGTATCGAAGGCACGCAGATCCATCGCATCGATAACATCTTCGCCCGTGACAGTTGCCTGCATGGTAACAGGGATAATCAATGGAGCAAGCCTTCTCAGCTTGGCAGCAATCCCACCTTTTAGCACTTCCATCTCATAACCACGCGCACGTTGTGCATCCACGGTGGTTGCGAAATCGCGAGAAAAGGTCGGCAGGAAACGAAAAGCCAAATCCATTGCAAATGAGAATTTGTCGGAGGCACCCATACGACGAAATGAAACTCCATAAACATCTGGAGCCATCGTATATGGAATCGGGATAGCTAAAATAGCCATCGATAGCATACGGGTCATTTGCACGAGGCCAAACCAGACTTTGCTAATCGTGATCGGCACACTGAACCCCCATTCTGTGCCGGGGATATAGAATGGAATTTCAAACAGGGTTGGTGATGCGATCTCGCGCACGGAATCTGGTCCGCCACGCCCGGATAGTATACCGTTCACACCTACAATGACTATGACAAACACCAGGATGAAAACCCAGGCCCGCCATACATCTTTCCACTCAATGCGCGCCATAAAATACAGGGTCAGTGAAAGCACGAATAGGGGAACGATGATGCGATAATCCCAGATTTCAGGGATAGTCAGGCCAAAGATCACACTGAAAAGGAAAATCAACCTGGTGCGTGGATCGAGTCTCTGTATAAAAGTGTCGCGAACACGATACTTCCAGGTGGCTAACATAGGTTCTTAACGGCCCCTGCGTGAAGCAACACCAGCAAAGGCAATCATTAAGATTGGCAACAATATAATTGTCACAATGGCATTGCCAATGAAGGCCGGGGTAAAGTAGCCAACCAGCGCAGTGTTAAAGCTAATGCCACCGACGAACATTTCAGTCAGGGAGGCAAATAGCATACCCACAGCAATACCAATCAGCCCCCAGGTGACGCCTTTGATAATGTCGGCACGGGCCTTGAAATCATTGATCATTGGCATTGCCAGGCCGGCGACCAAACCCATCAAACCATTGCCCAGGCTCCAGTTCCAGTAGAAACCCCAGCCAGAGAGGGCGTCACCCAGCGTGTTACCGATGAAGCCAGCCAGCAGGCCTACCCAGGGGCCATAAGCAACGCCGAAGAAAATCAGCACGGCGATTGCAGGGCGGAAGGTAATATTTCCGGCAGCGGGCAGCGGGAAGATATTGGTGGCCCAGGAGAACACACCATACAACGCCGCTCCAATGGCGCCGTACACTACTTCACGCGTACCAAATGCCCAAGTTTTTTTGTCATCCATCACTTCTCTCCTTTATGAATTAGGTTTGAAAACGATACTGACCCTATTTTATTAACCCTGTAAGGGGGTATCCGTTACAGGGAAAATGACTCTCAAGCATAAGCCGCTAACGCTTCAGCCGGTAAAAAGCCTCCAGTTTTCGAGAGCAGGCTCAGGTTCAGATCCAGAAGCGATGTCCGTCGCACGCGGCAACGCTCTAACAACGCAAAATCCTTCAACACATCTTCTGGTGCGCCATCTCCTACAACTGTTCCATTACCAACCAGCAACACACGATTGGCATAGGTGACAGCCAAGTCAAGATCGTGCGTGATGAACAGCGTAGCCGAAAATTTGGTTTTAAGCAGCGATTCTACGCCATCCGCCGGGCGACACATCTCATCCATAAAATGAGTGTAGTTGGCATAATCCTGTCCGGCTGTGGGCTCGTCCATGACCATGATCTTCGAGCGCATGGCCAGCACCGCCGCAATGGTGGTGCGCTTTTGCTGCCCAAACGAAAGCCCCAGGGGAGGATATTCTTCGAGCCCGTTCAGGTTCAGCGCAGAGACACTCTCGGTTACCGCTGCATCAATATCCTCCGTTTGGAATTCCAGGTTTTTCGGTCCAAACTCCAATTCTTCACGCACAGTTGGCGCATAAAGCATATGCGTGGGGCTCTGGAACACAAATCCGAGCACGCGCGCGATTTGCGCCACGCTCATATCGCGCGTATCTTTCCCTTCTACCAGCACCGTTCCCTCGGTCGGTTTGAGCAGGCCGATGGCATGTTTGATCAGGGTGGATTTGCCGGCCCCGTTGCGCCCAAGCACAGCGATCAGGTCACCATGATAGATATCCAGATTGACGTTTTGCAGCACATACGGCGTATCATCATTGTAGCGAAAAGAGACATCCTTGAAGGAAACCATTGCTTCGCCTCGTTCCGGAACCTCCGGCTTGCTGACCGTTTCAAGCGCATCTTTCTGTTCCTTGACTCGCTCCACTACCCACCGAGCAGGCAGTTTCACCTGCTTGTGATCGATCTCTTTCGGCAGGCTTGTGATCGGACCCAGATATTTGACATGGCCATCCTCCATGTACATCAAACGGTCGGGTTTGGCAGCGATGGCATCTTCCACGCGGTGCTCGATCAGGACGACGGTTTTGCCCTCATCCGCCAGGCTGCGGAAGATTTCCAGGGCTTCGTGAGCAGATGCGGGGTCGAGAGATGCGAGCGGTTCATCCAATAGTAAAATGGACGGGTTCATCGCCAGCACGCCAGCCAGGGCCAATTTCTGCTTCTCACCGCCGGAGAGATTGAAGGTGTCACGCTCGCGCAAGTATTCCAGTCCCAAACGCTGCATGGCCATTTCCACGCGATCTATAATTTCTTCGCGTGGCAGGCCTAAATTCTCGGGGCCAAAGGCGATTTCGTTATAAACATTGCTGGCAACGATCTGGCGTTCAGGGTCTTGCAGCAAAGTGCCAACGATCTGCGACACTTCCGCCAGTGGAATCTCAGCTACATCTTTCCCATGCAAAAGTACTTTCCCTTCGCGTTTACCGCCATAGCTGCGCGGAATAAGACCGTTGATACAGCGCGCCAGCGTGGTCTTGCCACATCCGCTGGAACCGGCGATCAATAACATCTCGCCCGGCTTGAGCTCAAAAGAAATATTCTCAATCGCCAACTCAGGACGTGTGCGATACTGAAAGGAAAGGTTCTCGATCACTAAAGGAGCTTCACTCATTGCACCGCCAAAACAAAGACCCTAAAGGACACACTTTCTTTAGGGTCTAAAAATCTAAGGTTTTCGTCCGCCTTGCTGTTAATAAATCTGGGCAGAGACATGCGCCTATTATACTGCTTCTTGTATAAGTATCGGAAATCCCTAATCATATTTCTCAAAATAGCGCTAATCCTAAATTTCTCGGAGTGCAGACTTTAGTCCGCGAATAACTGCAGACTGAAGTTCGCGCTCCATTTTCTGGATAGAATTTTAGTAAGTCAATTTAACCTTGTCGCCAATCTCGGGCTTGAGAAGTTTATATGCGCTTCCATTGACCACAGCCACGATAATATAACCAGCCGTCCCGTAGAGCGCGATCAGCTCGCCTGTTTTAGCTTCCCCGAAAGTGTCACGAACACCTGTAATCGTTCTGCCTCTAATCTGAAGCTTTGCTTTTGTCTGATCAAAATCGTCTGGTAAGTCAGTACGGTGAATATTGACAGTGATATTTCCCAAATACTCGTAGATCAGAATCACTTCACCATCAGCCCCCTTTTCATTGAAGGTAGCTTCCGGCACAGGGATTCTGACTTCGTCGTGAATTTCCTCGCCTAATTCTTCGATCGGCACACCGGCTGCCAGATGTGCGGCAATCGGAGAAAAGATATCTCGCCCGTGGAAGATGTTGCTTTCAAGCTGCCACCAGTATTCGGGTTTGTTGGTATGGAAGATACGGATCGGCCAGCCTTTTTTCTCTGCTTTCTGATAAAGTTTGGAAAATACACCGTTGTCTGGCCCGACAAAGTAATGCTCACCGATCTGGGCGGCAATGGGGCGACGCGACGTTCCTACGCCCGGGTCTACCACAACGATATGGATCGTTCCCGGCGGGAAATACCAGACTTCATGATCGATGTACCAGGCTGCAAAGTTGACATCCTGTGGGGGAATCGCAGAGTAGATATCCGAGATCATCGCATCCGGGGCAATGTTCCAGATTACGCCACGCATTGAACCAACCCCGGAACCGAAATCTGTTGTAATCGAAATGTGTTTCATCAAAGCTCCTTATAAAGCGGGTTTTTTAATTACCTCAACGATATCACCTACCTGCGCCCCCAGCGTCTTGGCGGCACTTCCGTTGACCACCGCAATTTCGATGTAGTATTCGCTATCCACCACAGCGACCAGATCTCCAACTTCGCGATGTCCGTAGGATTCGATGACTCCATCGATCTCGCGGTCACGGATATGTATCAGCACATCATGATTTCCTTCCAGCGCCTCAGCAGGCAGATCGGTGGTCAAATTCCCAAAGATATCGATGATAGTGACGTGTGCCAGCCAGCCGCTCTCGGTCTTCTCCGGGCGGGGCATGTCCAGTCTGATCGGGTCTGTGATGGGTGTACCCAACTCACTCAGTGGAATACCTGCAGCCAGGTACGCACCGGTCGGGGCAAAGATGTCACGCCCATGGAAAGTGTTGCTGACCTTCGGCAGCCAGTATTTGGGGTTCTCCAGGTGAACGAATTCAATTGGGTCACCGTTTTGCTCGGCATCCAGGATCAGGGGAGTTAGCAGACCGTTATCCGGCGCGATGAAATACTGATCTCCCAACCGCGCGCCGATTGGGCGGCGTTTCGTCCCTACGCCAGGATCGACAACGCCAACGTGCACAGAGCCAGGCGGGAAGAAGGGCACCGCCCGCCACATAGCATAGGCTCCCTCGAGCACATTTTGCGCCGAAATCAGATGGCTGATGTCAACAATCTTTGCGTCCGGGGCGATGCCATAGATCACGCCTTTCATGACGCCCACAAAACCATTGGTGATTCCAAAGTCGGTTGTGATGGATAAAACTGTCATTGTACACTCCTCGAGAAATAACCCCAGAGTTTAGTTTTCGTTATTTTTTGACCCCAGGAACATGGGCAAGATGTTAAATTCAGGCGCGCGGTCACTGGACCAAAAAGCTGGCGGGGCCATGATTAAACCGCACAGTGCCAACAGGGTATGGTCATAGTTCACGCGCCAACCAGCGAAATCCTGCCAGGCTTGACCGCGGTCCGCTTTCAGGGGCAGGCCTGCTTCCGCCAACTGCTCGAGCACAGCCTCGAACTCGCCCTTGCTGATGCTGATGGGCGTTTCCGGGAAGTGCGGGTCGGGCGGATAGGGGAGATCGAAATAGTCCGCAATCCGCCGCAGGGACAGGAATCCCGCCCGGATGCACAGGGCCGCTGTTGGCGTATAAGGCACATCCACAGCGGACAGGGTCAGCGCGGCGCAATCCAGCACCGTGCCTGCGGCCGTGATCCAGGATTGGCTGCCACGCGGCGAGCGGAAGAAGACCAGCGCCGGCAGGGTGGTGTGGCTTTCCTCCAGGTCGGCAAACCAGACTTCCCAGGAACTCCAGTACTCGGACAGTCGCTCCAGCCCGTGGATGCGGTTGAAGCGCAGCAACATCTCCACCGAGGATGGCGGGATCCCCGCGCGAACCTCCAGCAGGTTGACGAATTCTTCCCGCCGCGAAAAGGCAGAATACATGGTCGGCAGGTAAGCGATCAACAGCGCCACCAGGATCAGGCCCAGTGTGGCTTCGGAGAAAACCAGCACGTTGACCAGGATATTCTCCGAGGTGGCGAAGCCTAGCGTTAAGAGAGACGAGCCGCTCAGGCGCAAATCCGTGTACAGGTCGCCCACGCCCAGCGACCAGTACATGGCCGCGTACCCGACCGTCATCAAGACATACCAGGTCGGCACCAGCAGCAGCAACCCGATCGGCGCGTAATAGGCGAAGATGGCATCTTTTTGCTCGAAGGTCTTGACCAGCCCCATCAGCTTCTCAAAGATACGTCGCAACACGCCAAACAGGGTGCGGTTCAAGCGGCTGCGAGCGCTGCGAGGTAACACAAAGGTAGACAGTGCTGAGAAGAGCGTACTGATAACTATTGTCAGGCCAACCAGGAAGACAAGGATGCGCAGGATGATGTCCATATTGGCGGGATTATAAGGGATAAAATTGGATCAAATATAAAATCAAAGAGAAGTGCGTTCAAATATCAATTATTTTGAAAACTTCCTCGCTCAATTCAAATCTGAAAAACTACATCCGGTCTCAACCCCAACTCATCAATCAACCTATTCAACTCATCATCTGATAGCCGCCTCCTTTTCCCCGCGTAGGCCGTCAGTGCGGCTTCCATCATATTGGTCCCAAAAGAGCGGCCCTCATAACGTGGCGTGGTCGTAATAACGGTTTTCACCCCGCGTGATTTGAGCAATTCGATGTTCTCTTCTGTGGTCGTATTGGTCACGATAGTTTTTCCATCCATGCGCTCGGGCATATACTTGCGCATGAACAGGAAGTCACCTGCCACCAGATCTGATCCTTCGAAATATTTGACGTATTTTGGCTCCTGCTCTGCCCCGCTGCTGCCATAAAAAAGCATACTCATCGGGAACCAACTGACAAACGGAAGCATGATCCGCGCGACGCGTTTGAAGGCCGGGATGCCGTAGATTGGGATGGGCACTCCCAACGCTACCATCAAATCTCCTACAATAATTTTTTCCGAGACTTCGGCAACGGCTTCGGCCAGACCTTGCCGGTCTACCGCTACCGGGACAAAGCCCTGCTTGAAATGCATTTCGCCTAATTGCGGTTTTGCCAGTTCGAAGACACGCCGCTCCAGCGTGTGCTTTAAGCCACGGCCATCGCACAATGGCGTTTTGGTCACACCTTCGACCAGCTTGAGCGCGGCATGTAACGG
>Ga0209536_100002281_pt1 | contig 31168 bp, 26 predicted proteins | sample DeeMarSeWOR28_12_FD_187461 | JGI IMG/M metagenome (GOLD analysis project Ga0209536, IMG submission 187461) | Marine sediment microbial communities from White Oak River estuary, North Carolina - WOR-2-8_12 (SPAdes) (version 2) | ecosystem: Environmental > Aquatic > Marine > Intertidal zone >... | reverse complement strand
CTCTGCTGGCGCCGGCTACCTCGATTGCCGAGCAGCGCGACGGCTGGCTGAAGGCGCGGCGGGCAACGGCGCTTGAACGGGCGTCGGCGCTCTCCGTGCCGACGACCCGGGACGAAGAATGGCGATTTACCGATCTGTCATCGCTGTACCGGCTGAAGCTCAGGCCTGCCGATGCTGCCGGTGAGGTGGCCCCGGCGGTCTTGCAAGCGCTGTTTTTCCCTGAAGCACTGCAACGACTGGTTTTTATCGACGGTCGGTTTGACCTTCCGGCGTCAAACTTGCCGGATGGCGGTGTCTCGAAAGCGGCGAGTCTGCAGAGCGCGCTCGCGGATGCAGGATGGCAAGGGGCGCGCAGCGCCATCGAAACGCACCTGGCAGCCATTGCGGATTTCCAGCAGGACGTTTTCGCTGCGGCAAATACCGCTCGTCTTCAGGACGCCGCCGTTGTTCATGTGGCGGGTAGTGGCGATGCCGGCAACGAGATCGTCCACGTCATCAATATCACGACAGGCCGTGAAATCAGCACGAGCCCGCGCTTGCTGGTGATCGCCGAGCGTGGTGCCCGCTGCACCGTGGTTGAGGACTATGTGGCGGTCGGCGGGTCCGCGTACTTGACCAACTCGGTCTGTGAGATCGCCATCGCCTCCAATGCGGAGGTAAGACACATCAAGGTGCAACGGGAAGCCGACACGGCGTTTCACATCGCGAATACCTCGGTTCGCATGCAAGCCGATTCGCGCTACCGCAACTGGTCGATAGGCGTCGGCGGCCGGATTTCGCGGCACAACCTGAACGTGCATCAGGCCGGCACCGGGATTGATTGCGAGATGCATGGCCTGGCAATGATTTCCGGCCGCCAGGTGGCAGACACCCACTCGGCGATCGACCACGCCTGTCCGCACGGTGCCAGCCGGCAGATACACAAGACCATCGCGGGCGGATCGGCGCACGCAGTATTCAACGGCAAGATTTTGGTGCGGGAAGGCGCGCAGCAGACGAATTCATCCCAGCAAAGCCGCAATCTGTTATTGAGTCCGCGCGCAACGGTGGACACCAAGCCGCAACTTGAAATCTTTGCCGACGATGTCAAATGCGCTCATGGCGCGACGGTCGGGCAGATGGACGAGGATGAGATGTTTTACCTGAAGAGCCGCGGCCTGTCGGAGTCGGCTGCACGCAATCTGCTAACGTACGCCTTTGCCAAAGAGGTAGTCGAGCATATTCCGGTTGCTTCACTGGTTTCGGTTCTCGAGAGCCATATTCTCGAGCAGACGCGCAGCAAGGAGGCGTAGTGGTCGCGACAACAGCAGTAAAGACCCGTTCCGCGGGGCAGGTTCTGGATGTCGAACGCGTTCGGGCGGACTTCCCGATCCTGAATACCAGGGTCAACGGAAAACCGCTTGCGTACCTCGACAGCGCGGCCAGCGCCCAGATGCCGCAACAAGTCATCGACCGGCTCACGAACTACCACAGCAAAGAGCATGCGAACATTCACCGGGGCGTGCATTACCTGTCGGAGCAGGCGACCAATGCCTACGAGGCGGCACGCAAAAAGGTACAGCGGTTCATCAACGCGGCTCACGACCGTGAAGTGATCTTTACCCGCGGCACGACCAACGCGATCAACACCGTTGCCCATGGTTTCGGCCGGGCATTTGTCGGCGAGGGAGACGAGATAGTCATTTCCCACATGGAGCATCACTCAAACATTGTTCCGTGGCAAATGCTGTGCGAGGAAAAAGGCGCCCGGCTCCGGGTCGTTCCGGTAGACGATTCTGGTCAACTGCTGATTGAGGAATATCGCAAGCTGCTGGGCGCACGCACCAGGCTCGTCGCGCTCACGCATGTCTCGAACGTGCTTGGAACGGTCAATCCGGTCAAGGAAATGATCGCGATGGCCCATGCCGAGGGCATCCCGGTATTGATAGACGGTGCGCAGGGCGTGCCGCACATGAAAGTGGACGTGCAGGAGCTGGACTGCGACTTCTATGCCTTTTCCGGCCACAAGATGTGTGGCCCGACGGGCATCGGCATTCTTTACGGCAAGCAGGCGCTGCTCGAGAAGATGCAACCCTATGAAGGCGGCGGCGACATGATTCTGTCCGTGACGCTTGAAAAGACCACATACAACACCATTCCCTATAAATTTGAAGCGGGAACGCCGCCGATTGCAGCGGCAATCGGGCTTGGGGCCGCGGTTGACTATCTCGAGTCCATTGGTCTTGACGCTATCGAGGCGTACGAACACAGCCTGGTGGCCTACAGTTTCGAGGCCTTTTCTGCGCTCGAAGGCGTTCGCGTCTACGGAACTGCGCCAAACAAGGCAGGAGTGATGTCGTTCAATATTGCCGGCGTGCACGCCCACGACGTCGGCACCATACTGAATGACGAAGGCGTGGCCGTTCGCACCGGGCACCACTGCGCGCAGCCGTTGATGCAGCGCTATGGCATCCCTGCAACGGCGCGCGCATCGTTTTATTTGTACAACACGCTCGAAGAGGTTGATCAGCTCATTGTCGCAATACGCCGGGTGCAGAGCATTTTCGGTTGATGGCTCGCGCCTTTGGCCGGATGTAGCGGATTGTTTGCCATTGACGGTCTGGCAGGAACAGTATGAATTCGAAACAGCTATACCAGGAAGTGATCCTCGATCACAACAAGAAGCCCCGTAACTGGGGCCGGCTCGAAACACCGAGCCACAAGGCGGAGGGATTGAATCCGCTGTGCGGTGACCATATCTGGGTGTCCCTGAACGTGGACGATGATTGTGTAAAGGACATCGCGTTCGAAGGCGAAAGCTGCGCGATCTGCAAGGCGTCGGCCTCGATGATGACGGCAAAGGTCAAGGGCAAGAGTGTCGACGAAGCCGAGCAACTCGTGGACGAGTTTCGCAGCATGACGACCGGTTCGATGAACGAGTCGCAGTCCAGGCACCTGGGGCACCTGACGGTGTTTGAGGGAGTGAAGGATTTGCCGTCCAGAGTGAAATGCGCGATTTTGCCCTGGCACACGCTGCATGCGGCACTGCAAGCGCAAACCACCATATCGACGGAAGGTGAAGACGATCCCGTCCCGGGATCCGGAAATGCGACGGCATGACCGGTACCGTTTCATGCCACTTCATTACGTAGAGCAATGCCGAAGATAGCCGACCTCGAACATACCCCTAATCCGAATGCGCGCAAGTTCGTTCTCAAGGAACCTTTGACCTATGGGGTTGTGAAATCCTTCGAGAATGCCGCTGAGGCGGCGGGCGACGAGTTGGCGTCGCAGCTGTTTGCCATCGACCACGTCTCCAGTGTCTTCTATGTAGACAACTGGTTGACGGTCACTCAGGATGGTGGCGCGGACTGGCAAGAGTTGATGCGCAAGCTAGCCGGCCCCATCCGGGAAGCGCCTGCTGCCGAGAGCCAGTCGGAAGAGTTCGCGCAAGCAGCGCAGTGGCTGACACAGGACGATTCAAACCTGTCGGAAACCGACCGGGCGAAGCTGGCCCAGATCAACGAGCTTCTGGACGAACGCGTGCGTCCTTACCTGCAAAGCGACGGCGGCGACTTATACGTGGTTGGCCTTGAAGACAACGTTCTGCAGGTGCATTACCAGGGCGCGTGTGGCAGTTGCCCGAGTTCCATTTCCGGCACCCTTGCCGGCATCACCGGTCTGGTGCGGCAGATCGATCCCGAACTGGATGTCATCGCAGTCTGACGATGATGCGTCGATGTTTACCGTCACGCTGGTTTCCGGCCGATGCCGGTCATGGCCTGCCTGCTCTCCGGCACGGCAAACAGGGATCGTATGAGCGATTGGGTTGAAGTTGCGCCGGCGGAGAAGATTGCGCCATCCGGGTGGGAGCAGGTTGATCTGGATGGAACGCTGGTCGCGGTATTCAATCTGGATGGCGAATTTTTCGCGATCGAGGATATCTGCACGCACGACGGCGCGGTGCTAAGCGGCTGTCCCCTCGAAGGCGATGAAGTCGTGTGCCCGCGGCATGGCGCGCGGTTTTCGGTCAGGACCGGTGAAGTGCTTGCCCCGCCGGCCTGGGAACCCGTTTCGACGTTCCCGGTGAAAGTCGAGAACGGCGTGGTTTTCGTGCGCGATAATCGCTGGGACTGAGCGGCGTTTGTTGCCTGCGGGCTAGGAAGCGGATTTGGCGGCGCCCTTTGCTGGCTGGCGCACCGATTTGCGCCGCGTAGGCAGTTTGCGTTTTTCGTTGTAGGCGCCTGCGTCAAGGTCTTCCGGTTCGGGTTTGTAGCCCTTGATCAAACCTTGCTTTCCCAGCTTTTCATAGATGCACACGCGGTTGCGGCCGGATCGTTTCGCGTGATACAGGGCTTTGTCAGCCTGGTCCAGTACCTCGATCGGCAACCGTTGCTTCTCAACGCGCACCGCACCAATGCTGACGGTTACGTGGCCGACTTCGGGAAACCAGTGTTCTGCCACTTTTTCGCGGAAGCGGTTGAACACCATTTCGCAATTCATCATCGTCGTGTCGTTGAGAACGACGACGAATTCTTCGCCGCCGTAACGAACAAGAAGGTCAGATGCCCGGAAGCTCTGCTTCATCAACACGCTGAATTGCAGCAGTACTTCGTCACCATGAAGATGGCCGTGCGTATCGTTGATCTTCTTGAACCGGTCCAGATCCAGAATCGCGAGATGTGCGGAAACCGGGTCCGACGAACGGCGCCGTGGGCTGGTCAGGCCCAGCATGAGTTCCGGCAGGCTGCGGTCCAGCATGCGACGATTGAACAACTCGGTCAGGGAGTCGCGTTCCGATACCTGGAACAGTGACAGAATGTTCGCGTAAGCATTGACCAGGGTGGCAAACTCCTCGACATCGACCCTGGATCGCGATGACCGAATCGCGAGTACAAGCATTGAAGCGGAGTCATTGACGAGCACAGGCACGAGCAGACTTGCGCGTGCCCCCGATCTGGACTCGACAGGCTTGCGCTCTAACAGGCATGCATTGATGTCGTCCTCGGTTACCAGTTCGTCAATTGATGCAGTTGACTCTACCGAGGTAATGCGCCGCCCCCTGGCCTCGAACAGAGAAATGGTCAGCCGGGGATAGGCAGACCGAAGCACCGAAAGGAACCGCAGCGGATCTCGCCCGGTTTCAGTTCTGGCGAACTTGACGACTTCCCGCAGCAACTGCGTGGTTCTGGAAGCCTTCCGCCGGTCCCGAGAGGGTTGTTGTGTGGCCATTATTACGGTTGTCGATTCTTGTTCTGGTTGCCGCAGTTGATTGGACCATTGTCATATTTTGCCGCTACTTTGCCATGATTGGTGCCGCCTATCCAGCCCTGCGTCAAACAGCCGGATGGTTTGCCGCAGCGATTTCAACGCGGGCTGCGAAACAGCGGGCGGCCGCAATGATGAGCGGCAAGGCTTCGCATTGCCCTAGGCAAGGCCGTCGAGCACCTGCTTGACGGTGCGGATGCGGGCAGCAAGATCAGGTGTTGCAACCTGGATGCGCAAGCGGTCGGGGCCCGCGAAGCGGGTGTCCTTGCGTGATTGGACCAGGTCGATAATCTTCATCGGATCGATCGGCGGATTTGGCACGAACTGGATGCCGATGCTCTCGGCGCTGGCGTCAATGCGGGTGATGCCCAGCGGCTTGCACGCAATACGCAGGCGATGGCTTTCGATCAGCGTTCTGGCCGGGTCCGGCATGGCGCCAAAACGATCGATTATTTCCTCCTGCATGGCTTGAAGCTCTTCTTCTGTTTCGGTGTTGGCAAGGCGTTTGTAGACGACGAGCCGTTGGTGCACATTGGCGCAGTATGATTCCGGCATGAGCGCCGGCAGGTGCAGGTTGATCTCGGTGCCGGTCGGCGTCTGGATGTCCAGGTCCGGTTCCTTTCCGGCTTTGAGCGATCGGACAGCCCGGTTCAGCATGTCGATGTAGAGCTGGAAACCGACTTCCTGCATTTCGCCGCTTTGGCTCTCCCCGAGGACTTCTCCGGCTCCGCGAATCTCCAGGTCGTGCATGGCGAGGAAGAATCCCGCGCCGAGTTCGTCCATCATCTGGATCGCTTCGAGGCGTTTTTTAGCTTGCCCCCGCAAGGCTTCTTCCTCCGGGGTCAGAAGGTAAGCATATGCCTGGTGGTGCGAGCGTCCGACGCGGCCGCGCAGTTGATGCAACTGCGCCAGACCGAATTTGTCGGCACGGTTGATGATAATGGTATTGGCGGTCGGAATGTCGATGCCGGTCTCGATGATGGTGGTACACAGCAGCACATTGAAGCGTGCCTGGTAGAAGTCACGCATTGCCAGTTCGAGGTCACGTTCGTGCATCTGCCCGTGAGCGATGCGGATTCGCGCTTCCGGTAACAGCGAGGTCAGCTTCTCGTGCATGCGGTCGATGGACTGGACCTCGTTGTGAAGGAAGTAAATCTGGCCGCCGCGCTTGAGTTCGCGCAGTACCGCCTCGCGTATCAGGCCGTCGCTGAAGGGCGAGACGAAAGTCTTGATGGCCAGGCGTTTTTGCGGTGCCGTGGCGATCACGGAGAAATCGCGCAGCCCTTCCATCGCCATCGCCAGGGTGCGCGGGATCGGGGTCGCGGTCAGCGTCAGCACGTCGACTTCGGCGCGTAAAGCCTTCAGTTTCTCTTTCTGGCGAACGCCGAAGCGATGCTCTTCGTCGATGATGACCAGGCCGAGATTCCTGAACTCGACGCCGCGCCCGAGAAGTTTGTGCGTACCGATGACGATATCGATACTGCCGTCGGCAAGCCCCGCAATCGCGGCGGAGGCTTCTTTCGCCGTGCGAAAGCGTGAAAGTTCGGCGATTTTTACCGGGTAATCCGCGAAGCGGTCGGAAAACGTGTGAAAGTGCTGTTCGGCGAGCAAAGTGGTAGGCACCAGCACGGCAACCTGGCGATTGTCCGAGACTGCAACGAATGCGGCGCGCAGCGCCACTTCGGTCTTGCCGAAACCGACATCACCACAGATCAGGCGGTCCATTGGCTTGGCCGACTTCAGGTCATTGATGGTGGCCTCGATCGCGGACGCCTGGTCCGCGGTTTCCTCGAAGGGGAAACCGTCGCTGAAGGCTTCGTAGTCGTGGGTATTCAGGCCGAATCGATAACCCTTGCGGGAGGCGCGCAGGGCATAGAGGTTCAATAACTCCGCAGCGGTATCCCGTATTTGCTTTGCAGCCCGTTTCTTCGCCTTTTCCCATTGGCCGCTGCCAAGTTTGTGTACCGGAGCCAGTTCAGGCGGCCCACCGCTGTAACGGCTGATGACTTCGAGTTGCGATACCGGCACATAGAGCTTGTCGCCACCGTCGTACTCGAGAGCGAGAAATTCGGTGGGACCGTCACCGAGGTCCATCGTCGCCAGCCCGGTGTAACGGCCAACGCCGTGCTGGATGTGCACGACCGGGTCGCCCGTCCTGACTTCCGACAGGTCGCGCAGCATGTGTTCCGTGGACACGCGCCGTTCGCGTGCCGTGCGGGTGCGCGCCTGCGCAGGAAACAGCTCGTTCTCCGTGACAATGGCGATTGCATCGGCGTTGCTGATGAAACCCGTGTGAACGGGAGCAACTGCGATTGAGAGCGAGTCGTCTGCTTGTTCGAATGCACCCCAGTCTTCAACTGGTGACGGGTGCAGGCCGTATTCGCGCAACAGGCCAAGCAGCGTTTCGCGGCGTCCCAGGCTGTCGGCGATCAACAGCGTGCGGCCCGGGCGGCTCTTGATGAAGGCCTTGAGTGCTTTCAGCGGGTCGTCCGCTCGCCGGTTTACCGCGACATCGGGCAGCGTTGCCGTGAGTTCGCTCGCGACGTCGGAACCGGCTTCCAGTTCGAGGCGCGCGAATGGCTTGATGCGGCCGAAAAACTCATCCTCGCGCAAGAACAACTGCCCCGGTGCGAGCAAGGGGCGGTCGGGGTCCCCGCGCAGCAGGCGGTAGCGGGAGTTGGTTTCGTCCCAGAATTTTCTGACTGCATCGGTCACGTCACCGTGAAGGCACAGCCAGCTTTGTTCCGGCAGATAGTCGGCGAGGGTCGCGGTTTCGTCGAAAAACAATGGCAAATAGTATTCGATGCCCGCCGGTGTGCCGCCTTGCGAAACGTCCTTGTAGATGCGGCTCTTGGTGGGATCGCCTTCGACGCTTTCGCGAAACCTGGTGCGAAAAATCTTGCGTGCATCATCGTCGGTGGGAAACTCGCGCGCCGGCAACAGGCGTATCTCGGGAACCTTGTAGATGCTGCGCTGGGTGTCAACGTCAAATGTCCGAATGCTGTCAATCTCATTGCCGAACAGGTCGATGCGGTAGGGCACCACGCTGCCCATCGGGAACACGTCGATGACGCCCCCGCGAATACTGTATTCGCCGGGCGAGACCACCTGGCTCACATGCGAGTAGCTGGCCAGGCTCAATTGATGGCGAAAAGGGTCGAGGTCCAGCGTCTGGCCGCGCTTCAGAAAAAACGTATACCCGGCGAGAAACTGCGTGGGCGGCAGCCGGTAGAGCATGGTCGTTACGGGCACGACGACCAGATCGCAGTCGTTATGCGAGATCTGGTAGAGCGTTTCGAGCCGTTCCGATATCAGGTCCTGGTGGGGTGAAAACGCGTCGTAGGGGAGGGTTTCCCAGTCGGGGAAGAGGTGTACGCGCAAATTCCCGGAGAAGAAACGCAGTTCTTCCACCAGCCGCTGCGCTTCCGCGGCACTGTCGCTGATGACGACCAAAGGACGCCGCGACCGGGCCTGGCGCGCAAGCAGCAAAGCGCTTCCCGACCCGTGCGGCAGCGGCACGCGGGTGCGCTCGCCTTGCCGGGGAATGAGGGAAAGAGTGTTCATGCTGCCTAAAAAGCGGCCCATTATAAGTGAGAAGCGCATCGGCGGAAGGCCGTCCGGCCGGCCGGATCGCCGCTAGTCTTGCGGGTGATGCGCTTGGGCACCGATAATGCCGGCTAGCAACCTGAAAGTATCCCTATGACGCGCTATGTTGCGCTGGTGCCGGCGGCAGGAACTGGATCGCGCTTTGGTAAGGACCGCCCGAAGCAGTACATAGACATGCTTGGAAAACCGATGCTGGCGCATTCGGTTGAAGTGCTTGGCCGGCATCCGCGTGTATCGGCGGTCGCCGTAGTCATCTCTGCGGACGATACGTGGTTTCAGCGGTTTGACTGGGAAGTATCGGGCGCCAAGCTGCAATTTCACCGAGTGGGCGGTGAAACGCGCGCGCAAAGCGTTCGCAATGGTTTGCTGGCGCTCGATGGAGACATCGGTGCCGATGACTGGGTCCTGGTGCATGATGCCGCTCGCCCCTGTCTTTCAATAGAGTTGCTCGACCGTCTGATCGACGGGGTGGGAGACGATGCGATCGGCGGTTTGCTTGCCGTGCGCATTGCCGACACCCTGAAGTCCGCCGACGACAGTAACCGGGTCAGCGGCACCCGTTCGAGGGAGGGGTTGTGGGGTGCGCAAACGCCGCAGATGTTCCGTCGCGGTTTGCTCGAGCGCGCCTTGACCGAAATGCAATCGAACGAGGTAACCGACGAGTCCTCCGCGATCGAATGGCTGGGCTTCCAGCCGTTGATCATCGAATCGGTTGCGGAAAACCTCAAAGTGACCTTTCCCGGCGATCACAAACTGGCGGAAACGATTCTGCGCGCGCGAAGAATTGCGCCGGGGAAGGACTGTGCCGTGCAACAACCAATGGCGCCAGGCGAGGAAGATCCATGCGTATAGGCGAAGGTTTCGACGTTCATGCACTGGTGGTCGGCCGCCCGCTTGTTATCGGTGGCGTCACCATCCCCTATGAGAAGGGGCTCGCCGGGCATTCCGATGCCGACGTTTTGCTGCATGCCATCTGCGATGCATTGCTCGGGGCAGCCGCATTGGGAGACATCGGTCAGCACTTCCCGGATACCGACGCGCGGCATGCCGGTGCTGACAGCCGTGTGCTGTTGCGGGAAGTCAGGAAACTCGTTGAGGGTTCCGGGTACACGATAGGCAACGTCGACTCCACCATCATCGCGCAGCAACCGAAAATGGCGCCATACATATCTGCCATGGTTGCCAATATTTCGGCGGACCTGCAGTTGGAGGCAGCGAACGTCAGTGTCAAGGCCAAGACAACCGAACGTCTCGGGTTTGCCGGGCGCGGAGAGGGGATCGCCGCGAAGGCGGTTGCATTGCTCAAGCCGGTGTGAACCCGGTGATCCGCAGTTGAGCCAGGCAGTGCAGCGACTGTTTTTCGCGCTCTGGCCGGGCGCGGCGCTGCGCAGGGCGCTGTACGATCTTGGACAGCGGATGCGGGAAGAGGCGGGCGGGCGAGTCGTCGCTGCAAACAGAATTCATATGACGCTGGTGTTCCTCGGCGATATTCCGGTTGCGCGCACCGGTGAACTCTATGCCGTTGGGGACGCACTGCATGCCGGCAAATTCGAACTCGTATTGACGCAAACCGGCACCTGGAAGCGCAGCGCGGTTGGCTGGATCGCGCCGGCGATGTTGCCCGGCGCGCTCGAACAACTGGTTGTGGCAATGCGTCACCATCTGTTGGAAGCGGAGTTTCGCATTGAGCAGCGTCCGTTCACACCGCATGTCACGTTGTTGCGTGACGTACGGCGTGAGGTGAAGGCAAGGCAGACGGACGTGTCCTACCGCTGGACGGTCGACAAATTTTCCCTTGTGCGTTCGCAGACCTTCCCGTGCGGGCCGGTCTACACGCCATTGAGGACCTGGCGCCTCGATCGAACCGGGTGAACATGCCACGTTGCGGGTGGGAATTCGGGAAGGCCGTGCAGAGGAGCAGGGCGCGGCGGTTGCTCAAGGCCTTGGGTTGCCTGCCGCTTGCAGAACCGGCAGAAGGCTGGTGGTGGCAATCCCCCTGGATTGCAGTTCAAGTGCGCGTTGCGTCGGCGTAAAGTTTGCCGGCGACAGGCTCTATGTCCAATTGCAGCGCTTCGTTGAAGCGGTTGAAAAACTCGCACATGCCGATGCGCACGGTCAGTTCGACGATCTGCTTCCGGTCGAAGTATCTCTCCAGTTCTTCGTAGAGAGAGTCGTCCACGCGCCCCTTGCGTGTATTCATTTGCTCGGCAAAACGCAGCACGGCGTCCTCGGCGGGTTCGAAAAGGCCACTCTCATGCCACGTTCCGTTCTCGATGGCGTCGAGTTGGCCGGCGCTGATCCCCTCGGTCATCGCCGGTGGCGTGTGGTGCACCACGCAGTAGTTGCACCGGTTCAGCCGCGAGACGATAAGAATTGCCAGTTCCAGGTGCTTCTTCGCGACGACGCTCTCAAAATAATAGGCCTGCATCACGCCATGAAAGGCTTTTGCCAGTGCCGGATGGTGGGCCAATGCCGCAAACTGGTTCATGAACCGCTCCAGCCCCATTGCCTCGACACTCTTGAATACTTCGCGGACTTCCGGTGGAACGCCGGATTCGGCGTTCAGCAGTGGCACTCTCGCCATGGCGATCCCCTGTTGTCGGACACTGGCGGCTGTCGGTTCAGCAAGCCGGCCGGCCCGTCTCAAACGATGAGTGTTCGGGCCGGCTACGTGCGCTAGAAATTGACCTTGTCGCGCCCCTTCAGCTTGAGCATGGCGCGCGCTTCGTCCGGTGTCGCAATCTCGAGGCCCAGTTCTTCGAGAATGCGGCGAATCTTGCCCACTTGTTCGGCGTTGGACTGAGCCAGTTTTCCCTTGCCGCCCCACAGGCTGTCTTCCAGGCCGACACGTACGTTGCCTCCCATGACCGCGGACTGCACCGCGACATACATCTGGCTGCGGCCGCCGCCGAGCACCGACCAGTAATACTGGTCGCCGAACAGGCGGTCGGCGGTACGCTTCATGTGCATGACGTCCTCGGGATGCGGGCCAATACCGCCGCGAATGCCGAACACCGACTGGATGAGCAGCGGGGGTTTGATCAGCCCCCTTTCGAGGAAATGTGCTGCCGTGTACAGGTGACCGATGTCATAGCACTCGATTTCGAAGCGCGTGTTGTTGTTGCCGCACGATTCGAGGATGTGGGCGATATCCTTGAAGGTGTTCTTGAAAATCCGTTCGTCGGACGTTTCCAGGTAGGGTTTTTCCCAGTCGTGCTTGAACTCCTTGAAGCGGTTCAGCATCTCGTACAGGCCGAAGTTCATCGAGCCCATGTTCAACGAAGCGACTTCAGGCTTGAGTTGCAGCGCGGGCTGCAGGCGTTCCTCGACGCTCATTGTTGGCGCGCCGCCGGTGGTGAGGTTGATCACAACGTTGCTTTTTGACGCGATCGTCGGCAGGAACTTGCGAAACATGTTCGGGTCCTGTGTCGGACGGCCATCTTTCGGTTCGCGCGCGTGCAGGTGGACGATCGCGGCGCCTGCCTCGGCCGCACCAACTGCCGCATCGGCGATTTCCTCCGGCGTGACCGGCAGGTAAGGCGACATCGACGGCGTGTGAATCGAGCCGGTGACGGCGCAGGTGATCATGACTTTATTGGCCATTGTGTTCTCCAGTGGTTTGATTCGCGTGATAGTGGTGCAAGTGCTTGTTCATGTATCCAGCTTGTCCTGCGCGCGTTTGTGTGCCACCAGCGCCATCAGGCGCCGGTCGCGCCACGCTTCCCGCTCGGCGTGCTTTTCATGCGGCATGATTTCGCGGCGCTGTGCTTCGATGCTGGCGATCAAGTCCTTGTCCCAGGGTTTGTATTCGACATTGCCCATCATGCTCTCGAACGCCGACCCGAAACGGGCGGCATAGTCAGCAACGCCGCCCGGGGCATTCAGGTCAATGGTTTCGAACGGCCCCATGAATGCCCAGCGCAATCCAAGTCCATCGCGGATGGTCTTGTCCAGATCCTCGGCCGACACATAACCTTCGCCAACCAGTCGCCAGGCCTCTCGCAGCAGGGCGGCCTGCAAGCGGTTAAGGATGAAGCCCTCGACTTCCTTCTTTACCGTGATCGGCACCTGTCCAACCTTGACATGCAGCGCACGGGTTTTCTCGATGACCTCCGGGGACGTCCACGGTGCGGGTGAAATTTCCACGATCGGCACGACATGGGGCGGATTGACCGGGTGGGCAACGATGCAGCGGTGCTTGCCTTTCAGTCCCTCGCTGAAGCGCGAAGTCTGTATGGTGGAAGTCGAACTGGCGAGTATGCAATGTGCCGGCGCCGCCGCATCAAGCATTGCGTAGACTTCACGCTTGACATCGGGTTTCTCGGATGTGTTCTCCTGAACGTAATCAGCGTCACCGACAGCGTCTTCGAGCGTTTGCGCTGCGGTAACGCGTTTCATGATTGCCGCCGGATCCTCATCGATCAGTCCCGCGTCTTTCAGTTCGGCGAGCCCCGCTTTGATCAGGCCGAGTGCCTTGTCTACCGCGCCCGGGGCGTTGTCATACATCCTGACCTCATGCCCGGCCCGTGCGAACACCATCGTCCAGGCGCGGCCGATCAATCCGGAACCGATAATCGCGATTTTTTCCATTCTTTCTCCGTGAGATTTTGTCCAGACGCGTCGTCAGCGCCATCAACTGCATCAACCCAACATCTCGACGCCGGCACAGACTGACAGGGCTTGCCCGGTAACCGCAGCACCGACGGGCGAAGCGAGATACAGCGCCATGTTGGCAATGTCGTAGGGGCTGACCATCTGTTTCATCGACACTCGCTCGAGTGAGATGCTGCGTTGTTCCTCAAAGCTGATGCCGACTGCCTCGGCCTTTTCGGCGATCACCTTGTCAATTCGCGCACCCTGGACGACACCCGGCTGGATTGCATTGACGCGGATTTTGTCCTCGCCCACCTCCATGGAAAGGCTCTTGCTGAAGCCGACTACTCCCCATTTGGCGGCAGCATATGGGGTGCGATAGGGGAACCCCAACCGCCCGGCGGCCGAGGACAGGTTGATGATTGAGCCGCCGCCGGATTTCTTGAGCATTGGCACGGCGAGGCGGGTGCAGTAGAACATGCCGTTCAGATCCACCGCTATGCACCGCTCCCAGTCGCCAACGTCGATCTCTTCGACCTTGCCTGTGGGCCCGGCGATTCCGGCGTTATTGATCAGGCAATCGAGGCCCCCGAGATTCGATTGCACATCGGCGAACAAACGATCGACATCGCCCAGCTTCGAGACATCCGCCAGACAACCTGTCACGCCGGGAAACGCTGCCTTCGTTTCATCGATCGACGCTTGCACGACGTCACAGATGTGCACGCGCGCGCCCGCCTTGAAAAAGACCTCCGTCATTGCGCGGCCAATGCCGCCAGCGCCGGCGGTAATCAGGACCCGCAGGCCCCTTACTGATATGTCCATGTACCTCGTCCCGAAAAAGATGCTGTTACTTGCCTTGGGCGTCAAGCCGTTCGCAAGGGCCGGCGCTGCCCATGGTTCGTGGCGCCGGACCGCAAGTCCAGCCGGCTTTCGTGTACCGGCGCGCATGCGGTGTTGAATCACAGCCCCGCCAGTGCGTGCTGCCGGGCATGCCCGGCCTGGATGAAAAAAGGCGGATTCTCCCCGCTCCCCAGCTTTTCCTGGCCGGCATGGCGAGCGAGCGGCCGTTGTGCGTCGTCCAGCGCCAGCAGCTTCCGGTTCTTCGCCACCGTGCGGGCCAACGCAACGATGCGCCGCGTAACTCTGATCAGCCCTCACAGCCCGCTCGTTGCGCATCCTGGACGGAATGAACGTGTTCCGCTGCTGCAGAGAGCCGGACTTTGGCTGTTTCCCGGCGAGCAAGGCGACGACCAGCTTGGCCGCGACCCGGTCTGCCTGCCGGGCGAAGATTATACCTCCGCGCCGAGGTCGATACCCTGTGGATTCCGACACCGTGCCGAAGGAGCTTGCACGCGGGGCAACGGTCCTGCAATGATTGGTTAGAATCGTGCCGGTGAACCGCGCAACCGACCAGCCCAGAATTCTTGCTTTGGAAACATCGACCGAGTACTGCTCGGTTGCGCTCAGTGTCGGCGGCGACATTCGAACCAGCGGCAAACCGGCAGGCCAGAAGCACTCGGAGATGTTGTTGCCGATGGTTGATGCGCTTCTGCGGCAGGCTGAGTTGGAAACTGCGGACCTGGATGCAATCGCTTTTGGCGCGGGACCGGGTTCGTTTACCGGCCTGCGCATCGCTTGCGGAGTGGCGCAGGGGCTCGCCTTTGCAATCGAATGTGCCTGCATTCCGGTCGGTTCGCTCGAAGCGCTGGCGGAAGCGAGTGGCGCGAAGCGCGTCGTCGTGTGCACGGACGCACGGATGGGTCAGGTTTACCATGCGGCATTCGAACGCGATGGCGAGGATTGGGTCGAGGTCGTGCCACCGGGCTTGTGTGATCCGGATGCCTTACCTGAATTGCCGGGCGGTGGCTGGCTGGGATGCGGAAGCGGATTCGACCGCTATCCGCAGATCATGTCCGGGCCGTGCAAGCGAACGGTAACTGAAGTCCGCCGGGGCGTGACGTCCCATGCGCGTGAGATTGCCTTGCTGGGGGCCCGCTACCTGTCGGCCGGCCGCGTTTTCCCGAGCAGCGAAGCGGCGCCCGTTTACGTACGCAACAAGGTGGCGTTGACGATGGAAGAGCAGAAGTGAGCGCGCTCGCAAACAGCGTGCCCCACATCCGGGACATGACCGAAGCGGATCTGGGTCGGGTAATGGCGATTGAATCGTCGATTTACACGCACCCGTGGACCCGCGGTAATTTTCTTGATTCGATCAAGGCCGGTTATTGCTGTGAGGTCATGGAGGTCGGCGGTGAAGTCGTCGCCTACGGGGTGCTGGTTATCGCTGCCGGGGAAGCGCACGTGCTCAATGTCAGCGTCGCCCGGCCCTGGCAGCGCAGGGGTTACGGGCGCGCATTGCTATTGCGATTTATCGACCAGTCGCGGCACGCAGGCGCTTTGCAAATGCTGCTCGAAGTGCGTCAGTCCAACGAGGGCGGACGCGGTCTGTACGCGTCGATGGGTTTCCGGCGGATGGCTGTGCGCCCCGGTTATTATCCGGCGGTTCATGGCAGGGAAGACGCGATTCTGATGGGGCTTGATCTGTGAACAGACGAGAGCAGGTTCTTGCAGAACTGGGATTGACGCCCTTGTGGCTGGATCGGCGGCGGCTCGAGCAGCCGCAACCGGACCGCGTCTCCCCGCAGGAAGAGCAATCCGGCTGCGAAGCGGAAGCGGGCTCGATTGATCCGCAAGCAAGACGTTCGGCCGGCGATGACCTGCGTGCCGCGAGCGCAATCGGTATCGGTTCGAATGATGCAGCTCCGGTCGAACCCCGGATGACCAGGGCCGCCGGGGACGGTGCCGGCGGCAGGGCGAGCGCATCGGTAGACAGCGCCTCGGTCGCCGGCATGGATTGGGCCGCACTGCGCGAGGCCGTCGCCGCGTGTACTGCCTGCGATCTGCACCAAAGACGCAAGCAGGCAGTGCTCGGCGTGGGGGATGAGCGGGCGGACTGGCTGATCGTCGGGGAGGGGCCCGGCGCGGAAGAGGACGCACGCGGCGAACCCTTTGTCGGGCCTGCGGGCAAACTGCTGGATAACATGCTTGGCGCAATTGGCCTGCAACGGGGCGCCAATGTTTACATTGCCAACGTGGTTAAATGCCGGCCGCCCGGTAACCGCACGCCATCTCCTGAGGAAGCAGAAACCTGCGCGCCGTTTCTGGACCGTCAGATCGAATTGCTTCAGCCGCGCCTGATCATTGCGCTTGGCAAAGCAGCAGCACACCGGTTGCTGGGGCTCGACGCTACGCTGGGCAGCATGCGTGGTACGGTGCACGAGTACCGAGCGATTCCGCTTATCGTGACCTATCATCCGGCGTATCTGCTGCGCAACATGAGCGACAAGTCCAAAGCCTGGGAAGATCTGTGTTTTGCGGTCGATACCATGTCGGGGCTGCTGCAAGGCGAGGACGGGCAGGGGTGATTGCCGCTCTGCCGGCGCTGGTTGCCGCCAACGCGGACTGCTTGCGGCTGCATCAACCAGTATCGAATACGGATTCGAATGCCAAGACCGATTGAAGCGATCATCGACCTGCAAGCCTTGCGCAACAATGTCGCAGTCGCGCGGCGCCATGCCGGTGCTTCAGGCGTTTTCGCCGTGGTAAAGGCAGATGCCTACGGCCACGGCCTGGAACGTGTCCTGCCGGCGCTGGAGATGGCGGACGGTTTTGCCGTGGTGGAACTGGATGCCGCGCTACGCGTTCGCGCCGATGCCCCGAGCAAGCCGATATTGTTGCTCGAGGGTTTCTTTGACGAACAGGAACTCGTTGATATTTCCACGCACCGGTTGAGCGCCGTTGTCCACGAGCGTTCGCAATTTGACATGCTATTGGCGGCGACATTGCCTCAGCCGATCGACGTGTTCGTGAAGATCAACACCGGCATGAACCGGCTTGGGTTCAGGGTTGGCGATGCCGCCGAAGTCGTTGCCGACCTGCGCACCTGCGGGAACGTCCGGCAAGTCATGGCGATGACGCATTTCGCGGACGCGGACGGCGCGCGTGGCGTCGACTGGCAGATGCGGCCATTGCTGCAATTGACTGATTCATTGGATCTGAAGATTTGTGCGGCAAATTCTGCTGCGCTATTGCGCTATCCCCAGTCCCATGGTGCGTGGGTCAGGCCCGGCATCATGTTGTACGGCGCCTCACCGTTCGAAGACGTCACAGCGCAACGACTGGGCATTCGTCCGGTGATGACCTTGCGTTCGCGCATCATTGCAGTGCAGACGCTTGCCCCCGGCGACAGCGTTGGATATGGATGCACCTATGTTGCCGACCGGGCGATGCGCATCGGCATTGTCGCCGCGGGTTATGGCGACGGTTATCCGCGGCACGCCCCCAGCGGGACGCCCGCACTGGTCTCGGGCGAGCGTGTGCAGACCGTAGGCCGTGTTTCAATGGACACGCTGGTCGTCGATCTCGCGCCGGTGCCGCGTGCCGGAGTTGACTCGGAAATCACGCTGTGGGGTGAGGGTTTGCCTGTCGAGCAGGTGGCCGGGGCGGCCGGCACGGTGAGCTACGAACTGCTAACCCGCGTGACACCGCGGGTGCCGTTCCGGGTTCGAGATGATGGGTAGACGGACTCGCCGGGAATGTCATCGATGATCCTTCCAATTTCCCCGGTCGTTACCTGAGATGGCCAAAGCCAAGACGGTGTTCGCGTGCACCGAGTGCGGTGGCCAGACGCTGAAATGGCAAGGGCAGTGCCCACATTGCAGTGCCTGGAATACGTTGACGGAGACGATCGCGGAGAAACCGTCTGCATCGCGCTATCAGCCGCTGGCGGACTCCAGTCAGTTGACGCGCCTTGGGGACGTCGACGCCAGTGAGGCACCGCGGCTCGCCACGGATATCGGTGAACTGGATCGTGTGCTCGGCGGCGGTCTCGTGCGAGGAGCGGTGGTGCTGATTGGCGGCGACCCGGGTATCGGCAAGTCGACGCTGTTGCTGCAAGCACTGACGCGCATGAGTGAACGATGCAAGGTCCTGTACGTCAGCGGCGAGGAATCGGCGCAACAGGTGGCATTGCGGGCGCGCCGCCTGCAAATCGATTCGGACCGGCTGGGGATGCTCGCGGAGATCCAGATGGAACGCATATTCGGCGTTCTGAATGCGGAAAAACCCGACGTGGCCGTGATCGACTCTATCCAGACGGTATATTCCGAGTCGCTGCAATCTGCGCCCGGTAGCGTCGCCCAGGTGCGTGAATGCGCAGCCCAATTGACGCGCTTCGCGAAAACCAGCCGTTGCGCGCTGCTGTTGGTCGGGCATGTCACCAAGGAGGGCGCGATCGCCGGTCCGCGCGTGCTCGAACACATGGTCGATGCCGTCCTGTACTTCGAGGGCGACACGCATTCGAGCTTCCGATTGGTCAGGGCGATCAAGAATCGTTTTGGCGCGGTCAATGAACTCGGTGTTTTTGCCATGACCGACCGGGGATTGCGCGGCGTTTCCAATCCGTCAGCATTATTTCTGTCTCGCCACGACGGTCAGGTTTCCGGGTCCTGCGTGATGGTCACGCAAGAGGGCACGCGTCCGTTGCTGGTGGAGTTACAGGCGCTGGTCGACTCGACGCACGCGCCGAATCCACGCCGCCTGACGGTGGGGCTGGAACAGAATCGACTGGCGATGCTGCTCGCAGTCGTGCATCGTCACGCCGGCGTTGCGCTATTCGACCAGGACGTCTTTGTCAATGCGGTGGGCGGTGTGAGGATCAACGAACCGGCGGCCGACCTGCCAGTGTTGCTGGCGATTGTTTCGTCCCTGAAGGCAAAACCGTTACCGGAGAAAATGGTGGCTTTTGGCGAGGTCGGCCTGGCGGGGGAGGTGCGGCCGGTCCAGCGCGGCCAGGAGCGGCTCAAGGAAGCAGCCAAACTCGGTTTCAGGATTGCCATCGTCCCCGCGGCAAATGCACCGAAAACACCGATCGCTGGAATGGAAGTCGTCGCGGTGGACCGGGTCGATCAGGCGATCGATTATGTCAGTGAGGCTGCGCGCCGCTAGCCCGGCGTCCAGGTCCTGACTCTTGCCCTGATCGGTACGGCCGGCTTCGCACCGTCGTCGATCGGCCTAGCTGAAGATCAGCAACAGCATCGCGGCCAGCAGCAAGAAGACGCTGCCGATCCAGATCAGGCGTAATTTCGGGTCCAGTTCGATTGGCGCCCCGCTCATGCGCTCCGCAGCGGTGCGATTGCCCCAGGTCGTGCTCGCCGATATCGCCGGCGGTTCATTTGTTTGTTGCTTCGCCAGAGAGAGTGCTTTCAGGCGCTCGATCTTCTGCGAATCACTCGACGCGTCGAACTCGTGTTCCATGCCGCTGAAGGCGGCCATGCGGCCGGTCGCTTCGGTAGAGTCGAATGAACTGGAGATGCGGATTTGCGGGTTTGTCGTGTCGTCGGTGTTGTTGAAATCATGGTCGGACAGCGCATTGCCGGCTTCCTCCTCGACGGGCTTGCCGCCGGCCGCGCCGACGTCCTCTTCACGCGTCAAGGGAGCCGGCGGCGCCACGAAAGGTCTTGCCGGATCCGGAAGTGCGCCGGGCGATGTCGACTGCGTTGCGCCTTCCAGATAGTCGGCACGTGCCTGGCGCAAGTCGTTTTCCAGGTCTCTTGCCGACTGGTAACGGTCCTCTGCGTTCTTTGCCAGCACCTTGGCAACGATGTAGTTGAGCACTTCAGGCAAATCGGGGTTGAGCGTTTTTGGAGCGGGCGGCGTGAAATTCAGCGTCTGGTACATGACTCCGTGGATGTTGTCTGCCACGAACGGCGAGGTTCCGGTCAGCATCTCGTAGACGACAACACCCAGCGAGAACAGATCGGAGCGATGGTCCGCGCGCTTGCCTGCGACCTGCTCGGGAGACATGTATTTCGGCGAGCCGAGTATCATGCCGGTCATCGTCTTGACTTCGTTGTTGCGCATGCGCGCAATTCCGAAATCCGTGATCTTGATCAAACCGTCATTCAGGACCATGACGTTTGCCGGTTTGATGTCCCGGTGCACGACCTGCCGCTCATGAGCGAATTGCAGTGCGTCCGCCACTTGTGCGGCGATAAGCAACGCTCTGTCGATGGGAATCATCGACTCGGCGCCGAGGATGCTTCGCAACTCCTGTCCTTCGAGGTATTCCATCGCCATGTAGGCGAGGTCTTCGCATTTTCCGATGTCGTAAATCGTGACGATATTCGGATGCGAGAGTTGCCCCGCGGCCTTGGCTTCCTGGTAAAAGCGTGCTTCGAATTCCGCCGCTTCGTCCCGTGGGAGGTTGAGGCTGATCGTCTTGATCGCGACGATGCGATCGAGCAGCGGGTCGCGCGCCTTGTAGACGGTACCCATGGCGCCCTGCCCGAGTTCTGCAACGATTTCGTAACGGCCAAGTTTTTCCATGGCGGCTGTCGTGTTCTCAGGTTCGGCCGGGGTTGGCAGCCTTGGCGCTGCGGAATACCGGCCCCCAGATCGGGTGCCCCGACTCAGCCTCGTCCAGTTCAAATTTCGGGTCGAGTTTGAGGGCGATGGAAAATTCTTCACGACAGGTCAGCTGGCGGCCGGATACACAGGCAATGAAGGCGAGATACTTGTGCGCCTGCACGCGATCGGGGATGGTCAATCCTTCCTCGAGCGCGAACAGCAAACGCCTGGATGCCGCGCGGTAGTTGCCTTCCTCATAGAAGGCGATTCCCTGCCACAGATAGGGCTCGCCGGACAGGCGTCTGTAACTGGACGTTTCCAGGTTCGCGCATGCGCTGATTACAAGCGCGAGCAGTACGACCAGCAGAAGTTTGTGTATCGGTGCCGCTTTCAATTGAACTTGTACCTGAGTTTGATTTTCTGCCGCGCCTTGAGTTCGACGCGCTGGGTGTAGGGCGGGAAGCTGCCGTTGCGGATTTCGATAACCCGCTGGCCCGGCGTAACCTGAACCTCGTTGACCGGCGGGCTGACGCCGATGTGCTTTCCGTCAACGTAGACCTCTCCCCACGGACTGATTGCCAATGACACGGTGGCGCTTTCGGTGATTTCGGATTCGGGGCGGTTCGCGTCAGGCCACGCAGAAGCCAGTATCTCGGGGCGGGAAGGTTGTATCGCGACGACGTGTTTGTCGGCCATTTCCAGCGCGGGCTTATCGGGGCCTGGCTGTTCTTGCGATGCCGCCCCCGGTTCCTGCTCTGGCGCAGCCGCTACGGACTCATCGTCCGGGCCGGAACCGAAAAACGGCAGTCTCAGTTTCTTCTTTTTCCTTTCGGGCGCAGGCGAGGTTTGTTCTTCAGCCGCTGCTGCAGCCTGGTTCTCGCCGGTGCCGCTTTCCCGCTGCTCGTTTGCGCCGTCATCCGAGGCCGGAGACGATTTGCCTTTCGCAACCGGTCCGGCCTTGCCGTTGGGGGCGCTGGCCAGATTTCCTGGCCTCGATGCAGTGCGCACCTGCTGCTGTTCCTGCGGCGCTTGACTCATGAAGCTCGTCAGCAATGCCAGCAGGAAAGTCGCCGTCGAAAATGCCGCCGTGCCGTAAGCCAGGGAGCGGTTGCCGAGCCAGCGTTCCACCTGTTGCAGCAATCGCGTGACTTGCGCATTCGCCGATCCTTGCGTTTCACTGCCCATGATCGGACGGTTGGGGCGGCGCATCCGGCCTGCGGATGTCCTGACCGCATCGCCTTGCGAGGAGTAGCCCACGCTGTAGACTTCGTGTTCGCGCACGTGCTTGTCGGTGCGCGAACCCTCGTAGGAGAACAGCCTGGAGTAAGCTTCCGAGATGTGGGACACGATCTCGTAGTAGGAACGTGACACCAGGATCTGGCCGGCGTCGGCGAATGCCATCACGCGTTGGGCGACGTTGATGCCGTCGCCAATGATGTTGGGGCGGGAGTTCAGGTCGCGGACCAGGCGCACCGGCCCGAGGTTGATGCCAATCCGCGCCGGCACTTGCGCTGGCTCGTTGATGTCCGGCGCGAACGCATCGCGCAGGCTCATCGCGACGAAGAGGGCGTCTTCGGGGTCGCCGAGGAAGTTGATGGCGACACCGTCACCGGTATCGAGAATAATCCGGTCTGCCGGTGGTATCTCCTGTATGGCTGACGCAATCAGCGCGTTGAAGCGATCTTTCAGTCTGATCTGCTCAGCCACTGGCTTGCGCGAGTATTCGACGATATCGAGGAACAGCACGCTGCAGATGAAAGTCCGGCTGGCCCGTTCAGGCATCATGGCCGTCTACCCGTAGAGCGGTTGCCAATTGGCGAAGTTGGCCAAAAGACGGCTTTGTGGTGGGAGGTATGGTTAACGCCATGAGCCGGAGGAGGGCTGGTTCCCGTCCAATTGTAAGAACGAAAAATGCATAATAAACAAAAAGATGTTGATCTTTCTTCCAAGCAATTCTAGATCTTGTGCGGCGCAATAGAAGAGCCCTGAATGCAGGCATCCGCTATCATTGACGCGATTTTCATGCCGTCACGCCGGGCTTTCGGCCGTATCACTTTTCTCAATCCTGAAGAATGGTTGTTCAATGAGCCGCAACGACATGTTTGACTCGGGGCTGGACAAGAACCGGGGCAATTTCGCCCCGCTTTCGCCACTTTCGTTTATCTCCTGGGCTGCCGATGTCTACCCCGATCGAAGCGCCGTTATATACGGCGACGTACAGCGAACCTGGGCGCAAACCTACCGGCGTTGCCGGCGCCTCGCAGCCGCACTCGCGCAACAAGGCGTCGGAGCTGGAGATACCGTGGCCGTCATGGCGCCGAATACCCCGGCCATGTTCGAGGCGCATTACGGCATCCCGATGGCGGGCGCTGTGATCAACGCACTCAACACGCGCCTGGATGCCAGGGCGATCGCCTTCATGCTGGCGCACGGGGAAGCGAAGGTCCTGATTACCGATACCGAATTTTCCGCCGTTATCCGGCCCGCGCTCGAATTACTCGACCGGCCTCCGCTGGTCATCGACATCGATGATGCTGCCGGGGGCGGTGGCGAGCGCCTGGGGAATTTCGAATACGAGGCCTTCCTGAAGTCCGGCGCGGAGGACTTCGACTGGGAATTGCCGGGCGACGAATGGAATGCAATTGCGCTTTCATATACATCCGGTACCACCGGCGATCCCAAGGGGGTGGTGACCCACCACCGCGGTGCCTATCTGAACGCGATGGGAAACATTGTCACCTGGGCAATGCCCCATTTCCCTGTGTATCTCTGGACACTGCCGATGTTTCATTGCAACGGCTGGTGTTTTCCGTGGACGCTCGCCGCCGTCGCCGGAACCAGTGTGTGCATGCGGCGCGTGGAGCCGGCGGTCATCTTCGATCTGATAAGGCGGCATCGCGTTTCGCATTTTTGCGGAGCCCCTATCGTGCATAACATGCTGATCAACGCGCCGGCGGATCTTCGCGAGGGTATCGACCATCGCGTCAAGGCGATGATCGCGGGCGCCGCGCCGCCACAGGCGGTGATCGAGGGCGCGGAGCGTATTGGTGTGGACCTGACTCATGTGTACGGCCTGACCGAAGTCTACGGGCCGGCCTCGGTTTGCGCGAAGCACCCCGAATGGGATGCATTGCCGGTTGATGCACGCGCAAGTCTCAACGGCAGGCAAGGCGTGCGGTACGTCACTCAGGAGCGCATGGAAGTTCTCGACCCGGACACGCTGGATCCCGTTCCCCGCGACGGAGAGACGATGGGCGAGATATTTTTCCGCGGCAACATCACGATGAAGGGCTACCTCAAGAATCCGGAGGCGACGCATCAGGCCTTTGCCGGCGGCTGGTTCCACACCGGTGATCTGGCCGTCGTCGACAAGAATGGTTACGTCAAGATCAAGGATCGCTCCAAGGACGTCATTATTTCCGGCGGGGAGAATATTTCCACCATCGAGATCGAGGATGTCCTTTATTCCCATCCGTCCGTGCTCGAGGCTGCCGTCGTTGCCAAACCGGATGACAAATGGGGTGAGGTGCCGTGCGCATTCGTCACGCTCAAGGAGTCGGCGCCACCGGTCTCGGCCGAGGATCTTCTCGCTTTTTGTAAAGAACGGCTGGCGGGTTTCAAGCGCCCGAAACAGGTGGTGTTCGGCGCTCTTCCGAAGACGTCGACCGGAAAGATCCAGAAAGGCGTGCTGCGCGATTCGGCACGCCGCGTCTGAGATACCGGCGAATTCACTTGGGCCGGTGGCGACGAGGTATGGATGAGGGGATGCAGGTGTGCTGCGCTGCGGTAAACTTGCATGTTTTTCGACAAAACAGGATTAAGGTAAAAACATGAAGGTTCTGGTTCCGGTGAAGCGGGTGGTGGATTACAACGTCAAGGTCCGGGTGAAATCGGACGGCAGCGGCGTCGAGACGGCGAATGTGAAAATGTCGATGAACCCCTTCGATGAAATCGCCGTTGAGGAAGCAGTGCGGCTCAAGGAGGGCGGTGTGGTCGAAGAGATCATCGCCGTGTCGATCGGAACGATTGCGTGCCAGGAGACATTACGCACGGCACTGGCCCTTGGCGCGGACCGGGCGATACTCGTTGAAACCCCGGTTGAAACCCAGCCGCTGGCGGTCGCACGCGTGCTGGAAAAGCTCGTCGGCAAGGAGCAGCCGCAGCTGGTGATCATGGGAAAGCAGGCGATCGACGATGATTTCAACCAGACCGGCCAGATGCTGGCCGCGCTGCTCGGCTGGTCGCAGGCTACGTTCGCGTCCAAGGTCGAGTTGGAGGCCGGCAGCGCGAAAGTGACTCGTGAAATCGACGGCGGCCTCGAAACGCTGGCGGTCAAGCTCCCCGCAGTCGTCACCACCGATCTCCGGCTGAACGAGCCACGCTACGTGACTTTGCCGAACATCATGAAGGCAAAGAAGAAATCGCTGGAAAAACTGTCGCCGGAAGCGCTCGAGGTAGATGTCACGCCGCGGCTCAAGACCATCAAGGTGACCGAGCCGCCGAAGCGGAGCGCGGGGCAGAAGGTCAAGTCGGTAGAAGAGCTGGTTGAAAAACTCAAGAACGAAGCGAAGGTGATCTGATGGCGATTCTGGTAATTGCGGAACACGACAATGGCGCGATCAAGCCGGCGGTGCTGAATACGGTGGCCGCAGCGAAGGCGCTCGGAGATGACATCCACGTGCTGGTCGCGGGGCACGAGTGCTCGAGTGCCGGCGAGGCTGCGGCCAAGGTGTCGGGCGTGACGAAAACGTTGGTGGCGGACGCCGCGCACTACGCGCATCCGATCGCAGAGAATCTTGCGGCCCTCGTTGTGCCCATGGCTTCCGACTACACCCATGTGCTTGCGCCGGCGACCAGCTTCGGCAAGAACGTGATGCCGAGGATCGCTGCGTTGCTCGACGTGGCGCAGATATCCGACATCGTCGGTGTCGAGTCGGCCGATACGTTCGTGCGGCCGATTTATGCCGGTAATGCGCTTGCGACGGTGCAGTCATCGGATGCGATCAAGGTCATCACCGTGCGCACGACCGGTTTCGATCCGGTTGCGGCTGAAGGTGGTTCCGGGGCGGTGGAAGCCGTTGCCGCAGGCCCGGACGCAGGTCTGTCCCGTCTCGTTAGCCAGGAACTGACCGAATCGGCTCGCCCGGAACTCACGGCCGCGCGTGTGATCGTATCTGGTGGCCGCGGCATGGGAAGCGGGGAAAACTTTGCGATTCTGGAAAAGCTGGCCGACAAGCTCGGTGCGGCAGTGGGCGCTTCAAGGGCGGCCGTCGACTCGGGTTTCGTTCCCAACGACTATCAGGTTGGGCAGACCGGCAAGATCGTTGCGCCCGAACTGTACATCGCGGTCGGTATTTCCGGCGCCATTCAGCACCTTGCGGGCATGAAGGACAGCAAGGTGATCGTTGCCATCAACAAGGACGAAGAGGCGCCCATTTTCCAGATTGCCGATTACGGACTGGTGGGCGATCTGTTCGACGCCGTTCCGCAATTGACCGAGGCGCTCTGATTAACCACATACCGGTGACGTCCGGGGAGAAACACGAATGTCGACATATTCAGCGCCAGTCAACGACATGCAGTTCGTTGTCAAGGAACTGGTGGGTCTGGAGCAGATTGCCCAATTGCCGGGATGCGAGGAAGCGACGCCGGACCTGGTGGACGCGGTCATTGAAGAAGCGGGCAAGTTTGCGACTGGTGTCCTCGACCCGTTGAACTGGCCGGGAGACCAGCACGGCGCGGTATTGAAGGAACACGTTGTGACGCCGGCGCCGGGGTTTGCGGAGGCGTACACTCAGTTTTGTGAAGCCGGGTGGGGATCGCTTGCCAATGATCCGCAATGGGGTGGTCAGGGTTTGCCGCACGTGGTTTCGACGCTGACTGCGGAAATGTGGAACGCCGCATGTATGTCGTTTGCGCTTTGTCCGATGCTAACCACGGGCGCGGTACAAGCCATCAAGCGCCACGGCACACCCGAGCAGCAGGCGACGTATCTGCCGAACCTCGTATCGGGCAAATGGTCCGGCACCATGAACCTGACAGAACCGCAGGCGGGTTCCGATTTGTCGGCGGTGCGTTCGCGTGCCGTGCCCGAAGGTGATCATTACCGCATTTCCGGGACCAAGATATTTATCACCTGGGGCGAGCACACGATGGCGGAAAACATCATCCACCTGGTCCTTGCCCGCACACCGGATGCGCCTGAGGGCGTCAAGGGTATTTCGCTTTTCATCGTACCGAAGTTTCTGGTCAATGGTGATGGCAGCCTGGGCGCACGCAATGACGTGAAATGCGTTTCGATCGAACACAAGCTCGGCATTCATGCGAGTCCTACCTGTGTGATGGCGTATGGCGATGGCGAGGGTGCCATCGGCTATCTGGTAGGCGAGGAGAACCGTGGATTGCACTACATGTTCACGATGATGAATTTCGCCCGGCTGGAGGTTGGCGTCGAAGGCGTAGCGATTGCTGACCGCGCATACCAGCGCGCACTCGCGTTCGCAAAGGAGCGTGTTCAGGGACGTGAGGCGGGCGTTAAGTCCGGAGAGCGCGTCACCATCATTCATCACCCCGACGTCAGGCGCATGCTGATGAGCATGAAGGCGCAAACGGAGGCGATGCGCGCGCTCGCGGTGCAGGCTTCCGCGCATCTAGATCTGGCGCTGCTCCATCCTGACGCGGGCGAACGGGAGAAAAACCAGAATCTGTTTGATTTGCTGACTCCGGTGGTCAAGGGTTGGTGTACCGAGCAGTCGATCGAAATTGCTTCGCTGGGTGTGCAGATCCACGGCGGCATGGGTTTCGTCGAGGAAACCGGCGCTGCGCAGTACTTGCGGGATGCGCGCATCACGACCTTGTACGAAGGTACCACCGGCATTCAGGCCAATGACCTTATGGGTCGCAAGATTGCCTACGAAAAAGGTGCCACCGCGCGCGCCTTCATCGACCACATGCGAACCCTTGATGCAGAACTCGCCAAGGCAGCAAGGCATCCGGTGTTGTCCATTATCCGGCGTAATCTCAATGAAGGCATCGAGGCGCTGTCGGCGAGTGTCGAATGGATGGTGGAAACCTATCCGCACAACGTCAAGGCAGCTTCCGCGGGCGCGGTGCCCTTGCTCAAACTGTTCGGCACGGTTGCTGGAGGTTGGCTGATGGCGAAAGCGGCACTGATTTCCAGGGGGCGCCTGGACGACAATGCCGAGAGCTTTGATTTCTATCGCAGCAAACTTGGAACGGCGCGTTTTTACGCCGAACACGTGCTTCCATTGGCGCAGGCTTACAAGGCACAGATCATGGCTGGCGCCGACAGCGTTCTCGAACTCGAGGAAGTGCAATTCTAGATGCGGCCGGGGTGATTGTTTTCGCGAAGCTGGTGGAACCGGCGGTCACGGTTGTTTCCACCCCGCGCGAAACACGACCGCTCTGGGGCGGGCGCCGGTTGCCTGGCTCTCTGGCCGATCGATTTCAGCGGGATCGTCTTCGAACCGATGCGCGGCGGGGAGGCCGGATGCGGCACCGAGACAACAAGCGTCGTTGTTGCTGAAAGACGGGCGAAAGAAGGGTAAGCGAAATGAGTGCTTTCATCTGGGTGGCTTGCGCGATTGCGGTGGTTTGGGGCCTGGCGTATTTCAGGGTCAACCGATTTGGCTGGATTGCCGGTGCCGCGCTTTTTCTGTTTGCCCTCGACCTGTGGTCGGGCATCGGCAGTATCGCAAGCGCGTTCTTGTGGGCCGTGTTTCTCGCCGCCGCGATCGTCATTGGCGTTCCCGGGTTGCGCCGAAGTTTCTTGTCGGACCGTTTGCTGAAGTGGTTTCGTGCGGCATTGCCACAGGTGTCCCAAACCGAGCAGGAAGCACTGGATGCAGGCACGGTCTGGTGGGACGGGGAATTGTTCAGCGGCAAGCCATCGTGGGAACGATTGCTGGCCACGCCGCAACCACGGCTGACCGACGAAGAGCAGGCGTTTCTCGATGGCCCGACCGAAGAACTGTGCCGTTTGTGCGACGACTGGCAAATCACGCATGAGCTGAATGATTTGCCCGAAGAGGTCTGGCGTTTCATCAAGGACCAGGGCTTCCTTGGAATGATCATCCCGAAGGAGTACGGCGGCCTTGGTTTCTCGGCCTATGCTCATTCGCAGGTCGTTCAGAAGCTTGCCACGCGCAACGCAACGGCTTGCGTAACGGTGATGGTCCCCAATTCGCTGGGACCGGCCGAGCTGCTTCTGCACTACGGCACCGCTGAACAGAAGAATCATTATTTGCCGCGTCTGGCGCGAGGCGAAGAAATGCCCTGCTTTGCGCTGACCAGCCCGGACGCCGGCTCAGATGCTGGCGGTATTCCCGATTACGGCATCGTCTGCAAGGGCATGCACGAAGGCAGAGAGGTGCTCGGGATGCGGGTGACGTGGGAGAAGCGCTACATCACGCTCGGCCCGGTCGCGACCCTGCTGGGGCTCGCCTTCAAGCTGTATGACCCGGATGGATTGCTGGGTGATGAGCGTGACATCGGCATTACGCTGGCGCTCATTCCGACCACGCACCCGGGAGTGAACATCGGTAGGCGGCATTTCCCGCTCAATGCGTCGTTCATGAACGGCCCGAATTCCGGCGAAGACGTATTCATTCCGATGGACTGGGTGATCGGCGGCCAGCCTTATGTCGGTCAGGGCTGGCGCATGCTGATGGAATCGCTCGCGGCGGGCCGGTCCATTTCGCTTCCCTCGTCGAGTGCCGGAATGGCCAAGATCGCCGCGCGTACCACCGGCGCCTATGCGCGTGTGCGCAGCCAGTTCAAGTTGCCGATTGGCAAATTCGAAGGAGTGGAGGAGGCCCTGGGCCGCATTGGCGGCAATACCTACGTCATCGACGCGGCACGCCGCATGACCGCCGGCGCGGTTGACCTTGGCGAAAAGCCGTCGGTGATTTCCGCCATCGTGAAATATCACGCAACCGAACGCGGCCGTCAGGTGGTCAACGACGCGATGGACGTTCACGGCGGCAAGGGCATTTGCCTCGGGCCGAGTAACTACCTGGGCCGCGCCTATCAGCAGATACCCATCGGCATCACGGTTGAGGGTGCCAACATTCTGACGCGCACGATGATGATTTTCGGGCAAGGGGCGATACGCTGCCATCCCTACGTACTCAAGGAGATTGCAGCGGCAGGTGAGCCGGATCCGTCGCGCGCGTCCGAGGCGTTCGACCAGGCGTTCTGGGGCCATGCGGGATTCGTGCTCAGCAACTTCGCCAGGGCACTGTTCAGTGGGCTGACGGCCGCAAGGCTCATCAGCGTGCCCGGGGCACCGGAACTCAGGGCCTATTACCAGCAGTTGACGCGCATGTCGGCGGCGTTCGCGTTTGCCGCCGATGTATCGATGCTGGTGCTCGGCGGAGACCTCAAGAGAAAGGAAAAACTCTCGGGCCGGCTTGGCGACATACTCAGCCAGTTATACCTTGCTTCCGCGACCCTGAAGCGTTTCGAGGACGACGGGCGGCACCAGGCCGATCTGCCGTTCGTTCACTGGGCACTGCAGGACGCGCTATGCCGGATCCAGGAGGCATTTTACGGCGTCTTTGCAAATTTCCCGAACCGTTGGGTTGCGCTGCTGATGCGCCTGGTTGCGTTTCCGTTGGGGCGGGCGTTCACCCCGCCAGATGATCGGCTGGGATCCGCGATTGCGCGCGTAATGATGCAGTCCTGCGAGGCACGGGAGCGCTTGGCCAACAATACCTTCGTCTGGCGCACGGAAAGTGATCCCGTCGGTTGCCTGGAGTTGGCTCTGGATGCCGTGGCCGATGGAGAAGCTGCCGAAGCCAAGCTTCGAGCACTGGTCAAGGCGGGTACGGTCGCCGCCTACACGGAAGCCGGGCAAATCGAACAGGCGTTGGCCGCCGGAGCGCTCGATGCGATCGAAGCTGCGGCATTACGGCGGTTCAGGGACTTGCAGCGGCGCTGCATCATGGTCGATGACTTCGACAACGATATCGGCCGTAATGTGCGGCAGGCTTCTCCGCGAAAGGCATCCGTGGTGGCGCTCGACGGCACCACAGCCGGTTAGCATCGCCGCGGAGCGTCCTTCTTTCCGCCGCCGGCAAGGATGTTACGCCGGTGTGCGGGTCGATGGCGTGCAGCGTCCATACCGGGCATCACGGCGCAAGCGAGAACAGGTGCATGGCGAAACGAGTTGACGTCATCAAGCCTTCAGAGGCGCGGACGCTGGACGGGCTTTTCGCATCGCGCGTGCTGCGCTCCGCTGGCTCGGTGGCCTACGTCAACTTCGACGCGGCCGGCGGCAGCTGGAAGCAGT
>Ga0209536_100002280_pt1 | contig 31170 bp, 24 predicted proteins | sample DeeMarSeWOR28_12_FD_187461 | JGI IMG/M metagenome (GOLD analysis project Ga0209536, IMG submission 187461) | Marine sediment microbial communities from White Oak River estuary, North Carolina - WOR-2-8_12 (SPAdes) (version 2) | ecosystem: Environmental > Aquatic > Marine > Intertidal zone >... | reverse complement strand
GCGGTCTTGGGAACCAGCCGGACTGGGCCAATTTGCCTGTGGTGTTTGGAATCACCTCAGTGTGTATATGGATCATTAACAATTTTGTGCGTTCCACGATGGGCAAAGCGCTCAATGCCGTGCGCGATAACGAAATGGCTGCTGACGCCATGACAGTGGATACCCGCAAAACAAAAATCCTGGCATTTCTGTTCGGCGCATTCTGGGCCGGTGTTGCCGGCGGGCTTTTCGCCCATGTCCTGCGCTATGTCAATCCGGGCACCTTCGGTCTCCAAAAACTGGCCGAGGTTCTGGCTATGGTCTATTTCGGCGGGCTGAACTCGGTTTACGGCTCCATTGTAGGAGCTTGCAGTATCAGTCTGCTGGGTGAAGCCCTGCGTCCTTTGGAGCTTTACAAATGGATCATTATCCCCCTATTGCTCATTCTGGTGATGATTTACCGCCCGACCGGACTGATTGCATTCAAGGAATTTGACGTTCTGAAATTGATCCAGCCCAAGAAGCTGCCAGATAAAGAGGTCTAACATGTCAATGCTTCAGATTGATAAAATGACACATTATTTTGGCGGCTTAAGGGCCGTCAGCAACTATAACCTGGAGATCAATCCAGGTCAGATCCGGGGCCTCATCGGGCCCAACGGGGCCGGCAAAACCACCATTTTCAATCTTATCACCGGCATCTATCAGCCGACCGAGGGGAAGGTAAGTTTAGACGGTACCCGATTAAACGGGCGTTCACCCCACGAGATTGCCTCGCTGGGCATCGGCCGGACATTTCAAAACATGCTCCTGTGGCGCCATATGACGGTGCTGGAGCATGTAAAAATGGCGCGTTATTCCAAGCTGACTTATGGTCTGATGGGCGCATTTTTTGGTACCTCCAAAAGGCATCAGGAAGAGGCCCAAAGCGAAGCGGTCGCCCACCGCCTTCTGAAAATGATGGGCGTTGACCAGTTTGCCGATCAAATTGTGCTTAATCTGCCTTACGGTGCCCAGCGAAGGGTGGAAATGGCCAGGGCCCTGGCGATGGAGCCAAAGGTGCTGTTTCTGGATGAGCCTACTGCCGGCATGAACCCTGAAGAACTTGCAAAGATGATGGAGATTATTCGCCAGGTCCACAGGGAGTTCGGTCTGGCGATATTTTTGATCGAGCATCGGATGAGGGTGGTGATGGAGCTGTGTGAGCAAATTCAGACTCTGGTGTTCGGCGAAGTGATCGCCGAGGGCACACCCGAAGATATCCAAAACAACCCCAAGGTCATTGATGCCTACTTAGGCAAGGAGACGGTGACATAATGTTACTAACCGTAGAAGATTTGCGGGTATCGTATGGAAACATCAAGGCGTTGCACGGACTTGACTTTCAAATCGATGAAGGCGAGATCGTCTGTATCATCGGTGCCAACGGTGCAGGAAAGAGCACCACGCTCAAAGCGATTTCCCGCATGGTTCCGGTTGAAAAAGGCACGAAGATGACCTTCCGGGGAAACAATTTGCTGGAATATGCCGCTGACAAAGTCGTCAGCAAACTTGGCATTTCCCATGTTCCGGAGGGCAGACGGCTGTTCGAGAACCTGACCGTTATCGAAAACCTCAAACTGGCCACTTTCGCCCGCAAAGACAAGGATCGGATTCAACAGGATATTCAACGGGTATTTTCCATATTTCCCCGTTTGGAAGAACGCCACAGCCAGAAGTCCGGCACCCTCAGCGGGGGTGAACAACAGATGTTGGCTGTGGGAAGAGCATATATGAGCGGGCGAAAGGTCATGCTGCTGGATGAACCTTCCATGGGCCTGGCACCCCTGTTGATGCTGAGTATGTTCGATGCGCTCAAGGAAATCAACCAGTCAGGCACCACCATTCTTCTGGTAGAGCAGAATGCCCGCATGGCGCTCCAATTTGCCCGGCGCGGATACGTCCTGGAAAACGGCAGTCTTGTCCTGCAAGGGCAGTCGGATGAACTTCTCGAGGATCCGGAGGTGAAAAAGGCCTATCTTGGCGGGTAAGCCATTTCCGAACAATTTGGTGCACATTTTGAAAGGCAATTTACATGTCAGGTAAGCCACCCGATGAGTCGCTGGAATGGTTGTTTCATCCCCGGTCAATCGCAGCGGTCGGCATATCGGACCGCAAACCCCACCTCAGGGAACTGTTTCTGGATTCACAACGATACATGGGCTATGAAGGGCAACTTTACGCCGTAACGGCCAGGGGCGAGCCGGTAGCCGACTATCCCAGTTTCAAACGGCTAACAGATATTCCGGAGCCGGTCGATCATGTCATCATTACCGTGCCGGCGGCACGAATACGTGAAGTTCTGGAAGACTGTGCCGCCAAAAACGTGCGATCGGTGCATGCTTTTACTTCGGGATTCGGCGAATCGGATGACCCTCGAGGCCGGGCACTTCAGGACGATATTGAAGCGTGGATCAAGAAACAATCATTCCGGTTTATCGGCCCCAACTGCATGGGCCTGTATTGTCCGGAAACCGGCCTGGCTTTTCGCCCCGATTTTATTCGGGAGCGAGGCGCCATCGGTTATGTCTCCCAAAGCGGGGGTATGGCCATCACGGGGATCTTTATGGCAGGGGCCAAAATGCTATATTTTTCCAAAGCCGTCTCATACGGAAACGAGGCCGACCTGCGTTGCTCAGAACTGCTGAGATACCTTTCTGCCGATTCGGCTACCGAATTGGTTTGGGCATATATAGAAGGGACCCGCAGCGGCGGCGAGCTGCTCGCGGCCATGCGCGAGGTGTGCCGGAAAAAGCCACTGCTGGTGCTCAAAGGCGGTCTTACCGACAGCGGCGGCCGGGCCGTGGCATCACATACGGGAGCCATGGCCGGCGCATCAAGGGTGTGGACCAACGCCATCCGGCAAACAGGGGCGATCATGGTTGAGAGCCTGGAGGAGCTCGTGGACAGCACCATGGCGCTGCGCTGGCTGCCGGCAGGCAGCGGAAATCGGTTAGGTGTAGCCTGCATTAGCGGTGGATTGAGTGTCAACTACACAGACCAGGCCATACGTGCAGGCTTCAGGGTTCCAGCAATGAGCAAAGAACTGGTTGGCGTCCTGAAAAAAACCATTGATCTTCCCGGAACCAGCCTGAACAATCCGCTGGATCTGGCTGCTGGTTTTTTTCAGTTCCGTGAGTTTCCTCAAATCTTCGGTACCATCGACGAATCCGGCGAAATTGATGCCATGATCATGGTTCTGGCGCTTGAGTATTTGCCGGTGCATGAGTCTCGTTCAAAATACCCGGACCTGCACAAGCTTGCAGGCCGTCTTTTTCAAACCTGCCGGGATGAGATGAAATGTCCTTTTCTGGTGGTTATGCCGCCGGTTCTGCACGATGAGATCCGGTTGAAATTCGAACGCGAATTTCTCAAAGCCCATATTCCCACCTATCCCAGTATACACCGGGCGCTGAAGGCCCTCGGAAACTGGAAATTGTATCACCGTTTAGGCAGCTCCAGAATGCCGAATTCGTAGTTATATCCTTAACCGCAAAGGAGGTTGACTATGCCCAGCAAGGAGTACGCGGATATTCTTGCGCTGTTGGATTCAATGCCCGATAGTTCGGGATTAACCTTTGAGCAGCGCAGGTCCAATTTTGAGGAGCAGGTTTCTCAACTGCCGCTCGCAGGAAATGTATCCTGTGAATCGGTATCTGTTGGACCTGTTGCGGCCGAATGGATTTTTCCGGAAAAAGCCTCGAAACAAAACGTTTTACTGTATCTTCATGGGGGAGGATATTGCGTCGGATCCATCAATACACACCGGGGCCTGGTTTCACATATTGCCGCTGCAGCCGAAACCAGGGCGCTTTTGATTGATTATCGGCTGGCCCCGGAAAATCCTTTTCCGGCTGCAGTGCAGGATTCGTCAGCCGCTTATCAGTGGCTTGTCTCCCAGGGGGTCGCTGCTGCAGATATGGTTGTCGCAGGAGACTCGGCCGGGGGCGGGCTAACTTTAGCGACACTGGTTTCGCTGAGGGAAAAAGGAATACCGCTGCCGGCAGCTGCGGTGTTGATTTCTCCCTGGGTGGATCTGGCGATAACCGGAGATACCATCATTTCCAACGCCGAAATTGATCCCATGGTTACGCGCCAAGGCCTGGCCGAAATGGCCGCAGCCTATGCGGGTGATTCCGATCCGCGAACGCCGCTTGCATCACCGCTGTATGCTGATCTAACCGGCTTGCCGCCTTTATTGATACATGTGGGTACGGCAGAGATTCTGCTCGACGATGCAACACGCCTGGCCGCCCGTGCCCGCGAAGCCGGTGTTGAGATCATTTTAAACACCGCTGAAGATATGTGCCACGTCTGGCATTTTTTTACCTCAATGCTGCCAGAAGCACTCGAAGCTATCGAAGAAATCGCACTGTTTATGCGGAAACATCTGAGGTACTGAATTTCAGGAGCCTGCGCAAATCCCATCTCCGGGTTTTATCAAAATGGGCAATGATGAAGGCTTCTTTATCCGGGTCGAGCTCGGAAGCCGCCGGCTGTCGGCCGGTGGAATCCTGGCATATGTATCGAATCGTCGAACAGACCGCTGGGATAAGCCGCGCATTATTTTTGCTTGACACCATCTGGGTTTTCATAATATTTTAACGTTATCTTCGTGCTCAACTGAAGCTCAATTTCAAGTGCATGGTCCGCCCAATTAATTCTTCTCTGCCACTCCACTGCTCGTTTCCCGCTGAATAGATGCCTGTCTTGTAAGATTTTTCAATAGACAAAAAGGTAAAGATTCAATGCAAAGACCGCTCAAAATGTGCCTTTTTTGCTCCTGACAGAATGCGCCCATTCTGTCGGGAGTATTTACGGTGGTGCACTCGAGGATCTTCTTATCTTGGTATTCCTCCTGCCCGGTGGCCACATGATTATTTCAGATAGGATAACATTTTGAAATAATATGCTAAAAATTTATTTGAGGAGGATTTATCATGGCAAAAATGTTAAAATACATGGTTATCCACAATGATCCCAAGATCGCATGGAAAAAGGTGGAAGAAAATTGGGCAAAACTCGCCAATGTCGAAAAGTGTACCTGGGTGCGGACGTGCTATAATAAAGCAAAGGGGATTCGCTATTGTGTTTGGTTGGCTCCCGATGAGAGCACGTTGAGATCGATTTTTGCTGACCTTGATATTTCCTATGAATCTTTAATCGAGGTCGAAGAGACGGTCCCTGATCTATGGGGCAAGAAATGGGAAGAGCATCTTGCTGCAGATGAAAAGGCGAGCACACGAGGATTTTAATCAAAATTTCCTTAACTTAAACATTCATTGATATAATATGCGGCGGGAACTTCAGGCAGGGCCAGCTGTGGCCCTGCCTATTTTAATTTTCAATTCTACCGCTTGTCATAATAATGTTTTGATAAAAGGATTGCGGTGGACGTGATTTTAGCAAAAAAACGCCTGAAATCGGCATGTTCTATGACAATCAATATAAAATACATGGCATGTCTATATCCATTGCTGCGCTGATCAGGAGGATTTCTGCTGTTCCTTTTCCTCTTTTCTGAGCATTTCTGCAGGATTTTTCATAATCCTTTCTGCAACGGCCGCGGACAAGTTAAAGGGATAATCGCTTGCCGAGGAGGTGGCCGGGTAAAAACCGTCATCTTCATTAAGTTTTGCATAAATCAAAAGGTCGTGCTCCCGGGTTCCCCTGAGACCAACGGCATATATCGGGGCAGTGAAGTCTTCCTTTTTTTTATCATCGATGAAATTGTCGCAGCGCAGCTTGGAGAGCACCGCCAGCAGTTGGTTGATCGCGTCCGGGTCGGCGGGCTTGCCGTCGGAACTTTGCCAGATTGTTTTTGCGGCTGGCGATGATGCGCCCTCGGTTTCTTGATTTTCCGGCGCTTTATCATCGGCCGGTGCCTGGGTTCGCATAAAATTCAATGAAAGCTGATCTCCGGTTACGGATATCTCCTGAACATCGGTTGCGGTAAATGAAAGAATTGTCTTGTCCCGCAGGTCGTCTGTATTTTTTTCGAACTTGCTTCTGAAATTGTTGCGGGCGTGATAAACCCGATCATCACCATCTATCTTTACGAATGTATGCCGCATCGATGCAGCCGGTTTGCCGATATCGAAATTGCGTTTCAGTGCTTCTCCCTGCCAGGCCCTGACATTGATTTTATTTTCATCGCTGAGTTCATAGCGAATATAGTTTTTTGATTCCGAAACCAAAGCCGTCAGGGTAAGATCGGTAATTGTATCCAGCATCGACTTGACTTGTGTCTCGTCTGCCGGATATTGCTGAGGTGCAATGAACCAATGGCCGTCTTTCTTTGACAAAATGGTGGATTCCCCGCTCCGGGTAATTTCGAATTTTGAGATATCATTTTTGACAATTTCAGGCAGCTTTGGAATCTGGTATTGAGTGCGATCTGCCTTGCGCATATAAAGATACACCGAGAGGGCGATAATGATAAGAACAAGAATGATGTACTCTTTTTTTATTTTCATTTTCGATTCCCCTGCTAAACGCTGAACACCCGATAAAAATAAACCACACATCAGATACCAAACACAAAATACCAAAACACCATTTTATTTCTGAAACATCATGCGTATATGTTTTTTACGGGCATGTCGGCGGAACCAGACCAGCAGACCGAAAATCACAACCAATACCGGCAAGCCCGCTATATTGAATGTCTTGATGAATGTTTTGGTTCCTGCCTGGGTATCATCCAGTGGATTAAAACGCTGTTCCTTGCCGCGCATCACGGCAATATCTTCCCGATCATTTAAATAATCGATCACATTCATGATGAAAGTCGCATTGGTCGTATTTCCCCTTGCATCCAGCACATTATCTTTGAGCATATCGGAGGAAGCCATTAAAAATATTTTTCCCGGCTTGCCCCTGGGCACAAACTGACCTAAACTTTCAATTTTTGATAGATCCGCGTTGAGTTTCTGGTCGGAAGATTCCGGTTTCTTTTCTATATCTGCCTCTATCGAGTCGCTGTCTTTTTCCGAATCTTCTTTTACTTCCTTTACCGGTATGGGTTTGCCCTCAAAATAACTGGAAAATTCACCTTCGATAATGTATGCGAGTGAAAACTGCTTCATTTCCTCTGACGGCGGCGGAGGCGGGCTGAACATCGGATTGAGGTTAATGCGCTCGCTCATCTCCCAGGACTTTTCCGATGAAGCAAATAACCGGTGTGCGTTCAGGCCGTTTTCTTCAATTCGTTCAGAGATCAACTCCAGGGGAGAAATTCTCAAGGCCACCAGTGATTTTATGGTCTTCAAAAATTCCAGATCTTTATTGATATTTTGATTTTTGATCAAAGGAACGAAGTAGATTGGCCGTTCGCCGCCCCCCAGGCGCGCAGGCATCTCCTGGTGGAAACAATTTTGATCCAGAACATATGATTTTTTGATACGGATACCGTAGTGGCTCAGAAGTTTTTCCAAGCCGGTGTTCAAAGGTGCGAAAACGGGTTCCCGGTTGCCTAGATTCATTCCCTGTTGGCCGGCTGGCATGACGGCGTCAAAGCGGTCCAGGATTAAAAACAGGCTTCTGCCCCGCATGAGGAATTGATCGATTTGATAAAGCTCATAATCTGAGAATGCATCTTTAGGACCCACAATGGCCAGGCATTGAATCCCTTCAGGGATGGCCTGGTCCTTCAGGTTGATGTTTTTGAAAGAATAATTTTGAGACATCAGGGCTCCAAAATTATTCAACGCCTCCTGATTTTGCTGAACGTTCTGGTCGAATGGAGTTGGTCCGCCAGATACCGTTAATGTCCCATGGCTGCTCAGATATCCAAGATCTTCATTAATATTGATGAGGGCTTCAACGTTGGCGGAGATCGCATCTTCAATTTCATCTTTATTCATCAGCTTATACTGCGTACCAAAAATTGGCATGTTTATCACTTGCAGCAAAGGTATATTTACCGTCTTATCCCCGTGCTCCATGAGCAATCCGATGGCGCCTCGGCCGGGTGGAATTTTCCCGTTGGACAGCTGAGGCCATTTGAGCGTCATGACATTATATTCATTGGATACCTGATCCAGTTCTTTTTCTGCGGATGGATTGATGTGTTCAAAATTCAACTTGTTATAGTTTCGTCGGCTTAATTTTGTAACGATGGATTCCATTTCATCCGGAAGCGCCGGCAGATTTTTTAAGCCGATAAAGGGCGCAACGGCTTCCAGAGAGGACGATAAGAACAGTTTAACCGCAATAGGGTTTGAAAGGCCCAGCAGGGCACTGATTTTATTGTTGAGCTTTTGGAAGGCGGTGGTCAGCTTATACTCCAGGCCCTGGGTCGCAGTGATGGTTGGGATTCTTTCGATGAGGTCGCCGTGGATAATAACCATCCCCATATAAGCCCGTTGAAATTTCACCTCGTCTTTTTCGATGACCTGAATTTGGATGGGATGGATACCGTAATTATTTGCTAAACTCTGATTTTCCCTGGTTTCTGCAGAAAGTTCTCCCTCAGCAGCGCTGACGTCATAAAACCGGTAGTTAAAGTATTTATTGGCATAGGTGCCATATTCTTCCAGCAGATCACGCAGATACCGCTCGGTATTGTTGTGGGGTGCGGGAAGATCCCTGGTGAAAAACACTTTGATGGTCAAGGGTTCGGATAAAGTGGAAACCACTTCTTTGCTGGCATCCGAGATAGAGTATAGTTTGTTGGCCGTCAGGTCGATTCTAAAAAACAGGGTAATGCCTGCAACGTTAACCAGCACCAAAATAACCAGATAGATGCAGAATTTTATATATTTTCCGGGTCTATTTTTCCCGCCCATTTTAATCTCCTCAATGTTTTTCCTGCAGCGCCAGATGAGCACTATAAAGCCCGATAAAACAAACGCTGAAAAAATAGAGAATATCGCGTGAATCGATGATTCCTTTGGAAATGTTTTGAAAATGAGAGTCCGCTCCCAGATATACGAAAATACTTAGCAGGGACCGTGGAAGAAAAAAGAGCATTTTGTCGATCAATGTCAGGGTAAAGCAAATCAGCATCCCGATGATAAAGGCGATGATTTGATTGCGGGTCAATGCCGAAGAAAACAGGCCGATGGCAGAAAAAGCGGCTCCCAGAAGAATTGCACCAAGGTAGCCGCCCGTCACCGGCCCCCAGTCGAGTTGGCCAAGCATTGCAACCGAAAAGGGATAGGCAAGCGTGGGAATCAGCATGACGGCAATAAAGCCAACGCTGGCCAGAAATTTTCCAAAAACCACATCGGTAAACGTCACCGGCATGGTAAGCAAGGTTTCATAGGAGCCTACGTTCAATTCTTCAGAAACCAGCCGCATGGTGATGGCCGGGATGATAAATGAAAATATAATCGGCAGCAGGCTGAAAAAATTTCTTAAACTAGCTTGGTTAAGTAAAAAAAATGTCGCAAAAAAGAACCAGCCGGTAACCAAGAGGAATATCGCAATAACGATATATGCAATTGGAGACACAAAATAGGCCTTGAATTCTTTCTTGAAAATAGGCATTACCTGACGCATTTTAGTTCTCCCTGGTAAGCTCGCGGAAAATATTTTCCAAGGTTTGAGTTTTCCGGTGAAAATCCAGCAAAATCCACTCGGTTCGCTTTATTGTATTGTAAATTTCCGCTCGGGGGTCTGAGGAGGGGTGGCAGACGATCCTGACGCATAGATTTTTATCGCTCGCCTCGACCTGGGTGATATTTTCGATTCCGCTGATGGATGCTAATTCTTGCGCGACGGATTTAAAATCGGCTTTCTGCAGGCAAAGATCCAATAAATTTTTGCTGTGAAATGTCTGCTTCAAGTTTTCGGTGCTGCCGTCGGCCACTATTTTTCCCTGATTGATGATGACTATTCGATCACAGGTTGCCTCGGCTTCGCTCAGGATATGGGTGGACAGAATAATTGTTTTTTCTTTGGCGATGCGGCGGATAATTTTACGGATTTCCACGATCTGGTTGGGGTCCAGGCCCGAAGTGGGTTCGTCGAGTACGAGAATCTCTGGGTCGTCCATCATAGCGGAAGCCAACCCGACTCTCTGTTTATACCCCTTGGAAAGCTCGGCGATCGGCTGATGCATGACTTCGTTGATGCCGCAAAGATCAGCGGTTTGACGCATACGCGGAATTTTTTGTTCGCTGTCGATTTCACGAATGTCGGCGACATACTTGAGATAATCATATACAAGCATGTCATGGTAAAGGGGGGCGGATTCCGGCAGGTACCCTAAAATTTTCTTTATTTCCAGAAAGTGCTGATCGATAGTGTATTCTTTGACTCGAATGTTGCCCGAAGAAGGCCGCAGAAAACCCGTCAGCATCCTTAGGGTGGTGGTCTTGCCTGCGCCGTTGGGGCCCAGTAGGCCGAGAACTTCACCTTTCTGAATATCAAAATTGATATGATCCACGGCACAAAGATCTTTAAAATATTTGGTCAGATTTTCGACATGGATCATGTGTATCTCCTTTTTTGCCTTTTAAAACGACTTCAGGGTTGCAAAACCAGCGAAATTTAATATGGTAAATCATGGAAAAGATGAAAAACGGTTTTATCTTGTAGGTAAAGTCTATCGATTAATTTAATTTTGGGGTGAAATTTATACATATTTACCCGCTTGTCAAGGATTATACCGCTTGTAATGACAATGTTCCGATAAAAGGATGGCGGCATAAGTGATTGTAGCAAAAAACCTCTCCCAATCGGAACGTTTTTTGACAATCACCGTTAAAAGAATTGCAAATTTAAGCGGTTAGAAGGACCCTGCCCTGGAATCGGGGCCGTTTCCCTCTTCGCCCCCTGACAGGCGGGCAGACCCATGATGAACAGGCCTCACATTGAAAGGAGATTGCGTATGGGTGCAATGAAAACAGGCAAGCAACTCAGCGTGCTTAAAGGTTTTACACTTATTGCGGTGCTTACAACGGCATTGCTTATGGTCAACGATATGATTGGGCAACCTGTTTTGCGCGCCGAATCGAGCGGATACATCAATGCTCCAGCCAGCTTCACCCGCCTGGCCGAGATGGTGAGCCCGGCCGTCGTGAACATTAGAACAGTTAAAACGATCAAAGGCGGGGGCCCCGTTTTTCGTCATTTTCAAAGAGATCCGGGGGGACCGGACAGCCCCTTTAAAGATTTTTTCGAAAGATTTTTTGGGGACGAGATGCAAAGGGAGTTCAAACAGCCGAGTCTCGGATCGGGTTTCATCATTGATAAAGAGGGATACGTCGTTACCAACAACCACGTTATCGAGGGTGCTGAGCAAATTCAGGTGAAACTCAACGATGAGAGGGAATTCGAAGCTGAAGTCGTTGGACGGGATTCAACGACTGACATCGCGCTGCTGAAGATACAATCAGCTCAAGATCTTCCTGTGGTCAAGCTGGGCGATTCTGATTTGCTGAAAATCGGCCAATGGGTAGCCGCCATTGGCAGCCCTTTCGGCCTTGAGCACACGGTAACAGCCGGAATCGTCAGTGCCAAGGGCCGTGTTATAGGATCCGGGCCTTATGACGACTTCATCCAGACCGACGCCTCCATTAACCCCGGAAACAGCGGTGGCCCGCTACTCAATATGCAAGGCGAGGTCGTGGGGATAAACACGGCCATTGTCGCCAGTGGAACCGGGATTGGGTTTGCCATCCCCATCAACCTGGCCAAAGGCGTTCTTGCGCAGCTAAAATCGGAGGGTGAAGTTACCAGGGGGTGGCTGGGGGTTGCCATTCAAGATCTTACGGAGGAGATGGCGGAATACTATGGAATTGAGAATAAAAAAGGTGCGTTTGTAGCCGATGTGTTTAAAGGAGACCCCGCAGACATCGCTGGCATAGAGCCCAGGGATATCATTGTGGAGGTTAACGGCAAAAAAATTGAGTCCAGCCGGCAACTGACTGCTATGATCGCCGGAATCGGTGTCGGAGAATCGGCCACTGTCAAGGTGCTGCGCGGCGGTAAAGAAAAAATATTTAATGTTAAAATGGCCAAAAGAGACGATGAGAGGGTCGCATCCCGGGAACCTGCCCTGCAAAGCACAGAAGAATTCGGACTTCAGGTATCTGATTTGACCCCTGAAATCTCTCAGCGCTTCAATCTTGCAGACACCTCGGGTGTCATCGTGATCGGCGTCGAGGCAGGCAGCAAGGCAGCCGAAGCGGATATCCGTGTCGGTGATATTATCAAGGAGGTGAATCACCAGGCCATAGAGGGCCTGAATGAATATCAGGGCATCTTAAGTCAGATACAGAAAGGTGAATCCGTGAATATGTTCATATGGCGCAGAAATAGAGGTTTCCTGGTGGTCAAGTTGATCAAATAGGCATTTTGTGCTTCTCCCCGATCTTAAGTCGGGGTTTTCAGACAGCTTCCCGTGTGGGTTTAGTCTTTGATGGTTTTAGACAGGTCCGGAATGGTTTCGGGCTTGCCGCGGACCATGTAGCGGCTGTCTTTATTGCGTGCGGTTACATTTTCATATACGCCGTCATCGCGTCTTACCAGCTTGGTAAAACCGAGATCGCGCAGTTCGCTATTGGTTTTTGGGCAGCTTATATGAATGCGTGAAATGATTTTTTTTACGGGACCACCGCATTGGGGACATTTTTTTAACGGTTTGTCCTGTATCGATTGATCATAATCAAATACCGCACCCCATGAGCAGTGCTCCCTCAGGTGCTCATATTCGTAAACCGGCATAAAGCATTCTCCTGTTGTGGCTGAGGCCCATCGTTATACCTTGCATTATACCCATTTTTTTTGTCGGGGACCATCAAAAACTGACTGAATCAACTGCCACGCAATGTTTTTTTCCAGCCCACTGAACTGAAAATCAACTCATCGAACACAGCCACTTCTAAAGTTTTTTATAAACCAGCCGATAGCTGTAATGTATAAATCAACATGAGATTTTCTATAAAACCTTATGATTCTAGTCAGTTCCGAATTATTTGAATGCAGATTTGATATTTTGAGTACAGCAAATAAGGGTCGGAGTATACAGCTATGAGCAACGCGCAGGCGGTGGGGCAGCCGAACGTAAAGATCAAAATTAAAGAGGCAGAGACATGCTATTCCATGGGCATGATTCAAGATGCACTCAACGTCTATCAACAGGTATTATCGATTGCTCCAATTAAGGATCATGAAACCCATGAGGTCGTTCGGCAAAAGATAATCGAAATAAAAAAGGAGATCGAAGAGCAGGAAACAGCTGAAAACAAAGTTGTTTCTGCTGAAGATATTTCTATTTTCAAAAAAACTTTGTCGGCTCATGAAGACGTTCCCACCCTTCTTGACGGAGCCAGGGCCTTTAAGGAACTGGGGCTTATTGAGGAGGCCATTGCCGAATTTAAAAAATTGCTTGAGTTTGATTTTGCCAAATCCGATTGTTCCAAATTTGACTGCACCCCGCGCGAAATCATTCGCGATTACCTGGGCTGTCTTATAGAAACCCAGAAGCCGCAACAGGTTGTAGAAGAGGCGATTAAAACCATCGACAGGCACAAATTAAAAGATTCCGAGATCGCCCAAATTAAGTTTTGGCTCGGAACAGAAATGGAGCAGAAGTCTGAAAACGAATTGGCACTTGAGTTGTTTAGAGCCGCTTCCAGGCTTGAACCGGATAATAATGATATCAGCAACAAGATCAGCTTGTTAGCTGCAAAATCTTCCTCCAATTCGAGATACGACTATTTGTTGAGCAACAAATTTGTGACGACCAACCAACTCCAGGAAGCCCTTTCTATTTCGAAAAAAATTGGCAGAAGTGTCGAATTTGTGCTCATCGATCGGTTTCGGGTGGACAAAAAAGAGGTCGGCCGATCGTTATCCTCCCACTATGGATGTCCATTTCGAAGTTTCGATATGGAGGTGACAGTTCCGTTTGAGCTGATCAATAAACTGAAAAAATCGTTTCTGCTTTACTATACGTGGGTTCCGTTGAGCTGGGATAAAAACGGCGTGGAGATTCTGGTTGATGACCCTGAAGATCTGAGAAAAACCGATCATATTAAGGCGTTAATGACCAATCAGAAAATCAATTTTTCGATTGGAATCAAAGAGGATATCGAGAAATTCATAAACCATTTTTTCGATCCCAGAATCGAAAAAATGACCGGTGATGTACTGGAGGATCTGGATAATATCATTCCGGATATATCTTTTGAAGAAGAGGAAGATCCCGATGACCATCTGGAGGTCATGGACGAATCCTCCAGCCAGGTTGTCAAATTTGTCGATCAGGTCCTTGTCACCGCCTTTCGCAATAACGTTTCCGACATTCATATAGAACCGTCAGCGATAACGAGAAAGACCACGATTCGATTCCGGACCGATGGCGTCTGCCACGAATACATACAAGTGCCGAACGCCATGGCACCGGCAATTGTGTCACGGCTTAAAATTCTTGCCGATCTCGATATCGCCGAAAAACGACGCCCCCAGGATGGTAAAATAAAAGTCAAGCGAAAAGGTATCCAGGAATTCGAACTGCGTATGTCGACCATGCCCACCGCCGGGCGATTTGAGGATACGGTTCTGCGAATTCTTACCCGAACCGGCACCATTAAGCTGGATGATATCGGGCTGAATGATCGCAATCTGAAAGTTTTGCAAAAACTCATCGCTCGTCCCTACGGTATGATCTTGTGCGTCGGGCCAACCGGATCGGGTAAGACAACGACCCTGCATGCCGCCTTATCCGCTATCAACAGCCCGGAGGTTAAAATCTGGACAGCAGAAGACCCGGTGGAAATCACACAGCCCGGTCTCCGACAGGTGCAGGTTAAACCACAGATCGGCCTGGATTTTGCCAGAATCATGCGGGGCTTTTTGAGGCTTGACCCGGACATTATCATGATCGGCGAGATGCGCGATCGGGAAACCGCCTCGATTGCCATTGAGGCGTCACTGACAGGACACCTTGTGTTTTCGACCCTGCATACCAACAATGCCCCCGAGACCTTGACACGGCTTCTTGACATGGGGATAAACCCGATAAACATTTCCGATGCATTTTTGTGTGTGCTGGCCCAGCGGTTGGTCAGAAAGCTCTGTAAATCATGCATTGAGGAGTATAATCCGACACCCGAGGAATTCGAAGATCTACAGTCCGACTACGGTGAGAAAGCCTTTCAATTGCTTAAAATGGAATACAGCGATGATCTCAAGTTGCACAGATCCTTGGGATGTGAAACCTGCAATGGTTCCGGGTATTCGGGACGGTTGGGGATACATGAACTCATTGAGGGAACTCCTGAGATCAGGTTGTTGATAAAAAAACAGGCCACCTCCCAAGACCTATCCGTGCAGGCCAAAAAAGATGGAATGACGACGCTAAAACAGGACGGCATTCATAAAGTCCTTTCGGGCGTAACGGATATTAAAGAGGTACGCAGGGTCTGTGTTGAATAGGATCCATCTCCATATTTACGGCAGCGCAGGGCAAAATACCCTGGATCTCTGATTGAACCATCTGTTGCTGTCGTGCAGACATAATGTGAGGTGAAGATACACGAATTAAAAGCAATCCCATTCGCCTAGTTTGAGAAAATGATTAGGCTGCCGAATCGAAAATGGTGATCAAAATGCCCAAGAAAGCGCTGATTGTAAACAATGACTATTTTTTTGTGGAGTTTCTGAGCGAGTTGCTCGAGAAAAGGGGCTATGGTGTTGTCAAAGCTTATGACGGCAAGGAAGGCATCAGCAAGCTGGAGGAAGCGGCCGTCGATATTGTTTTCGCCGATTTGGTTATGCCCAAAGTGGATGCGCGACAGTTTATTCGGTTCATACGAACAAAAAGCAATGGAAATCATCTGCCTGTTGTGGCTTTATCAGGAGCCGTTATCGAACAATTGGGCGCTCTGGATGAATTCGGTGCCGATTACTATATCCCCAAGGGACCGATTAATAAATTGACGGTTCAGCTCAACGAGTTTATGGCTGAAATCGAATCTCAACCCTCTTTTCCCCCAGCCGAAAATAATATACGCAAAAACGGGGATATTTTTCCCAGACGCGAAGCCATGGAACTGATCAACTCGCTGAAGTTTTATCGGGCCATTATAGAAAACTTAGGTGTGGGAGTCATTACCGTGGATAAAGATACCCGCGTTTTGAACGCCAACGCCCTGGCGCTGGAAATAATCGGCAAATCGACAGTTGAGGTTCTCAATTGCCCGGTTGCGGATCTATTCCCTTCGCAGGAGATAGCACAATTAAAGCAAGCCATGAAAAGGCTGGTGCAGGATCCTGGCACCAGAAGCGTGGCGTTTTATGCAACCTTCAAAAAGCGCATTTTGCGCATCATCATCTCTTTCCTCGAATATGAAAGCTGCAGGTCCGGCTGGATCATTGCCCTGGAGAACGCAGCGCATAACGGTTCAGAAGCCAATTGGATGATTGCATAACCGGTTCTGCTGATCTTCTCGGTTTTTATCTCCTTGAATTTCCTGATGTTGTCTGTTAAAGGTTGCCTGTTTACAGAGGAGTTCAACCTTTCCCCATGGCTGAAGCTGCCCTTTTGAGCTAAAGGAGGCAAAATGACCCGGATTGGCGTAGTGGGCGCAACAGGATATGCCGGGGCCGAACTGGTTCGCATCTTAGGCGGGCATCCAAATGTTGAGCTGACGATATTGACTTCGCGGCAATTTGCCGGCTGTCGATTTGATCAGGTTTATCCGGCAATGGCCGGCAGGATCGATTTAATTTGTGAAGAACTCTCCATCGACCGGCTCTGTGACAGAGCCGATATCATCTTTTTGGCCCTTCCCCATAAACTTCCAATGCGATATGTTCCGCAGATTTTAAAAAGGGACAAAAAAGTTATCGATCTTTCAGCCGACTTCAGATTCAACGACGTCTCACGTTATGAATCCGCCTACCAGCCGCATACCTCTAAGGAATTGCTGGGTAAGACGGTCTACGGCCTCAGTGAAATATATTTCAACGAGATCAAATCATCCTCGCTTATCGGCAATCCGGGCTGTTATCCCACCAGCGTGCTTTTGCCGCTCATTCCTTTGCTGCGTTCTAAATATTTGGATCTTAAAACCCTAATCGCCGATTCAAAATCAGGGGTCAGCGGAGCCGGTCGCTCGCTTTCGATGGCCTCTCATTTTTGCGAAGTTCACGAATCTTTCAAACCCTATAAGGTTGCGGCCCATCGCCACAACCCTGAAATGGACGCCGTATTGAGTCGCGAAGCCGGCCAGCCGGTGAATATCACGTTTGTTCCGCATCTCGTTCCCATGACCCGTGGCATGCTGACAACCTTGTATGCAAATCCGGCCTCAGCGATACGTGCCGAGGATCTTCATGATTGTCTCACCGGTGCCTATTCCGACAAGCCGTTCGTTCGTCTGTGCCCACCGGATAGGCCCCCGGACACATCGCATGTGCGCGGTACCAACTATTGTGATATCGGATTTACAATCGACAGCCGCAACAACCGCGTGATTCTGATTTCTGCGATCGACAACCTGGTCAAAGGTGCTGCGGGCCAGGCCGTGCAAAATATGAACATCATGCTGGGATTGGACGAGACTGCCGGACTGGGCAATATGCCGTTTCCGCTTTAGCCCGTGACCGTGTTTCAGGTATCGGGTACCCGGAAAAAACCGGCCAGGGACCCAAAACCAATGACCAATCCTGTGAACTCGTGGGCGGGCGACGTTCTGAGCCCGGAACCCTGAACGTTTTCTTGACATCAATCCATTATTGATTTAGATAGATCGCAATTATTCAAATTTCCCACATGGCAGTGATCGTATCGCAGTTATAAAAGAAATGATTTCAATTCATTGCAGGAATTACGAAACGTCAAATTAGGGTATTTCCAAAAGGAGGTTGAAGATGTCAGCAAAATTAATTAAGGGTACCGAAATTCGAGAGGAGATATTATCTGAAATCAAGGCCGAGGTGGCTGAGATCAAAGAGAAGCATGGAGTTGTTCCCGGCCTTGTGACCATTCTGGTTGGAGAAAATCCCGCCTCCATTTCATACGTAACACTCAAGATCAAGACCGCCAATCAGCTCGGCTTCAAAGAGATTCAAGACAGCCAGCCGGATGACATATCAGAGCAGGATCTGCTGGCTCTGGTCAATAAATACAACAATGACGACAGCATCAATGGCATTCTGGTTCAGCTTCCGTTGCCCAAGCATTTGGATGAAAAAAAGGTCCTCAACGCCATCGACCCGGACAAAGATGTCGATGGTTTCCATCCTGTAAATGTCGGAAGGCTTATGATCGGCGGCTCGGAAGTAAAATTTCCTCCCTGCACTCCGGCTGGAATTCAGGAAATGATTGTGCGGACCGGTGTGGAGACCAGTGGCGCCGAAGTCGTTGTGGTCGGTCGTTCCAATATCGTGGGCAAACCCATTGCCAATATGATGCTTCAGAAAGGGCCCGGGGCCAATTCAACGGTAACGGTTGTCCATACCCGTACGAAGGATCTTGCCGGCCACTGCAAGCGCGCCGACATCCTGATCGTTGCCGCCGGAGTGCCGGATCTGGTTAAACCGGAATGGATCAAACCCGGTGCCTGCGTCATTGATGTCGGCGTCAATCGAGTGGGAGAAAAAATCAGCGAAAAAACAGGTAAAAAAATAGCCATTTTAAAGGGTGATGTTGATTTCGATGCTGCCAAGGAAATTGCCGGTTCAATTACACCGGTGCCCGGCGGTGTAGGCCCCATGACCGTGACCATGCTCATGAAAAATACACTGAAATCATTAAAATTCAAACTCGGGATTGAATAAAATAAATCGGCTATTGTCAAAAAAGCTCATGTTTTTTTTAAAGATACCGATATAGTCCATGGATCGGGGAATTTAAGATATTTTAGGCTCCCGGTTTGAGGCGGAGTCTAAAACTGCCTGTTAATATTGATAATTATCACAGAATCGTTTTGGAGTCTCTGCAAAGCCGCTATACGGTTTCTTTTTGCCGGATTTCTGCTCTGGGCTGCCCGGTTTTCAGCGCAAAATGGATCAGGGAGGAGATAAATCGGCGCTTGGCGCAGATTTATTTCTTGACAAAATTAAAAATATCATATTATAGTCTATCCTAGATTAAAATATCGAACGAATGAACGAAAAGGCAAAGTCACCGAAAGATGGCGACGCAAAGCCATGGGTCTAAAGCCGTGAAGGCCAGGATTGCCAGGTTGCCGGATGAAAGCTTTTTGGACGTCTTTGGGTAACTTGCCTGAAGGCGTTTTTTTTTCAGTTTTCGATGACGCTTTTGCACCGCTTTGGGAGACGTTTTAGATCGGGCCCCGGCAAGCAAGCTGCATGGTTAGTTCAAAGTTACTTTGAATATTAATGGCAAGTTACGGGTTGACACGTCTATTCGGGGTATGGTAATCCAGCGACTTAAAGTATCATTTGGATTTGGATCCAGGCAAAGATAAAATAGATAGACGCATACAAAGCTGACTTCTGGTTAAGGTATAGGGTTATGCGAAAAAAAGTTTCCTTTGTCATATTGAGCAATACCGGGGCGCCGGCGAAGCAAATTTGCGCTTCCAAGACTTCGATCCGTTTATTTACACTTTCCCTGATCGCGTGTTTGGCTTTTTTCGGATATGTGGTCTACGATTATTATAATCTGAAAAAAACGACGACGCACCTTGAAAACCGTGAGGTTACGATAACCAATCAACTGGCTGAGATCGAAAATCAGCGCAAACAAATACAAGACTTTGCCAATGATATCACCGCTCTTAAAGAAAAATTGCTTGATCTGAATCAGTTCGAGAAACGCATTCGTATTATTGCCAACATTGAAAAAACGAACGACTCGGATAATTTTTTTGGTGTTGGCGGCTCCATCCCGGATGATCTGGATACTCAAATTCCCCTTAAGGAAAAACACAACAGCCTGATGCGTCAAATGCATGAGCAGATCGATCAACTGGATCTGGCATCTGACAACCAGAAAGAAGGCTTTGAGTCTCTTCTGAAGAATTTGCAAGACCAGCAGAACCTGCTTGCGGCCACGCCGGCCATTCGCCCCGTAAGAGGCTGGACGACATCCAAATTCGGATATCGTATTTCGCCGTTTACCGGTCGTCGCGAATTTCATAAAGGCTATGATATTGCCTCACGTAAGGGGACAAAGATCATGTCCACGGCCGATGGGGTTGTCACCTTCACCGGCAAAAAGGGGTTGCTGGGCAATTGTATTATCATCAACCATGGCCATGGAATGGTCACGCGCTATGCCCACTGTGATAAATTTCTAAAAAAACGGGGTGAAAAAGTTAAAAGATGGGAGCCTATTGCGACTGTCGGCAACAGCGGTCGCAGCACGGGACCTCATGTGCATTACGAGGTTCAGCTCAATGGTCTTCCGGTTAATCCCGAAAAATACATTATGAATTAGCCCTCCCGATTTTCTGCCCAAAGCCAGAGTATTGCACCCTAATTGCTGTTATGCGGTTGCCGTGGTTTGTTTTTCCTCCCGTTATTCCATTAGACAACCAAAGCGCGGTTCTTCCAAAAAGGCTCTAATTCTCAATAAGTTATAGAATCTGCGAGACATTAATTTAAGGGTTGAGAGATGGTCCAAATCTGCTATAATTGGAGCATCTGGAGCACTATCTTTCAGCAAAACATTGCAGGAATAAATAAAAAATATGGTATTGAATTTATTAACAAAAGTTTTTGGCAGCAAAAATGAAAGGGATTTAAAGCGGCTGCAACCTCTCATTGAGCAGATCAATGCCCTCGAGCCCGAAATTAAGGCATTGAGCGACGAGAAACTTAAGGCGAATACAGCTGAATTTAAAGAGCGGGTTGAGAGGGGGGAGCCTTTGGACAGCCTTCTTGCGGAAGCCTTTGCGACCGTCCGTGAAGCTTCGCGTCGCACCCTCAACATGCGGCACTTCGATGTCCAGCTTATTGGGGGCATTGTCCTGCACCAGGGCATGATCGCCGAGATGAAGACCGGCGAAGGCAAGACGCTGGCAGCCACGTTGCCCGCTTATCTGAATGCGTTAACGGGCAGAGGCGTTCATATCATCACTGTCAACGATTACCTGGCAAGACGCGATACCGAATGGATGGGAAATATCTACAATTTTCTGGGGCTTTCGGTCGGCACAATTATGCATGGTCTCGATGATGCCGAGCGTTTAGCTGCATACCATGCCGATATAACCTACGGTACAAACAACGAGTTTGGGTTTGACTACCTCAGAGATAATATGAAATTTGACCGTGAATCGCTGGTTCAGGGCGACCTTAATTTTGCCATTGTCGACGAAGTGGACAGCATCCTTATCGATGAGGCCCGCACCCCCTTGATTATTTCAGGACCCGCTGAAAAATCCACTGACCTATATTATCAGATCAACACTTTAATTCCTCGACTCAAGCCAGAGCAGCACTACAACATCGATGAAAAGGCCCGTAACGCAATCCTGACCGAAGAGGGCGTGGCCAGGTGCGAGCAGCTTCTGCGGGTCGATAATCTCTTTGATCCCAAATATATCGAACTTTTACATCATATTAATCAGGCCCTGAAGGCCCATACGCTCTTTAAAAGAGATGTAGACTATATCGTTAAGAATGGAGAGGTCATCATTGTTGACGAGTTTACCGGCCGCCTGATGCCCGGGCGTCGTTACAGCGAGGGCTTGCACCAGGCGCTTGAAGCCAAGGAAAACGTCAGGATCGAAAATGAGAACCAGACCCTTGCAACGATTACTTTTCAAAATTATTTCAGAATGTACAATAAACTTGCCGGCATGACCGGTACGGCGGATACTGAGGCTACCGAATTTAAAAAGATTTATAATCTGGACGTGATGGTCATCCCCACCAATAAGCCGATGGTGCGCAAGGATTTTCCGGACGTGATTTATAAAACCCGCAGGGAGAAGTTCGAGGCTGCGCTGGATGAAATTGTAGCCCTGCACCGAAAAGGACAACCTGTTTTGGTCGGCACTATTTCAATTGATGTATCCGAAAGCCTGAGTCAAAAATTAAAAAAACGAGGTATCAAACATTCGGTTCTCAATGCCAAAAACCATGAAAGGGAAGCTGAGATTATTGCCATGGCCGGTCAAATGGGTGCCGTTACCATTTCAACCAACATGGCCGGACGTGGAACGGACATTGTGCTGGGCGAGGGGGTGACGGACCTCGGCGGGCTTCACATCCTGGGAACCGAACGCCATGAGAGTCGACGCATCGACAACCAGTTGCGTGGGCGCTCGGGCAGACAGGGAGACCCCGGGTCTTCGCGCTTTTATCTGGCCCTCGAGGATGACCTGCTGCGAATATTCGGCGGCGAACGGATCACCGGTATTATGGAAAAACTCGGCATGGAAGAGGGCGAGCCCATTGAGCACAACATGATCAGCCGAGCCATTGAAAATGCCCAATCCAAAGTTGAAGGGCACAACTTCGATATCCGCAAACAGCTGCTTGAATACGATGATGTGATGAATCAGCAGCGGGAGGTGATCTACAGGCAACGCAGGGAGGCGCTTGACGGCAAGAGCCTAAAATCATCGGTCATTGAGATGATCAGGGATAAAAGTGAAGAAATCGCCGCCATGTTTGCCGATGAAAAAGCAAACCCGGAAGATTGGGATCTCAAGGCCCTGAAAGCAGCGGTTTACAAGCAGTTTAATTTTCAATTAGATGGTTTTAATCAGGATCTTCTTGATGGGCTCAGCAAAGACGGGCTGGCTGAAATGATTGGTGAGGCCGCAATAAAGCGATATGAACAACGGGAAAAAGCCGTAGGACCAGATGAATTCAGGCAACTGGAGCGGGTTGTCATGTTGCAAACTGTGGATAGCCTCTGGAAAGACCATCTGCTATCCATGGACCATTTGAAAGAGGGTATCGGTTTAAGGGGTTATGCCCAGCAGAACCCGCTGATTGTATACAAGAAAGAAGGCTATGAGATGTTCCAGGGCATGATCGAGAGGATCAAAGAGGAAACCCTTGGAATTTTGTTCAGGATACAAATCGCCGAGCCGGAAGCGATAGAAGAAATCAGCCGGCCGAAGGAACAACATCTCGTATTTTCCAGCGGTGACGAAGGGGATAAGAAAAAGCCGGTCAAACGCGGAGCTAAGAAAATCGGAAGAAATTCCCCCTGCCCTTGTGGAAGCGGGAAAAAATACAAAAAATGCTGCGGACAATAGCTTGCTGTTGGATGGATTGCGCCTCCGGGTCAAAAAAATCCATGGGCACTCTTTACAAGCGATGCCCCAGATGATTATTATAATGTTGATCCTCCCCGATGTGCCGGTTTTGACTGCCTGCCGATTTAATAATTAATTGCCTTGAACCCGCTGCATTGGGAAACTGTTGCATGAGCAAAGATAATCGTGAATTAGAAGAAATTGTAAGCTCGGACACCGACTTGGAGGTCAAGGAACCTCCTTTATATAAGGTGTTGCTTCTTAATGACGATTATACCACCATGGAATTTGTTATTGAAGTTCTCAGGTATGTTTTTTCCAAACCGATTGAGGAAGCAACCCGGATCATGCTGAATGTGCATCGCAAAGGTGTGGGAGTTTGCGGCATTTATCCTTATGAAATTGCGGAAACCAAAGTGAGCGCCGTTGAATCGTTGGCGCGCGAAAGAGGTTTTCCTTTAAAATGTACCTTGGAAAGAGAGTAGATTATGATAAGCAAGGAGCTTAGCGCAACACTCGGATTTGCCGTTCGAGAAGCCAAAAAAAGACGCCATGAATATGTAAGTGTCGAACATATACTGTTTGCCATTTTGAATGATCCGAACGGCATAGAGATTATCGAGAACTGTGGCGGTAATGTCGAAAATTTGCTGAATGCCCTTGAAAATTTTTTTGAGGACAAAATTGAGCGTATTCCGGAAGGTGATGACTATGTCCTGCAGCAGACCATCGGCTTTCAACGGGTGATCCAGCGGGCGGTTAACCATGCCCGTTCAGCCGAGAAGAGTGAGGTTGCAGTCAGTGATGTCTTGGCCTCAATCTTTCTGGAAAAAGATTCCCACTCGGAATATTTTTTAAGTGAAGAGGGAATTTCGCGCCTGGATGTATTAAATTACATATCCCACAGCGTCAGCAAAGATCCCTTTGGAGAGCCATCGCCAGGCTTTGCGCAAACGGGAAAGGAAGGAAAAAAGAAAAAAGCAAATCCTCTGGAGCTTTTTACCATCGACCTGGTAAAGCTATCGGCTGAGGGCAAACTGGACCCCCTTATCGGACGCCAGACTGAAATCGAGCGTACCATGCAGGTGCTGTGTCGCCGCCGCAAAAACAATCCCGTCTTTGTTGGCGATCCGGGAGTGGGCAAGACGGCGATGGCCGAAGGGCTGGCTCAAAAAATACAGAAAGGCGATGTCCCGGATCTTCTCAAGGATGTCCAAATCTTTTCCCTGGACCTCGGCGGATTGCTGGCGGGCACGAAATTCCGCGGGGATTTTGAGCAACGCCTCAAGGGTGTCATTGCAGAGCTGCAAAAGAGGCCCAAAGCGATTTTGTTTATCGACGAAATCCACACCATTGTGGGGGCCGGTGCCACCAGCAGCGGATCGATGGACGCTTCAAATATCTTAAAACCAGTCCTTGCCAACGGAGAAATTCGCTGTATCGGTTCTTCAACCTTTGAAGAATATAAAAATCATTTTGAGAAGGACCGGGCCTTATCGCGGCGTTTTGAAAAAATTGAAATTATGGAACCACCGGTTTCAGAATCTATTAAAATATTGAAAGGATTGCGAAGCCGCTATGAAGAGCACCACGGCATTGCCTATACCGATTCGGCCTTAAAAGCCGCAGCAGAGCTCTCTGTCAAGTATCTCAGGGATAGATACCTGCCTGACAAGGCGATCGATGTTATTGATGAGGCAGGGGCATTTATTCGGCTTTCCGGGTCTCAGCGCCGGAAAAAGATCAACCCCGCTGATATCGAAAAAGTAGTGGCCAAAATGGCGCGAGTGCCGACTCAGAGTGTAACCACTTCGGATAAAACCAGGCTGGAGAATCTCGCCGAAAGCCTCAAGCAAGTGGTGTTTGGACAGGATGATGCCATCCAGGCGCTGGTTACGTCCATTAAACGATCCCGGGCCGGTCTGGGGACGCCCGAAAGACCGGTCGGATGCTTTTTATTCACCGGTCCGACTGGGGTCGGCAAAACGGAAGTTTCGCGGCAGGTCGCATTGAGTCTGGGTATTGAGTTTATCCGGTTTGACATGAGTGAATACATGGAAAAACACGCCGTTGCCCGGCTGATTGGTGCCCCCCCCGGCTATATTGGTTTTGATCAGGGCGGTTTGCTGACAGACGGGATCCGCAAACATCCTCACTCCGTTTTACTGCTGGATGAAATAGAAAAAGCACACATGGATTTATTTAATATCCTGCTTCAGGTAATGGACCATGCAACTTTGACCGATAACACCGGCCGCAAGGCAGACTTTAGAAACGTTATTCTCATGATGACGTCCAATGCCGGTTCAAGGGAGATGAGCTCGGCCAGTATCGGTTTCGGCAATACTCATAAAGATGCGCAGTCCAAAGGTAAAAAGGCCATCGAAAGGCTTTTCAGCCCCGAATTCAGAAATCGTTTAGATGAGATCATTACCTTCAACGCCCTGGACCTGGAGATCATGGAAATGATTGTGGACAAATTTATTGCGGAGTTGAATCAGCAACTCGCTATTAAAAAAGTTGCCTTGACCATTTCTCCCGCAGTGCGCACATGGCTGGCCAAAGAAGGACATGATCCGGCCTACGGGGCCAGGCCGCTGGGCCGCGTGATACAGACCGAAATTAAAGATAAGCTGTCTGATGAAATTTTGTTCGGAAAGCTTCAGGGCGGAGGCCTCGTATCTGTAGATATGATAAATGACAAGCTGAGCTTCAGTTACAATTAATAGCTTTTCTCCAAAAAATCAGGCACACTCCTAAATCAAATGCCCGTCTACCTATTGTCAGACGATCTGATATTTCCCTCGCCTGATTTGGCATCAGAAGACGGCTTGCTGGCTGTGGGGGGCGATTTAAGCCAGAAAAGGCTTCTGCTTGCCTACAGCATGGGTGTCTTCCCCTGGTACTCCAGGTCCGAACCGATCCTGTGGTGGTCTCCCGATCCCCGTCTTGTGTTATATCCTGATGAATTTCGAATCTCAAAATCCTTGCAAAAGGCCATCAAGAAAGGTTCTTTCCAGGTGACGGTGGATCAGGCATTCAAGCAGGTGATTATCCAATGCGCAAAAACACGACGGCAAAAAAATCAAGGGACCTGGATCGTTGATGATATGATAAAAGCCTACATCGGGCTGCACGAATCCGGCTTTGCCCATTCGGTGGAGGCCTGGCAAGACAAAAAACTGGCCGGTGGATTGTACGGTGTCTCACTGGGAAAGTGTTTCTTTGGGGAATCCATGTTTACACGCATCACGAATGCGTCTAAGGTTGCATTTGCTGCCCTGGTCGAGTTCCTCAAAATACGTTGCTTTGATATTATTGACTGCCAGGTAACTACCGAACATCTGAAGCATTTCGGGGCCAGAGAAATACCGCGAGCCCAATTTTTGAATCAGCTGAAAAGATCCATAACATTGCCCACCCATAGGGGTAAATGGTCGTTTGGTGACTCACCATAGAAAAAGGGTTCGATTTGATCTTTTTCTGGGACAGCCTTAGCAGGAATTGGTTGAATCTAATATCTTTGAAGATAGCGGCCAGCAAAAAAGGAAATCTCGATGGAACAAGACTGTATCTTCTGCCAGATTGCAAAGGGAGAAACCTCAACCGAGATCTTGTATCAGACCGATTCCCTGGTTGTATTTGAAGACATCAACCCGCATGCGCGAGTCCATTTGTTGATTGTGCCGAGAAAGCATATCAGGAGCCTCAACGAACTGGCTGAAGCCGATAGCACAATCGCATCCGAAATGGTTTTGGCTGCCAAAGCAATGGCGAGAAAGCAAGATGTTGCCCAATCCGGATACAGGGTTTTTATAAATGTAGAAAGGGGAGGGGGGCAGTTGATTTTTCACTTGCATATGCACCTCATCGCCAAGTAAGTTTCCAGCATGGAATTTCCCCCTAAAAAGAAGGCAGGCATTTATATACACATACCCTTTTGTGCCAAAAAGTGCCCTTATTGCGATTTTTATTCGATAACCGATTTGTCGCTGACATCCGGATTCGCGAATGTCCTATTACAAGAGATGGGAGCAAACCGCCTGGATACGCTTTTTTTTGATACCCTCTATATCGGAGGCGGCACGCCTTCAATATTGGATGGGAATCAAATTTATCGGATCCTTGAGGGTGCCTTTCGATATTTTAAAGTCATGCCCGGCGCAGAGTTGACCATGGAGATCAATCCCGGTACGGTTAACCTATCGCAGCTCAGAGAATATCGTCAAGCCGGCATAAACAGGATTAATATTGGCATTCAATCATTCCAGGATCCGAACTTGGATTTTTTGGGACGCATTCATTGTGCCCGAGATGCAAACCTGTCCTTTGACTGGGCCATTCAGGCCGGATTCGCCAATATCGGGATAGATTTAATCTATGGCCTTCCGCGCCAAACGAAGACGAACTGGCTCAAAGATCTGGAGCATGCCGTCAGGCTGCAGCCGACGCATCTGTCCTGCTACATGCTGACCTGTGAGCCCGGAACGCCTTTGCACCAGGATATGCTGCGCGGCAAAGTTAAAGCTGCAGACGATGGTAATATCAGACAGCTGTTTGATTTTACGGCGGAATATCTGGAGTTTCACGAATATATCCAATACGAGGTATCCAATTTCGCCAGGAGTGATGAGGCGGGCAGTGAAGCAAATAGGTCCCGACACAATATGAAGTATTGGTCGCTGGCACCCTATATCGGCTTTGGACCTTCGGCGCATTCATTTTTAGAGCCGAAACGGTACTGGAATTATGCAGATGTCAAAAAGTACATCCATGAGATAGAGGCCGGCCGGCCGGCGGTAGAAGAAACCGAGCTGCTGACTTCTGAGCAGATTATGATGGAGGCTGTTTACTTGCAGTTGCGGACCGCAGCGGGTATCGATTTGGCTGGCTTCAATCAAAAATTTGATCTCGATTTTGTTCAGACATTTGATAAGATCATTGCCGGACTTGAAAAAGACGCGCTGTTAAAACTCAGCCGGAGCCACTGCGCCCTGACCCGCAAAGGCCTTGCCTTTCTCGATACGATTGTCCCCATGTTTACCAGCCAGAAAATTTAGAATTGGTCCAATAAAACCCATCCAGGGCCCGATTTGAGATACCTCTATCCTTTTCTGAGCTTCCTGATGTCCCCCACGCGTAACGTAACGTTTTTGGCGTCAAAATATTCAGCCAGCGGGATGACGTATTTGCGTGAAACACCGGTCATTTCCTTAAACTGCGGTGTGGTAATTTCTCCCCGGGACTCAAGAAACGATACCAGCCTTCTTTTCAGATCATCGATTGCATCCACATGAAAGAAAAGATCGTCTTTGATTTTTATGATGCGGCCCTCGTTCACCAGGTGCATCAAAACTTCCCTTGAGCGGTCGGCATCAGCCTTCAGCGTTTTGCTGAGTTCTTTGAAATAGGGGGGCTGAAGCCCGGCACCGCGATAGACCTCCAAAATTTTATCTCTGATATCGGCTTGATCCGCACCCAGGGACACACTGTGAGTGTTCAGTCGCACCATATTTTCTTCCTGGACAATATTCCCGTCTCTGATCATCTGGTTCAGGGTCAAATTAAACAATTTTGAATCCAGCATGGGCGGAAGCTTCGTTTTAAGTTCTTCTTTGGGCATACCGGGCTTCAGAGGATGGGCGTTGTGATAGTGCTGAAGGTTTTGCGACGTTGCCTCTTTAAGCTTGTCAAAAAAATTACTGTGGATGTAAATTCGATTTTCTTTATCAGCCTGTATCACCGTTTTTTGTGACAACAGCCCCTGCATCACATTTTCAAGCTGTTTGTCGGGCACATTGGTCATGATTTTCAAGTCTGAAAAGGAAATGCCCTGATATCCGGCTTCATTGACATGGTAGGCGACAATCTCCGCCGGTTGCTGACTGCTCAAGCCGGCCAAAGCCTCCACGATTTCATTCCGAAACCGTTTGTGCTTTTGCGGAATCGGATTAATCACCTGACCGCCGGCGATGGTTCGAATCGGAGAATAGCTACGGATGACGAAGCGATCATCCTTTATGAGGGTCACCGGAGAATCGAGCCTCAGCTGCCCGACCACAGTGTCCCCGGGGGATAATTCATCGCGGTCTATCAAAATCAGGTTTCCGAGCACTTCACTGGTGCCGGTATGGAAACGCACCCGGGTTCTGTTCTTTATCGGTTTGGCATTGCTGGAAAGAAAGTGTAAAGATACATCCACCATGTAGCTTGATTTTAAGGCGTTCGGAGTGGATAATATCTCTCCCCGGTTGATAGCTGTTTTTTCAAGACCCTGAAAATTGATGGCTGTGCGCATGCCGGCTTCAGCATGATTGACACTCTGGTTATGGACCTGAATCCCCCGAATTTTTGATGTGATCTGGGACGGATAAATCATGATCGTATCGCCAACACCAATCCTGCCGGAAATCAGGGTGCCCGTGATAACAGTACCGAAACCTCTCATGGTAAAAACGCGGTCAATCGGCAGGCGGAATAAGTTTGAGGGCGGTCGCTCGGGGACTTTCAGGCTTAATTCATCCAGATTCTTGATGAATTCGGAGATGCCCTGGCCGTTCAATGAAGATACCGGTATGATCGGTGAATCCTGCAAAAAGGTGCCCTGTATAAATTCCTGAACATCCTCTATCGCCAGTTCTAGAAACTCCTCATCTACCATATCTATTTTGGTAAGGGCCACCAGCCCGTGCCGAACCCCCAAAAGCGTGCAAATTTCCATATGTTCGCGGGTTTGCGGCATCACCCCCTCATCGGCGGCAATCACCATCACAACGATATCTATTCCGGTCGCCCCGGCTACCATATTCTTTACGAATTTTTCATGCCCGGGAACATCCACGATTCCGAGGTGCTGGCCGCTGGGTAAATCCAGCGAGGCAAACCCGAGTTCGATGGTAATCCCCCGTTCCTTCTCTTCCTTTAACCGGTCGGTATCGATACCGGTGACGGCTTTGATCAAACTCGTTTTGCCATGGTCGATATGTCCGGCTGTTCCCAGAATGATTTGTTTCACCGAGGCTTGCTCCTTCGTGTTATCAGCTCATCGCAAAGACGCCGAGTTTGCAGGTATTTATTAAAGCGTAAAAAAGAGTATCTTTGCGCTTTGCGCATCTCTGCGGTGATGGCTCACCTTGACTTTCTATTACGCAGATATTCCGCTAAATAAGCCAACCCCACAAGAATAATAGCCAGGCCGGCGACATAAAAGGGGTCTACGCGGCCATAGAACATCCGGGTCGCAATAACGGCAAAAACGACACCCAGAACGGCTCTGATGATGAAGCGATTAAATTGATTCAATATGATATCCTCTATTTCTAGGATGAATAAATAAAATAATCATTTATATGAGATGTAAAGTCTGGTCAATACCGAGTTTGAATTAACTTTCCACTTGATATAGACCACACATTTTGCTAAGTAAACAATCTTACCGGATCAGCGGTTCGGCTTTTCATTTATTCGCCTTCCGCACTCTAATTTTCGAATTCGACTTATGGTGGGTGTAGCTCAGGTGGTAGAGCACCGGGTTGTGGCCCCGGTTGTCGTGGGTTCAAGTCCCATCACTCACCCCATATTCTTCTTCTCGCAGATACCAGCCACACGGCCCGTGCACGCAAGAGCCCATATTGCTGATGGATGTTGCCGCTGAAATGTTGAACTGCTTGAGGATTGGAATGATTGGATTGCCGGATCCTTTTTCCGGTTTGACATTTTCAAACTTTGGAAAAAGCTCAATTTCCTGCAAGTTCGAGGAAGGCCAGGGTTTTAAGCACAGACATAGAAATGAGTAATTCGGGGATTAAAATCTGATCCTGACACAGAAATTGGGCATGAAGGGATTTTTTTTTCCAGCGGTTTAAATGCGCGCCCGTAGCTCAGCTGGATAGAGCGCCGGACTTCGAATCCGTAGGCCGCAGGTTCGAATCCTGCCGGGCGTACCAAGTAATATCAAGGGGTTAGCCCATTTTGGGCTACCCCTTTTTTGCGTCAAAATCGGCAATTG
>Ga0209536_100002279_pt1 | contig 31188 bp, 27 predicted proteins | sample DeeMarSeWOR28_12_FD_187461 | JGI IMG/M metagenome (GOLD analysis project Ga0209536, IMG submission 187461) | Marine sediment microbial communities from White Oak River estuary, North Carolina - WOR-2-8_12 (SPAdes) (version 2) | ecosystem: Environmental > Aquatic > Marine > Intertidal zone >... | reverse complement strand
GTGGAGCTTGCGCAAATGAATATGGAATATAAACCAATGCGGTTATTCAGAAAGCTCAAGCAACCCGGTCGCTTGTAACGCAATCCAGCGGTAGGCGGCAAATCAAATCCGAAATCCAAATATCGAAATCCGAAACAAGCACCAAATCCGAATGACCAAAATGGCAAATAAAAACAAAAAACCGATAACGTTACAACAACTTGAAGAAAGCACACTGGCTTTGTTCGATTGCACCCCGATCGGATGGCCAGCCAACAGGGTTGAAGCCTTGCCTGGCTTTGGGTTGCGTGGTCTTTTTTGGGATTTCTAATTTCGTGCTTCGAATTTGTTTCGTGCTTCAAATTTCGGATTTCGAATTTTGAATCGCGCTGATCGACCGTCAGGATGAAATCCGCCTGACTCGTGCTTCACGGATAAGCGCATTTTATTTTTATTTACCATTCATGTTTAGCATAAGCGATTGACGATAAATTACGGGGCGCAATACCTTGTAGCTCAAATGATCAAATTTGTGAAGGACAGAGATGATAAGGATAACCCTCGGAAAGAAAAAGTCTCGGCTAAATCACATTCTCATCCTGTTGCTTGCCTGCTTTCTTCTTCAGATGCAAATTCAAAAAGCGCACTGTCATGAATACGATCGCGAGAGCGCTGTGGTCAAGGCCGTACGCAAAGTCAGCCCGGCTGTAGTTAATATAAGCTCCGCCTATGAGGTTAGCAAGCGCGCCAATCCATTTTCGGGTTTCGGCATGGATCCCTTTTTTGAGAATTTCTTTCGGGATTTTTTTGATCCGAGATTTGAACGACGGCAGAAGCAAACCAGCCTCGGATCGGGCGTAATTATTGACGGCAAGCGGGGCCTCATTCTTACAAACGCCCATGTAATTCAGAGAGCCGGGACCATAAAAGTGGTTCTTATGGATGAACGTGAGTTTGAGGCTCAAATTGTGGGTGCCGATCCGGATTCGGATCTGGCGGTTCTCAAAATCGAAGCAGACACACCTCTTCCATCGATAGAAATGGGCAATAGCAATGATCTGATGATCGGGGAAACGGTTATCGCGATCGGCAATCCTTTTGGATTTTCTAACACGGTCACCACCGGGGTTATCAGCGCCGTCAACCGCAGTATCCGGGCGGAGGAAAGAGTTTATCACGACTTTATTCAAATCGACGCTTCGATAAATCCCGGTAACAGTGGCGGACCGCTTCTAAACATCAATGGAGAACTCATTGGAATCAATACGGCGATATATGCAAAAGCTCAAGGGATTGGATTTGCCATACCCATCAGCAAAGCGAATAAAATAATTTCCGATTTGATCCTTTATGGCGAGGTGATTCAGCCCTGGATCGGCATTTTGGTGCAAGACCTCGATGCCGAACTGGCAGAGTACTTGAAAGTGCCGGGCAAACAGGGTGTCGTTATTAAAACGGTCGAGCCCGCCAGCCCCGCCCGCGAAGCGGGTCTGCGGGATGGCGACATCATTCTTGAGATCGGAAATAGAGCTATTGAATCCGTCGAGGATTATTGGGCGGCTATTAAAACCTTGGCCGCCGGCGATATCGTCAAAGCCCAGATCTGGAAAAACAGAAAGAAACAGCAGGTTTCCCTAAAAACAAAAATATACCCGGTTGAATTGGCCGATGATCTGGCTTACAGGCTGCTGGGTGTTAGAGTTGAAAGCGTAACCCCCCAAACCCGCAAAAAATTCAAGCTCCAGGCGAACAAGGGCGTGATTATTTCAGAAATGAACAGCAACTCTTATTTAGCACGTATCGGAGCGCGCCCGGGTGATGTTATCCGTCAGATCGATGATTACAGCATCGAGGACCGTCAGGACTTCCAGAAAGCCGTTATCAAATACCGCCAAAAAAATTCCATGGTTTTGCTTCTGCAGCGCGGCGATCAGGGGTATTATATTACGGTCAATTTAGGCTAATGTTTCTTAAAAATGCGCCTGAGCGCCCATAACTTCGTTTTCCGCAAATTGAAATACTCACGTATTTGGAAGAAAAAGATCTGGCCATAGCGGGGCATCAAAATTCGATGTTCTTCGGTGTCCTGGGGAAAGGAATAACGTCTCGGATATTGCTGATACCGGTGATTAACATCAGGAGACGTTCAAACCCAAGTCCAAATCCACTATGGGGCACACTTCCGTAGCGTCGGGCATCCAGGTACCACCAATAAGGCGCCTTTTCCAACCCCATTTCATCCATGCGTGCTTCCAGAGTTGTCAGACGTTCTTCACGCTGACTTCCACCGATGATCTCTCCGATGCCCGGCACCAGTACATCCATTGCTGCGACCGTCTCCCGATCATCATTAACGCGCATGTAAAATGGTTTGATGGCCTTGGGATAGTCGTAAACGATGACGGGCTGCTTAAAATGCTGTTCCGTCAAATAACGCTCGTGCTCTGTTTGCAGGTCTGTCCCAAATTTTACTTCATATTCGAATTGTTGATTGCAGCTTTTCAAAATGTCGACGGCTTCTCGATAGGATAGTCGAATGTATTCGGAGCTGGCGATGTTTTCCAATGTCGGCATCAGATTTTTATCCACCCATTTAGCGAAAAGTTCAAGATCATCACTACATTCATCGATGGCATAGGTCACGAGATATTTTACCAGGTCTTCTCCGAGATCCATGTTGCCTTCATTATCACAAAAGGCCATTTCCGGCTCGATCATCCAAAATTCGGCCGCATGCCTGCGCGTGTTTGAGTTTTCGGCTCGGAATGTCGGCCCAAATGTGTAGACATCGCCCAGGGCCAGACAAAACATTTCCGCAGATAGCTGGCCGGAGACTGTCAGGTTGGCCTCTTTACCGAAAAAATCTTGTTCATAGTCCGCCTTTCCCTCTTTTTGGGGAACAGCAGCCATATTCAGCGTCGTGATCCGAAACATTTCACCGGCACCCTCACAATCCGAACCCGTGATGATCGGGGTTTGTATGTACCGAAAACCGTTGTCCTTGAAATATTTATGAATGGCATAGGACAGCTCTGAGCGTATGCGGAATGCGGCACCGTATTTGTTTGTTCTTGGCCTCAAATGAGCGATCGTTCTCAGAAATTCATCGCTGTGGCGTTTTTTCTGAAGGGGATATTCCTCCGGGGCAATTTGGATAACCTCGACATCTTCTGCCTGAATCTCCCATTTCTGTCCACCCCCTTTGGATGCAACGAGCTGCCCGCCTATGCAAACGGCGGAGCCGGTGGTCAACTTTTTTACATCCTCATAGTTGGGCAGCCTGCTATCGGCAATGACCTGCATGTTTTTTAAGCAGGAGCCGTCGTTGATTTCAATAAAGGAGAAATCCTTTGCATCACGACGGGTGCGAACCCAACCCTTTATCAATATTTTTCCTGTGGCGGACTCTGTTTTTAGCAACGTAAATATTTTTGTTCGTTTCATGGACAAGTCCTCATTGTCTTTGGCTAAATTATACCGCTTTGCATAAAAATGTTTCGATGAGATATGATCCTCACCATATACCATATACGCCGCTTGAGATCAGCAAAAATTCACCCGTCGCACTTTACGCGAGCCGGAGAAGCTTCAGGCCCGGGTTTGCCCCCGGCAGCCATCGCGGATAATGAAAAACTGACCAACCCTGAATCTATTTCACTTGAAAGATTGGACCCCGGGCCCCCTGGATCCTCAGCGCGTAATGATTTGGATAACGTATACCTTTAGTCATATTAATGTTCCGGTAAAAGAATAGCGGCATAGGTAATTGTAGCAAAAAAACGCACCCCAATCGAAACGTTTTTTTGACAATCACTGTAAAACCCGGCTATATAACCTAATCCATTCTTGTCTCTTCCGGGAAGATGATACCTGACCCGACTAACCTGCATGAGGACATTATCATGGCAAAAATATCAGCAGCGAAGGGCCAATCGTTCTCGCAAAAAATGACGGATATTTTGAATTATGGCGCCATCAACCTCGCCATGGCCATTGGTTATCGAACCGGCCTGTTTGACATCATGGATGCATTTGGCGCCCCACAAACCGCAGCGTGCATAGCTGATAAAGCCGGCCTGAATAAACGGTATGTAAGGGAATGGCTGGGCGTCATGGCCGCCGGGGAAATCGTCGACTTATCTTCGGCAGAGAATGGTGAGAATCTATATTTTCTGCCCAGACACCATGGGAATTTTATAGCACGGCGCTCCGGAAATTCAAACATGGGCGTTTACACCCAGGAAATACCGCTATTGACAGCCTGCGCCATGGAAGCGGTAATCGGGGGATTTACCACCGGAGCGGGGGTGAGTTACGATCATTATCCGAAATTTCAGAATTTCATGTCCGAACTGGCCGATGCAAAACATCGACAGGTGCTGGTGGACAAATTTTTACCTTCAGTTGACGATGGCAAACTCATTGAAGGTTTAAGATCCGGAATCACGGTCTGTGATTTGGGTTGTGCTGAGGGGGTGGCGGTGATGCTTATGGCAAAGGCCTATCCCCGAAGCCGATTTGTCGGGATAGACATATCTCCGGAGGCCATAGAAAAAGCCCGGCGTGAAGCCCGCCGGCAGAACATTGACAATCTGAACTTCATCATCCTGGATGCAGCCAGCCTTAAGGATGACGATCAAAGGAGGGATTCTTTTGATTATGTGACCGCATTCGACGCTATCCATGATCAAACCCGGCCGCATGATGTCCTCAAAGGCGTCTACCATATCCTGGCTCCGGAGGGTTGGTTTTCCATGGTGGATATTGCAGCCAAATCTCACCTGGCCGATAATTTATCTCATCCCCTGGCACCCTTTTTATACACGGTCAGCCTGATGCACTGCATGCCGGTGGGTCTGGTAGACGGCGGCATGGGGCTGGGAATGATGTGGGGTAAGGAAAGGGCGGTGGAAATGCTGAAGCAAGCCGGATTTCTGCAGGTTCAGGTATGCGCTATCCCGGACGATCCTTTTAACCTTCATTTCTTGTGCCGCAAATGATGTTGAGTTCGCCGTAATTCTATTTTACTTTCAGAAGCGATCTATGACTGAAACAGCCTGGATGATAGCGGTCAAACGATTAGGCGCTATCATCGGTGTTTTCTAAGGCAGGATTTTCTTCAAAGAATTGCATATCCTGGATCCCCCTATCGGAACGACGTCGACGGTGGGGGTGCGGTGCTGATTTGGATTTGGGGACTCTATTTGAAATTTTAGTCTATTTATCTGAAAAACTTGACAAAATTACAAATGTGAGATAAAAAAAAGGTGAGCACAGGGAAGCCGACTACCGTAAGGCGTCGGGAGGTATTCCAGCCTTTCCATACTTCCTTGTGCTCACCTATTTAATCCGACCTTGAACTGATACATTCTCTGCTTTTTGATGTCAATAATTAAATTGCCTCTCAATTTCTGAATTTCATTTTTTTCTCTTCTTTGGAAAAAGGCGTCGCCGTGCAGCAAATATGCTCCCTGCAGGGGGATTCGAATCTGAGACAGGTCGCTGGTCATGCGAAGATAGATTTTTGATGTTATGTTAGGTCCGCAAACACCTTAATTTGGCAAGATCCTCGGCATAGCCGTATAAATGAAGTCCTTTGCTTTCAACGATCATGGCCCCATCTTTTACACCGATTTCTGCAGACATATACTCTTTAAGGTTTTGGATGGCTGCCAGGTTGGCCGGAAATCCGTTCCATAAATCCCAGGAACGAAAATAAACGAAAAATGCAAGGGCATCATCTTGAATTCGCGTATCAATGGACCTTAAACAGGGGGGATCCAGCAGGGTTAAATCGGAGGGGTGTGCTACCTGTAAAACCAACTGGTTGTTGCGCTGTCCGAATCTTTTGTAAGTGTCAATGACCCATTCGATTTGATTTAAATAAAGCTGACCTTCTTCTTCAAAAACGATTTTTCCATCAACTTCACGTTTATCAATAATTTCGGTGTTATCATCTTTCCACCAGCTTAATTTATCCCCGGTCAACGGAACCCTTGTCAGCCGCTCCCCATAGGTGTAGGATTCGCCGGGTTCTTTACGGGCAGACATCAGATATTCAATATAGGCCCTGTCATAACCGGGTCCACCGTAAATATAGTCGTGCTCGACCGGGTTGGGTATAGCGCAGGCCGGCGGAATATCCGGTATTAGGGGCTGTGTTCCCGGATGTCTGACATGGCCCATAAAATAGTCATATTCAAGGCGGGTCTGTCCGGCATATGATCCTCGATTGATCACAAATCTTTTGCCATGATCAAGAATGTCGTGAACCGCTTGAAACCAAAGGTCCGGCAAATCCCGTGCATTGACTCGGTGAATGTCCATTATTGCATCTTTCTGTCTACAGCTGACGTATCAATTTCTTCCGCAAATATTGTTGCAACGCGCAGAGACCTGCTGCAAGCGTGCATCAGGGGATTTCCAAAAAGAAAAACTAAAGATCGGCATATGTCCGGGTGAGTTTGTGGCTAAATTTTTTCCTATATGTCCAGCATACTTACTTCCAGGGCGTTGGCCTGTATAAAATCCCGGCGCGGTTCTACATCCTCACCCATCAGAATGGTAAAAATCTCATCAGAGTCCACAACATCCTCAACTTTGACCTGCAGCAAGGTCCTCTTTTCAGGATTCATGGTCGTTTCCCACAATTGATCGGGATTCATTTCACCAAGGCCTTTATATCGCTGCATGGACAGCCCCTTTTTACCCTCCTCTATCAAAACCTCCAATAGATCTTTTTTATCCTTAATGGTAGTGGGTTCTTTGCCATTTTCTTTATCGAAAATTTCAAAAGGAGGCAGATCGAATTTAAATATTTTTTTCCCGGCAGTAAGGCATTTTTGAAAATCTCCGGAATAGACAAGACCCCGTCCAATTTTTATGGGTTTGAATGATTTCGCCGGTGATGCGGAAATTAAATTGGAAACCTCTTCGTTGTTTTTGCCTGTTATGTTTATCTCATGGACACCGCGTTCCTCATTCCAGCAAATTTCATCGGCACGGTAACCCATCTGGCCGACCAATTCCTTCAGGCGCTGCATCTTAAGTTTATCTTTCAGAAAGGATTTGTTTTCAACCCCTTCCTTGATGAGGAGTTCGATAAGTTCCGCGGGAATACCGCGTTTGTCCAGCCTTGACAACACATCAAAATAATCCGCCATATCGCCGACAAATAGATAAAATTGATGCCCAGACAATGGTTTTTTATCTTTCCCGATTTTAATCGTTTTTTGATTACATATCTTTTTCAGAATAAAGTCGTTTAACTGGCTCTCATCTTTGAGATACATTTCATTCTTGCCCTTGCCGACTCTAAGCAACGGCGGTTGGGCGATATAGAGATAACCCATATCAATCATCTCGGGCATCTGCCGGTAAAAAAAGGTCAACAACAGCGTGCGGATGTGCGATCCGTCCACATCGGCGTCTGTCATGATGATGACTTTATGATATTTGATGTTTTCAATATTGTATTCTTCTTTTCCCACTCCGGTTCCCAGGGCTGTGATTATATTTTTTATTTCCTCGCTGCGTAAAATTTTATCAAAACGGGCTTTTTCAACATTTAATATTTTTCCTTTCAGAGGCAAAATCGCCTGAAATTTTCTATCGCGGGCCTGTTTGGCCGAACCGCCTGCAGAATCACCCTCAACCAAAAAAAGTTCGCGCAGGGACGGATCTGATATCTGACATTCTGCCAATTTTCCCGGCAAGGTCGCATCCACAAGAGCGCCCTTGCTTCTGGCCAAATCTCTTGCCCTTTTGGCGGCATCGCGCGCCCTAGCGGCATCTACACCCTTGGAGATAATTTTTTTAGCAATAGATGGATTCTCTTCAAAAAAGATACTTAATTTTTCATTAACCAGCGACTCTACCAGTCCTTTGACCTCACTGTTGCCAAGCTTGGTTTTGGTCTGACCCTCAAACTGGGGCTCTTTTAACCTGACACTGATAATGGCGGTAAGGCCTTCGCGCACATCATCCCCGGTAATTTTGGCTTGCAGGTTTTTAGGTAAATTGCCATTTGTGGCGTACTGATTGATGGTGCGGGTTAATCCGGCTTTAAAGCCGATCAGATGAAAGCCACCCTCGATGGTATTAATATTATTGGCAAATGAAAAAATCTTTTCCGTATAGGTATCATTGTACTGGATCGCTACCTCAATCTGGATATCATTCTTCATTCCCTCCATAAAAATAGGTTTATGCAGAGGATTGTGTCTTCGATTAAGGTATTTGACAAAATGTTCGATACCGCCTTTATAGAGAAACTCATCTTTGGCATCCGATCGTTCGTCTTCAAGGGTTATTTTGACGCCGCCATTTAAAAACGCCAGCTCCCGCAAACGGCGCACCAATATGTCATAATTAAAATCGGTGGTCGTAAAAATTTGGGCATCCGGAAGGAAGTGAACCTTGGTGCCTCTTTTCTTGGTTTTACCATTCTCTTTCAGTTCACTGGTTTTTATACCTCTTTCATAGGTCTGATAATATTTTTTTCCTTCGGTGTAAATTTCAACTTCCAGAAAACTTGACAATGCATTGACCACCGAGACACCGACACCATGCAGTCCACCGGATACTTTATAGGAGTGGTCATCGAATTTTCCACCGGCATGAAGTTTGCTCATCACCACTTCGACGGCAGGCACTTTTTCCTTTTTATGAATTCCAACCGGAATACCGCGGCCATTATCGATAACACTTACGCTGTTGTCGATATGAACAATAACCTGGATTAGATCGCAAAAACCGGCCATGGCTTCATCAATACTGTTATCCACGACCTCATAGACCAGGTGATGAAGACCTGCGGTGTCGACATTACCGATATACATTGCCGGCCTGCGGCGTACCGCTTCCAGCCCCTCAAGCACTTTGATATTATCTTCGTTGTAGGTAGTATTATTTTTTTCGGTATTCATATTCTCATCGGCATTATTACACTTAAATAGGTTTTTTCTTTTTCCCCTTCAATCAAGCAGGGTTTCTCCTCGTTTACCATGTTAATCATTACATTCTCGTCATCAATAACGTTAAGCGTTTCAATGAAAAATTTCGGGTTAAACATAACCGTTATGGGCTCACCCCGATATCCTATAGCCATATCTTCCTTTGATTCACCGATATCGGGATTGGTGGACGTAATCTGGAGTTTATCCTTGGAAAAATTAAAAATAACACCTTTGTAATCTTCCGATGATAATATGGACATTCTTTTCAGCATCATCAGAAATAGATGTTTGTTCAGCAGAATTGTTTGCCCCCCTTTTTTTGTAATAATATCAATATAATCTGGGAAAGCACCTTCTAAAAGTCGAATAATGAGGGTTTCGCTGTCTTTTTTAATGATCAGGTTATTATCCTTGAACCCAATTTGAACCGGTTCGGCCGAATCTAAAAATTTATTGACTTCAATCAGCCCCTTTTTGGGTATCATGACGCCGCTGCCCTCAGGCAAATTAAATGTTTTTTCATAAATGTAATCTGCTTTTGAAAGCCTGCTTCCATCAGTAGAGACCATCCTGAAGATTCTTTTTTCCTCCTCAACAATCCTTTCAGCATATACACCGATGATATGAGCCCGTTTATCATCGGAAGCCCCGCTGACAATGACTGTTTTTTCGATCATTTTAGCCAGGGCGATTGAATCGATTTCAAAAAAGTCGATTGCCTCGATTTTAGGGATTTCCGGAAAATCATCCGGGTTCATACCGACAATATGATACTCGACATGCTCATTGCCAATCTCTATCCAGTGATTTTCAATTTCATTTAAGCTGATATCTTCACTTGGAAAATCCCTTACAATTTCAAATAATTTTCGTGCATTGATCGCAATGATTCCCTGTGCTTCTATTTGGGCAGGATAGAAGCCTTCAAAGCCGGTTTCGAGATCGGTGGCTGAGATCGACATTTCTGAATCGGTTGTTTTTAATAATAAGTTGGTGGTAATGGCTAGGTTGGTTTTTCTGCCTGTTAAACCTTGCACTTTTGAAAGAACAGGAAGTAAATCGCTTTTCTTTATGGTCAGCTTCATACGATATTCCTTATTTCTTATACTTAAATTAAAAAAAAGATAATAATAATTAAGTGCTGTCGATAACCCTAATAACTTTTTAATAATCTAAAATTATTATAAATTTTAATATGGACAGGGTTGATAACTTCTCTAAAAAGCAACCATAATAATCGATCTACAAACACTGAAAAAACAATTGTTGATAAAGCTGAAGATTTCAACACATTATCATGGCAGTTATTTAATTGGTTGAATCTATCCATTGGTGAACCGCAGGCACGACTGTTTTTTGCCATTTTTTTGATATTCTTAAATAGATATAGTGTCTATAAACTTTTTCTAAAAATTGTAGTAGGTTATCATATAGATAAGTTTTTTCAAGAACAAAGCCTTCGAGGTCTTCGGGCGTTTCCGGCAGCCCGATATGGGGTGTTTTTAAACTGCTTATATTCAAACTCTCGCCTTTGATCGTAAATTTCCACTCGTGCTTTGCTGACCGATAAACCAGGTTCATTTCGGTCACCAGCGCACCTTTTCTCAAAGCAACGATGCCCTCTTCGAGGCTGGCTCCATCTCCTTTTATAGTAATGCGCTCGACGGCATCCTTCTTGCGGTTTTCCAGAACGATACGATTTCCAATATCCAGTGAATTAAAATTCTGATCCATTTCTCCCAGCAATCTGGGGGTTGTTGCAACAACAAACCATAGCCAGGTTAAAAATTCCTCGCCAAGAAATTTATATCGATTATAAGCTACAGCAACATCCAACATGTTCAAACATTTTACGCTACAAATGGTGTAGGTGAAAGATTCCCGAGAGCATCCTTTTGGTGATCGTTTAATTCAGACGTCAACACTGCAGTTGTGTACGGGAAAAGCCGAATCAGGGTCAATTCAAAAGATCTGATAAAAAGGGTTTCCAATTCTTCATTGGCGTTTTTCAAATTGGTGAAATACCACAATCGAGATTCTTCATAATTCCATATTATATCATAGATATTCGGCGTTGCCGGAATCTTCAAACTCAGATCATGCATAACCTGATCTTTTAACAATTGTTTCTCATTACGCGACAAATATTCCCTGCCGCTGCGTGCCAACCGCCTGGCTGATTCAATCATTAAACGCTTTTTCAATACTTTTGGTGAGATATTTTTTTTGTCCATTCGCAAAGAAAAAACCAGATAATTTCCGTAAACAAAGGAAGACCCGCTAAAATCGGGCTGGTAGGGATTATGCAGCGACGTCCATCCGCTGGTCTTTTCTGTTGAATCCTCATCAATCTCAGGTATAGCGTTTTTTTTTAATCCCCGTGAAATGGTTTCAATAATAGGCTGATCCAGTTTACCTTCAACTTTATATCGGGTTATTGAAACCGATGATGATAATATGCCCATACGGTAAAATTTTAATCCCTGGAAAATAAAGCAAATACCAGATATAGTATCCATTTGGATGAACCATAAATATATAGCGTGTTTGTCGAATTCTTACAAGAAAATTTTCTCATTACAAAAAATAATTAGAAATGATATGCACAGAAGGGATGTTTAGCTTGCCCGTTTTCCATTTGGCTTTTCTGGCAGTTTAAAAATTTTGTTTGTTTTACCCGGCCTCATCATGGAAGAACAGCTTAACTTAAGGGTTCATTCATTCGTTCAACATTTAGCCCAGGCCACGATTGTTTATGAAATTTATTGCCGATTTCCATGTTCATTCCAAATTTTCAAGAGCCACAGCCAGAAATCTCGATCTTGAAAATCTATACATGTCCGCCCAAATAAAAGGAATCACCGTTGTCGGCACCGGTGATTTCACCTACCCGCAGTGGTTTTCGGAGATCAAGGAAAAATTGGTACCGACCGAACCCGGTCTATTCAAACTTAAACCGGAAATTGCCAGGATCTGCGACCAGCGCATCCCGCAATCCTGCCGGGGCAAGGTTCGTTTTGTTTTGGCTACCGAAATCAGTAACATCTACAAAAAAGAGGATCGTACCCGCAAGAACCACAATCTTGTCATGGTGCCTGGCTTGGAGGCTGCCGAGCGATTCAGTAAAAAATTAGATCAAATCGGCAACATTAAATCGGACGGAAGGCCTATTCTGGGACTGGATGCCCGCGACCTTCTCGAAATTCTATTAGAGACATCGGATCAAGCCATTTTAATTCCTGCGCATATTTGGACCCCTTGGTTTTCAATGCTGGGTTCGAAATCCGGATTTGATACCATCGAAGCCTGCTTCGGGGACCTTACACCGCATATTTTCGCGGTAGAAACCGGGCTGTCCTCAGATCCCCCAATGAACTGGCGGGTTTCGGGACTGGATGGCCTGACCCTGATTTCCAATTCGGATGCTCACTCTCCGGCCAACTTGGGCCGGGAGGCCAATATCTTTGACACGGATTTATCTTATCCATCCATTAGATCTGCCATAGAGACCGGTGATGCAAAAACGTTTCTGGGTACTTTCGAATTTTATCCCGAAGAAGGAAAATATCATCTCGATGGCCACCGGAAGTGCAAGGTGTCCTTGTGGCCTTCCAATACACTGGCCAATAAAAATCTCTGCCCGGTTTGCGAAAAACCACTGACCCTTGGTGTACTCTATCGAGTTGAGGAATTAGCCAATCGCGCGGATGGCCAGAGACCGGACAAAACCCACCCCTACTACAGCACGATTCCCCTCATTGATATTTTAGCGGAAATACTCCGGGTAGGCACCAAATCAAAAAAAGTCGGCCATCATTATCAAACCGCCGTTCAGACGCTGGGTCCTGAATTTGATATTTTACATTCCTTGACGCCCGCTTATATCGAAAAAGCCAGGATACCGCTGCTTTCGGAAGCAATTCAACGCATGCGGCAAAAAGAGGTTTCCATTATTCCCGGTTACGATGGTGAATACGGCCAGGTAAAAATATTCGATGACCAGGAGCGTGAGCAACTGATGGGTCAAAAATCACTGTTTGTATTTCCCCACCAAGATTCATCGGCCAAACCAGAAAAATGGAAACGTATGGATTTTTCGATAAGCTCGGGCATCGATCCTTTGGAAAGTGATCGAAACAAACGGATGAAATCACAACATGGGCGAAACCCCGCCGCCGTTTTGGAACGGTTGAATCGGGAGCAGCGCCATGCGGTGCAACATCCACCGGGGCCGATGCTGATTGTGGCCGGTCCCGGAACGGGCAAGACACGCACCCTTACTCACCGATTGGCGCATCTGATCAAGGAAAAACACGTTTCGCCAAAGCATATGCTGGCGCTTACCTTTACCAACAAGGCCGCCCAGGAGATGCGAGAAAGGCTGGCTGTTTTGATCGGCGATGGTGATCGACTTCCCCTGGCAGCCACATTTCATGCTTTTTGTTTTAAGACGCTTCAAGAGATCGATAAAAACCAGGCCGAATCGATTATAGACGATGATGAACGTAAAATGCTGATTTCCGAAGCCGTAAAGTATGTGGAGAAAAATGGAATCGAGGTCTTCCTCAAACCGCAGCAAATCTTGAATAAAATCCTTTCCTACAAACAGCACATCCAGAGCCCGGAGCACATCTCGAAAAAAGCTGGCGATGACCCCTTCAAAAGAGCGATTGCCGCCGTTTATCAGACTTATCAGGAACTTTTGTCCATTCAAGGTTTAAACGATTATGAAGATTTAATCTTCAAGTTTGTACGCAAGTTTGAAACCGACCCGCGAGTCTGCCGCCGGTATCGCAATCGGTATCAATATGTTTTTGTCGATGAATACCAGGATTTGAATCAGGGGCAGTACCGGATCATCAGGGTTTTGATGCCGCCTGAGCAATCAAATCCGAATATTTGTGTGATCGGCGATCCCGACCAATCCATATACGGGTTTAGAGGATCAGAAATACAGATTTTCGACCGTTTTATCGATGATTATCCCAATGCTGCAATCATTCATCTAACACGCAATTACCGTTCGACGGAAGCCATTCTTGATGCTTCCAGCCAGATGATTCAGGCTCAACCCGACAAAACCCGCACAACACGAACCTATTCCCGCATTAGAGGCGCTAAAACCATAAGTATTCTCGAACTTGCCCATGAAAAAGCCGAAGCCGAAGCCATTGGCGCAATCATCGAAAAACTGGTGGGAGGAACCGGATTTCACTCGATCGATACCGGCAAGATTGACGACCCCAACCTGTCAAAAATACAGAGCTATTCTGATTTTGCAGTCCTTTACCGAACCCATGATCAAAGCAGAGTTCTGGCAGAGATATTGCAAAAATCCGGCATTCCCGTTCAAATTGCAAGTCGCGCAAATGCGCTCTATCAATTCGGTCTATCGGAACTCGTTTCGCTGTTAAAGATCGTCGAGGGCCGCGGCGGTTTTTTCGATTATCAAAAGATCATGTTGTTGTTATTGCCCGGTATCGGCCAAAAGACCCTCGCCGAATTCAAGGACTGGTGCTTTGAAAAAAGATTCTCACTGCAGGAGGGGTTGCTGAAAATTCAGCGGTTTCCCGTGCCCGGTATGAAAACTTCGAAACAGCAGAAGTTGAATGATTTCTCCCGTCAACTGAAGGGGTTGGAAAATGAGATATCCGGTATGACGGTGACTAACAAATTGCGGTTTTTATGCGAAAATAGCGGATTTTCAACCCTGATGGAAAAGAATGCTCAATTTCAGGATGCATTGTGCAATCTTATAGCGTCTGCCGGGCGGTTTGGCACCAGCACCGGCGATTTTCTCGCCATGACGGCCCTGCATTCAGACACAGACATGTATGCTTCCCGAGTCGAAAAGGTTTCCCTGATGACCATGCATGCCGCCAAGGGATTGGAATTTCCGATTGTTTTCATTGCAGGCTGCGAGAAGGGTTACATCCCCTTTGCTGGGTCAGCGGGTGAACCAGATCAAATTGCGGAGGAACGAAGGCTTTTTTATGTCGCCATGACCCGCGCTAAGGACCGGTTGTATTTTACCTGTGCTAAAAAACGAAGCATCTATGGCAAAACAGAGCCCCGCGAATTATCACCCTTTGTGATCGATATCGAAAGTTGCCTAAAAAAAGATGAAAGCCCCCGGGCCAAGGAAAAAAAGCGAAAGGATGACAAACAGCTGAGGCTGTTTTAGCAGAGTTCCAGGTTCAGGGCTTTCGGCTTGAGAATCGCTGCGCTTGAGGTTAGCGGCCGTTTCCATTAATTAAGCACTTGCCCCCAACCTCCGGCCTTAAAGCATTGAGCCACCCCACCTCTTATTGCGTATGTTCAATTTGGGTGCCACAAAATATTGTGTATACATTCCCCAACAGTTTAAAATCATTAATAAATACATAAATTTCTTGTTTTCGGATGAAAAGTGAGATATAAAAATAGTATGCCCGTCTGGGTTTAAGAAGATAGGTTGTAGTGGGGGGGTTGGTCCGGTTCTTTTTTAGAGATTGGGGATATAAAAAAATGACGCGTTGCTGCGGGCTTCAATCAACTTGCTGCTTATTTATTTTCACCAGTGTTTTTCTCTTCCTGGCTGTATTACCGGTAAATGCCGACATCTATATGTACATCGACGAAAATGGTGTCATGCATTTTACCAATGCGCCCACTTCGGCTGCCAATCGCAAATACAAGGTTTTTATACGCGAAAGATCCTATGGTTCGCCCTCATCCTTTGACAACAAGAAGTATGATCATTTAATATCCGATGCCGCCAAGCGCTATGGTGTTGCGGCTCCGCTGTTAAAGGCGATTGTCAAGGCAGAGTCGGATTTTGATCCGACAGCGGTCTCCAAAAAAGGAGCCAAAGGTTTGATGCAAATCATGCCGGAGAATTTTAAATTGCTGGATATCCAGGACCCCTTTGATCCAAAACAGAACATCATGGGGGGCACGCGTTATTTCAAACAGCTTTATGAAAGATTTAACGGCAAACTGGCTCTATCCCTGGCGGCCTATAATGCCGGGCCGACTGCAGTCGATCAATACCAGGGTATCCCACCCTATCAGGAGACGGAGCAATATATCGAAAGGGTTTTAAAATACTACCGCAATTTCAAGAACCTTTAGCCGCCCTGATCATATCAGGCTTTTCTCAGCCATTTGACCTGGATAGTTTTATCCCGTTGTTTTCCAGAATATGGACAGCTTTCGAATTATCTGAAAAACGAAACACCATTACTGCAACTCCGGGCGATTCACTGGCCGCCGTGTAGGAGTATTCCACCCGGACATCACCTTCCTGAAAAATATTCAGCATTCGACTCAATCCACCGGGTTTATCATCGGTTTCGATGATGACGACATCGTTTATCACCGCAGCAAATTCATTATCTTTTAAAATCTGAACCGCTTTATCCGGATCTGACACAATCATTCTTAATTTGCAATTGGCGTTCCCGTTGTCCACCAGGCAATGAGCGCGCAGGTCAATTTTTTCTTGGCTTAACAGCGATATAACGCTGCTCAGGTGTGAGGCCGAATTTCCAGTGAGGACAGTTATTTGTTTATTATTCATTTTAAAAACTCCCTGCCATAACCCGGTTTTATGTAGAGCCGGTCTTTATTATCAACTATATCCGGTTGATAAACCTTTTCCTCCCAAGCATCGGGTTCGACCTCCTCGATGGCCACCGACACGGATTTCTCTTCACATTTTGCAATTGTGATTACATTTTCAGCGATTTTGGCTGCGAGCTGTTTTTTCTGTTCCTCGGACCTTCCGGGGTATAGTTTGATGATGATGTGGGGCATGGTATTTCTCCGGTAAACGGTTTCAAGCCTTTTTCAAAAATCATTGTGAATGGGTTATTTCCATGATCTTGCCGATGATTGATTGCGCGATCGCGGTGGATTCAGACAATTGCGATGCGGATGTCATCGCATCCACCGCTCTGGATTCCGGCTTCCAGCTACCCCTCATGCCGGTGGTGAGTAGGATAATCTTGTTTTTACGGGTAGCTTTGTCGATGAACCCTTCCACCCTCGGGTCCGGTCTGCCGGCCATACATTTGTTGATCAACACAATGGCGTTGTATTCTAACGCATGCTCATGATTAAGGTATTTTACATCAACAATTTTGACATAATATGAATGCTTATACAGCGAATTCCTGACTTCGGAAACCACTGCCCGTTTAAATTCAGTTTCCTGATAGGCAATGAGGACTTTCATTGCCTGTTCGGTTTTATATCCAATCTCACCGGTTTCCACCGTTTTCAGGCTGCACCCCAAAAAGATCAAAATCATCGCAGCTGCCAAATAAATCCATGACCCTTGCTTGCTCATATTCTGCTCCATAAAATTCCAGGGCTATCCGTCAAAAGGTGGGTCCGGTTCGAGTCTTTTTCCCATGCCCATGACCTGATCATCTGAAAATCCAATTCTTTCATAGAAATTGATAACGTCCTGATTGGATCTCCTGATCTGTATGTTTATTTTCGGGCAGCCTGCTGATTTTAACATGTTTTCAGTATGCTGCACTATTTTTCTGGCGATACCCCTTCGCCGATGCTCTGGAGAAACCGCCAGATAATTAATCCACCCCCTGTGTCCTTCATACCCCGCCATGCAGGTTGCTACAACTTTTTTATTCAATACGGCAACGAGAAAATATTCCGGATTGATTTTCAGCTTTCTGGCGATGTCCTCTCTGGGATTGTTGGCAGGGACCACCAGATTGCACTTCAGCCATAAATCGATCACCTCGCGTTCATCCTGTTTGCCATAAGGGCGAATTAACAGCGCTTTCATTCTAGATTCCCGACAAATCTTTTATTGCCGAAATATGCTCGGGAGTAGTTCCGCAGCAGCCGCCGACAAGATGTGCACCGGCTTTAATACATTCGGCCAGGCCCGCGGCAAAATCAGACGGGGTCATATCGAATATGGTGCAACGGCCAACCAGTTTGGGCATACCGGCATTGGGCATAGCCAGAATTGGCAGGGACGTGGCCCTGCGAAATTCCGAAACAATGGATGCCATCTGAACGGGGTCCAAATTCCCGCAGTTAGCACCGACGGCGAAAACACCTGCATCAGTAAGGTTTTCAGCGCAGGCGCTCACGGAATTTCCCATGATGGTATGAGCGCCGTTTTTTGAATTTTCAAAAGACATTGATGCGATGATCGGAATAGAGGCGATGCGCTGACAGGCCCTTACGGCCAAAAGGGCCTCTCTCAGGTCGATCATGGTTTCCAAAATGAAGCCATCCACTCCCCCCTCGGCCAGCACGGAGGCCTGCTCCTTGAACGTCTCATAGGCATCGGCCTCAGCAAGATCGCCGTAAGGTTCGAGCAATTTTCCGGTGCAACCAATATCACCGAGCACATAATGACGGCTGCCGGCGGTGGACTTGGCAAGTTTTGCACCCGCCAGGTTGACTTCCCGCACGCTGATATTCAGGTTGTGGGTTTCTATATAAATTCTGTTCATTGTGAGGGTGTTGGTGGTGAGAATGTGAGAACCGCATTGTGCATATCTGAGATGAATCGACTGAACTTCCTGCGGATTCGACAGGTTGTTTTGCCCCCCCATTTGAAGGCCGGACGATGCCAGCTGAGTTCCCATGGCTCCATCAAGCAGAATGAGATCTTTGTGCAGGATGTAATCGGAAAGATGCATCATTGAAAATACCTGCCATAGCTTCTATTGCTGCGACCGTTTTTGGATGGAATGCTGCACCGCTGACAACTTCCGAATCCAGGGCGATGTCTGCTGCACACCCAGGGGCAATCTCTTTATGGCGCTATAGGCATCCTGTTTTGTTGCATATACCCCATAGAGAAGGGGGTACCAGTCTTTGCCTCTATAGAGGGTTCGACAGTACGCAATTTCACCCCGTTCCGACAGCCGATATTTGTCGATGAAGGCCTGTAGATATTTTTCATCGTGCACGGCCATTACCTGAATGGTAAAAAATGATTTATCCTGAGACAAAAGCCAGCTCTCACGGTGGATCTTTTTCTTTTTTACACCATCATTTTCGACCACCGTTTGACTTTTGGGTGCACTCATGCCTTTGCTTTTGCCCGAACTCACCCGCGGCGGTGTCTGCGTCGGCACCCCTTTTTTAACTATATCGGGTTCCATTTCCGTTTGCGCCATGACCACCGGCGCGCTTTTTGCCGGACTGACACCCGGTTGTCCGGGCGTCGACGCATCCTGTTGGGCAATTTTCGCTTCCGGTTTTTCTGCTTTTGTCAAGAGGGGCTGCGGGGCGCTAACCTCTTGCTCTGGCTGCTCGGTGCCGGGTATGGGCTGCTGAGATGTTTCAAATTTCTGGGCAAAGATTATCTTTTTACGAATGACTTTTGGAGATAATGCCGCGGCGGGGGCCTTTTCCGGTATCGGCTTGTTCAGGGCATAGAACACTGATACCAGAGCAATAATACAGACCGCGCAGCCCGAAACTGCCCAACCGGCCGTTTGCCAGCGAAAGTCGGAGAAACCTCTGGAATCGTTTTGCTCAGGCCTCTCGGTTGAGTATTTTTCCTCAAGTATTTGATCTGCCGCCATATTGATTTCTCCTGGTATCCCTCTTGAATTGCGGTATATCTTTTTAATCAGTGAAGATCGAAACACAGGCTTGCCTTTATAGCCGGCCATTGCAAGACGGTGATTTAAATATCCGGCGGTTTCTTCTTTGGATAGAGCGGATAAGTGAATTTTGCTGACCGCCGATTTCTCATCCAATAACGTCGTTAAGCCGGCTGCAGCATCAATTAACCCCTGCTCGCCGAAAAGAACCAATCTTTTGATTTTGTTAGAATTCCCCGCAATCGGTTCATTCTTTAACAAATATTCCAACTGCTGTTGTGTCAGCCGGTGGGCATCATCAATCATTAAAATCGGATCGTTGGCATCTTGTAAAAGGTAGGCCGGCTGATCGTCCAGCTCCTGTTGAGAAATTTGATTTTCTGCCTCCCCGGAGTTCAACCGAAGCCGGCAGGTTTCCCAGCTTGATTCTGAAGCGCCCAAATAACGTTCTAAAAGGGTTGTTTTGCCGATGCCGAACTCACCGATTACCAAAATCAAGCTGTCACCTCCTTGAACAAGTCTTTCAAGCAAACGCAACGACTGCTCAAAGGATTTGAAACTGAAATAGAATCTTAAGTCCGGTGCATTGGAAAAAGGATCACCGCTCAGCTGCAGGGCGTTTTGGTAATTCAAGTTGTCTGTCTTCATAATCAACTCTTATCATTTATGGCCCTATTTTTAAATTCATTTAGAATGGTTTTTTCTTCAAAACCGGCATTAGGGTGAAGTTTTGATAAATTCACCCAGACGCTTGATCGCTTCAGGCAGATTTTTTCGGCCGAAACCGACACGAAAATGATTGCCGCGGTCATTATACATAGTGCCCGGTAAAAGCAGGACCCTGGCCGTGCGGACCAGGTCTTTGCAGAAAACCTCGACGTCTTCACCGATTAATTTTGGAAATGCGATCGGTCCGGCCTTGGGCGGTTTCCAAGCGAACCTGGCCTGATGCCGGTCAAAAAATTCATTCAGAATGCCTATATTTTGAGTTATGATTCCGACATTGCGTTTCACTAATTTCACTCTATGCCTTAAAGCCAATTCCGCCAGAAATTCGCTTGGTGCACTGTTGCAGATGGTTGTGTAATCTTTCAGCGCCCCCATGTAGGCATAGATTTCCGTGTTGCGCGTGGCTATCCAGCCGATACGCAACCCCGGCAATCCATAGGTTTTTGACATCACACCGAGGGATACGGCCAACTCGCTGGCATCACAGGCAGCCGGCAGCCGGTCGCTTTCCGAGTGCTCCGATTCACGGTATACTTCGTCTGAAAACAAAATGATGCCGTTTGACTGGGTGATTCGGTTGAGTTCCTTAAATTCTTCAAGTGGCATCAAATAACCGGTGGGATTATGGGGCGTGTTGATAACAATGACTTTGGTGTTGGGGCGAATGTGTTGTTGCAATTCGTCGATGTCAAGCGCCCAGTCATTTTCTGCTCTTGCCTGCCAGAGGGTGACCTGGCATCCGATGCTGCGGGCCACCTCCACCAGGGACTGGTAACATGGCCAGTGAACGATGATATGCTCGCCGGCTTTGAGCGCAGCGTGCATGAACAGGAAGATGGCTTCCTCCGCCCCGCAATGAACAAGCACCTGGTCCGGTGCAATGGAGTCATACAGGCTGCAGATGGTGCGTCTTAAAGATGGGCTTCCGGGCGATTCGGTGTAACCCAGCCGCAGCTTGTAAAACCGTTCTGATGCGTCGGGCTCCAATCCAAGCAATTCCTGAATCGTCAAGGACTCGCAGTCCGAACAGCATAAAAGATAGTCTACATTGAATTCGTATTTTGCAAAAAAGCGTTCAAGTTTGAAGTGGGGAATTTGCATACGCTTAGCGGCTCCTCGCATGATTTCATCTCAGCGGTTGCCAGTAAGAGGCCAACTTACGCGCTAATAATTCTGGTCAAGACGAAGAATAGCGATGGCCTGCCTGGGAAAACCCTGACCGAAGGTTGCATAGTAAACCGCAATTTCAGCCCCTGAAGGTCCCCAAGCATAATCAGAAGTGAGTATTCTGGCACGGTCCGTTAAACCCTGATTGAAGTTGGTTAACTGAATTAGTTTGCCGGTATCCTGCCGGCGGGCCCAGAGCTCCAATCGCAAAGTGCCGGCCAGATCGGGCGGGTGGTTCCAATCAAAGCTGCGGCTGGAGTTGAATGTCACCAGCAGCCCCCCAGGAGAGGGCTCTGCGTGCTCTTCCCAGGTGCCGGGCGATTGGCTGAAATTCAACCGTTGGGTTCCATCCGCTTGCGCCCGGTAAATTTCGTCGACAAAGGGTTTGCCGCTTCGGGTGTGGGAAAACCAGATTGCATCCTTATTGATTGCATGGGACTCAAAAAAGCCCCCTTCTCCACGGTAAAGGTCCGCCCGTCTTGTGAGATTAGTCGTTCCGGCGGCCTCATGCTTGAAGCGGGCAATCGCCAGGTGCCAACCGTCCCAGGGGTTTTCTTGGCCTGGTGTTGGATGAAAAAGTCGCTGAGGGATTTTTTTGCCCGTTGATTCCCGCACCGCCCAAAACAGGCGATCGCCCGTGTCCGAAAAATGCGGATGCAGATTGGCACCCAGGTATTCGGCCTCAACGAGTTGTTGCGCCCAGGAACCGTCAGCGGCGATTAGCCACAGATCGTTATGGATGCCCCAGGAAAGGAACTCAAAGCGGTTGCCGCTGTAAAATTTGCCCTGAACCTGGATCACTAAAAATTCTCCGCTGGGATGCCATGCCGGCTGTCCCCGAATACCTTGAGGCAAACCAGGTGTTTTGCAGGTGATACATCGCGCTCCACTACCATCGGGATGAATTACATAAACTTCGCTGCTGGCAGCACTTGTCATGCGGTCAAATGCGATCAGGTTGGTCGAATGGCACCAATCGATCCGCCCGCCATTTTCAATTAATGTTTGCTGCGAAACAACGATGCTGGCCGCAGCGTCACCTTCATTATTTTTGTTTTCCCGAGGTTGCAGACAACCCCAGAATGAGGTGCCTGCAAAAACGATGACACCCGCTAATGCGATTATACCAGCAATTGCTGTTTTCATCTTATGCCTTTTTCCTCCAGCCAGGACAGGATACGTTCCGCCACCGCGCGCCAGCTGTCCTCCAGCATCATGTCATGGGCCATGCCAGCGAATATTTCGGCGCTGGTATGATAGGCCTCGGCGGTGGCTTTCATTTCAGCCGGATTAAAAATCGTATCCTTATCCGCCCCCAGAACCAGCATATCCGTTTTGACTTTTTTAGGATTCGGTATTTCAAATATCATCATGTCCAAGAATGCGAGGTAGGACTCATCCTGCATACGCTGGAAATAACCGTTGAGCTTGTCCGGGGGAATATCTGCCGAGAAGAAAGCCTCGTTAGTCAGCTTCGGTTTTCCGATAATCGGGTACAAACTCCAGGTTAGATTGGCTTTCAGAAAAGCCAGTGGATGGCGCATCGCAATTTGAAGGGTCGCTCGCCCTACGCCCTTGATCGGAACCGGTGCCAGCAGAACTGCCGCAGGAGCGGTGTGCTCCTCGAGATATTTCTGAACAACCAGACCGCCCATGGAATGGCCCACCAGCACCGGCGCCTGCGGCAACTGGTCTGCCACCTGTGAGACGTCTGCGACATAGTCGGCGATGCGCATCCAGCTGAAACGACCTGCTTTTTGGCTCTTGCCATGACCCCGCAGGCTTAAGGCGTGAGAGGCATAGCCGTTTTTTGCAAAAAAGGGTAGAAAATGCTCTTCCCAACACCACGCCCCGTGCCAGGCGCCGTGCACGAACAGCACCGGCGTTTTTTTGGGGTTTGCTTCCGGTTCTCGGGTAAGGATTTCAAGTTCCAAGATCAGCCTCCTTTGCGGGGGTTGCATGCATGAAAAACCCCGCTCTCATTCAGAGACGCGGGGCTTTTGGCACGAAAAACATGATGGGTTCTCCTGTTGGCTGAAGGAATATCATGAGTATTTTACCGTGGCGCGCAAGGTTTTTCGATTTCTTTAACAATAATGCGAGCAGAAAGTCAAGAGGAGCAGGAGTTCAGGCGGGAAGATATCAACGGATTTATAAATTGCGGCAGGGCCGCTGAGCATTGTTTCAATCACTTATGCCGCCATCCGTTTATCCCGACTTTATTATGCCAAGCGATATAGCTGGCGGTTTTGTTCGTAATGGAGGGTGTTTTCGCAAATGCCCATGCCGCGATGGACGCCTGCCCCGTAGCATCTCTGGCAGCACGGCCGGGGGCCTGATTGCCACCCAGCCGCTGGGTCACACTGCCTCATTGAGCAGAATTCGAAATCCTGGGGGCGTACTGAAACCGCGATATCATTTGTTGCCACCCCCAGGGGAGTGTTCCCGGGCGGGCTTCGCGCAATTTAAAAATACCCCGACTCCTCAAATAATTGGCGCCGGTCTGATCGCCTTGCCGGTGCTTTCCGTCCAATCTCAACCTTCGGCTGCCGGTTATGCTTGATTATTGCCCAAGAGAACTTATCCTGGGTGTAAGTAAGGTCGAAAATTGCTGATTACATCAACGCCGATCCAATGTCTGGCGTTGAAAAGGAGAGGCAACATGTACATTGATCAAATACGACAGATAATCCAAAATGCAGCCGCCCATGAGGAAAAAACAGGAGCGCTGGCAAATCATTTGCGGCAAATCCTAAAGGAATCTAAAAATCCTGTCCCCGAAGAATCCGTTAAGCATGCGGTGTTGTTGGTACGCGAATATATCGAGCATGTTCCGGTATTACTTGAACAATCCACAACATTTGCTGCTCAGGTGGGGGAATTAGAAAATATCGCTCCGCTGCTGGAGAATGCTGCCGGTTATTTTCTAAATCCTGCCGACTACATTCCGGACCACCTGGGGCTCTATGGTTTAATCGATGATGCTTACCTGACCAGCCGTTTATTGGAAAGGTTATCAGCTATTTACAGGCAGACAACCGGCTTTGCCCTTATCTCCGCAGACCTGTCTGGACCCAATCGCGTGGTTCGTATTTTTCTGGGCAAGCCGCTGGCGGCCAGGCTCGATCAGGAAATAGAACAGACGGTGCAGCAGCGCATCTACCAGTTGGCCATGCAAAATTTGGCCGCACAACAATACAATGGCTCCCAATCCGGCCGAAGCTGGGGCGGAACATTCGAAGACCAATCCGCCCAGTTTTTCGCTGAAAACGGTGTATCCTATAACGTGGACACGCAGTATGTTGACGGTGATGGCGTGCAGCTGTATTGAGGTGATAAAGTAAATATTTTTTCGAAATTGTTTAAAAAAGTATACACGGCCTTGCAGATTTTTTTACAACAAAAGCTAACCTTGGCCGGAACATCGTTGCAGTTTATTAAAATCATTAATAAAAACCATTATGGGGAATTCTTGCATGATTTTTGCAGCGATAATTGCAGCGCGGGCAAAAGCAGTGAAACCCGCTGATATAGTGTAAATAAACCGATTCGGAAGCGATCAGATGGACATACTCGATATTTTAGGATTTATGCTCGCCTTTGTTGCCATAACGCAGTTATTTCTATTTTAGACAAACAAGTGGTGTTTGTTTTCCCACAAGGAAAATAAAATTGATCTGCGAAAATTGTTATTACCGGCGTACTTGCAAAGAAGGGATACCGAAAGAAGATCTGTGTGAGGATTTTCTGAACTTTAAGGAAGTTTCGCAAAAGTTCGATTTAAAAAGCAAAGCCTTAGGCGGGCTGATGTTCAATTACGACGCCATTGTCAAGTTTCTCAACCAGATACCCCTGAAGCAGCAGCCCTGAATCCGGCCGCAAGCCCCTCAACCCCACCCTGATCAAATTACCTTTACGGTGCTCACTGCAAGATTATGAGCCATAGATATTCGTTAAAAGGGCCTCTAATTTTTCCTCCAGCATTTCATAAGAAAGATAGCGCCATCCCAACATATAGTTGGTTTCGGCCATCTCGGCAAGTCGGCCCGGATTGTTAAGGATATTTTGAACCGAAATTATGGTTTCGGAAGTGATAAATTGATCGAAACTGATAACCTCAAACCCCTTGGGTTCGATGTCGGATTCGAATATCTGATAACGATTGACCAGAACCGGTTTGCGAAAATAGATGGCTTCGACGAATGCATTGCCGTAACCCTCATACAGCGATGGATAAGATACCAAATCGGCGTGTGGATATATGTCCCAAAGGGTGTAGCGTTTAACCCCGTCACTTCCAATGGTGCGTTCTTTGGCGACATACCCGGAGATGATGCGAAGATCCACACCCATGAATTTGGCATAGTCTTCAACACGTTGAAGATATGAGAAACCCTCATCACCGGCTTCATGCGGGATGACCAGAGTACATTTGTCAAGCTTCAGGCGGCTGACGAGTTCTATCGATGTTTCAATCCCCTTGCGGGATACAAGACGCGTTGGTTGCAGAATCAGAAAGGCATTTTCATCAACCCCGATGGTTTTTCGCAGGTCTTTATTGTAATCGTCGATCTCCTGGGGAAGAACTTTAAAATCCATGATATTGGGAATGAGGGTCCAGGGCACACCTGTGCGGCGCGAAAGTTGGGCACCGGCCAGCGAATTGATCACAACATGCTGGATATTGGGGTGAACCGGCGGAAAAGCTGCCCGCAGGTAGTCCATGGCCGCATAGCTCAGGAAACGCTGTCGCTCCCAGTAAAAATCATGGTGATGGGCGATGGTGGGGATTCCCGATTCAACAATGAAATCAGTTAAGGCCAAGCCCAGCGGAATATTGACCGGAATAGCCAGTGCATTTTGAACAACCAGAATATCAAATTGAAACTGCTTATGAAATTGTTCGAGGGCATCCCGAAGTTCTTCTTTCAGGGACTGAATTTTGTTTCCAACCCGCCGGCTGCGTTTTTTCTCGCTGAACAGTTCATGCTGGACTTCCCTTATTTCCGTGTGCTTGAAATGGGCTTTGGGCGCAAGAATTGATACCTCGGGTTCGGTATCCAGTTCGCCGGCCAGGTAATACACATCACCCCCCTTTTCTTTTAATACGTCGACCCATTTTTCGGTTTCCAGGGAAACTCCGTCCGTCCCGGCCAGACGGGTTGAAACAAATCCGAAAGATAATTTTTTACGATTCCAAACGCCCATTTACCGTCTCCGAAAAAATATAGGGCCATTCAAACATTTCATGGGCTTTAACTTCCGGTGATACCCGGTCTAAAATGTTTTTAAGGCGGATTTACGGTCATCGAATATTTCAAAAACACGATCCAGGCGTGTTGTCTCAAACAAATTTTTAGGATTGTGTTGCAGCGAAGTTATTTTCAGCTTGCCCTCCGCCTGGGCGACGGAGCGCAAGCAGGTTACCAGGCTTCCCAACCCGGAACTGTCGACAAAATCAACCCCACTCATATCGACCAAGATGCTTTTCTTATTCTCATCGATCAGCGATGATATTTTGGTTTTCAATTCCGTAGAATTCGAGGCATCAAGGCGGCCCTTGATGGTCAGGATCATCACACTGTCGATTTGTTCATCAATGATTTCCATATTCGTTTTTCCTAATTATGCTTCAACATTTTCGTCATCTTCAGGCAATTCATATTGTCTGAAATGCTGTAGGTCACCGCATCCATAAACCCCTGAATGATCGGCAATCCGCGACCGGATTCCGGAATTGTCTCGATGATTTCGGGATCAAATTCCAATGCCAGATGCTTGCGTTTATCCAGCAGTTGCGGGTCCATGGAAGCCCCCCTATCGCAAACTTCAATCACCAGCCGGGTCTTGTCTATGCAAAATATAACCACCACCTCATGTCCCGGGTTGTCGCCGTAAGCATGTTTGATACAATTTACCACTGCTTCGGAAACGCAGAGCTCTGTTGCGTAGGAATCGTTATCTGAAAAAGAAATGAAAGCGCACAGCTTATTTACCACTGCACCCATGAGCGGAACATTATCATAATCACTGTCGATCGATAATTTGATTTTTCTGGATTTCATGAGGATTTATAGATTTTGTAAATTGGAGCAAAATATCACTATCAACGGAAATCATCAAGTCTCTTTTCAGAACGGGGCTGGTCGTGTCGCTGTAAGACCAAAGCCGTGCGGGTAGGGAGATAAAGACTGAGAAAATGACCGTTTCGATCGGCGTTTTGTTCAAAAATCGTTATGTGTTCCTGATTCGGTTGAAGACGATTGTGCCCGCCGTAAGGTGCGGCATCGCTATTGAACAGCATCCGGTATTTACCGGCCGGGGCCTGGAAACGGTAATTCGGAAAAGATTGGGTGGGATGAAAGTTAAATGCAAACAAAAGACCGGCCCTTTCGAAAATAACGACTTTATTTTCGGAGTGCTCGTAAAGCATTTGGGGGACCGAGTTTTCCAGCAGTTTATATTTTCGTGCCAGCGAAATCATGTCCCGGTCAAAGTCAGCCAGTTGCCGGTATTTCAGATTCACGTTATCCACCAGGTTCCACTGCCGGCGGGCATGGGTGTAGGACCAGCTGTTGCCTTCGCGGGGAAAATCGATCCATTCCGGATGGCCGAATTCATTGCCCATGAAGTTCAGGTATCCGTTTCCGGCGGTAGCCAGGGTGATTAAACGTATTATTTTATGAAGGGCGATGCCCCGATCCACCCGCAGGTTCTGATCGTCAATGTTCATATGATCATACATGTCGGCGTCTATTAAACGGAAAATGATGGATTGATCACCAACCAGGGCTTGATCATGAGATTCAGAATAGCTGATGGTTTTTTCATCGGCACGCCGATTGGTAAGCTCATACCACAGCTGGCTCATGGGCCAGTGTTCGTCCTTGACCTCTTTTATCAATTTGATCCAGTAATCCGGGACTCCCATTGAAAAGCGATAATCAAAGCCGTAGCCGCCATTTTGCGGTGCTGCTGCGAGTCCCGGCATTCCGCTGACATCTTCGGCGATCGTGACCGCATCGGGCCGAAGGCTGTGAATAAGACGGTTGGCAAGGGCGAGGTAAATCAGGGCATCCTCGTCGATGCTTTCTCCGAAATAATCGTCATATGAGGTAAACGCCTTATTCATTCCATGATGCAAATAGAGCATGCTGGTAATGCCATCGAAGCGAAAACCATCCAGACGGTATTCATCCAGCCAATATCTGCAGTTTGAAAGCAAAAAGTGCAGCACCTGGTGTTTTCCATAGTCGAAGCACCGCGAGTCCCAGAGCTCGTGCCGTCCGCGGGACCCGTTATGGAAATACTGGTGCAGGGTGCCGTCAAACCGGCTCAAGCCTTCTACTTCATTGGATACCGCATGGGAGTGGATGATGTCCATTAAGACCGCCAATCCCGCATTGTGGGCCGCGTCGATTAATTCCTTGAATTCCTCCGGGGTTCCGAAACGGGATGAGGGCGCAAAAAAATTTGAAACCTGATAACCGAACGAGCCGTAGTAAGGGTGTTCCTGAATGGCCATCAATTGCAGTGTGTTGTAGCCCGATTTTACCACCCGGGGAAGAATTTTGTGGGTAAACTCTGCGAAAGTTCCGATTTTTTCTTCCTGCTGGGCCATGCCCACGTGAACTTCATAAATGAAGGGAGCGACCTCCGGTCGCCGGAAATGCTGGCACCTCCATGGATAAGGCTTATCGGGGGCCCAGACCTGGGCGTTGAAGATCAATGTCTGCGGATCCTGCACCACCCGCCTTGAATAGGCCGGAATGCGATCGCCATTACCCCCGGGCCAGTGGAGACGAAGGCGGTAGAGGTCCTGATGTTTCAGGGTGCGGGCCGGCAGGCGTAATTCCCAGACCCCGTCTTCCGAGCATTTTTTCAGGGCGAATTCTTCTTTTTGCTGCCAGCCCGATATATCTCCGATAAGATAAATATCGGTGGCGTTCGGTGCCCATTCGCGCAATACCCAGTGATTGTCTATAAAATGAAGCCCGAAGTATTCATGGCCGGAGGCAAATTCGGCCAGGGTCATTTTATCTCGGGTCAAAAGGCGCCCGGTTTCTATTACTTTTCTCAGGCGCCTTAAGATAACCGTCCGGTATGGCGTCAGGTAGGGGTCTGTCTCAAGAAGGCGTTGCACAGCCTTGTCGGTGTGAAATATCATTAATCCCCGTTAATGTCGGTTGTGCACGTATCTGCTGTGTCGTCAATAATGAGGGGTCGCTGCAACATTTTTTCGTAAAGCGCGATGTACTGTCGCGCCGTATTGGCGTGCGTAAAGGTGGCGGCGCTTTGCTGCATGATGCGCTTGATTTGCTGTTTCTTTATCTTTTGGGGAAGATTGTAAAATTTCATGGCCTCGTTGACGGCCCACAGCAGTCCGCTCGCGTCGAAGGTTTTAAATAAAAACCCGTTACCCTCTTCTGTGGCAATATTGAGATGAGTAATGGTATCGTGAATCCCGCCGGTATCGTGCGCTACAGGAAGTGCGCCATAGATGGGGGCAATCATCTGGGGCAGGCCGCAGGGCTCGAAGCTCGAGGGCATCAGGATGAAATCCGCCGCACCATAGGCTAAATGCTCCAAATGGTTGTCAAAGTCGCAAATGGCCACACGCTTGTGAAATTTGTGAAAATTGACGATGTCCCGGAAAACCATCTGATAATCTCCGTTGGCCACGAAAACGAATTCCAGATTTTGGTCCCAGTAGTCGGAGATTATCCGATAAAATATGTCGGCCAGCAGGCTGCATCCTTTTTGAACAGGATCCAGGCGCGAGGGCCAGAAGAAGATCGGAGCGTCAACATCCTGAATCAAGCCCAATTTTTTTTGCAGCACGTGTTTGTTTTCTTTTTTTCCGGCAACAAAATCATGGGGGCCATAATTTCGCTCTAAATCTGTATCGCTGGCGGGATCAAAAGAAGGGTCCGGTGCATTCAGGATTCCGGTTGCACAGCCGGCCTGGCGTTTGTTGATCAACTCCTGCCGGATAGGCTTTGCAATGAAATCGTGCCGGCCCTCCACAATTTCCTGTAAAAATGTCGGGCTGACGACATTTACAAAATGAGCGGCAAAAACACCACTGGTGAGAAAGTCAACCGGGTTGGTGTCGCGCACCTCTTCATAGCGAGTTGCCATATTTTCATAATAGATATTCTGCCAGAACAAAGCGGCATCAATACCTCTGTCTTCAACAAATCCGAGGGTCGCTTTCACGGTATGCACATTATGGATGGTGAATAGGCAGGGAATACCCATTGTTCTGGCCATTGCCGGTATGAGACCCGTCATCCAATCGTTGCAGTGGATCAAATCCGGCTGAACATAAGGAACGATATTATTGATGACCTCGCGTTGGAATGCGAGCGCAAGCTTGATGTTTTCATCCCCATAATTCGAGTAAACCCGATGGAGATAATAAAAGGCCCGGTCCTCGGCCAGATGAATGCGATCGTCGGGCATTTTGCGATGGATTTTTTGGAATTCCTTTTGCAGGACAGGGGCCAGCCCGTGACTGAAAAGGGCGCGGTAGTCCGGAATGGCCACATGAACATCCGCTCCCTGATCAAAAAGGGCGCTGATCAGGGCTGCGGAAACGTCAGCAAGACCCCCGGCTTTGGCCGTAAAGAAACTCGCCAGGCCGCCCATGCGGTCAGGCAGGTAGGTGACCTCGGGGGTAACGATCAAAACCCTGGGATTGCATGGTGTTTCGCTCATTTTGGCCTCTGATCCTTTTTGCGGGCGTTTACGATTTTCCCGGGATTCATGAT
>Ga0209536_100002278_pt1 | contig 31208 bp, 27 predicted proteins | sample DeeMarSeWOR28_12_FD_187461 | JGI IMG/M metagenome (GOLD analysis project Ga0209536, IMG submission 187461) | Marine sediment microbial communities from White Oak River estuary, North Carolina - WOR-2-8_12 (SPAdes) (version 2) | ecosystem: Environmental > Aquatic > Marine > Intertidal zone >... | reverse complement strand
CTAGAAGTGGTTTCAAAACCTCAGATCAGGTTCAAGGGCAAGGCGCAGGCCGATCGAGAAAGCGCAGCATACATGGGTATGTGAGCATTTATCGGAGGTTTGCAACGCAGCCATTGGGCCTCAGATGGGATTTTGAAACCACTTCTAGCCGTTCTGATATCCGGTTCTGGGCCAGTGTCAAAAACAAGTGATGAGTGCTAAGGACTGAGCACAAATTTCTACCTGACAATTGATTCGTGTGTCCGCTGACATCTGTCTTCGACTCGACTGAGCTCGTCGTTGTCTGTTATCTAACCTGCGAGACCCTGAAGGTATTTCTTTCACCTTTTACAAAACTTATCTGAAATGGCAATCGCCTCAGCAGAGCTGATACTATATGGATAGACTGAAATGGATTATTTCAGCATTTTAAATTTCAAACAGGAACCGTTTTCGAACTCACCCGACCCTGAGTTTTTCTTTCATTCCCGGGAGCATTTAGAGTGCCTACAAAAACTGGAACTTTCGCTTCTTCTGCGCCGGGGCTTGAATGTCATCATCGGTGATGTGGGCACCGGTAAAACCACGCTCTGCCGTCAGTTGATTCGCCGCTTTGCCAGGCGAGATGAGATCACCACCCATCTGATTTTGGACCCGTATTTTCTTGATGCGAACGAATTCTTAACCGCCGTGGGCAAAATTCTTATGGGTTCCGAAGTAAAGCTTGGCAGCAACGAGTGGCAAATTAAAGAACAAATCAAGCAATACCTCTTCAAGCGCGGTGTCGAACAAAATAAAACGACGGTGTTGATAATCGATGAAGGGCAAAAAATCCCCGTTTTCTGCCTCGAGATCCTACGCGAATTTTTAAACTACGAGACCAATGAATTCAAATTGCTACAAATTATTATATTTGCCCAGACAGAATTCGAAAATACGGTAAAAAAATACGCCAATTTTGCGGATCGCATCAATCTTTACCATTATTTGAAACCCTTAAGCTTCCGCGATACGCGCTTGATGATCAAATATCGGCTGGAAAAATCCAAAGATACCAACAAGAAAATGGACATTTTCAGCTTTCCGGCCCTGTTGACCATCTACCGCAAGACCGGTGGTTACCCACGTAAAATTATCAATTTGTGCCATCATTGCGTGTTGGCGATGATCGTCCAAAATCGGTCCGGCGTCGGCTATCGCCTGGTCCGTTCATGCATCAGACGCATTTACCCCAGAGAACCGGTACGATGGAAGGGTGCAGTTGCCACTGCGGGAATCGCGGTATTTGCCGCGACCATTCTTCTGGCTTTCCAGATACCGGATCAATTAAAAACCCTATTGCCGGAAAAGATCAGCGAAAAATTGAGCGCATTGCATCAAACAGAAAACCGTGATGCAGACCCATCGAATGCGAAACCGGAAGCCGTCGACCAACCTGATACCCAGGTGACGGTGGCTGGCGTCAAGGCGGACGAAATCCCTGCTGCGGATGAATCCGAACCAACCCCGGCAGATCATGCGGAAACGGTTTCCGATGAGGTTGCCGCTGAAGCCGGAGCGCAGGTCGCATCGATTGCGGAAACTCCGGTGCAGCCCGAAGATTCAGAACAGGTTCTGCAAACCGAGCCGCAGACCCGGGAAGCGTCTGCCCAGTTACTGGGTGACATAAAATTAAAATACAACGATAATTTGTCGCGCGTCATCCAGAGAGTCTATGGCCTTTACACTTCAAAATATTTTCGCCTCTTAATTTTGGCGAATCCCGATATTGACGACCCCGATAGGGTGGAAATAGGTCAGACGGTTCACTTGCCGGCCATCCCGGCAACGGTGACACCCGCAAAAGAGAAGGTCTGGTGGATTCTTATGACGGAAAACGACACCCTGGAAGCGGCCTATGATTATTTGCGGACCTATCCGGACCATGCCCCGCCGGCACGGCTGATCCCTTACCGGAACGGCCAATCCGGCATCCGGTTTGCGGTTATTCTAAAAGAGAATTTTTACGATGAAGCATCGGCGGAACAGCGCTTAAGGGATCTGCCGCCGGGCCTGTCACCAAAGGGGGCGGTCTCAACACTGTGGGATGAAGAAACGGTTTTTTTTGCAAACCCATTTTCAGGTCGCAAGAAAATATCCAAATCCGAGATCAAGATCGGCATCGGTGATGCGCCGACGGTCTATTAATTGAATTACGAATAATATCAAAACAACAGAGAGATAAAATTGAAAGCACGCAAAAAATTAGGCGAGATCCTTGTTGAAGGCGGGTTGCTGACGCAAGAGCAACTCGAAAAAGCGCTACCCTATCAAAAAAAGAGCAATCTGAAACTGGGCCAGTTTCTGGTTAGAGAAGGCATCGTCAGTGAATCTCAGATCGTGGATCTGGTTTCCAGTCAGCTCAAATTGGAAAAATACCGACCGGACCGATTTACAGTGGACGTCGGGTTGGCCCAGCTAATGCCGCCCGAGATTGCCCATAAAAACCAGGCCGCACCGCTGAAACAGAGCGGGCTTTTGCTGACGGTTGCCATGACCGATCCGCTGGACATTAATGCTTTGGACACTATCGAGGTATACACCAACTGCGAAGTTGAAGCCGTCATTTGCACCGAACAACATCTCAACCAGCTGTTGACCACCATTTACGGTACCTTTGCCGGCATCGGCGGCGTCCTCGAAGACATGGAGGAGATGGAAATCGACAAGAGCTCCGAGAAAACCACCTCCCTCGATGATGTTGAGGTCAGCTCGCTGCAGGGCATGGCCGAAGAAGCACCGGTGGTTCGGTTGGTGAACTCGATTCTCTCCCAGGGCGTCCGCGAAGGGGCCAGCGACATTCATATCAGTCCTGAAAAAAACTACGTTCAGGTTCGCTTCAGACTGGACGGCAAACTGCATGAAGTTCCGGCTCCGCCCAAGCATATGTTTCTACCGATCATCTCCCGCTTGAAAATTCTGGCCAATATGGATATCGCCGTTTCCAGAATTCCTCAGGATGGAAGATTTACCGTTAAAATGAAAAACAAGGATATCAATATCCGCGCAGCCACCATTCCGTCCATCCATGGCGAAAACATGGTGCTGCGCCTGCTGGATACCAGTAACAGCATTTATTCTCTGGAACGGTTGGGCATGTCCGACCGGGATCGTAAAAGGCTGGAAAGAATGGTCGTCAAGCCTCACGGCCTGGTGCTCAGCACCGGCCCGACCGGGAGCGGCAAGAGCACCAGTCTGTACTCTATTTTAAAAAAGATCAATCAGCCCGACGTCCATATTATAACGGTGGAAGACCCCGTGGAATACCGCATCGAGAAGATCCGCCAGGTTCAATTAAATCGTAAGGCAGGGATGACATTCGCCAGCGGAATGCGGTCCATCCTGCGCCAGGACCCGGATGTCATCATGGTCGGTGAGATTCGTGACTTTGAAACGGCAACTCTCGCCGTTCAGGCGGCCCTGACCGGCCATATGGTGTTCAGCACCCTGCATACCAATGATGCAGCCGGTGCCATTACCCGATTTATTGACATGGGAATCGAACCGTTCCTCGTATCCTCGACCATGACGGTCTCTTTTGCGCAACGGCTGGTTCGAAAAGTTTGCCCGAATTGTATGACAAACCATAATCCTTCAAAGGAAGTGTTGAAAGCCTGGGGAATCACCAACCCGGACGGTGCCAATTTCGTACAGGGCAAAGGCTGTTTTAACTGCATGCATACCGGCTACAAAGGCCGCACCGGTGTATATGAGGTGCTCATCATCGATGAAAATATCCAGGATCTGATCTTAAAGAGAAGTTCTTCTCATGAAATCCACCAGACTGCCTTAAAGTCCGGTAAATTTACATCTTTGAGAGAAAATGCGGCTGAAAAAGCCATAAAAGGCATCACCACCCTCGAAGAAGCGGCTTCGGTGGTACTGATGTAGCTAACTAAGGTTCAGGGTTCGGCGTTCAGAGGTTCAAAAAAGGGCTAATCGGCTGGTAAGCTAAATAAGCTCATAGCCTATAGCTGATAGCTCGTAGGCATAATCATAAGATCTAAGGTGTGAGCCAAACTATGAGCTATCAGCTATGAGCTAATTATCTGTAGCCTATAATTCTGGGTTTTGACGGATCGAATGTAATTCTTAACCGATTAAAAATACAGAGGTAGTTATGCCAAAATTTTCGTACCAGGCCATTACCGAAACCGGAGCCACCACTTCCGGTGAAATTGAAGCCGAGTCCCTGGAAAATGCCAACACCCTGCTGGCTTCACGGGGTTATATTCCCACCAGAGTGAGACCGGAACAGCCGGCTTTAAGCGGACTGCAGATGACCAAGATTCGGGAACAGCTCACGCCGGTAAAGGCACCTGAACTGATTCTTTTTACCAAACAGTTTAAAACCATGATCAATGCCGGGGTTTCCATGTTGAACATGCTGGAAATCCTTGAACAACAGACCGAAAATCCCAAACTGCAAAAAATTCTCAGCAGGATGCATCAGGATATCAAAGAAGGCGCCAGTTTGTACGATGCGTTTACCAAACACCCGAAAGTATTTTCGCCTTTATACTGCAGTATGATCCAGGCCGGTGAAGCCAGCGGCGCGCTGCCGGAAGTACTTGATCGCCTGATTTATATTATAGAGCATGAGCACGAGGTTAAATCCGATATTAAATCCGCCATGACGTATCCCATTATTGTTGTGGTATTTCTATTCACTGCATTTTTAATCCTGATTACCCAGGTGATCCCCAAGTTCGTTAATATTTTTAATAATGCCGGTCTGACCCTGCCCCTGCCGACCAAGATCTGCCTGCTCATTTATACATTTTTATCGAACTACTGGTATCTTTTGTTGGGCGGAACGGTTGTGGTGATTGTGTTTCTTTTTTACTACTTAAAGACCGACCAGGGCAAATTGATGCGGGACACCATCCTGATGCGCTTACCGCTGATCGGACCCCTGTTCGTGAAAAGCGCGGTATCGCGCTTTGCCAGCATCTTTTCCATTTTGCAGTCCAGCGGGGTGGATGTGTTGGATTCGATGGATATCTTATCCGGCACGATCGGCAATACTGCGATCGGTAATGAACTGGAAAGCATTAAAGACAGCCTGGCGGAAGGTCGCGGTATTGCCGGTCCTCTTGGACAGGCGAAATATTTTACGCCCATGCTGATCAATATGGTTGCTATCGGTGAAGAGTCAGGCAACCTTGAAAATATGCTGAGAGATGTGGCTGAACACTATGACACCGAAGTTGAATACTCCATGAAAAAACTATCCGAAGCGATCGGACCGATACTGACGGTTGGACTGGCGGCGGTGGTCGGCTTCTTCGCCCTGGCGATCTTTTTGCCGATGTGGGACCTCACATTGATGGCGAAATAAGGTTCAGGGTTTCGGGTGTCAGGCGAATAGCTCCCGGGTTATAGGCTTGAAAGCTGGGATGCTGGGATGCTTGAAGGCTCTGTAATTGCGAGCTTCCAAGCTTTCAAGCCTCCCAGCTTTCCAGCCTATTCGCCTTTTTTTAAACCTTGAACCTTTGAACCCTGAACCTGGAAACTTTTAATAAACCTTTTTATCTGTTTAACGATGCGACATTCACGGTTTTACATAAGCCTTTATATCATTATTCCATTTATTATCACGGGCCTGACTATTCTGGCCTCCATCATTTCCTTTCGATTGACGAAATACTATCTGGGACAGGGGTCTGATCCCGCCCTGCCGGTTTTCTGGTTTATCATTCTGGTCGGCATTCTGACATTTATCATCGGATTTTCACTGGTGCGATTTATTCTAAGACCGGTTGAACAATTTGTCGAAAAAGCGGTTAAACTGGCTTCGATTTCAAACGGTACCGTTCATAAAAGAAAAGAATGGTCGGTGAATAAAATCGAACAATTTGCCACTGTCTTTGATCGGGTCACCTCGGTGCTCAGCCGAATGGATGCCCGCCATTTTTTTCCTCAAATCATCGGTGAAAGCCTCGCCATGCGGGGTCTTTTGAGCCTGATTAAAAAAGTGGCTCCGACCGACTCAACCGTCCTTATTCTCGGCGAAAGTGGAACCGGTAAGGAACTAGTGGCCACCAGTATCTACGAAAATTGCCTGCGCGAAAACAAGCCCTTCATTAAACTAAATTGCGCCGCCATCCCGGCAGAATTGCTGGAAAGCGAATTATTCGGACATGAAAAAGGGGCCTTTACCGGTGCGACAAAATTCAAACCCGGCAAATTTGATATGGCCAACCAGGGGACCCTTTTCCTGGATGAAATCGGCGACATGCCTTTAAACCTGCAGTCTAAAATCCTGCGAATCATCCAGGAAAAAGAGTTTTATCGGGTGGGCGGCAGCAATACCATTCGAGTGGATATCCGCTTTATTGCCTCCACCAATCAAAATCTTGAAAAATTGGTTCAGGAAGGTAAATTTAGGGAAGACCTTTATTACCGTTTGAATGTGTTTACGCTGCACCTGCCGCCGTTACGGGAACGCAAAGAGGACATCCCGCTTCTGGTCGATTACTTCCTGCAAAACCTTCCGAAAAAAGTCGAAATTTCTTCAGTGGCCTTACAGATGATCATGGCCTACACCTGGCCCGGGAATATTCGGGAGCTCAAAAACGTTATTGAAAGTGCGGCAGTGATCGCTGAAAATGGTTTCATCGAGCCTGCACAGCTGCCGGGCCAGATCACGGGTGCATTTATGAATTCCGATTCCAAGCAGGCTTCATTACCGGTTAATTTACCCCTGGATGAACGCATCAATGAAATCGAAAAAAGTATGATTATCGAAGCCCTGAGAAAAACCGGCGGTGTTCAGGTGAGGGCCACCGAATTGCTCGGTATTAATCAGCGCAGCCTGTGGCATCGCATAAAAAAACACAAAATTGATGTAAAGAGCATCAAAAGTAACGAAATATGATGTTTTAGTTTGAATTTCATCAACAAAATATGTAGAATTTTCTCCTCACGTCCCTGGAAAAAAGCGGCGGTCCTCACGAAAATATGTTTATACCATTGAAATAATTCATAATAATTTTCGTATTAATGCAGGGCCCATTTCTGGCATTAAAAGTGCATAATTTGTAATCGATAAATATTGGGCGGGGTTTTGCCGATTCGGGGGTAAACCCTTTTTTTGTTAAGCAAAAAATTATAACATTAATAAGAGGAAGGATAAATTATGAAAAGAGCCAAATTAGTACAAAATCAGGAGGGTTTTACCCTGGTTGAGATTATTGCCGTCCTGATTATTCTGGGAATACTGGCTGCTGTGGCGGTGCCGCGCTATATCGACCTTGAATCTAACGCCAGGCAACGCGCAATCGATGCCGGGATATCAGAGCTCAATGGCCGCGAAAGTTTAACCTGGGCCGATCAAAAGATCTCTGTTACCGGGTATAGTACTGACGCCAATTTACAGACGCAGATGGATTATTCCCTTGGCGGTGATTATACATGGTCAGTCGTCCCGGGCCCAGGCGGAGGTACACTGGTGTTCAGGAACACCACGATCGTTCCGCTGAATCGAGTGGGATCTACGCCATCTCAACCCGGGACTTGGAGCCGTCCGTAGTTAAAGCACTAAAGTCGAGTTTGAACGAAGGACGCATTCCTTATCTCTGTGTATATGATGAAGTTAATTCCAGGGGAAAGAGGCTTTACGCTACTTGAGATCATTGCCGTGCTTGTTATCTTAAGCGTGTTGGCGTCCGTTGCCATACCCCGCTATATGAGTCTCGATGAAAGCGCCCGACAGCGGGCTATCGATGCTGGAATTGCGGAACTTAACGGCCGCGAAACGTTAACCTGGTCCAATATTAAGATAACCCAAACCGGTTATGCGGACGACGCCGCCCTTTTTCCCCTCCTGAATACCAGCCTGGGAGTAGATTATACCTGGGTTGGCGGGCCTCCCGACAAAGACGGCGGCACACTCAGGTTTAAGGCGAGTGCCGATGTTCCTTTAACACGTAGCGAATCCAGCGAGATTCAACCTGGATCCTGGTCAAGATAAATTTGTCGGTGCCCTAAGGGCTATTTAAAATTGATTTCTCAAAAAAAGCAGCGCATTTGCGCTGCTTTTTTTTACAAATACAGGGCATGATCACAGAAATCGCGCTGTCACCGACCTTTTGTTCTTGCCGTGATCGGTTCCTGTGTTATATTTTGTAATTGGTGTTTGGGGACATACGAAGCTGAGAAAACAACATCTATGTCGGACCAAACACGAAATACGAAACACCAAATACCTGATAAATTCGGCTTTTGACGAATTTATAAAAATCGAGGACAAACTTATGAAACTGGCAGTCAGTGGAAAAGGCGGCGTCGGAAAAACAACATTTTCCGCATTAATGATCCGAACACTCAACGAGGAAGGCAAACGCGTACTGGCCATTGACGCGGATCCGGATGCCAATCTGGCTGCCGGAATCGGCATCTCGGATGCCGATAAAGTCGTGCCGATATCTGAAATGGAAGACCTTATATTCGAAAGAACCGGCGCCAAACCCGGCAGCATCGGCGGTTATTTTAAACTCAATCCCAAAGTGGACGATTTGCCCGAAGCGGTGTCGGTGAGTTTTGAACAGATCAAGCTTATGCGGCTGGGCGGTATAAAAAAGGGAGGGGCCGGCTGCATCTGCCCGGAAAGTGCACTGCTCAGGGCGCTGGTCATGCATATCGTGCTGGCCCGCGATGAAGTCGTGGTAATGGATATGGAGGCCGGCATCGAGCACCTGGGCCGGGCAACGGCAAAGGCGGTCGACAAGCTCATTGTGGTGGTGGAACCGGGTCGGCGCAGCATCGACACCGCCGAGCATATTCGCAAGCTGGCCGGAGAAATCGGATTGAACCACATCGCCGTGGTCGGCAATAAAGTCCGTGGGAAAAAAGACGAAACATTTTTAAAAACCCACTTGGACGATTTTGAATTCCTTGGCTTTCTGCCCTATGACGAGGCCTTAATCGAAGCGGATCTCAACGGTGTCTCGCCTTTTGATGTAGACTCTCCGTCAAAAGCGTTGGTCAAGTCCATGATCTCCAGACTCTAATGGTAAAACGCAGAAAACACTCCTTCCGGCCAAAGCATTATTCCCGCAAGAAACCGAAAACACCCCATCTGAAGGCAGGCGCCGATGCCGGACTTCGCAAAATTTTTAGCGAAATCGGCGTGCCTCAAAATCCCCCCTTCACACCGGATGCCTATCAAACCAGGGCAATCGCTGCAATCGAACACAGCGACTGCCTGGTGACGGCACCGACCGGGGCCGGAAAAACCTGGATCGCCGAGCGCGCAATCGCACGGATTCATGCCGGCGGCGGGAAAGCCTGGTATGCCTGCCCGTTAAAGGCACTGAGCAATGCCAAATACGCCGAATTTTCCACTATTTTCGGCCAGCAACATGTCGGCATCCTGACCGGTGACCGCAAAGAAAAACCGGATGCTTCCATCATCGTGGGAACCACCGAGATCCTGAGAAATCAGCTGTACGATGCCATGCACCGGGGCGAGGAGCTGCCGACCGATTTTGTGGTTCTGGATGAAGCCCATTTTCTCGGAGATGAAGACCGGGGGGTGGTCTGGGAAGAAATCATGATTTATCTGCCGGCACGCATTCCTCTGTTATTGCTCTCAGCGACCATCGGCAACGCCGATCAGATTGCAAACTGGCTGACTTCGATTCGGTCATCCCCTTGTACGGTCATCACGGAAACGAAAAGACCGGTACCGCTGGTCCCCCTTTTTCTGCATCCTTCCGGGACCCTGCTGCCATTAACCGAGCGCGCAAAGAATGCCGGTAAAGAAACAATCTCGAAGAAGGTTAATCATTTTATAAAAGCAAAACACAGGAAGCAACGTCGGTTGGGCCGCGACCTGCCTCCGTTTGACCAGGTTTTGCGTGTGTTAAAAAAATATCAGCTCCTGCCGGCCATATTTTTTCTGAAATCACGGGCAGATTGTGACCGGGCGCTGGAGCTGTGTCGCGAAGGACTACCGCTTGATCCTGAGCGCAAAGCCAGGCTTAAAGAGCGGATTGAGCCCTATACCTATCAAAGCCATCATATCTTTAACCACCGCCAGCGCTGGTTTCTTGAAAACCTGGCGATCGGCGCCCATCACGCCGGTCAGTTACCGGCCTGGAAATTGATTCTGGAGCGATTAATGACCGAAGGCCTGCTGGATGCGGTGTTTGCCACTTCCACGGTCGCGGCCGGTGTGAATTTTCCCGCCCGCACGGTCGTCTTTCTCAATTCGGACCGCTTTAACGGAACCCAGTTTCTGCCCCTGGACGCCACCGAGTTCCACCAGATGACCGGTCGGGCCGGTCGCAGAGGCATGGACAATATTGGTTTCGCACTGCTGCTGCCCAGCAAATTCATGGATGTGCGCCTAATAGCGAGGCTGTTTCACACAACAGCTTCGAATGTCGTCAGCCAGATCAGAATAAATTTTTCTATGGTACTCAATTTACTGCTGTCGCACAATCCCGATCAAATTCAGGATCTACTCAAGCGGTCGTTTGCATCGCATTTAATCCGCAAAGCAACCAAGAAAAAGACCCGTAGCGGCGCACCGCAGAATCTGTGGCGCGATTTTTTACACCATCTGCATTTTCTAAAAGAAACCGGTTATGTCAGCGACACAGGTGATTTAACTGCGGATGGAAAATGGACCAGCCAATTGCGGGTGGACCAGCCCCTTCTGATCGCAGAGGGCTTCCGTCTCGGCATCCTGCCGATATCCGAACCGCACCTCCTTGCAGCCATCATCGCTGCGTTTGTCAACGAGCGCGAATCCGACCACAAAATGCCCCAAAAAAGCGTGCCCAAACCCCTGTTGAACGCATTTTACCGGGTCGTCAAGGGTTTAAGACCGTTTGCCGGGCATATGCTGGACCAGGGATTTGAAGCCCGCCCTTTGCTTTTAAGACCGGTTGTTGCCATTTATGCCTGGGCGATCGGGGAACCATGGGAAAAGGTGTGTACGCTGGCGGAAATGGAGGAAGGCGACCTGGTCATGCTGATCCTCAGGACCGCAGATAACCTGCGACACATCCGCGGACTCAAACAGATCTTTCCCGACGCTGCCGAAACAGCCGCCAGCTCGATTGAACTGATATTGCGCGAACCGGTGGTTTATGAGTCGTAGGTTCAACGGTTCAGGGTTCAAGGGTTCAAAGGTTAAAATTAGGCGAACCGGATAGCAAGTTACAAGGCTGGGAAGCTAGGAGGCTTGATAGCTTGAAAGCTTCCAGGCTTTCTGGCTTCCCAGCTTTCCAGCCTATGAGCCACGAGCTATCAGCTATGAGCTATGTGTTTTTCGGGGCGATTATGCCTTGAATCTTTTCGGCGAGCTGGTTCAGATTGAATGGTTTTTGAATAAAGTCATCACAGCCGCGTTCCAAAATTTCGGAGGCCTGGCCGTTAATGCTGTACCCGCTTGAAAGCAGCACCTTAATGTCCGGATTAATTTCTTTTAAATGGTCAAATGTTTCGCCGCCGCTCATCCCGGGCATAATCATGTCCATGATGACCAGGTCAATTTTATCGGTGTTTTTCTTATATAATTTGATCGCGCCCTGCCCGCTTCTGGCCACCAGGACTTTATAACCGAGTTCCTGCAGCAATTCCTCGCCGACCTTGATAATCATCTGCTCATCATCAATCAGTAAAATAGTCCCGCTTCCCTTGGAAACCGTAACGATGGGCTCTGTTTTTTCTTGTTGTACTTCTTTTCCGGATGCCGGCAAATAAATTGTAAATGTGGTACCCATTCCCCCTTCGCTGTAAACATTAATATAGCCCCCATGGCTTTTGATAATCCCGTAAACAGATGCCAGCCCCAGCCCGGTCCCCCGGCCCATTTCTTTGGTGGTGAAAAAGGGTTCAAAAATCCGTTCCTGGGTTTCTTTGTCGATACCGGTCCCCGTATCGGTTATGGTTATTTTGATGTAATCTCCGGCTTCGACTTTATAGGGCTTGCGATTAACAAAATCCTCATTCAAAATAACATTTTCGGTTTTCAGATATAAATTGCCGCCCTGCGGCATCGCCTGCCAGGCGTTGACGTAAAGATTTAACAGCGCCTGTTCAATCTGGCCCCGATCGACTTCCACCGTCCAGACATCCGGCTGCAGATCCGAATGAATTCGGATTTCCTTCTTGGTACGACCGAACATGGATGCGGACTTTTCAATAACGTCGTTTAAATCGGTGGCAATCGCATAATATTTGCCTCTACGGGCAAAACCCAGCAGCTGTTTGGTCAGCTCCGTACCGTTCTCCACATAGGTTTCGATATTTTTTAACTTCTCATAATTTACATGATCATTTTTGGTCCTCAAAAGCATAAGGGAAGCATTTCCCTGAATTCCCATGAGAATATTGTTGAAATCATGGGCAATTCCGCCGGCCAGGGTGCCGATGGATTCCATTTTCTGGGCTTGCTGAACCTGGATTTCAAGCTTTCTTTTTTCCGCTTCTGCATCCTTTCGTTCGGATACATCCCGCAAAACGCCCCTGAACCCGATGGCATCTCCATCCGAATTCCGCATGAGGGAAGCCGTTAGTTCCATGGCAATACTTGCGCCGTCTTTCCCGACCGCATCATAATCTGTTACCCGAATGGGCTCGCCCGTTTTATGGACCTGCGCATAGATTTGATCCATCTTCTCGATCGTGGCCGCAGATGTAAATTTGCGGATATTTTTACCCGTCATTTCGTCACGCGTGTAACCCAGCAGATTACATAAGGGGTCATTAAAAAAAGTAAGGTTTCCATCAAGATTAATTTCAAAGTAGCCTTCTTCAATACCTTCAACGATTGTGCGATATTTCAGCTCGCTTTCCAGCATAGCCTCATCCGCCAGGCGACGCTTGTTAAAAGTGTACTGATAATGGGACGTAAAAATTGCAAAAAGGCATAGCACCAGCAACCGGGTAAATATTTCAAATTTGCTCGGGCCCAGCAAATGCTGGATAAAATTGGCTTCGGGTTTCAAAAAGAAATACATAAAAGATTCACAAATCCAATAAAAAGCAGCCAGCCCAATTCCGAAAACCACCATCGATTCCATGATAGCGGTTTGCTTTTTCAACCTCGATTTCATTCAAGCATATTCTCCTTAACCCTTTAATTTTATACTTAATGCTACCAACTGTCAAATGAAAACAGTTGCTATAAAGCGTAAAGCCCCGAAAATTAATCAATTATAACACCAAAAAAACATAGATTCCCGACCTACAAGGTTGTACGCCAATAAATTCTGGCCGATTCAATAAATTTGCATTTTGGTCCCAATTTCGATATTCTAGACGTGGTTCCAAGCTGATAAGCTTGGAAGCTAAGGAGCTGGGAAGCTGGAAGGCAAACAACAGCTCGTAACTCATAGTTCATAGCTCACAGTTTGATCTTATAAGCATTGCTATGAGCTAATTTAGCTTCCCAGCCTCCTGGCCCCTTAAGTGTTTTCGTGGTTCATTCTTCATATTTTCCAACAAACTTCTCAAATTAGAGCGAGCAAGGTGATTTCAAATGCGAGCAATAACAGCGCTGTTGATAATTATCGGGATTGCGGCATTTCTAGCCGGGGCAGGCATCGGAGCCGATGAAGAAGATTGGGTTGATAAAGGGCTTAAACTTATCGGCCAGCACCAATACGACAAAGCCATTAAAGCTTTCTCAACCGCCATCGAAATTATACCCCACGACTATCAGGCTTATAATTACCGAGGCGTTGCCCAGGCGTTGAAGGGTGATTTTGACATGGCCATTGCCGACTATAATAAAGCGCTTAAAATCCGTCCTCGCTATGCCGAAGCATATAATAATCGCGGCTTTGCACACACCCAAAGCGGAGAGCTGCGGCAGGCGCTGAACGACTATAGCCGCGCCCTGGAAATTAACCCATTTTTCGTTGATGCTTACAATAACAAAGCCTGGATATTGGCTACCGCTGCCGACATGCGTTACCGCGACGGTGCCAGGGCGATCATTCTGGCGCAAAAAGCCGTCGAGCTCAAACCGGACGATGCGTCTCTGGATACTCTGGCAGCTGCTTATGCAGCAGTCGGCAACTTTGAATCTGCCATCGAGACCCAGAAGAAGGCCGTTCAAAAGCTGCTGGTGGCAGATCAAACTTCGGAAGTGCCTAAATACATGACCCACCTGAATGCCTACCGGTCAGGACAATCTTTACGAATCAACTACTCCGCTGCGCGTAAAGAGCCCCGGGCCGAAAATATGAAGGTTTCCTTAAAAACGGAAACCAAAGACAAACCGGCGCAGGCGCCGAAAGAAAATAAAATTGTCACACCGCCGCAAACAAAAAAACCCGTTAAGGCAACCGCAACAGAAAAAATAAAAACCGCCCCATTACCCGCCAAAACATTGCCTTATACGATTCAAGTCAGTGCATTTCGGGATCTGCAGAAATCAAATCAGGCGGCCAGGAAATTATTGACGAAAGGCGACCCCGCCTTTACCTGCCCGGTCCAGATTTCCGGTAAAGGAAAATGGCACCGGGTGTACATCGGTTACTACAAGACGCACGAAGAGGCCGAAGCCGCTGCTGCTGGATTGAAAAAAAGAAGCTTTCGCTACGTGAGGATCGCCAAAAAACCCTATGCAGTTCAAGTCGGCCTTGTCGGTTCTGAACAAGAAATTCAAGAACTTAAATCCAGGCTTCAGGCGAAAGGATATTTGGCCTATAGCCTCCCGGCAGAAACCGAGAAAGGCAAAACCCGAATTTTAGTCGGAGCTTACGAAAGCGAAGAAGCAGCCGCAAACCTTACAACCCAGCTCCAAAAAGATGGCTTTAATGCCGAAATACTTCCCAGATAGTGTAGAATTTGAAAGCACTTCTAATCAAACACCCGGTATCAAAAATAGCGCTCTAAACTGCAAATGACGGCTCCCAAAATAAAACTTTCAGCCCGCCGAGGCCACACCTACGAAACATGGCTCCTGATGTTATTGGCGGCACTGGTAATTTTTGTCTATGCCGACACCCTGACAGCCCCGTTTATTTTTGATGATAGAAATAATATCGCGGAAAATCGGCATATCCGAATTTCCCGGATCACCTTGAAGGGTCTGGCTGCTGCTGCTTTTGACAGTCCCTCACACCAACGCCCGGTGGCAAATATCAGTTTTGCGCTTAACTATTATTTTCACGGATATAATGTGGTGGGCTTCCGTTTGGTCAATATCGTCATCCATGTCATCAGCGGTATTTTGCTCTACTTCTTTATTCAGGCAACATTTCGCACGCCTGCATTGCGATCCGACGATCCGCACACGAGATGGATCTCTTTTTTTGCAGCAGCCGTTTGGATGGTTCATCCGGTGCAAACCCAATCGATTAGCTATTTGGTTCAGCGGATGAACAGTTTAGCTGCCATGTTCTACATTTTATCATTTTTGCTCTACGTGCATTTCCGAATGAATCCGCAAAGGAGATCAAAGGGATGGTTGCTATCAGGCTGCATTCTGGCGGGAATACTGGCGTTGGGCTCAAAGGAAAATGCAGCAACCCTACCCTTCTTTATCATCCTTTACGAATGGTATTTTTTCGGAAATTTAAGCCTGAAATGGATAAAGGATCACATTCCGAAACTGGCCGTTTTACTTGTGCTGATGGCAATCATTGTTCTGATCTATCTGGGCGTTGAACCGATAGACAAAATATTGGCGGGGTATAAAATTCGCAATTTTACACCGCTACAGCGCATCCTGACAGAGTTTCGAGTGGTTATTTTCTATATCAGCCTTTTTTTCTGGCCGCACCCTTCTCGGCTTAACCTGGATCATGATTTTGTGCTGTCTTATTCGCTGATGAATCCGGCCACCACCTTATTTTCAATGCTGACGATTGCAGTTTTGATGGCTGTGGCCGTCATAACGGCAAGAAATCAGCGCATTATCTCATTTTGCATCCTGTGGTTTTTGGGCAACCTGGTGATTGAGTCTTCGATCTTTGGGCTTGAGATCGTCTTCGAACACCGGTTGTATCTGCCCACCATGATGTGCAGCCTGATTATCGTCCTGGTTGTTTATCAATTGTTAAGGCCGGTATGGCTAAAGACAGCGATTTTGTGTGTCCTGGTAATCGTCGGCTCCGTGTGGACCTATGAAAGAAACAAGGTTTGGTGCGATCGCATCACGATCTGGGAAGACTGCGTCAAAAAATCCCCGCAGAAGGCGCGACCTTATAATAATTTGGGAGTGGCATTGACGGATCTGGGGTATTACAATGACGCCATAGAGCAGTTTCATAAAGCGTTACATATTAAGCCCGATTATTCCAATGCGCTTGCCAATCTCGGCTTGACACTGGCAAAACAGGGAAAGGTCCAGGAAGGCATCGTTCAATTTTTTAAGGCCCTGGAGCTCGAACCGAAAGATTACAAGACGCTCGGTAATTTAGGGGTCGCACTCGTTACGCAAAACCGTTATGAGGAAGCAATCACGGTTTTATCGGAAGCGCTCGAGATCAGTCCCCATTTTGCTGAAGCCCATAATAATTTAGGAGTGGCCTTACAACGTCAAGGTCGTGTCAAAGAGGCGGTGGATCATTTCCGATTCGCCATACAACTTGATCCCGAATATGCTGAAGCCTATAATAACCTGGGCGTGGCGCTGGCAGACCAGGGACAATATCAAAAAGCAATCGAGCAATTCTCCGCTGCATTGGAGATCAATCCCGGATACCACCAGGCTCGCCAGAATAAGGAATACGAGACGCTCAGCAATTTAGGCGTCACACTCCTTAGACAAGAGCGTTATGCGGAAGCAATTAAATATTTATCCGAAGCGCTTGAAATCAATCCCCAATTTGCCAAAGCGCACAATAACTTAGGTCTGGCGCTGCAGCGCCAGGGTCGGTTCCAGGAGGCCATGGATCATCTTCGATCTGCGCTGCAACTTGATCCCGATTATGCCGAGGCCTATAATAACCTGGGCGTAACCCTGGCAAAGCAGGGACGCTATGATGAAGCGATCGCGCAATTTTCTGCAGCATTGCAGATCAATCCCGGGTACAAGAACGCCCGCCAGAATTTAGAAAAAAGCTTAAAAGATAAAGGCAATTAAGGCTCGCAAGCAATATTAGCTCATAGCTGATAGCTCGTAGTAAAGACTATCAGCAATGAGCTATGAGCTAAAAAGGGTCGGTCTGTATAGGCCTACCCTTTTTTATTTGCTGGTGCCGGAGGTCGGAATCGAACCGACATGGATGCAAGATCCGCTGGATTTTGAGTCCAGTGCGTCTACCAGTTTCACCACTCCGGCGGGGTAAAGAGCTTTATAAGCAAATTCCTGAAGGTTGTCAATATCTTAGAACTCCCGCAACCCTACCCAGCACCTCGCGGGAGGTAACCGCACCTTCTCTTAAAATCCGCGGCGGATCCACAGTCACATCGACAACGGTGGACCCGACGCCTCCCCTAAGGTTGCCGGCATCCAGGATGAAGTCAAGCTGCCCGGCGATTGTAGGATCCAAATCTTTTGCCCGGTGGCAAGCCGGTTGGCCGGATATATTGGCACTGGTTCCGGTAAGGGGGTTTTTAACATGTTTCACCAGAGAAAAAGCAACCGGATGCCCGGGAAGCCGCACACCGATTTTTCCTGTTTGGGCGGTCAGTTGATCCGGTAACGAATTACGGGCTTCAAACACAAGCGTCACCCTGCCGGGCCAGAAAGCCGCCATTATAGCATCGGCAGCCGGCGGGATATGCATCACCAGAGATTCCAGCTGCTGTTTCGAATCAATTAGCACCAGGATTGGATTCTGCTCGGAGCGCCGTTTTATTTTAATGACCCGTCCAACCGCCTCCGGATTAAATGCATCTGCACCCAGGCCATAAAGGCATCGCGTTGGAAACGCGACCACACCGCCCTGCTTAATAACCGCCGCCGCCTCCGCAATGGTTTCAGGCTTCGGCGCTGTCGGGTTTATCTTCCTTATAATTGGCCGATGCATCGAATAAATTGAATTTGTTTTCGAATTTAAATTTAATTTTTTAGACAGGATTAACAGGATTAACTTGATTTTCTTTTCCATTTTCAGTTTCCGGACGAAACTGAAAATACATAATCGCCTTCGGCGAAGGTGGTCACACCCATCTTTTTGGTGTGATTAAACGGCCACCGCAAAAATATGCGCAATTAGATGACAATTACTAAATTAATTTTCCGCTGAAAGCGGATTGGGTTTTCTCACTTCCTTCCCGCCGTCGCTAATAAAATTAGCTATGGCGCGGCAGGCCCGGGAAGTGAGAAAGTATAAAAAATCCTAATAATCCTGTAAATCCTGTCTAATTAAGAAAATTATCTAATCTGAATTCTCGAGCTTTTTTGCTTTTTGTTCGACTTTGGCAGCCATATCTTGCTTGTATTCTTCAAGCTTTTCCGCCAGCACCGGATCGGCCAGGGCAAGAATTTGGACGGCCAGAATACCTGCATTCCGGGCACCGGATTTTCCAATGGCCATGGTGGCTACGGGAACTCCCGGTGGCATCTGGACCGTTGCCAACAAAGCATCCATTCCCTGCAGGCAGGAAGAATCAATAGGGACACCAATGATCGGAAGACTGGTGTGCGCCGCCATGGCCCCGGCCAGATGAGCTGCATGCCCTGCGCCGGCAATGATAATTTTGATTCCGCGCTGACGCGCAGAGGATGCCCACTCTGCTGCCCGCTGCGGGCTTCTGTGTGCGGATGCAACCGTGATCTCGAACGTAACGCCGAAATCTTTTAAGACAGCCGAAGCGCTTTCCATAACGCTAAGATCAGAATCACTTCCCATAACAATGCCAACTTGTGGTAATCCTCCAGAACTGCTTTGTCTTTTCTGTTCTGCGCTCAAATTCTCCTCCTTTACTATAATTCAAATAAACTCAAAAGCTAGGAAGCCAGAAGACTAAATAAGCTCATAGCATATAGCTGATAGCTCATAGCCAAATTCATAAGCCACAAATACTGTGAGTTATGAACTACGAGCTGCTGATAGCTTCCCAGCCTATTTGTTCTCAGCTTTCCGGGCGAGCTGTTCTAAAAGCGTCTTTTTTTTCTGTTCAAGCGCCTCCCGACTGATGCGAGCGCCTTTGATCCCACCGTGTAGTGCGATTTCCGACAGGTAACATTCGCCTTTTTCTGTAAGCATCAGGTCAATGTGAGCAAACGGGAATTTACCCCGCTGCATGGCGGACCGGCAAAAGGCCTTTTTTTTCGCATCCAGCGTATAGACCGATCCGGTTCCACCCGAGCTTATGTTTACCCTGAAATTATAAGGATTAGATCGGCTGTAGGCTTCGACATAATCCGCTACGATGACGACCCGAATGTCCGTAAATTTCTCCAGCAAGGGCTGCAACACAAATGGGTAAGCGGATTTAGAAAGCGCCATGAAACTGTAAAGGGTTTCAATACTCTCCCAGCGCCGGATACCGTGGCCGCAGTGCATGTCGTCCTCTTTCGTCACCACAGGCCCGAAGTTATGCTTGTTGAATGTATTGACTGCTTCAATCAAATCCCTGCGTCGGGAGATCACCAGCGTATCGGGAAGCATCCAGTCCCTCAGGACAAATGCCTGGGCGACTTTTGAGCCATTGAGGATCTGGGAAAGAGGCGAGGGCAGGCAATCGATTCCGCGTTCGAGCATATCAATGAGCATCGTTTGCTTTAGGTGCTTCATTGACAGATTGCCGATGAAGGCGTCACCGGCGGATAACTCATGATACAGGGCTCTTAGCTCCCTGGTACTTTTGACAATCATGGACTCACCTTCTGTTTTTGTGCTCCTCGATGCAAAGTTCGATAAGGCGATCAAGAAGCTGACTGAAGCTGAATCCGGCAGTCTGAGCGGCTTGAGGCAACAGGCTGGTTGCAGTCATTCCCGGTATGGTGTTGGTTTCAAGGACATAAATTTCTCGGTCTTTCAAAATCATGTCGGTCCGGCTGTAGCCTTTGCAAAAAAGGGCTTTATGCGCGACTTTGGCGTAAGTCTGGGCCTTTTGTGTCATTTCATCATCGAGGCGCGCCGGACAAATTTCCTGCGTAACACCGGCTGTATATTTCGCTTCGTAATCAAAGAACTCATGCGCATCATCGGGTATGATCTCGATAATCGGCAATGCCAGAAGTTCTCTGTTTCCGATCACCCCGCCTGTCAGCTCGGTGCCCTGTACATAGGCTTCGATCAAAACGACTGCATCATGGGAAAATGCTTTTTCTACGGCAGCTCCTAAAGCATCCATTGCTTTTACGATGGTCATGCCAACACTCGAACCGGCTTCGTTCGGCTTGACCACCATCGGAAACCCGAACAGTTTTTGCCAGGCTTCCGGATCCAAAGGATCGCCCTTTTGCAACGTCACATAGGGCGGAATGGGCAACCCGGCTTTTTCATAAAGATGCTTGGAAGCAAGCTTGTTCATGGCGAGGGAACTGCCGAGAACACCGGATCCCTGATAGGGGATGTCCAACAGCTCAAGAAGCCCCTGAACCGTACCATCTTCACCATAAGGGCCGTGAAGAATAATTAAGGCCGCATCAATTCCACCCGCATCTTCCACCAGCCGCGCTAAATCCGTTTTGGGGTCATAGCGGATGATATTGTATTTTTCCTTGTCCAGGGCCTCGTATACCTGATCTCCACTGTTGAGGGAGACCTCCCGCTCGGAGGAAACGCCACCGGAAAGAAGCGCAACGGTCATTTTTTCCATAGCAATCACCTTGGCCTGGCGTTCTATTTTTAGACAGGATCTAAAGGATTGTCCGGAAACTGAAAATGAAAAAACCCAAATTAATCCTGTTAATCCTGTCTAATTAATAAATAAAAAAGGATCCAATCATTAATAAAAATTCTAATGATAGAAAATACCGATTCAGGCTATTTCTCTTTGATCTTTGAAGCGGATGATTCGAGCTTTTTTATCAATTTGTGCGAATATTTCTGGGGTTCTTCAAATTTGATGGAGGTGCTCCGTAAGTTATTAAGCTTCATGATCAGAAAATTGAGCTTTTTTAGCGTGCGGTATTTTTCAGTGGTATCGGTCATTCCGGCAAGAAGATCTTCGGTCTGTTGAATCTCCTTTTTTATTTCGATTTCAGGCGGCAGGCAGTCAGCATTTTTCAATATCTTATAGGCCAGGCGCAGTTCTTCCGACACTGCTTGATCGTCTGCAAGGTTCAACGGTTCCCCGGCACCTTCGAGATTATCAAATTCACCTTTTTTTTGAGCTCTGCGAATGCGTTCTTCAACGATTTTCGTAAAACCTGGTATCATTTTATTCTCCGGCAATCTCGTAAAAAGATCAGAAAAGTGATCTTATTACGAGAGTGTTTTGTATTTGGTGCCCGGTGTTTGGTGTTTAGCCGCATAAAATGTTGGCAAAACATCCAAAATATCGGATATGTCAAAGAAAACACGAAATACGAATAACCAAACATGTGATGAATTCGACTTCTTACGAATTCATCCTTTATATCATTTTTATAGATTTTATCAAATAAAATCAAGCCACCTCTCCGGCTACTGGTTTACAATTGGGTTCAGGTAAATAGCTTATAGCTTGAAGGCTAGGAAGCTGGAAGGCTTGAAGGAGCTGATGATTGCAAGCTTCCAAGCTTTCCAGCCTATTAGTTTTTTTGAACCTCTGACACCCAACACCTAAAAACGACAGGTGCCATAAGCGAAAAATGGGTTTGACCGCAGCTACTGGCATTTGATAATGAAATCTAAATTGAGCGTTTCAAATTTCAAAAAGAGGGCAGCGTGTCTTATATTTAATGAATTTTGTCGATTTATATTTTTGAATTTTGAAACCCCACAGGGGATTGACGATCTTACCGCATCTACGGCGTCAGATGCCGTTCCGCATAGCCGACTATAGCGAAACGCCATCTTCCTTGTATCTGCGGCAACCTCGCCGATCGCTCAACTTAGATGAAATTGAGCGTTTCAAATTTTCAAACGAGATATCACTCTGGAAGGAACAGCGAATGAAAAAAATTGCCTTTGCCGGAACCGACGGCAGAACCATGTTGTGCGCTCTGGTGGTCTCCACCGCCACCAGTGACATCTATAAAGACACATTTCAAGGCGTCGTTGTTCGTGGTACGCCATCGATGCCCAAATTTGCAGAAACCATGAACTGGCCGATTGAGTTCATTCCAACCAAAGGCAATTCTTACGATGAATATGCAGCGGCAATCATCAACGCAATCCAAAACGAAAGCATCGATTACGTCATCCCGATGCCGGAAGCGCTTTTGTTTGACGGCCTGGTGGATGAGGTGGAAGCAGCCGGTTTCGGCGATCGCATCGTCGGGCTCAAAAAGTCGGCTGCCTTTATTGAAGGGGACAAGATCAAATGCAAAGAGCTGTGCCGGGAAGCCGGCATTCCCGTGGCTGCATCCTGGGCCGAGGTGGATGCAAAAGATTATGCCACCCTCCTGCATACCTGTCTCGAGTATATTCAGGAATTCGGGGGAGCGGTTCTAAAATATCCATACAGTGCCGGAGGCAAAGGCGCCCGGATTATATTAAACTCCTGGGAGATCAGAGAAGTATACGATACATTGATAAACGATTATAAGCGCGATTATAAAAAAATGTACGGCAGCAAAGGAAAATGGCCCCTTTTAATCGAGTCACTGATGTCCGGGGTGGAGATCAGTTTTACGATTCTGGTCGATAAAAACAGCAATTTCCAGATCCTGCCGACGGCTATGGATTATCCGGAACGATTTGAAGGCCCGGCCAGCAAAACGAACCCGATCACCGGCGGTATGGGCGCTATCTCACCACACCCGATGGAAACCCCCGACCTGATTTCATTGGCCGGAGAGCTCATTGCCAAGCCCCTTATCGGGAAGATGAAGGAAAAAGGCTTCTTGCGCCCGTGCATCCTATATCCGGGTTGTTTTGTCTCGCTGGATAACGCCAAGCAACCCACCAACATTCGGGTGTCTGAAATAAATATCCGGCCCGGTGAGCCTGAAGCCCAGCCCGTTGCCCGCAGATTGAGAAACCTGGGGGTGCTCATCGAGGCCATGTTTACGGGCAAGCTCGACGAGGTAAAGCCGGAAGTAAGAGACGACCAGCTGGCGCTCTGCGCCGGGCTGGTAACCGGTCCCGGAGGCCCTGACGGACAAAAAGGATATCCGTGGTCCTGTACCAAAGGCGAACCTGTTGAAATCGATTTTAACTATATCCGCAAAAAAGGCATACAGGTTATCCCTTCAGCAATGACGTGCTCGACCGAAGACGCGAAATTTCGATCAGACGGCACCCGGGTCGCATGGATGAATGCAAATGTACAAATCAAGCCCAATGACAGCCGCGGCGAAGCGGCTGAGCGTTTTCGAAACAAACTTATTGCGGCTTTTGACAATGGTAAAATCCGGGTTATTCCCCGCGAAAATCCGCAAGGCAACCGATTGGATCTTAGAAGAGATATCGGTTACCACTACCTTAAAGCGGAAAAAATATTTCCCGCCAAATAAAAAGCCCTTCAGGATGTCATCCATCCTTGAAAGGCGTTTCAAAGCAGAAACCCGCATGTGACAAGCTCGGTCGAATCGTGACCGGCTACCGGCAGCCAGAAAGCTGGTGGCGATGCAGGGAGTCGATAAGTAACTGTAACTATTTGAAATTATTACTATCGACTTTTTTAAAAGTGCACAAATTTCGCCCTATTTTGCACCCTATATGCAACCATTTGCAAGGATTTGCAAAGGATATTGTTGTACGGTAAAATAGATCAACTTTGAAGGGATAGCCAAGCGCAGGCGAAAGGGCAGTTCCCGGCTGCCCCTCCCTTCAAATCTTCCCGGGCCACTGCGGGAGTGGGTACTTGATATATATTCCAGAGATAAAACAAAGGATTGAAGAGTTAAAGCCGCTGTGGGAAAAAGGCAAGCTCAGTGATGAACAGTATCAAGAGTTTTGTCATTTAATTAATGAGGTTGTTCGTGAATCAAAAAGATCAAGGTCAAGTTGGCTTGATAGGATTCCAATAGATAACTTACCGGAAAATTCCCTTCATGGTAAAGATTTGCTCCCCGAAGTTTTTCTATTAAATCTTTTCAAAACTAGAATCGAAAATACCGTAATTAAGTTATTTCGTCGGAATAAAAGACTGATGAAAAGATGTTATGACGATATAAGGACTGCAGGGCATTCTATTGATATCAAAGATACACGAACCTTTAAATATTGGTTCAACTGCGCCTCTCAGATTGTTAGAAGTTTGATTTTAACCGATAGCACAGATCGTTATGATCGGCAGAAAGAAGTGGATCGATACCCAAGATGGATTTTTATATATTTCAAAGGAGCAAAATTGACCCAAATTGTCCTGTTCACGGCGTGAAAATGACCGTGAACAAGAATCTAAACGTTCACCGTGAACAAACCGTGAACAAGCGTGAACACAAATTTGGAAACAATCTGAAATTATAAACCATACTGATATTCGAGTCGTGAACAAATAAATCACCGGCAAGCGTGTTCACGCACCCCCCCCTGTGGGGGTGTGAAGAAAACCAAACATCAGCCAAGTAACGATATATTTAGAGATGTCCAAATATCAATTTTTCTGGAATCATTTCAGATATAAAACCGATATATGAAATTTATTGGATTTTGGAGATCCTTGTCAAGTCATGGTTCCGCAAAATGCTGTTTTTGGACATTAAAAAAGGCAAATCCATAGGCTTGGACTCACCCTCCAATATTGAATATAAAACGCATATCACAAGAATTTTGGCCTTCTGATAGTTGCACATTGTTGGAGTAATCAAAGATTTTGGAACTAAAATATTTTGGACCTAATCGTTTCTTAAAAGCCTCCAGATTGGGTCATGGAATTAAAGCAAATGTTATTCGACATAACCAATTTTCTTTAAATACTCTTTGGATTGAACTGGAAACAAGTAAGCATCAGATTCAGATGGCAGATTTTCCCAATGAAAGTATTCTTCAGGAGCAACCCATTCCATTTTTCCCGTCACGCTATTCATCACTTGAATACCGAGTGAAAAATGCTTATCACCCTCACGGCCCCCTCCTGTATCACCAGAGAGGCCGATTACATCGCCTTTTTTAACGGTTCTATAGGCGTATCCACCACAAAATTCAGGTCTTCTTTTCCATGAATCAAAAAGATATTCTTTAGGCCGTTTGCATATTCCCTTATCAAACCCCGGAACTATTGGGGTAGACATGAGGTGATAGTAAAGAATCCTGTTACCATGCTTATCTTCGAATAATAGATGAACATCATCGTAGGGTTTCATAATTTGCCCCACCCAGAGATGTTGTTTCCCATAGCCTTTTCTTTGTTTTATTCCTTCTCTATTTTGCTCTGCGCTTAGGTTTCTGGCTTTAAGTACCTCCATGTCTGCAATAGCAATTACTGGTGTCCCCCTCAGAACTATGATGCTTAATCCCTTTTTCTCTTTGTATCCTTTACACTCTGGACAACATCGTCGTCCCTTTGGGCCGAGTGTAGCCGCATTAGGGGAAGTAGAAACCTTCGCACCGTTAAAAAAACAGGGCAATTTATTGTAAATAAGATGACCTTTTTCACCAGACGTACCGATCACCTTAACATGACAGCCGGTAAGCAATAAAGTGATGAGAAGAAAAACGGTTTTATTTGCCAATGTAAGTGTACTCTCCTATAGAGCGTTACTAAGGCTTAATGATGAATGATAAAAATTTTTTTCCGCCGCTTAACTCCTATCATGAATATAATGATGGAAAATCAGACATCGTATTTTTTGGGAGATTAAACCTGAGCACCCTGCCTTGCCTAAATTTGAAACAAGTTGTTGTAATTGAGATACCACAGTTTTGACAATTTTGCAGATATCCTTTGATACTCCAAGTTTTGATGAACATTCAATTCTTTTATTCGGCCTGGATCGTGATGCTGCAATCTCTTTCCAGGGCTGGGAATAATAAGTCTTTGACCGCTACTCCATCTTTATCTTTCACGGTAATCGTCATCTCTTTCGGCTGCGCTCGGCTGTCGACCTCAACTAGGGCATAGCTAAAGGTTTCGAGGTTAACACAATCCGGTTGAGTGGGAGCAGCCTCAGCTCCATAAAATTCCTCAGATATAAAATCCTGCAACCCAATCCATATCTTAATAATTTCAGACCCATCTAAATTGTATTTGTGAATAAAATCATACAATTGGTGTTGACTTTTTTGCACAATATCATTTGAAAGCTCTTCATACTAATAAGCTAACCACTCGAAATTAATGTGGTAGTCATTTGCAACCTAAAGTTAGCATGATTCTTGCTTTGTTTAAATTTTTTATTTTCTTTTGATTTATCCGGCACAGCCAATGTCTTTATCCATCGGCGATAAAATCCATAAAACTATATTTGCCGCTTTCGAAAATCTCACCAGACGGTCAAATGAATTTATATGCGGCAATATATATAGTCTCGCTTTATCCTTAGAGCAGAAAAGGAATCAGCAAAGAAAGGAGGTCCTAAAATGCTGGCTCGCGCAGATAAAAGATCAGATGAACGCATCGCTTCGAATGCGCCTATAATTTTTTCTTCCTTCAGCACTCGGTTTTGGCATGAATATCCGTCGATAACCCTAAATCATAGCAAAAGCGGCATGTGTTTTGAATCGACCCACCCGATAACGCCCGGTACAAATCTGTTTATCCGTGTTGATAAACAGCCAAATTTGGATTCGAATGTGCGGTTGCGGAACTCAACCCTTGCCGAGGTAAAGTGGTGCCGGGAATTGCCCGATGAGCACCGAACCGGTTATTGTGTCGGTGCCAGATATTATTAAAATCCGTGGGCAGCAAAATTGCCACTAATTGCAGATAAATGAAATCGCAATAATTTAAATTCTCCAAAAACCTGAATTATCCTGCCATAGCACAGCTTCGCCAAAATTTCATGTATGAGGATACATGAAATTCGTTAAAATTGCAGATATGAAACAGATTACGCAATAATTTTGGTCTTCTGATAGTTGCACTTTGTTGGAGGTATCAAAAGGATTAAGGTTACGTCATATCGAAATATCTAAAAGAAAAATCTGGATCAGCCTTTTCATGGAACAGAGCAAACTTTAAGTCCTACGCCTTTTGTAAGTTACCTTTTCAATTAGAACATCTCAATATCGCCATTGTGAAAATTAGGTGGCCATCCCTTCCTTAATGTGTACACAAAAGTTTCTCTGCCCTTCTTATACCGGAAGTCGCATTCGCCCACAAATCCACTTAAGTGTCTTGATATGTTCATTCTACAGATTGAAAATACACTCTTTGTCAATCTTTTTTCATCAAAGCAATAATGGAAGAAATGATTAGGGTTAAAGAAAAGATAGACCCCAGTATAATAGCAGGAAACAGCAAATTTGCTGCTTGTTCAATAAAGAATTTTTGGGGGCCAAGAGACATTAAGCACATAAGTCCGATAACAATAGAGCTCATGTATCCGATCTTGTTACGCCAAAAAATAAGTGGCAATGTTAATACCGCCAAAGAAAGAGTAGCGCCTATATAAGGCCCAAACCTGCCAGGTGGATTTGGTGGTACTTGCGCAAAAAGAGCCCCCAACATTACACAATTTAGTACGATTAGCCCGATTAACGAGCTAATCGCCATTTGTAGGATTGAACTCGGTTTCTCCATAAGGCACCTCCCATGAAAATTGTTTGTAGGCCCTAAGCCGGCAAGGCTAACCTAAAACTTTTACGCTCGGTTCGGAACCCGTTCGATGCCATATTAGATGTCTTTCAAGGGGGATGCATTAACATAAGTTAAAAACGGCAATGACGCTTGATGCGGGAGAGAGTCACGTTTGTCATCCCAAGGTAGGATGCAATGTGATAGTCTGGAATCCGTCTCACGAGTTGAGGGTACTTTTTCAGAAACGAAAGGTAACGGGCTTCTGCGTCTAACATTAGAAATTCGTATTCCCGATTAATTTTTTGATCCGCCAAGGCTTGGGCGAATGGCAAGGTGAATGAATCCCATCTGTGGAGGGCAATTAATTGTTGTCGGAATGGAACATAATCAGCTACCCATAAATAGCTCATTTCAAGCGTAGCAATTGAGAAAAGGCTTGGATGGAGACTTGTTGCCGGTGTGGCCGGCCAAAAAAAATTTCCTTCTGCAAAAAAATTCTTATTAAATTCCCGACCATCAGGCGTATTAAAAAACATGCGAACAATGCCTTGTTCTACGAAATAGACCTTAGTCCAGAGATCTCCCTGATTAAGTAATACAACATCCTTTTCGAACATTTGTCTACGAAAAATATCTAAAAGAGCCTTTAATTTGTCCTCTGGTACGTTTTTGGGCTTCGATATGTAATGTAACAATGAGTATTTCAGGTTCGAGCAATCCTCAACTTTATTGGTATCCATTATTTGAATCCTATGAGCAAAGATGGATAAGTACCACCCGCTATTGGAACAAGCTAAAAAATACCTCCAAGAAATATTAGTACAGCAGATGTAATGAAAATTACAGGGCATAGTTTGAATGGGAAAAAACTAATTTTGATTCCCGTGAAAAATAAAACGAAGGCTAAAATAATTAGAATAAAAACTGAACTAATGTAAATTGCCAAAGAGATAGAGCTTGTATGATCAATTGCAGTCACAATAGAATTTATTGATCCAATAAAAATAAGAGTAATTCCATCGATAATCCATTCCATGGTAAAGATTCGTTTATTGTCAGTGGATATATCACCAAATCCTGAAACAACAGATTTGGTTGGAAAGAGATGGGCGATTCCCCAAAACGTAACGAATGACGAGCCATAATAAAGCAAAATTTGGTTAATCATAGTCAGGTGTGACCTTACTTTGCTTTGACTTTGATATATTGAGAATATGCAAATTTTTGCGAAATTTCAGATATGTTATGGCTATCTCAGATTTTTGAAATCCTCAAAATCTCCGATACGTTGGAGGTATCCGTATTCGCAGCTGCTTGCATAAGCCGCGCCACTTCCGGGTGACGGCTTTAAAGGATTGTTATGCGTCATCTGAAGAATTCTCATTGGCGGAAGTTGTTCAACAGAACAATCGAAATTCACCGTTTATTTTTTGTTAAGTATTTCTCGATAAGTTTGCTCCCGAAACATCGAATCGGCCAAGCGCACATTGGGCATATGCAAACAATTGTCTAATACCTTAGGACCATGAATGAATAACAATTCAGGTTTTACATTCACATGTGGCATACCTCCTTGCGCGTCGCGCAAACTTTCCCACTCGACCATAACGAGATATTCTGCAGGTACCGTATAGCCCTCCCAGACATCTGCTGTACGTTGCAGTTTGCTACCTGAACTATCCTTCAGTTTTTCCAGCATGGATTCAACAGTGGCATGTCCACTGCCGAGAGTTGAAAGGCCAATCCGCTTAAGGATCTGGCAGCCGACCATACCCGTGGATTCTTTCAGTTTTTCCATAGTTGTAGTCTCACCGGCTTCAAATTCCTCTTCCTGGCCTGGACGGACCCTGTGCATGGCCATGACGGTGACAGTTTTCCCCGAATCCACTGCGTAACCGTCAGATTCCCCTGCTGCACTCCTTCTTAACCATTGATTCATTGAGATAAGCTTTGGCAAATCACTGTAAACAACGCGATAGATGGGTTCTTCAGGGCCTTCTAGTAATACGTCACCGCATTTTGCACACGTATCGACGACCACGTCCTCAAATGTTTCATGAAAATTCTCATGCGCCTCCCAGGATTCCCAGTAGGTAAACTGATCAATCCAAATATGAGAAAGTCGATCGCCCATATCTGAGCTCGCACCCCATCGCATACCCATTGGACATGCGCCGATTTGCTTCATTAAATCGAAGCCCTTAAACCCAGGTGTTAGCGCTGTAGCAAGACACATTTTAGAACTGGCGTGCTTCATCATGCTCATTAAGTCGGGATCGTTGTTAACCAAAACGCGGTTAATTGCAACATACAAAGGTGACTTAGGTTCAGCGTCAAATAATTGCTTTACATTTGCTTTCATAATTTTAACTTACCTTTCCAATAAAAAATAAAGTGATGGAATAATTTTCTCTTTTACGAATAGGGAGATTATCCTACGCAAGGAGCGCCTCTGAGATGCGTTAAACGTATTAAGTGAAGTTTATTATAATATTCAGTAGATTTTATATAAAACAATATTTGTGAACTTCTAACTTACCAAAAGCTCTAATGAATACAATATAATTCTACTATAAATTGCAGATGGCCGGAACATCAAAAACCGGGTAGCCGGGGGTCATTGCTGACCCCAAGCCCCCTAAGAACCCTGCGTGATAGTTTCCCATCACAGGGCTCAAGCCCTTCAAAGGCCAACCTCGGCATAGAGGTGACCCAGTGATCTAAAACCCCAATCACCTTTGCGATACACACTGGCAGCCAAAACCCATTTGGTGAAGGGCGCATGGCACACATAAAGTGGCCTCATTTGCTTTCCCTCCTAAAATCGGTTCTACCAGCTTTCTCGCAACGAAGCACCCGATGGACGTCAGCTCCCTTACGGGCCGGGTGATGTTGAACCTGCGGCTCTCAACCCGTATCCACCCCATTACAGGATGACTTTCGCTTCTTCCATCATCTCACCCCATACCTCCCACAGCATGCCTTACGGTTAGCCTGCCCAAAGGGCGAAGCCATGGGGTTACCACGTTCCACGTATCTGACCACGAATACCTTAGGTCCACTCTCTCTGCCGGCGGGAGTTCTGCCCGTGTCGGACGTTCTGCAATCCTTCCGAACCACCCGCTTACCGTTTTGGTTCAAGCCTCACAGCTCCTTTGGCTTGTCAATATTCACGACAGTTACAAGTGTTCACTTCCGTTGACCATAGTATCCTATCCTAACCCCTCACCCGGATGGAGCTTCCAGGAGCGCTTCGGCCTCACGGCTTCCACACCGCCTGCATAAACAGACTTCGGCGCATTGTCAGAAAGGCTTCATACCCGTCAAGGATGCACCTTGAGCGTATGCTTCCATAGGATCGCAGCGACGGGACGCTGGGTTCAGACAAGGGCTTAATGCCTCCGCTGAACAGACAAAATACGCGACTTCGTGTCGCAACACAGATATATTGAGAATACATGCATTTTGACAATTTTACAGATATGAAATGAATATCTTAAAAATACATTGACAATTTGAAGGGCAGAGTCGCTTAGGCTCTGTCTTTA
>Ga0209536_100002277_pt1 | contig 31210 bp, 31 predicted proteins | sample DeeMarSeWOR28_12_FD_187461 | JGI IMG/M metagenome (GOLD analysis project Ga0209536, IMG submission 187461) | Marine sediment microbial communities from White Oak River estuary, North Carolina - WOR-2-8_12 (SPAdes) (version 2) | ecosystem: Environmental > Aquatic > Marine > Intertidal zone >... | reverse complement strand
TCGCGGCTCAAGCCGCTCCTACCGGGGAGCGTGGGAAATTACCCGCAGGAGCGAATTTATTGCGATGGTTTCCCCCTGATCGGGGCTAAAGCCGCTACAGCGGGGACATCCGGCAGGTCCGGGGCAGGATTGAATGCATTCGCGCCGCGCCCCCCCTGTCAGTCTGCGTACTCCGTGTCCAGCTCGATGTAGAAGGTCGACCGGATATCTTGCGGCTGCGTGTTTTCCGGCAGGGTCTTGCGGAGCCTGGCTTCGACACGGGCGGCGTCGATCACCTCGCGGTCGATGATCTCGGGATAGAGGCGGTAGTGTTGCTCGACCTTGAGCGGCTGGACGCGAGCGTGGTTCTCACAGGCCCGCCGGGCCTCCGGTTCGAGTGACGGCAGCAGCAGCTGCCAGGGTGCCTGCCAGCAGACGAAATCCCTGACGAGCCTGAGGTGTCTGTCGTCATGGTGCTGCATGTCCAGCAGCATGGCGGGAAATGCCTGCGACTCAAGCGTGCGCCCGACCAGGGTTTCATCGAGGTTGATGCCTCGCAGCCCGGTCCCCGCGCCGGAAACGGCGGTGCGCAGGAAGACCTGCGCGGCAGGGGTCGCACCGGTTCGCATGCTGTTGATATAGGCCGACAGGTAGTCGGTGATATCGCCGGGCAGGGCATTGTCATCCAGCAATGAATCCGCGGCCGGCGAGACAAAGCTTCGCCGGCAGGCCAGTCCCGGGTTCCACCTGGGTGCCTGCGCGGTGTCGATGTCAGCCGGGTCCAGCGCACTGTCCAGCAGGGCCAGCGGCTGTCCCCTGTCATCCAGCAGCCAGAGCTCGGCGGAGTCGAGGAAGGGAAAGGGGGTGTCCCGGTGGACCTCCAGCAGGTGTTCGTAGACCCGGGTACCCATGGCTTCCATCATAAGGAAGTCGTCCGAGGGAAATATCGGGCCGCGTTTAAGGCCGGTTTCTGCCGACCAGGAACCATAGCGGATGTCGCTGACCTGTGTATGCTGCCGGTCGGGCAGGTCGTCGAGCAGCGCCTCGTTGCTGACATAGATGTCCCAGCGCACGCCGTCCGCCGTGACGGCCTCGGCGGACCGGTACTTGATGCAGTTGACCACACCCCGGAACGGGTTCAGCAAGCGTTGCGAGTAGCACTGGAACGGCATCGGTGACTGGCCTCGGGGATGAACCGGTTGCATCAATACTTTCATATCGGAGTGAGTTCTGCAAAAGGGCGGGGTAGAATCCCGGGTCCGGGCCGGCGCGAATTCATTCGCGATTGTTGATCGCACGGCGACTGATCGCGAATAAATTCCTGCAGGTTTATATTTGCGCACCCCCCACTCAATCATCACGAAAAGGTCCATGCCACTGCTCAGACTTGACAAGGTGTCACTCGCATTCGGCCATCGTGCACTGCTCGATCACGTCGATCTGGAGCTGCATCGTGGCGAGCGCGTCTGCCTGGTCGGCCGTAACGGCGAGGGCAAGTCATCGCTGCTGCGCGTCATTTCCGGAGAGGTTATGCCGGATGACGGTGAACTGTGGGTGCGTCCGGCGATGCAGGTTGCGCATCTGGCGCAGGAGGTCACGCTGGACAGCGATGATTCCGTATTCGACGTGGTCGCTGGCGGGCTGCCGGAGATGGGGCGGCTGCTGTCGGACTATCACCATGCCGCCAGCCGGCTGGAACACTCGCAGGCGGATGCTGATATCCGGCGACTGGCCGAGTTGCAGCACGAACTGGAGGCTGCCGGCGGCTGGCAGCTCGAGCAGCGGGTGGAGACCGTGCTGTCGCGCCTCAAGCTGGACGGCGACGCGAACTTCCACGGCCTGTCAGGCGGCTGGCGGCGGCGGGTCATGCTGGCGCGGGCGCTGGTGTGCGACCCGGATGTGCTGCTGCTCGACGAGCCGACCAACCACCTCGATATCGAGGCCATTACCTGGCTGGAAGAATTCATGGCCGACTACCGGGGCGCGCTGCTGATCATCAGCCATGACCGTGCCTTCGTGCGACGGCTGGCAACGCGCATCATCGAGCTGGACCGCGGCCGGCTGACGTCCTGGCCCGGCAACTACGACGCGTTCCTGCGCCGCAAGGAGGCCGCTCTGGCGGTCGAGGCCGAGCACAATGCGCAGTTCGACAGGAAACTTGCGCAGGAGGAGGCGTGGATCCGGCAGGGTATCAAGGCCCGGCGCACGCGCAACGAGGGACGCGTCCGGGCACTGCAGGCGCTGCGCGAGCAGCGGCGCCAGCGGCGTGACCGCTCAGGCAAGGTCAGGCTGGAACTGCAGGACGGTGAACAGTCCGGCCGACTGGTGTTCGAGGCCGAGGACATCGGCTTTGCCTACAACGGTGAGCCCGTGGTGCAGCACTTCTCGACCACCATCCTGCGCGGCGACCGTGTCGGCATTGTCGGGCCGAACGGCTCCGGCAAGTCGACGCTGATCAGGCTCCTGCTCGGCGAGCTGGCCCCGGTGAGCGGCCGAATACGTCGCGGCACCCGCCAGCAGGCCGCCTATTTCGACCAGCAGCGCGCGCAGCTCGACCCCGCTGCCGTGGTGATGGACAGCGTCGCCGAGGGCAGTACGCGGGTCACTATCAACGGTCGCTCACGGCATGTCGCCGGCTACCTGAGGGACTTCCTGTTCCCGCCGGAGCGCCTGCAGTCGCCCGTGAGCACCCTCTCCGGCGGCGAGCGTAACCGCCTCCTGCTGGCGCGCATGTTCGCAAAGCCGGCTAACCTGCTGGTGATGGATGAGCCGACCAACGACCTCGATGTGGAAACGCTGGAGCTGCTGGAGGAACTGCTGATGGACTTCGATGGCACCCTGCTGCTGGTCAGCCATGACCGCGCATTTCTCGACAACGTCGTGACCAGCACGCTGGTGTTCGAAGGGCAGGGAAGGATCGGCGAATACGTGGGGGGGTACACGGACTGGCTGCGCCAGCGCAGGACGCCCGTGCCGGATGCCGGGGGCGACCAGCCGAAATCGAAACCGGCAGCACAGCAACCCGCTCCGCCGGCGGCCGGAAACGGTTCCAGGCCGAGGAAACTCTCCTACAAGGACCAGCGCGAACTGGACGGGCTGCCGGCCAGGATCGAGTCGCTGGAACAGGAACAATCGGAGCTGCAGGCCGTGACCAGCGATCCCGGCTTCTACCGGCAGGAACCAGACACCATAACCGCCATCCTCGCGCGGCTGGAATCGGTCACTGCCGAACTGGAGGCGTGCTACACGCGCTGGGAGGAACTGGAGGGCTGAGTGACGGTCCTCTGCCGGGCCTGCCATACAGGCCGGTTCCTGTCCGCTTCGTCTGCCCCCCGGGTGCGGATTTCCGGTCTGCTGCTGCCGCAGCCGGTTTGGCGCCGGGACGATGCTGCTGCGACCTGTCCCGAGGCCGTGCGGCTTTCCCGGTTCCGGGGCCCACGATTCAACAACTGCATTCTATCACCGCAACCTTAAACCAGGCTGAAAAGGGGGGGTCTATATGCATGATTAAAATGAAATTAATCTGAATTTCGCTGATCTGTGTCATGGCGTTCACGTGGGTAATGTCCTGTACTTGAATCAGGAAACAGGAATTTGTGTGTTGCGATGAAATCCGCTTCACAGAGGAGGTGTCACAATGAACACACGCACATGGAAACTGGGTATCCTGCTTGCCCTGGCCGCGTGTATACCCGTAATAACGGCAACGGCGGCTGACGAACCCCCGGTACCCCCGCCGGCGGGCGAAACCATCACGGTTACCGGTTTCGCCGACACGGCTGCCCCGGACACCCTGAACTGCATGCCATCGGCAGACCCCGCATTCGATATCGAGTGCCCGACACTGCGCGAGGCGGTGATGTACGCCAACAGCAGCGCCGAGCCCAGCCTTGACACCATCATGCTGTCCAAGGGCACCTACACGCTGACGACCACGGGTGCCGACGAGATCTTCGCCGGCTGCGAGGACGGCGCCAACGCGGCGCCGGTCGTCACCAATGAACCCGATGCGTCGGTCGGCGACCTGGATATCACCGACTCGCTGATCATCCAGGGCGCGGGTCCGGATGTCACCGTCGTGGAGTGGGCCGCCTGGGATGCCGATCCCGACCCGACACTGACCGAACGGGTATTTCACGTCTACAGCACGACCGATAACGTGTTTGCCGAGTTCCACGGCATGCGGGTGCGCAACGGCCTGCTGCTGAGGCAGTTCCTCTGCATCGGGCCGCCCAGCGAGTTTCCGCCGGATCCGCCGGAGGAGCCGCTGCCGACCCAGTGGCTGGGTATGCGTGCCGGTGCGGGCATTGCCATTGGTGCCGCGGCAAACGCGGTGCTGTATGACCCCAACCGTACCGGCGTCGAGAACAGTGCCGGGCGCGGCGGCAGCAAGCGACCGGATGACGAGGAGTCCGGCTTCACCTACATCGGCACAGTCAACGAAATGGTGCTGGATGCCAACCTGAGCGACGGCGACGGCGGCGGCCTGTACAACGCCGGCCCGCTGACGGGCTACCGGCTCGGTATCATCGGCAATATGTCCGGCACCAACGGTGGCGGTATCTATAACGAGGGTGTCACCACGATCGACACCGCCGTGATTGCCGACAACATGGCCGAGGGTGGTGGCGGTGTATTCCTGACCGGCCGGCCGGATGCAGTCGGTCCCGATGCGGATCTGCCGGTTACCATCCTGAACACGACACTCAGCGGCAACATGGCCATCGGTGGTGGCGCCATCAGCGGTCGCGTGGTGACGGTGAATATCACCAACTCGACTGTCAGTGGCAATATTGCCGAGGATGTCGGCGGCGGTGTCTACACCAACGGCGTTGTCCGCATCCTCTTCAGTACCATTGCCGATAACCGGTCCATCGGTGCCGAGGCATTCGGTGGTGGTGGCGTCAATGTCTTCTACTCGGAGCTGGCGAGCGTCACGCTCATGAATACCCTGCTGTCGAACAACACGGCAGGTTCGGGTGTGGATGAACCGATACGTGATGCCAACTGTGGCTGTTCGGGCAATCTCCCGGATTGCGTCAACGATGTTGGCGACGGTCGCCTGATCCAGACCCTGGGTTACAACCTGTCCGATGACATGGAATGCAACCTGGATGCGGTCGGTGACCAGCCCGAGGGCATCGATGCCATGATCGGACCGCTGGCGGACAACGGCGGCCTGACCGAGACGCACGCGCTGCTCAAGGGCAGCCCGGCGATCGACAACGGCATTGCCGTGGAGGGTGTGACCACCGACCAGCGTGGCAAGAAACGCGACAGGAAACCTGACATCGGCGCGTTCGAGAAGCAGAAGAACGGCGGTGGCGGTGGCGGTGGCGGTGGTGGCGGCTGCAGCCTGCAGATTGCCGATACTGGCAAGCCCGACCCGTTCCTGCTGCTGCTTGGCCTGGTTGCACTGGCGTCACTGGGTGTACGTCGCCGCCGGGCGCGGCTGTTGACCGGTTAACCCGTCAGGGTATGAACCCCTCCCTTGTGGAGGGGTTCTTTTAACTGTTAAGGGGGAGCGGGTTGCGTCCCGCGTCAGGCGCGCGAGACGAATTCGCCGGTTGCGGTATTCACCTTGATGACCTCGCCCGGGGTCAGGTACTCGGGTACCTGCACGACCAGGCCGGTGCTGAGCGTGGCGGGCTTGGTGCGGGCTGACGAGGAGGCGGCCTTCATTGCGGGCGCGGTCTCGGTGATCTCGAGGCTGACTGTGGCGGGCAGTTCGATGCCGAGGATGGCACCGTCGGCGACCATGGCGAGAATGCCGTCGAGGCTTTCGTCCAGGTACTGCAGTTCATCTTCGAGGATGTCGTCGGCGAGCGTGTGCTGCTCGAAGGTTTCCCTGTCCATGAAGGTGCAGCCGTCGGCGTCACGGTACAGGTACTGCACGGGGCGGCGGCTGTAGTCGACTGTGGCGATATTCTCGTCACCCTTGTAACGGGCCTCGAATTTCTGCCGGGTAACGATATCGTGGCCACGCACCTTGTACAGCGTGCTGCCGCTGCGCGATGACGGGCTCTGGACTTCCAGTTGCCTGATGAGGATCTTGCGGCCGTCCAGGTCAAGTACCAGGCCGCGCTTGAGTTCGCTGGCTTTCATGTGCTTCAGTCTGTGGCGAGGTTTGCGCCGTGGTCGCGACCCCTCATGACCATGCCAGGCGGCATGCTGTGTTCCGGGTAATGCAGGCTGGACAGGCGAGTCCAGCCTGCACGGTGAGCAGGTGGCAGCCTGCGGCGATTCGACGTTGCTGCCGCTGTCAGTGCTGGTGACCACCCGGGCCGTGCACATGGCCGTGGTCGAGTTCCTCGCTGGTGGCCTCGCGAACCTCCATGACCCTGACGTCGAAATTCAGTTGCACACCGGCAAGCGGGTGGTTGCCGTCGACGGTAATGCTTTCTTCCTCGACCTTCGCGATGGTGACGACCAGGGTGTTGCCGTCAGGGCTCTGCGCGTGGAACTGCATGCCCGGCTCGATGTCCTGCTCCGGTGGAAACATTTCACGCGGCACTGACTGGATCTTCTCGTCATCACGCACGCCATAGGCTTCTTCCGGCGGAATGGATACCGAGAGTTCTTCACCAGAGGTCTTGCCGGTCAGGGCGTTCTCGAGCCCGGGGATGATGTTGCTGGCGCCGTGCAGGTAACAGAAACTGCCGTCATCGGATTTGTCGATGACATTGTCATCGTTGTCTTTCAGGGTGTAGGCAAGTGTTACCACACGCTTGTCTTCAATCTGCATATCGGGGCTCCCGCCATGGTTTGGCGTTTTTGCAAGGAAAATGAGGGGCGAAATGGTAACACATTGCCCGGCATGCGTGCGCTGGCCTTCTCTGACCGGTGACCCGTGGGCTACCATGATGCCATGAACTGGCAGGTCTACATCATCCGCTGCAGCGACGGGTCGCTGTACACCGGTATCACGCTCGATGTCGAGCGGCGACTGTCACAGCATGGCAGCAACGCGGGAGCGAAATACTTCCGGGGACGCCGTCCGGAGGCGGTGGTCTACCTCGAGGGCGGTCACAGCCGCAGCACCGCCAGCCGGCGCGAGGCGCAGATCAAGCAGCTCGGGCGGGCGGAAAAACTGCGCCTGATAGGGTCAGATTCCAACGAAGTCGGGGGCATGCAGTCGGCATAAGCTCGTATATCCCTGCAGGATGTGCAGTTATTGCCGACCGCCGTAGGCCGCCGTGAACTTCGCGCCGAAGCACGCTTTTCGGTAACCGGACAGCAGGGTGCCGGTAACCCGGGGCCGGCGTCCCGTGGTCTAAACTTAACAACAGTACGACAGCTGAACACGGTCCCATGAACGATTACACCGGTTTCCTCAAATTTCCGCGGCAAGCGGCACACAAGCAGCATGCCCGGCAGCGCATCCGCCACTGGCATGAATACGAACAGGTCATGCCGTCGGCACAGGCACAGCTCCAGGCGCGGCGCTGCATGGATTGCGGCACCCCGGACTGTCACGGTTATTGCCCGGTGCACAATCTCATCCCCGACTGGAATGAGCTGGTTGGCGAATCCGACTGGTATCGCGCCTGGACGCAACTCGCATCGACCAATAATTTCCCGGAGTTCACCGGCCGCCTGTGTCCGGCGCCCTGTGAGGACGCCTGCACGCTGAAACTCACCGACTCGCCCGTCACAATCCGCAGCATCGAACTGGCTATCGTCGAGCACGCCTGGCGGTCGGGCTGGGTCCAGCCTGAGCGCAGCGCGCGACAGTCATCAGCGGCGGTCGCCGTAATCGGTTCGGGGCCGGCCGGGCTGGCCTGTGCGCAGCAGCTGGTACGCGCAGGCTATCGTGTGACGGTGTACGAAAAAGCGGACCGGGTAGGTGGCCTGTTGCGCTACGGGATCCCGGATTTCCGGCTGGACAAGTCAGTGCTCGACCGTCGGATTGCCCAGCTCGAGGCCGAGGGCGTGGTGTTCCGTACCGGTGTGCACGCCGGTGTCACACTGGATGTTGATGAACTTCGCGATAACTCGCACGCCGTGGTGCTGGCCTGCGGCTCGGAGCAGCCACGCCGGCTCACCGCTCCAGGTCATGAGCTGGGCGGTGTCCACTATGCAATGGATTACCTGACACAGCAGAATCGCCGTGTCGCCGGATCGGCGGCACTGTCCACCGGGCTGATCACGGCGCAGGACAAGGATGTTGCCGTTATCGGCGGTGGCGACACCGGCAGCGACTGTGTCGGCACGGCCATCCGGCAGGGTGCGCGTCGCGTCACCCAGCTCCAGTACCACGAGCAGCCACCGGCACATGCCGATGTGCTGGATTACTGGCCGGAGCACGTGCCTGAATGGCACGCGACCGACCATGACGAGGAGGGTCTCAGGCACATCTGGGGTTACGACACGGTGGCGATCGATGGGGCGGGCCAGGTGAGTGCTCTGGTATTACAGCGCCTGCAATGGCAGCGGCAGGCGGACGGTAGCTGGCTGAAACAGCCGTTGCCGGATGAGGTGTTGCGCCTGCCGGTACAACTGGTGCTGCTGGCGATGGGGTATGCCCACCCGGCCCATGAAGGTCTCGTGGATGCCCTGGGCCTGGCGCTGGATACACATGGCAACGTCGCCGCCTCGAGCGGCGACTACGCGACCAGTGTGCCCGGTGTCTTCAGTTGCGGTGACATGCGGCGTGGCCAGTCGTGGGTTGTCTGGGCGATACGCGAGGGCCGTCAATGTGCACGGGCAGTGGATGAGCACCTGTCGGGTAACAGTGACCTGCCGCGAGTCTGACGCCGGATCCGTTGCCCGGCTAGTGATTGTTTTCAGCGGCTGAAGCAGGGCCGTGTTTTGCTGTCACCCAAAAAGAAACCCCGCGGCATGCCGCGGGGTTTCGGGTACTGCCTGATGATATCCCGGCTAAGCAGGAGTGACGTTGGCGGCCTGCAGACCCTTCGGGCCTTCCTGGATATCAAAGTTGACCGTCTGGCCTTCAGCCAGCGTCTTGAATCCGTCGCCCTGGATTGCGGAGAAGTGTACGAACACGTCGTCGCCGCCATCAGCAGGTGCAATAAAACCGAAGCCCTTGGACTCGTTGAACCATTTTACAGTGCCTGTAGCCATGTAAATAACCTCTAATAAAGTAATAAACAAATGTTGTATTGCATATCATCAAAGGCATTTACAGCAGATACAGCTTGGAACTTCCGAAATAACCTTATACAGATTGTGCAACACGCGTGATTCTAACCGAGTAATGGGGCAAACAACAACTATCCCGGCAACGCGGATGTTGCACCTCGACAGCCATGAAATCCGCTTCTAGGGAATCTGTATTTTCCCGCCGCCAGGCAGGCCGCCGCCGACCTCCGGGATGACAATGGAGGAGGCGGCTTCGCGCTGCATTTCCTTGAGCTGCTCGAGCGTGCTGTCGACTGCCTGTTTGGCCGCTTCGGGAAAATTGCCAACCGCCTCATCCAGCGATTTCGCCTCTATTTCAAAGCCGATCGGCAGCGAGCCGGCCGGTGTCATGATCTGTATCTGGCCTGAGTAAATGACACTGCGGCTACTGTCGCCGGAGCCGTCGCTGTTGATCGGTGTCAGGCTGCGAATCGTGCCCATCCTGCGGTCGGTAATGACCTCCTCGCGGTACAGGTCATTTATGTCCATGGTCGGTTCCATGGCGTTCTCTTCAGTATCCATGTCGGTGCTTCCTGTCAGGTTTTAACATGGCTGCTAGGGTATATAAGTGACAGCTTATTGCAACCGCCATGCCGAATCTGCCTGCAGCCTGCTAGAATAATGGCTGTTATCACTTGCCCTATCGACACCCGCCATGCCACACAGAACCGATTTCCTGAAGGACCTGATGATGGCCAACGACCCTGCGCTGGTCGAGACGGTGCGCGGCGAGGCCATGCTCGGCAACCCGCACGCCCTGTATGCGCTTGGACTGATCTACGCAGAGGGCAGGGGCGTACAACGTAGTCTGGTCGACGCCTACGCCTGGCTGACGGTTGCGGTGCTGCATGGTGACGTGGACGCGGAGTTGCTACGCAATCACGTTGCCATTGACATGACCGATGAGGAGTTCGATGAAGGCAAGCGCTGTGCCGCGAACTACCAGGAGAATATCCGGGCGGCCATGAAGTCGTCGACGTCTCACTAGGAAACTATGCAGGAATCCCGACCTATGAAAAGCCTGTTACTGGTAGCCCATGGCAGCCGCCGGGCCGAATCCAATGATGAAGTGCGTCAGCTTGCGCTGCAGCTGGAAGCCAACGCTGACGGGCAATATGACCAGATTGCCTGTGCCTTCCTGGAACTTGCCGAGCCGTCCATCCCCGACGGACTGCGTGCGGCTATCCGGGCAGGGGCCACCGAGATCACCGTGCTGCCGTACTTCCTGTCGGCTGGCCGGCACGTGGCCACCGACATTCCCGGCGAGGTGAATATCATCCGCGCCGAAAGCCCGGAGGTGGAGATCATCCTTGCGCCCTATCTTGGTGCGTCGCCGGGCGTGGTCGAGCTGTTACTGGGCCTGGCGACCGGTGAGACGGTACCCTGCGGCCAGCCCGGGTAGCCTTGAGCTCGAGCAGGATACACAGGCTGATCCCGCACAAGGGCGCGAAGACTACAGCAACAGGAAACTCCGGTAACTACCTCCAGGAGCCGACTACCGATGCCATTCGGATCGCGTTATGCGTTATGCCCCTGCGCCCTGTCAAGCAGTCAGCCGCCTTCAACCAGGTGCTGATGGTGATCACCGACCGGTCTCGGCCAGCTGCGGACTAAACCCGCTCACCCCATACTGCGAACACCGGGTCTGCGGTGGCCCGCTGGCCGGCGTACTTGTCGTCCGCCGGGCGCGGCAGTCCGCGGCTGCTCTCCGTCGCCAGGTTGCTGAATCTGCCGGACTGGCGGAAATAGTCCAGCACCAGACCCATGCGCTCGAACGGATGCAGTTCACTCCACAGATCGATGGCCTTGGTGGGAAACCAGCGGTCGGAGAAGGTCATCACGACGGGTCCGCCAGGCCTGACGACCCTGGCGAGTTCCCTGAATACCTCGACGGGCTGGACCAGGTACTCGACCGAGGCCGTGCAGATCACGGCGTCAAAGCTCTGGTCGTCGAACGGTAACCGCGGGTCCTGATTGACGTCGTGTACGACGCGCTGGTCAAGCCGCGGATTCTGTTCCAGCTCATGGGCATTCATGCCCAGGCCGGTAATGGTGGTGCCGCTCAGGCCATCCGGCAGGTGCGAGACCCAGCTGCTCATGAAATCCAGTACCCGCATACCCGGCTGCAGGAAACGGCGGTAGATATCGCCAATCCGGGCGATGGCACTGCTGTCAAGGTGTTGCACCAGGCGCGGCTTCGAATAGAACAGTGCGTCCTCACGTGCATCCAGCCGCCCGAGCGGTGTGCCGTTGATGAACCCGGTGTGGCCTTCGGCCATGGCGGCCTGCAGGCCGACACCCCCTTCGAGCACATCCATGACGATATCATTGCAGCGCCCGCCATGCTCCCCGGCGAGCCCCTTTCGCTCGACGATGCGGGCAGCCACGGTCACGGCCGACCGCGCCAGCGGGTGGTTCAGGTCGATCAGCACCCTGTCCTCATCCACATCGATTACCCGCATGGGGTGCATGTCGCCGTCGAATATACCGGCGGTCCCGGCGGCGAACTTGCGCGGATAGAACCGGCCTTTGTGCAATTCGATCGGCGGACCGTTGCGACGACTCAGCTTGAGTGACCCGCGTCGCACGCTGTGCAGGTTGTGCTCTGACCATGCCGGCAGTAGTTCACCGGGTGTGAATTCCTGCTGCAGCCATTCGCCATCGCTGTCCGGCAGGCTCATGGACAGGTTGCCGGGGAATATGTCCCGCCAGAAGTTCAGCTTGTCAAAATAATAACGTTCCGCATGACGGGCATCGGGGCTATGCCATTGAATGCGGACTTCAACGGCGGCCTGTTGTGAACTGTTCATGTCGATTGTCGTATAGTCAGATTAGCAGGTTATTTATCAGGTTATCGCTACAGAAACCACCCTGCAGATACCCTTGACGGGAGTGCAGGTATCAACGGCATGTTACGCACAGGAGGCCAGGATGGATCCCTTTCTGCTAGAGGTTGGCCAGAAAATGGACAGCTACCGGAGCAGGGAAGAAATCATGCATGTGATGGACGAACTCGAGTACATGTTCGACGCCCTGGAAGGCGAGGAGCAGGACGCCTGTTCACAGCTCATCTCGGTGCTGCAAAAGCGGCTGGCGCAGACAAGCTGAGGCGATTGTGACAGCACGGTTCTACAGCCGGCGCCGGGTGTCGCCTTTTCTGGGTGTCATGCAGGTCATCGAGGTCGGTGATGGCCGGGCGATGTCGGTGGACGGGCGGCACTGGGAGCTGCAGTTGCTGAGCGAGGAGGAAATACCGGAACGTGTCTGGGGCAATATCGGCCCGCGGCCAACGAAGCGACGCTGGTTTATCTACGGCAGGTGCAGCCGCCCCGATGCAGTCAGACGACTGCCGGTCAGCCGCGAGATCAGCAACCCGGACAGGCACCCGGCGCTGGCCCTGTTGCTCGAGGCGCTGACCGGGCGGCCGGGGCTGCCGTTTCCGGCCGCTGATCTGTACGAGGCCTGGCTGTGCGACGCCGGCGGTGAACCGCTGGCGTTGCTGGCGACGGCCTGCGACGAGACTGAGCGCGATGGTCGCAAGCCCGGAACCTGGTCCTGCCTGCCGATGACCGACCGCGGTTTCACCACCTGCTCATCGCTGGCGCAAGGGCAGAACCGCAACGCGGCGCAGGCAATGAATGAGCTGGTCAACATGGCGGCGCGAGGCGGGCAGTTGCGCTGGCTGAAAGGCGAGGGGCTGCCGGCATTACCATGGCGAAGCGAGTGGCCAGAGCCGGAACAGCAACGGCTGGTCGATGACTACACGGCTTACGTCTCGCCCTACCTGCTGACCCTGCCGCAGCTCGATGATGTACTGCGGGAGCAACTGGAGCAGCTCGCCGTGCAGCAGCTCGACCTGATCGAGTTCGTCTATCCGCTGTTGCCGGTGGTGCTCGATGCCGGGCGCATGGAGATTGCGCGGGTCAAGGCGCGGCTGGCGGGAAATTGAATTTTCTTGATCCCGGGCAAATTGCTGCGGGTCTCCAGCGGTTAACCTGAGCACCTTCCAGTACAACCTGCGAGGGCCCGATGAGCCAGCACAAATTCCACCTGCGCCTCTCATGCCGCTACAAGGATCCCGACAATACCATCGACACACTTGCAGTCGAAGTGCTGACCGGGGATGGCTGGCAGCCGCTGGACCTGAATCCCCAGTCCCCCGGCTTCCTGCTGTTCGTCTACACGCTGTTTCACTGCCAGCATACCTACATGCGGGTCAACTGTGCGGAACGCAGGCTGATGCTCGAGTCCGCGGAAGGCGGCATCGACGTGGTGGCCTCGGAGGAGTGGGTGCTGGAGCAGCTGCATATCGATTTCAGCGGCAAGCTGAAGTCCGGCAGTCCGGCAGGGGGTGATATTGACTATATTACCGACCGCATGCGGCACTGCCCGGTGTCGATGAACATCAAGACGGTTGCCGACAGTCGCACCGTCCTGCGGCTGGCCTAGCTGCCTGCCTGGTTGCCGGGATTCTCGCCGTTCGGGCTGCGCCGGCGGAGGGGGTTCTTGCGTGAGGATTTTTTTACTTCCAGCGTAAACCAGTCATCACTGGTGATTGAGTGGAAGTGGTCCGCCTCGTCGATCAGCAGCTGCGAGGTGGTCGACGGCACGGCCGCGATCTCGACACGCACACCCTCGGATTTCAGATGCCTGACCAGCTCGACATAATCCGAGTCACCCGACATGATGATGATGGTGTCAACCTTGCTCGCCAGCTGTGTGGCCTTGATCGACAGCGGAATGTCCGCGCTCTTGTGGCAGGGGCGAACCGAGCCGTGGTAATTGGAATGCAGACGCTCCTTCAGCTTGGATGAAATCTGCCTGCCCTCGCGGAAATACACCAGGCGGTTGAGACCGCGGTTGTCGAGCAGTTTCGGCACCAGGGTGTCGAAATTCAGCATGGTGTTCGGCTTGTTGGTCTCGGAGTGGATGCTGCGCTCGATGTTGTTGCCGTCCACCAGAATGGCGACGGACTGGCTGATGACAACGGTCGGGGGTGTCTGCGTCATGGATGCTGGGCCTTGGGGATCAGGTGCGGCGTTGCGGCCGGTTGTTTTACCCGATAATACCTGATTGACCGGCGGGAAGTGACCTCCTGGTGCTCCACACCGGTGTACCGGTTGTGAGACAATCCCGGGCTTGTGTGAAGGTGAACCTCAACAGGAGTCGAGATGGCCATCGCAATTATTCTGCATCTCCTGCCGGCAGTTATCTGGGTTGGCGGCATGTTCTTTGCCTACATGGCGCTGCGTCCGGTCGCGGCAGGCCAGCTGGAGCCGCCAGCGCGACTCGCGCTGTGGGTTGGCGTCTTCGGCAGGTTTTTCCCGTGGGTGTTCGCTGCCATCGCCCTTATTCTCGGCAGCGGTTTCTGGATGGTCTTCGCCGTATTTGGTGGCTTCGCCGCAACCGGCCTGCATGTGCACCTCATGCTGGTGCTCGGTATCCTGATGATGCTGATCTTCTTGCATGTTTTTTTCGCCCCCTTCAGGCGGCTGAAGCAGGCAGTGATGCAGGGTGACTGGGCGGCTGGCGGCAAGCGGCTGGCGCAGATTCGTGTGATGATCGGCATCAACCTGCTGCTCGGGCTGGCGACCATCGCCATCGCCTCGGGCGGGCGTTACCTCGCCTGATTCAGGCGGCGAGGAGAGTGCCGGCCGAGGCTGCCAGATCCCGGGATCCCGCTGGCATGCGGGCGGTGACAGCCGTCGTCCTGAGAAACTGGATGCTGCTGGAGTCAACTGTTAAACGAACTGGTACAAGTGGAGAGAACCCATGAGTGATGCACTGAATTACCTGATCGCGGCGCGACCTGATGCAATCAAGCCCTATTTCCAGTTTCTCAAGGAGGCGGGCAGGAACCTCGACGTCCGTACGCGCGACCTCATATCGGTCATCACCAAGGTGCATGCCCAGACCGAGGGTGGTTTTCGCCAGTACCTGACACGTGCGCTGCGCAATGGCGCGAGTCCCAACGAGGTGCTGGATGCGCTGCTGATGGCATTTCCGACCCTGGGCCTGGCGAAGATTGTCTGGGCCGTCGATATCCTGCTGGATATGGATATACCTGAATTCCGGCCGGAGAACCTGTTCGCGGAGTCCGGCTGGCATACCGTTACCACACTCGACAAGCTGCCATCCGGCGATGTGACCTACCTGGACTGTGACGGGCGCAGCCTGTTTGTCTACCGCGAGGGGGATACGCTGCGCGTATATGACAGCCGTTGCCCGCACCAGGTCACCAATATCCCCCACCTCGCACTGGAGGGGACACGGCTGACCTGTCCCAAGCACCACTGGGCATTCGACGTCTCCACCGGCGAGTGTGTCGAAGTCGGCAGCCGGCCGCTGAACGAGTTCGAGCACAAGCTTGAGGGCGACACCCTGCTGGCCTACTGGTAAGCCAGGGTAATCAATCTGCCCGGCCGGAATCCTGATAATTATTCCGCTTTTTCATAGCCCAGCTTGCGGAACATGAGCGATATGACCGGATGGCGGGTGATGGTCGCCGTGGGTATCCAGTTGGCTGAAATATTATTCAGCCGACGGCAGGGCCGGTAGCGACGATTGCATGGGTATCCCCGATCCTGCTCCTGGTTGTAGGCGCGTCGATCGTTAACTTTCCTTCTGTTTTCCATATCGATTGTCCCTGCGTTCATCTTGAGCGGCTCATTAGACAGTTTAAATAAAGTGCAGGAGTGTTCTATTGTACAAAGGTCATAGTGATCACTCATTCGCGGAAAAAGTCACGGATGAACAGGCAGGACCAGATGCCGGCAGGTACAGGTGATAATGACCAATCCCGTTTCAGGGTTACGGTTATCGACGGCAGGGAGCGGCTACTGTTGCTGCAACTCGGAAGTTCATACGAATATAACAAACGGCAAGGTATCGCCGGTGCCTGGCGTTAAGGGGATAAACTGAATCCAGGGGATACATAACCCTGTAGCTGAATACAGCTGCTCAGATGACAAGCCGCTCAGCAGCCGCCCGAATCCTCGATCTTTAGTGATTCAACGGAGAAATCCATAAACCCGGCTTGAACAGGGCCTGCGGCTAACAGGTACGCAAAGAGCAGTGCAGCAAGCAGGGCTTTCATGGCGTTGTTTTCGAACATGCCACAAGCATGAACCGCAACGGCACAGGTGTATATTGTACGGAGGTCGCAGCAGGCGCCTGTGCTGGCATGCTCACTACTGAAGTTCACTGTTAGCCGGAAGTGTGCGTTTGGCCGGATCTAATAAAAACAATCACTTAATGACGGCTTCTGATCCATTGCATTGCTGTCAGAGATGCACCTCAATGGCAGAAGCTGCCAGCGAAAATGGACATTCAAATTTCACACGTTGTTAGCATTGACTATGTTCTACAGGGTTGATAATCAGACAACGGCACCATCCGGCAGCACCTGTCTGGCAGCCCTTCGGCGGATTTCATATTTCTGTAACAAACGTTTGCTAGAATCGCCCGATATGGATAAATACCCACAATAGCCCCTGATTCAACCGTGCATACCTCTTGTTCAGCGCGGAGCTTCAAATGGCCGCTTGTTGAGATGCCGGGCAGATCCGCTGTAAACAACTTTTCAATGAATAGTCGTGGGTAGACCTTTGAAAAATCTCAGGGTAGTGGCTCGCTTTAGACCGGCGGTTACCGATGACCTGGACCCGGGACTGACAAGGCTGGTTGGTGCGGAGGCAGTGTTTCGTTACCACAAGTTTGTGGAGGAAGACGATACGCCATACTCCAACCAGTGGGTATTAACGACCGAGGATTCACGATTCGGTGACTATTGGTTCCCGGAATGTGATCTTGAGATTTTGCAGGAAAAACATTCCGCATAGCACGAATGCTTGCTGGCCAGTCGAGGTCCCGGTTCGTCAGCATTAAGCAGCCAGCAGCCGGGACCATTCGACATGGCGCCAGAGCTGCATCATGCGAAGCACAATCCTGCAGTACACTGTGGTCCGGCAGCCAGTAATTGTATTACCAGTGCAGCGCCCTCAGCAGCGGTGTTTTCTTGAATTGATGGGCCTCCATCCGTTGCAAGACCTCGCTGAGGATAGACACGGCATTCTGGATATAGGGCCCTTTATTCAGCATCACGCATTCAGCTCGAACCGCCATTGCGGCATCGGTAATCTCGGGGCGAGATGCCACCCCCTTCCTGGCCAGGGATTCAAGTACCTGGGTCGCCCAGATAACCGGAACATGGGACGCCTCGCACAACCAGAGAATTTCTTCCTGAATCTCCGCCATCCGGACGCTGCCCAGTTCAATAGCCAGGTCGCCCCTGGCGATCAGGATTCCGAGGTCGATATTCCTTGCCAGTGAACGGGCTATGATATCCGGCAGCCTCCTGACCGCGCGGGCAGTTTCAATCTTGGCAATAATGGGCAACTCTTCGGCACCGTGATGACTCAGTCGCTCCTGCAGATGCAGCACATCATCAGCCTGCTCGGTGAAGGACAATCCCACCATGTCCGCATACCGGCTGACAAATTCCAGGTCCTTGAGATCCTTCTGGCTCAGAGCTGGCAAATTCAGCCGGGTTTCCGGAAAATTCAGGCCTTTTTCTTCCTTGATGCGCGCACCTTTGGGGCCGATGCGATTGACCTGCAGAAGTGCTGCGTTACTGCGCCTCTCCCTGATGACAGTGCCGATCTTGCCATCATCGATCCATACGGTCTCATGCAAGCGCAGCCTGTCAATAATCTCCAGGTATGTGCAGGTAACAACCACCTTGACCGGAACATCAAACAAACTTTCGTAGAACTCAGGCGTACCGCGTTCCTTGCACAGAACCAGCCAGTCACCGTGCTGGATCCGGGGCGGTTTTGTCCTCGCCTTACCGGCAGCCTTCTTGCGAGTCACTACGCTCCGGATGCGGATTTTATGTCCCCCAAGGTCCATGAAAATGTGGCACTCTTTATTCCGGAGTCGGGCGGCATTCCTGATATTCTCGATCATGCTGTGCCATGCATTTTCATCATCGTGGGCACAGTTGATACGAGCGGCATCCATGCCCGCAGCGATCAGGTTGCTCACCAGTGAAAAATCACTGGCTGCTGCCGTCGGCATGGTGACCATGATGTATTCAGATCGTTCCGCGGGCGACTCACCAAATATTTTCTTTGCACGCTGCCTGAGCAGCTGGTGACCGGTATCGCAAGCCAAGTGATCGCAGCTGTTTTCCGGCTCCCCCGGTTTGTGCAATACCGCGCGTGAGAGCAGATCGATAACCCGGTTTATATTGGCAAGGACATGCGGTTCTCCCCGGCCAAGTGAAGACAACCCTGCCGTTGCCAGGCGCTCCTGCAGGGTACGCAGGTCATTACGGCGCATGACCACGTAATTCATGAGGTTCATTATGCTGTCGAGGTGTTCGCGCAAGGTCCTGTCCACCGCCAAATCAGCTATTTCCTTTTCGGTTTCGGACAGGATGCGCTGCTTGAGAAGCAATACATCCTCGAGCAAATCCTGCAGCGGGTTCTGGCATAACGGCAGGTCGGTGATGGTCGAATGCACTGTAGGTTACCCGTAATTACACATCTGAATCTTACGGGCAGGACATGAAGCTTTTATGACAAGCCCGGGAATTCCCGAGCATGGATATAAAGCAGATGCTCCGGCTGTTGTATGCACTCGGGACCAGTCCGGTTGTGTCGGCGGTCGAGGGTACATGGCAGCGCCAAACCGTAATGCCCGCACCACACTGCGGGAACGCCGGCCGTAGTGCTAAGGATTATCGGTGCACGATTCGCGCATCAGCCCAGGCTTCGAGATCCCTTGCCGGGCAGTTCAGGGTCGGAATTTCAGTGAACATCACGCGGCTCACCGGGTTGACTTGAATGACTGGGGTTGGTTGGCAGCAGAAATACGATGGCCTGATGCCAGGTCGTGAATTGCAGCATCCCGGAAGTTCACCGGGCCCAGGGAGCGGCAAGGTCTGGCCGGAATGGTCATTTAGTGTTGCCAGTAAAAACAATCATTTAACGGCGGTTTCCGGCCCATCCTTGCCGTCCCTGGCCCATGCCCTTATGGTCAGGAAAAAGGAAACGGTCATTTCAATTAACGAAAAGAATCACTGTGTGAATCCGTTGAATCGTGTTAATTTTTCAGCGCGTCGTATTCAAGAGCAGGCTGAATAAACAACAAATAAAGGAGGAGTTACATGACTGTCTCAATGAAACCATGTGCAAGAATCATGTTTCCGGTTGCTGCTTTGCTTCTGATACTTGGCGGTTCTGCCTGGGCGGAAGAAAAGAAGCCTAACATCCTGGTAGTCTGGGGTGACGATGTGGGCCAGTCCAACATCAGCGCCTACACACACGGCATGGTCGGCTACAAGACCCCCAACATTGATCGCATTGCCAATGAGGGCATGACGTTTACCGATTACTACGGCGAGCAGTCCTGCACCGCGGGTCGCTCCTCGTTCATCACCGGCCAGAGCGTATTCCGCACCGGGCTTTCCAAGGTCGGCCTGCCCGGTGCCAAGGAAGGCATGAGCGAGAAAGATCCTACTATCGCCAGCCTGCTGAAGAATCACGGCTATGCCACCGGCCAGTTCGGCAAGAATCACCTCGGTGACCGTGACGAGCACCTGCCCACCAATCACGGTTTTGACGAATTCTTCGGCAACCTCTATCACCTCAACGCCGAGGAAGAGCCGGAGAACGAGGATTACTTCAAAAACCCGGAGCTGCGCAAGAAATTCGGTCCGCGCGGGGTGATTCATTCCTGGGCCCAGCCTGACGGCACGCAGAAGATCGAGGATACCGGTCCGCTGACGAAGAAGCGCATGGAGACCGTGGACGACGAAACCTCCGATGCCGCCATCGCCTTCATCGAGAAGGCGCACCAGGATGGCAAGCCGTGGTTCATCTGGTGGAGCGGCACGCGCATGCACTTCCGCACCCATGTCAAGGATGAACTCCGGGGGATCTCCGGGCAGGATGAGTACGCTGACGGCATGGTTGAGCACGACATGCACATCGGCAAGTTCCTCGACAAGCTCGACGAACTGGGTATCGCTGATAACACCATCGTGTTCTATTCCACCGACAACGGCCCTCACTACAACACCTGGCCGGATGCCGCCGCCACGCCGTTCCGCGGCGAGAAGAACACCAACTGGGAAGGTGGCTGGCGCGTGCCGTCGATGGTCCGCTGGCCCGGCAAGATCAAGCCGGGCGAGTGGAATAACGAGATCGTGCACCACATGGACTGGCTGCCGACCTTCCTGGCTGCCGCCGGTGAGGCGGACGTCAAGGACAAGCTGCTGAAGGGCCACGAAGCGGCCGGGCGCAGCTTCAAGGTACATCTTGACGGCTACAATATCCTGCCGATGCTCAACGGCGAGGCACAGGAGAGTCCGCGCAAGGAGATCTTCTATTTCTCCGATGACGGCGACCTGACGGCGCTGCGCTATGATGACTGGAAGATGATCTTCATGGAGCAGAAGGCGCAGGGCACCTTCCGCGTCTGGATGGAGCCGTTCGTACCGCTGCGCGTGCCGTTGATTGAAAACCTGCGCCGCGATCCCTACGAGCGTGCCTCCATCACCTCGAATACCTACTATGACTGGTTGCTCGATCGTGCCTTCCTGCTGGTACCGGCACAGGCGTATGTCGGCAACTTCCTGGCGACATTCAAGGACTACCCGCCGCGTCAGAAGGCGGCGAGCTTCAGTCTGGACCAGGTGATGGAAAAGATGCAGTCGGGCGGCGCGCACTGACGGCAGGAATTCAGGCATCATTGAAACTGCCAACCTCAACGGCAGGAGGGAGAAGCTCCTGCCGTTTTCCTGGATTGAGCATGCAATGAACAGGAACTTTATGCAGGCGTGCGTCCTTGGCATCATCCCGGCCTGCGTCGGTCTGGCTGCTGCCGGGGATGCTGATCCGCTTCCATCCTGGATAGACGGTGCGAGCAAGCTTGCCATTGTCCGGTTCGTCGGGGATGTGAGTGCCGCGGCAGCCTGAATGCAAGCAGGAGCAACCTTTCAAGGCGGCTCTCGAAGGAGACCTCAAGACCGTGCTGGCCGGTGGTGAGCACGCCCTGCTGGAACTCGTTATGGCGACTCATGCAGGTACGACAACAGAAGAATTCGCGCAGATCGTGGAGGACTGGCTGGGTAGCGCAAGACATCCGAAAACCGGGCGATTCTGTAGCGATATGGTCTTTCAGCAGTGCTCGAGCTGCTCGCCTGTCTCGGGGGCAACGGTTTCAAGACCTGCATTGTTTCCGGTGGCGGCATAGAGTTCATGCGTCCCTGGGCGGAAGAGGTCTACGGTATCCCCCCGGGCAGGCCATCGGCAGCAATATCAAAACGAAATTCGAGGCGCTTGATGAAGCGAACGCTGAGGCTGGACGGTTGTTGACATGAAGAATGACTGGAATGTGATTTTCCCATATAAACGTCATTAGTGGTTGAAACCTGAAACGAATGTCTTTTTTACAGGTCGCTAGTTGCCCTGCAAAACCGAAAACCAAGGTCTCTTGTTAGCCGCAGGCGGAATTTCAATCATGGCTAATATAAGCAATTAATTAACAACTGCTGCCGAGCAGATTCGCCGTCTGTCAGGTTACCGGGGGCGGCAGGAAAGTAAGAGGGCATTCAGATTTTGGTGATTGCGGGCCGTGATCAACCCTATCCGGGAGTCGGGCTTACAAAATCAAATTATTCCAGACACACTATAAACAGTACATTCATCTCCGGGCTCCGGTCTTCTGGAATAGTCAGCCTGCTGCAAGGGGGCTGTGGAAATCTGCTTTGATAACAAGAAACAACGCCGCGCGGCACTATTAGGATTTACCACCATGCCCGCGCATCACGGTCAACATCAGGTCTCGCGGATTCGAGAATCTGGTGCAGGGTTGCGGCCCAATCATTGAAGAGTTTCGGGGCATTACTATAATTAAAAACAGGGGGAGAAGATCCGTGATGATGTCATTCCTGCAAGAAGCTTTCAGCCGTTTAGGAAGAGAGGTTTCAGCCACATTAGGCCCGGCTGAGTCTTATCAATCTGATAATGGTTTTGTTGCCCAGGCAGTTGAACGTGTGGTGGATGAAACATCCCCACGTCTGCGTGCGCTTCCGGGTTACAGGAGAACCCTGGAAGGACCGGTCATTGATGCATTTCACTACATAGATGATCTGGTGGAGCATATGCCCGGGTCGTTTCTGTGTTCCCGATCGGCCTTCAGCGCAGACCCGCGGGTCAAAGCCTTTTTCGTCAGTCCCCGTCACATGCAGGAAGTGTTCAGCCAGAGCATGGATGTCCGTGAGCTTTTTGACGCCAATCCCCAGGCTGAAGAGTGCTGTGCCCTTGTGTGCATGCGCATGAAAGAGCGCCAGAATTTTGGTGTGGCTCTGGCCGGCGACAGGGTGCACAGGGAGGTGATGCAGACCTCAGTCAGTTTTACCGATCACCAGGTGTACACGCCGGGCGTGAGTGAGACACATGCGCGCCGTGCTCTCAAGTGCTGCATATTCAACGGTATATTGAAATACGCCCGGGAGAAGCTTATCGAAGCCAAGACCAGCGATATCGAGCGCAGGGAGCGGTTGAGCATGCTGCGCAGTCAACTTCGAAAGGCGGACCGTCAGGCCATGCTTGAAAAGCATCAGAGCGACCTGCAAATGCAGATAGAAGATCTGGAGAACGCCATGAAGCAGGCGGCTCTACATCCATCAACACTTGAGGACCGCCTCGCACTTGTTGCAGATATGCTGGGCAATGCGAGTGAATTTGTAGTCGCAAGCTTCCAGCACCTGCGCCTCAGCCATATGGGTATCAAGGTGGAGCAGGAATCAGGTGTGCCAGCGCATGAGCTGGATATAGCCGAGATCCGGATTGCAACCAAGGCTCCCCGGGTGGCAGCACTGGTGCGTTTCCCGCGATGTGAACTGTTGCCGAAAACGGAATTCTTGCTGCATGCCGATTCATTCTTTCTGAATTGACAGTATGTGTTCTGTATATCAGGCATAAGGTGCCATTTTGGGATATTTCTCGTGGTAGACCACAAACAACAGGAAGGCATGATGGTGACTTTGATGCAGCGTTTCAAATCGCAACGTCTGCCCCGCATTATGGAAATCAAGGAGCATGTCGATCAGGGGTACAGGCTCAGTGAGTACGACAGGTTGTTTCTTGATGAAGCAATGCATGATGCCCAGCGAAACATACGTCATGTAGAGGATATTCCGGAGTGCCAGCATTTATTTATACAGTTGGCGCATCTGTATAAACAAATCATGAATAAGGCATTTGATAATGAAAACAGGGCCTGATGTAACAGTATGGTGAATCCAGGTTAACAGGATCAAGCATGAGTAATTTGTCCGTCAAATGAAAAGGAGAATTCCGTTATGACAAGAGTACGATTACAAATTGCTCCAGATGTAGAGTTCAAGATGGACCTGGAAGTGGAGGGCATTAACTCAGCCAGTCGCGATTATGACGTCCAGCAACATAAAGCGGAGGTTTACCAGGAGTTTGAACGGCGCCTGAACAATGCATTTCCGGAAGGGATCAGAATCGACAGGTTTGAATTCGGTTTGAGCCTCGAGTGAGGCCTGATGTGTCAGGAATTGACACAATTACCAGCCCTGCTGTGGTTGCAGGGCGTGAATGACTGAATATGCTGCTTCCCGGAAGCAGGCGGTGATCAAGGTAACGGCGGGGACAGGGGGCTATCCAGGCCTTGAAGGGCAATTATCTGCATTACCGTAAGTGCTTGTATGGAAGAAAGGGCTGGAGGCAGTCGTTTATGGGCCGCCCCCCGGGAGCAGGCCTGCCTGTTGTCACGACAGGTACCAGTCTGCCTTGTGTTCTGGACAAAATCGATGAACTGCACTTGCTTCAACCAGTCTGTCCGATGATCACGGGATTGTGCCACGATCCGGGCTCAGTGCCGGTACAGCACGGCAATCCTGCAGGAAAAGGCCGATGCCGCAGAATGGTACAATTTGCCCATGAATAATTTCTTCCGTTGCCGGCACATTTACATGCTGCTGCCCCGTGTTGCTGCTGTGATACTCGCGCTAGCTGTGGTTTCCTGCAGCACACATCAGGTCAGAAACGACGGTATCGAGATATTGAATGCCGCACTGTGGACGCAGACCGCTGCCGAATATACTGCAAATGCGATACAGGCCTACCGGCTTGCGTCGGAAAATCTTGACAGGGCACTGATCGACCCGGTATGGACTGCCGCGCTCGAGCAGGGCGATAGTTATACCGAACTGCCGCCGGCCATTATCCTTGACCTGGACCAGACGGTGCTGGATACCAGCAGTTATAACGCGAGGCTTGTCATGCATTATGGCAGTCACAAGCGTGATAACTTCGCGAGATGGTGCCGGGAATCCACGGCAGCCGCCATACCGGGCGTGAAGAACTTTATCGATCATGCAGTTGAGCGTGGGGTGGTAATCATCTATCTCAGTGCGCGCCATGAATCATTGCGCGACTGCACCTCGAACAATCTGCGCGCGCTCGGGCTGCCACTTCCTGACGGGGAAAGACTGCTGTTGAGCGACGGGTCTGACTCGACAAGCAAGACACGGCACCGTGACAGGGTGGCTTCGCAATTCCGCATCCTGCTGCTGGTGGGAGATGATCTGAATGACTTCTTCGCTGGCTCGATTGCAGATCCTGATACACGCAGGATGCTGGTATACGAGCATGCAAACAGATGGGGAAAGGAATGGATAATTCTGCCCAACCCGATGTACGGCAAGTGGGAGGCAGCGCTTTACGACTATGACAGGGACCTGTTACCAGAGCAGCGTCTGGAGCAAAAACTGCAGCAGTTGCAGCCATAGGCATAACCCGGCACAAACCCTGCCAGTAATACCCGCGCTACACCCCGCCACCAGCCTCTGTGGCACGTCGATGCTCTCTCGCCAGCATGACACCCGTCACCAGCCAGCAAAGAACCAGTATCACGTTGAAGGCGAAGAATCCCGCTGTGGACAGTGACAACAGCTGAACGCCGACCAGTATGGTGACGGCAGCGAGGCCGTCCCCAAGCCGGACGTAAAGGGTGTCAATGGCGGGCTTGCCCCGGAACTTCATTGCTGAACTAACCGGCAGCCACAACACATGGCGTGACGTGTTATTCAGTGAATAGTCTGTCGCATTTTCGGCGATCTTCATCATCTTCACCACTGCCAGTATCGGTAGCAAGGCCATCATGCTATATGATGCCAGAGCGATCACAGGGAGTATCAGCAAGATGGCAGCAAAGCCACCATACTTCAGCAGTCGCGATGCGACGAATGCCTGCAGCAGCAATGCGATGATATTTACCCAGAAATAAAAATTGCCATAGAAAGCGGTAGTGCCATCGCGGACATATTCCAGCAAGGAACGTTCATTCATAATGCCATGATTGTCCGCGTGCACCGCCAGGGTCTCCTGGACCACGCGAAACAGCAGATTCTCGCCATTGGTGTTAACCCAGTTGGTGAAAAGCGTAACGAGTGCTGCAAGAAGCAGGAATCTGCTGGCCATTACCAGCCTGGCACCACTCCAGATACTCACTTTCTCCGACGGCATTTCGCCACCGGATTTCTCGCTGGAAGGTCTGCCCCGGTGGTCTTCGTGCCGTTCGACAATGCGCACGAGCAGGATGGAAACAAACAGCGGAACGGTAGCTACCAGCAGGAGTGCTTCAGACGCTACAACCCCGGAACTCACCAGCATGTCAACTATCCATGAGCCGGTAGCAGCACCAGAGGTCGCGCCAACAGCAATGAATGGCAGCATTCGCCGGCCAGACTCATCGTTATAGACATCGGCACAAAATGTCCAGAATTGCGCGACGACGAATACACCAAACATGCCAACCCACAAATAGTAAACTATGCCTGAAATCGGCAACTGCTCGAAGAATAAATTCGGCTGTAAAAACCAGAAAATAACCATGTTGGAAATACAGAACAGCGTTGCGCGTGTAAATAACGTAGACCGGTCAAGGCGATCTGCGAGTCGTGCATACCAGCCAACGACGAACAGCAGAAGGATGCTTTGTGCGAAGCTGGAATATGCCTTGACCTCCATCTTGGTCAGTCCCTCGATATCTGAAACCGCAATCCAGCCTTCCCGAAGGGGTTTGATGAAATAATAGGCAAGCAAAATGAGGAACACATTGGTGAACATGAGCATCGCTGTCATGCCTTCGCCAGGCCTGATATCGGTGAAGATGCGCAGCATGCGCTCGGCGGCAGAGAGACGGCTCATGGCTTGTGTCTGGTAGTTTGTATCTTACAAGGCAGGCCTCAAGCAGGCGGCCCGGTGGCGTATGGTAGATGCAGGGAGATGTTACGTGCACATGCTGTACACGTCCAGAGAGAAACTATGGTGGATATATAAGCCATCCAGCTGTTCTTCGCAGACAGTATGGCAGCTTGCTGGACTTCCCCCGGTCTGGTCGACACCCCCGGCTTGCAATTAGAGCGCCGGAGGAAGACCAATGAGCAGTCAACGCTATACGCCTGATGCAGCCAACCCGATTTATTGCTTCTGGCTGTTCTGATTAACCCTGGCTGAATATCCACGCGGCTGACTGTACAGGGCGGTGAGGGTATTCCACCCTCATCTCGCCCGGGTAAGTATCTGACTCGCTATTATTTACTCATATCCTTCTCGTGCTCGGCACGCAAACGCTTCTCTTCTTCGAGAATCGTGTTGACGGCGGTTTTCAGCGGCGCCCACCCGTACCAGTGCATGTAGTCGTTGCTGGCGTGGAAGGCGCCCTGGAAAGTGCGCTGCCGGTATTCCAGCATGATCAGGTAAAGCTCCTGCTCGATCATTGTCTTGGCATCATAATACTGCAGGAGGTCCGGTGCGTATTTCCAGCCTTCGGGCTTCTTGAGAATACCGTCGCGATACAAGCCCTGCACCGCCTGTATGGCCTTGGCGAATTCGTGGTCGGCAGCCTTGATGATCTTGTCAGAGGCTTGCATGTGACTATCCACGAAACCCATTGAGTGGCACTTGTTGCAATTGGCCTTCATTGCTGTACGGAGTTCATTGAACTCATCCGGACCCCTGGCGGCCTCTGCCTGTACAACAATCTCAACAAATCGTTCGGTTGGTTGCAGGTTGGCGTCCAGCACGCCAGCGGCCTGCAGGATCAGTGCGCGGTCGAAAGTCCACTGCGGGTCGTCATCTACATCAATGTAATTACCGGAGGGCAAGGCTGCTGCCAGCTTCGTCAGCGGCTCTTTCAGAGAGGGTGCGACATCGATCAGTGCGAGCACATTTTGCTTGGTAGGTATGCGCAGGGCCAGGAAGCCCCATGGTGTCCTTACACTGTGGCTGCCTTCCATCATATGACAGTTCTGGCAGGTGGGCGCCCGGGCATCCTCTTCATGCCCCTCGATGCCCCAGATGATACCGTGCTTGGCCGAAGTATACATTTCCCACTGCGGATGATCGAACCCCATATGACAGTTGGAGCACGCACGGGGGTCTTTCGCCTCGGACTTCCTGAAGGTGTGACGGGTATGGCAGGCGTCGCATTGTGCATTCCCGTAACGGTATTTAGCGATTTCCTTGCCACCATCACTCTTGACGGCGCCCGTATTGCCATCAGTGACACCCATCAAGCCTTTTTCACCAATCTTGTGGCAACCCGAGCAACCGCGGTAGCCCTGCTCTGTAATGGCTCCGGGCTGACCATGCCAGGCGATCTGGGACTTCATTACCAGCCAGCCCAGATTGTGCTTTCCCTTTCTGTGCTCTTTCAATTTGCTCTTGTGACACTCACCACAGGTCTCGGCCGTTGGCATTTCCGCCTTGGCGAAATCATCCATGGTTTTATGGCCTTCACCATGGCAGTCATGACAGCGGACTTCCTCATCTGTCTTGGGATTCGCATGAGGGCTGTCGAGGTGCTGCTTGACGATACCAGGCGTGACCGACGCATGGCAGCCCAGACAGTCCTTTTGCATCAGCTGGTCTTCATCCAGCTGCTTGACCTTTGCGTCCGCTGCTGTTGCCAGGCCGGGCTGACTGGCAAATAACAGTGCTCCACACGTTACACAGAGAATGAATCGCAGGTATCTCATCTTGACCGCCCCCTATCGCCGCTCAACAATTCTAATCCATCATAGCCGCTGAAATCCTACACACAGCCGCTGAATTCGTGCATTGATATATATCAATGCACGCCCGCCGGAACTTTTTGCGGGTTGCTATGGAGTCATAGCAATAACCATGGATGGCCAGTTGGCGGCCTGATACTTGCCGTTTGTTAATCAGCCGTGAAAGGCAAGCACTGGCCGGGACTGGTCACGAGGATGCGGGGGCTGGTACATATTCAATAAATGACAGGCTTTGGCCGACAAGGTCAAGTTGCCAGAAAATTATTTCAGCAACCCGTAATAAACCAGGTTGACTTCAATGGACAAGGAAAAACGTAGGGGCGATGCCAGAATTCCGGATAATCTGGAGGAATTACTTAACGAGGCGCAGCGGAAGGCGCTACCCGGATTGCAGTACATAGGGTGGGAACCGTGTTTCTTGCGAAAGAAAATGTTTCTGGAGCCCGATATTGTGATGCGCAACTGCAATGACAACAGGTTGGGTATACTGGAATATGACGGCAGGATAAAAACAGAAGAAGACGTCAGGGTGCGGGGAGAGGACGAACAGGCACAGGCCGCACTGTCAGATAAACCAACGATATGGAAAAAATAACTTGACCCGGATGGATATTAACTGGCCGGATCAGACGGCCCCGGTGTCGACTATTCTTTTTCGGGAAGGGCAGGTTCTTGCTGTTCTCTGCCTTACAGGAAAGTTCCAGGGGTCGTTATTGTTGGTTCAACGAATTATTACATAGTGATGTGCTGAATAAGTGTTTTCCACAATAGCGTCGGGTTGGTATCTTGTCTACATTCCAGCTTGAGTGCCATAAAGACAAGCCACATACTGGCTGGATAATGGTTATCTGAAATACATGCTATGGAACAATAAGAATAGTGAATTCAAAATGGCCCCATAACCGACCAGGAATATGAGAGGAGATTCACCATGCAGAATGCATTGCATAGCATCGAAAGCGAACCTGCAAATACTGTAGAAATCGTTGTACATATTACTGAAACACTGGGAGAGGAGCGCCGCAAGGATCTGGTCGCTGCACTGGAATCCGAGGATAGTGTCGTTTCAGCAGAATTCTGCCCGTTACGCTACCACCTGATGCTGGTCAGGTACGATAGAGATGTATCATCCTCGCAGGATGTGTTGTCCAGCGTGAAAGCACAAAATTACAATGCCAGACTGATCGGACCTGTATAGCTGCAGCATCTGCGGTAATAAAGGCGGCCTTATGGCCGCCTTTTTTGATTCCGTGACTGCATAATTTGCTGCAATCGCACCTTGCGGGAATTCCGGGAATGTCATTTTGTGACGGTTGTGGTCGTTTGCTATTTTAGCTCCTGTTCCTTGAGCATTATTCCAGTGTAAGTAACAGTTCCCGATGTTCACTCTATCGACAATGGAAACTTCATCAGGGTCTGCAGGATGCTATGCTTTAACTGGCCGATCGGGACGAGGCAGGCTTATACCGGTGGATGTTTGCGCTTAACCGGGGCTGCTGGATGCCGCTATGGCAATGCATCTATCATGGGCATGTCTTTAGACAGACGAGTATTACTGGAAGCGGCGGCAGACCAGTACGGTTATTCATAATGTTCAGCTCACAAGGAATCACGTATAAAATATTGTTCCCTGGAACAGGCTGCATCATGGCTGCTGCCTTTCTGGCACTGTCTGCATGGGGCGACACGGACCAGAAGTACGAGATAACCTTGTTGGTCAATGATCATCCCATTACGGCCGAAGTAGCTCATACCCGTGCAGCACGTACGCAGGGGCTTGCGCATCGCCAGATGCTGCCCGAGAGTCAGGGTATGCTATTCATATTTCCCGAGCCTGTACTATTTGGTATGTGGATGAGGAATACCCATGTCCCGCTATCGGTTGCTTTTCTCGACGAACATGGCGTTATTATCAATATTGCACTCATGCAACCCAACACCCTCGCCAGGCACTATGCCTTGCGGCCTGCAAAATACGCACTGGAATTGAATCGCGGCTGGTTTGCATCGCATGGTGTCCAGCCGGGTATGCAGATTGAAGGCCTTGAGAGTGCGCCCCCCGCCAGATAATGGCGATCCCGCAATTTATTTTCACTTCAGATTATACCGGCACGGGAAGACCCTGGGACGGCCCGGAAAATTCACGTAACAGCCTGTTAATAAATAATTAATTAGGTATTTACTGGTCGCTATACCCGGAGGGCATCGCGCCAGAAACTGCGGTTTGTTTACTTGACAGGCTCCTAAATCCTTACTAGAGCATTAAGGTACTCGAATTCGAAAACAAGGCGCGTGTCCTGAGTATCTAGACTAGGGGGGCAAGCAGGTACGCTTCGAACAAGATTCGTTGACGAGTAACAAGAAGTCATATGCCGGAAGGCAAGATATGGCTAACAAGAGAACTAATAACGGATTGGGGCACTGCATAAAGATCGCCTGGGCAATAGTGGGGACAGTATGGTCTGAGGTAATGAAGCGGACCGTCTGCACAGTATTCAATTCCCCGTTATGCAGGATGCTGCTCGATAGACACGGATAACTTAACGGCGCAATACGGATTGCAGATGCTCGTGATCGGAGGGGATCATCATGCATCACGTAAAGAAACCGTATCCAGGAGTGGGTGCACGCCTGGGTAGGGAAGCAACTGTCTCGCTATACCTACCGGAAAAGTACAGACTGATCGGCCTGGTCGCGCTGACTGTCTATCTCGTGCTGTCTGCACTGTCCACGCCCGTGCAGGGGCAGGTGGCAGTGGGGCAACAGGATGCACTGGCCGCGCCGATTGCGCCGCTCAGTGCCATCACGGTGCCGGACGTGAATGCGCTGGGCCTGCTGGACAGAACAGGTTGTGCCACTGCGCCTGATCCAGCTGCCTGCACCGCTGCTTGGCCGCAGATAACCAACAGCGAAAACCAGCTGGCACTGCAACGGCTCGGCAAGGCGCTGTTCTGGGACATGCAGGTCGGC
>Ga0209536_100002276_pt1 | contig 31211 bp, 23 predicted proteins | sample DeeMarSeWOR28_12_FD_187461 | JGI IMG/M metagenome (GOLD analysis project Ga0209536, IMG submission 187461) | Marine sediment microbial communities from White Oak River estuary, North Carolina - WOR-2-8_12 (SPAdes) (version 2) | ecosystem: Environmental > Aquatic > Marine > Intertidal zone >... | reverse complement strand
GTAACCTTAACCTTTGCCGTTTTGGGATTAGCCGGCCGCCGGCGTTGGTCCATGCTCCCCCCACTTCGAGTTATGCTGGTTCTCATTGTATTGGTGGCCTTCATGGCCATTGACGGTATTAACTCTTACAGCCATTTCTTTCCCAACTTTCCCCACGTCTACGAACCACGAAATTGGCTTCGACTAATCACCGGCATGGGGGCAGGCCTGGCGATGGGCATTGTGCTTTTTCCAGCTCTGGCCCAGTCGCTATGGCGCGATCAGGAATACCGGCCAGCGATTGAAAACTTCCGAGAATTAGCCGGATTGATATTATTGGCGGGCCTGGCAGTTGCCCTGGTCTTGAGTAACCAACCCACGATCCTGTACGTTTTGGGCATAGCCAGTGCTTTGGGAGTCGTTTTGGTACTCACAGCCATTAACGGTACGGCTTTGTTAATCCTGACCCGGCGAGATGCCCGGGCGACGAATTGGCAACAGGCAATCAAGCCATTAACCATCGGCTTATTACTGGCGCTGACTCAAATCGCCATCATCAGCTTCGTGCGTTATAGTCTGACAGGAACGTTGACTGGCCTGCCCGGTTTATAATTCGGCCGCGAATCATCTCGATTCCTGCGATTGGGCGGAAGTCCAAATGCCAGGCACCCGTTCTGGCCAATTGACCAATACTATTGGGTTGTTATTTGGAGGGAAATCAACTCATGAATAAAAATGGAAATCGGAATGTGATTATTGCTGTCGTCGTGGTGCTACTGCTATGCTGTTGCTGTGCGATTTTTTCGACTTCAGGTTGGTTTTTCTGGGGGGATCCACTAGCCGAGATGCTGGGCTTTTTTTAAGATGAGTTTGCCGGTTCTGGAATCGAACCTTGGTCATCTAAAGGCTGGATTTGCAGCTGATGGCGCAGGCCGGTAAGCTGGGTTTCTAGCTCAACCAACGCACTCTGCTGCTTGTTTAGCCTTTCATTTTCAGCCCGGACAAAACGAGCATAGGGGGCAACGGTATCCTCTACTCTTTGGGTAGCTCGTCGCATTTCCCGATTAAATTGATCAGTCAAGTTGCTCATCAACTTTTGCCGGAGTGACCCAAGCTTTGCTTCCAACTCCTGGTTGGCTCGTCGCCTTCTAGCTGGCAGAACCAAAAACCCTAAAGCCATGAAAGTGACGCCAAAGGCAATGCCGGTGACATCAAGCCAGGTGGCGGTGGCTAAAGCAGCCACAGCCGCGCCTATACCTAAACCCCCGATTTCAAGAACGGCAATGCCAGCCACAGACGAACGAGTAGCTTCGGCCAGATTCGCAGCTTCTTTTTCCCGGTCATAACTGGATATAGCCTGGTGCGTGGCAAGGCCGATGGAATCAATCAATCGTTGCCGGTCATAGGCCAACGTACCCTCCTTAGGGCCAGACTGACCTACGATACGTTCTTCGTGTTCTTGTTTCCTCTGGGCCAGGTGTTCAGAAACGGCCGTCCATTGACGTAGATCTTGCTCGACCATCCAATCGACCATTTCGTCAATGCGGGCCTCTATTTGTTCTGGAGTGTCAGCAACAACCTGTTCCTCAAAGGCAGCCTGAATCTTGCTGGGACGGACTAGATCCGGAATTCGGCCAAAACGAATGGTCTCATCGAAAAAGGCTCGACCTCGCTTTTCCATCCCATAAAGCAGGCTGTCAATCTCGGCCAGACGGGCCTGGAAGTTTCGCTGCATATCTTCGTTATAATAAATCGTCTGTTGTTCAACATCTTCAAGCAACTGATTATCATCCTGCAAGGCTAAGAGTTCATCTTGAATCGCCGCTAATTGTTTTTTGGTCAGTTTGTGGCCTACACCTAGGGGATTGAGCAATTTTAAACGGAACCGGCCGTCGTCGTCCAGGGTATCGTGTATGAAGTTTTCGACAGGTTCGAATCCGCTCTCGTTCCACAAGCGAGGTTCGCCCGCTTTTGCCTGTTGAGCTAATCTGGCAGAAACGGGAAAAACAGCCTGGATCTCACCCACCAGCCGGTGTGCTGACGAGCTGGCGAAATCTACTACCTTATTGATAGCTTTTTCATCCGGCAGGATATCTACCTTGTTCACTATCAAGACGATTTTTTTGCCCCAGTCCCGGATTTGGGTCAAAAAGGCTCGTTCACTCTCCGTAAAAGGGCGATCTGCAGAAGTCAAGAACAAGACGAGATCGCTTCGGGGTATGAACTCGGCCGTAAGGGTTTCGTGCTCCCGGATAATCGCATTTGTACCTGGCGTATCGACGATATTGATATTGCGCAAGGTCTCAATGGGCGCCCTTTGAATCCAGATGCCTTTCTCCCCCGGCTCATGTGGACCATCTTCCCCATACTTGAGCAGATAAATCTGGGTAGTGGTTGGTGTGACACCCTCGGCCAATAATTGTTGCCCAAGTAGAGCATTGATGAAGGCAGACTTTCCCGAATTAAACTCGCCGGCAACAACCAAAAGGAACAACTCATCAAGTTGCCTGATGGAGTCAGCCAGGGCGATGCGATCCTCATTTGATGCATTGGCATCGGCCAGCGTATCTCGAAGACGGCCAAGTGTATCGCGTGTGCGTTTGAGCAACTTCTCTTGCGCGGGATTTAGAATCGTCTCCATATTCAGGAGTATAGCATGGCCAATTACCCGAAACCATAGCCCATAAAAGAATTTGTCCATTGCATCAACAAATATGCTGTTGTATTCTGGTTCGTCCGATTCTTCGGTTACGAAGGCAAGGAGTATGACCCTTAATCTAACAACCCGTGACCAGGCTATGCAAGCAGGCGAGTATGGGCCAGCCGTCAAGATGGCGATGCGAGTTTTGGTGCGCATGGCCGAAGTCTACAAGGCTGCTGAATTGATGGATATCAGCGCAGCCCACATCGATAGCACCATTTATATCGGCGAAGCTGGGTTAGAATTTGCCGAACGGCTGGCAGAATTAGGGGCCCAGGTTGCCGTTCCCTCGACGGTTAATGTGAGTGGCCTGGACGAATTTCATTGGCAAGAATGGGCAGTACCAGAAGATTGGGCCAGAAATGCCTATCGCCAAATGGTTGCCTACCAGAATATGGGTTGCATTCCGACCTGGACATGCGCACCTTACCAGACTGATATGCGGCCGCAATTTGGCCAACAGATCGCCTGGGGCGAGTCTAATGCAATTGTTTTTGCCAACTCGGTGATAGGAGCCAGAACGGAACGATATCCCGACTTATTAGATATCTGTTGCGCCATAACAGGCCGTGTTCCGGCCGTCGGGTTGCATTTAACCGAAAACAGGGCGGGTGATATCCTAATAAATCTGGAAGATGTACCGGTAACACTCCAGAATGATGACTCGTTTTATCCAGTATTCGGCCACTTGATTGGTAAGATAGCCCAGGATCGGATCCCTGTCATTGATGGTTTTAAGGTGAAGCCCACCGAAGATCAGTTTAAGGCCTTTGGCGCGGCGGCGGCTTCTTCGGGCACCGTCGCCCTCTTCCATATCGCCGGGATCACTCCTGAAGCCCAAACCATCGAGGCTGCATTTCAAGGGAAAAGTCCGGTCGAAATAGTTGACATCACCATGAGTGATTTATGGGATGCGCGAAGAGATTTGACAACTGCTGATGGCCAACAACTAGACATGGTTGTCCTGGGTAGCCCCCACTTTTCTTTAGCAGAATTCAAAGAATTATCGCCCAGATTGCAGGGAAACCACGTGCATCCTGGGGTCCAGTTTTTGGTCACCTCCAGTCGATCGATGATGTTGCTGGCCGAAAAAGCGGGGTATTTGGAATCACTCCAGGCTTTTGGTGGCCGGGTGACGGTTGATACATGTATCCTGGCCACACCCATGTTACCCCCCGAAATAAAAACCCTAATGACCAACTCGGCCAAATATGCCTATTATGCACCAGGATTGTTAGGAACAGAGGTGACCTTTGGCAGCCTGGATGATTGCGTGCGTTCGGCGATTGCGGGTCGCATTGTAAGGGATGATTCTTTATGGGAGTTGTGATCCAGGGTGTACCGGTAGTCAGGGGAAGAGCGCAGGGCCTCACCCTGGTGACCAATGAGCCAATTTCTTTCTGGGGCGGTTTTGACCACCATACCGGTGAGATCACCGACCGTCGCCACCCGTTATCAGGTCAAAAGGCAACGGGAAGGATCTTGGTGGTTCCTTTCACCCGTGGTTCTTCCACGACGACGGCCGTACTATTAGAAGCGATAAGAAGTGGCACCGCACCAGCAGCGATCATCACCACGAGCGTCGATTCTTTTTTTGCCTTGGCTTCCATCGTGGCCGATGAAATGTATGCCAAGTCCATACCCATCATTGCTCTTGACTCATCCAGTTTTTCAAGTCTTCAGACAGGTATGGAATTGGAAATTATGGAAGATGGGAGCATTCACGTTCGGACAGATATTAACTAACTTCAAGCCCGGCCTCTTCCAGCATTCGTATTCGCTCCCATTCGGGCAGGTCACTACTTTTACCTGCTTCTTTAAGCACCATGATCTGTCGAAGCTCGACGATCTGGTCACGGAGTATGGCGGCCTTCTCAAATTCTAAGGCCTGAGCGGCAGCCTTCATCTGTTTCTCTAGTTCCTTAATCAGCCGGTTGAGCTCATCCTTTGGCAGATCGGCTGAAGAGACGTAGGCCGCCTTCTCCTCTGCGATGGTGGCAGCCCTCCTCTGGGCAATCTCTCCCGCCAGGTCCCGCACTTCTTTGATGATAGTCCGGGGTTCGATCCCGTGCTCCTCATTGTAACTGATCTGTTTCTCCCGCCGCCGGCTGGTTTCGTCAATCGCACGGGCCATGGAATCGGTAACATGATCAGCATACATGATCACTTTACCATCCACATGCCGGGCAGCGCGGCCGATCGTTTGAACTAATGCAGTATCTGAGCGAAGAAATCCCTCTTTGTCGGCATCCAGGATGGCAACCAATGATACCTCCGGTAAGTCCAAGCCTTCCCTTAAAAGGTTGATTCCAACCACAACGTCAAAGACCCCCATCCGTAGGTCGCGCAAGATTTCGGTCCTTTCCAGGGTATCGATCTCTGAGTGAAGATAATGAACCTTCACCCCCATCTCCAGAAGATAATCACTGAGATCTTCGGCCATACGCTTGGTTAGTGTCGTGACCAACACTCTTTGGCCCTGTTCAGTTCGTCGGTTGATCTCTACCAGCAGATCATCTACCTGACCCATTACGGGCCGTACATCGACAGCCGGATCCACGATGCCCGTCGGGCGGATTACCTGTTCAACAATCTTAGATGAATGTTTGAGCTCATAAGGTCCAGGCGTGGCACTGGTGAAGATCGCTTGGTTGACTCGTTCTTCAAATTCCTCAAAGCTGAGCGGCCGGTTGTCGAGGGCGCTCGGCAGTCGGAAGCCAAAATCGACCAGAGTTTGTTTACGGCTTCGGTCGCCTCCCCACATACCGCGAATCTGGGGAACCGTCATATGGCTTTCGTCGATTACGAACAAAAAATCCCTCGGAAAGTAGTCTATCAGGGTCCAAGGAGGCTCCCCTTCATTTCTTCTATCCAAATGCCTGCTGTAGTTTTCGATACCCGAACAATAACCGATCTCCTTGAGCATCTCCAAGTCATATAGCGTTCGTTGTTCGATACGCTGGGCCTCCAGGTACATATTTTGCTGCTTGAAATAGGCGATTCGTTGGCCAAGCTCATCCTCTATATCGTTTATGGCCGAAGATAGCTTCTCTTCGTCGGTGATGAATTGTTTGGCCGGATAAATCTCGATATTGAGATGTTCAGTCAACAATTCGCCAGTGAGTGGATCGATTTCGGATATTCGTTCTACTTCGTCGCCCCAGAATTCGATTCGATAAGCGGTCTCGGCATAGGCGGGTACGACTTCTAATGTATCCCCACGAACGCGAAAAGCGCCCCGGCGCAATTCGAGATCGTTGCGCTCATATTGAATGTTCACTAAATGTCGCAGGACAGTATCTCTGCGATATATGCTTCCCCGCTCAAGCTTTACCGTGACCTTGCCATAGGCTTCCGGATTGCCTATACCATAAATGCACGAGACAGAAGCGACGATGATAGTATCCCGCCGGCTCAATATATTCATCGTAGCCTCAAGTCTCAGCCGGTCAATTTCTTCATTGATATCGGTCTCTTTTTCGATATAGAGGTCATGGCGCGGTACATAGGCTTCTGGTTGATAATAATCGTAATAGCTGACGAAATAGGACACGGCGTTTTTAGGAAAAAACTCGCGAAATTCACTGTATAACTGGGCAGCCAACGTTTTGTTGTGAGCGATAACCAGCGTCGGCCGTTGTACGTCCTCAATCACCTGCGCGATAGTAAAGGTCTTCCCCGTCCCTGTCGCTCCTAGCAATGTCTGATAATGTTGTCCATCCTGGATACCAGCGGACAATTCGGCGATGGCTTGTGGCTGGTCTCCCGTCGCCTGAAAGACAGATGTTAGTTCAAAGTCGGGCATGATTCCTCTCTAGTTTTCTGTCTTACCTCTTGCATTGGGGTAATCAGAGGTAAGGAGTCCAAGATTATACCGAACTATTACCAATTAATGCGTAATAGAACGTAAGTTCTCAATTTTAACACAAAATATACTTTTAGAGTCAAATTTGTTTGGCAATTGTGTCCATAAACAAGCTGTCAGTTAGTTTATGCGGAGACAAGTCTTTCGTGCACCCTAGAAAATAATCTTACCAAAAAAAGAGCACCCCCAGCTGTGGGAGTGCCTATTTGAGTGGAGATGGCGGGAATCGAACCCGCGTCCGAAAAATTCGACCTCTAAACCTCTACAAGCTTAGTCAGCCTATTAGATCTCACGACCAGCACCCCGGCCGACCGGGTTATCTGAGTCGTCAGTCGATGGCTCCCGAAAGAGCCTCTTAGCCTCCCCTATCGACGTCGAGGAGGAGCACGTTGGCGTTTATGACGCCTGTCACTCGCCCGGCCAACGAGCGGTCGAGGCAGACGGGTTTCCTGTTCTCAGGAACCTCCACTTTTCAACTCGCTTTATGCAGCGAGAGGAAGAGCGGCATAATCATTCGTGCTATTGGCACTTATGCGTGTGCTTCCAGTTTTACGAGTTGTAAAGCGTGCTCGGCTTGCAGTCCAGGACCAGCCTTTCCCGTCGAAGCCTGTCATCCCCAGACAAGCTTATTATACCACAAAACAAGCCAGTTCATGTTGTAAATTCATTAACATGGACCATTGATTTGAAATTGTCGAATTAGGATTAAGAACTAATGATTAAGGCATGAATGGCCTTTTCAGCCTCGGCCGTGTCCAGATTATCAACCACCATACTGATGCTACACTCGGAAGAGCCCTGAGCGATGGCGATGATATTTACTTGGCGGTCGCCTAAAGCACTGAAAAGGCGCCCAGCTATACCCGGCGTTCCTCGCATCCCGGCTCCAACCACTGTTACAATGGCTACCCGTTCTTGAGCAGTAATTCGGTCGATATCACGGCACATCAACTCGCGGTGAAACTCGAGTTCTAGGCCAGATACTATATCTTTCGTCGCCTGAGCAGGTACCGCAAAACAAATAGATTGTTCAGAAGAAGCCTGCGAGATAAGCAAGACACTAATATTCGAACGGGCTACCGCTCCAAAGGTTCGGGCAGCGATGCCCGGGACTCCCAGCATTCCTTTGCCTTCGACGACCACCAGACTCAGATTTCGAATTGCTGTTACGGCTTTAATATCGCCATTACTCTCACTCCTCTCTTGTACGATTTCAGTACCGGATTTTTCCGGATGAAAGGTGTTCTTAATCCATAATGGTATGTTGTTTTCAACGACCGGCCTGATGGTTTTTGGGTGCAAGACTTTGGCACCATAGAAGGCCAGTTCAGCCACTTCACGATATGAAAGAGTTGATATCGTTTGCGCCTCCGGCACCAGTCGGGGATCGGCTGTCATCACGCCGTCAACATCTGTCCAGATCCAAACTTCGTCAGCGTGTAAGGCTTGACCCAGGATTGCTGCACTGTAGTCGGAACCCCCCCGGCCCAAAGTTGTCACGACACCCTTTTCGTTAGCCCCGATGAATCCAGTGACTACTGTCACCACCCCCTCCTCAAGCAGTGGTCGTAACCTGGCTTCAGAACAGACAGTTGTATTATCCATTAAGGGAACGGCTCCCTGAAAGGTGTCATCAGTGACGATCAATTCCGTAGCGTCGATGGCCTGGGCTGACTGACCTCGATGTCTTAAGTATGAGGCGATTAACCTGACACTCATCCTTTCACCAATGGAGGTCATGGCATCGAGGGCACGTGGTGTCAATTCGCCGAGTACCAGGACAGCTTTACAAAGAGACTCATATCGTTCAATAAATTTATCCAATTGTGCTGTTAATTGTTGGCCTTCATCCCCAGTTGGCAGCAACTCAGAAATCACCTGGAAATGCTTCTGGCGTAACTTCTTCGCCACTTCCCTGTAAGTTACGGCATCGCCAGACGCGGCCGAAGTTGCACCCTCAAACAACAGGTCTGTCACCCCACTCATAGCCGAGGCGATGATTACCTGTTGAGGCCATTCACTCCGGTTATTCAAGATGATGTTTGCTGTTCGTTGAATGGCTTTGGCACTGCCAACCGAAGTCCCACCAAACTTCATTACCAGGGTCATGTCTTATTCCTTCTCTGATTTTTTTTATTCGGATCTATACCTGGGCAAGGGCCTGGTCTAGATCGGCTAGTATATCAGCCGTATCTTCGATGCCAATTGAAAAGCGCACCAGGTTATCGGTAATGCCTATTTCCAGGCGTTCTTCAGAAGAGAATTCATAATATGACATGAGCGCCGGTTGCTCAATCAAGCTCTCAACACCACCAAGGCTGGGGGCGATATAAGGGATGGTCATTGCATCAATAAATCGCGAAGTTGTAGCCAATGGCTCTTCACCCTCAAGCGGGGCTATTTCAAAACTGACAACTCCCCCAAATCCCTTCATCTGGTTTAGGGCAACTTCATAATCCGGATGATGTGCCAGACCAGGATACCAGACCCGCCGGATCTTCGGATGTTGATCCAGGTATTGAGCAACTGTACTGGCAGAACGATTTTGCTGTTCGACTCGTAGCGCCAGGGTTTTAAGACCCCGCTCAAGCAAGTATGCAGCATGAGGATCTAATACGCCGCCAAGAACACCCTGACTCTGTCTTAAGGCGTGAATCAATCCTGCCTGGCCGACGACAACCCCAGCCATGATGTCATTATGCCCGCTAAGGTACTTGGTGGCACTGTGTATAACTAGGTCGACCCCGTAATCAAGTGGTCGTTGGTTCACCGGCGTGGCAAAGGTGGCATCGATGATGGTTTTAATTCGATAGCGGCGAGCGATCTCTACCAAACGATTCAAGTCCACGACCCTCAGGTAGGGATTGGTCGGGCTTTCACTGATGATGATACGGGTGTTTGGCTGAATGGCCGCTTCCAAGGCCTCATAATCACCCATAGGGACTTGAGTGCTCTCGATCCCCAGCCTTTGTAAAAAAGTCTGGCAAAATTGTCGTGTTTTTCGGTAACAATCGTCGGTAAAGATGATATGGCTACCGGCCGAAAGCATCGAAAGGAGCACATTGGTAACTGCTGCCATACCAGTTGGGAAGAGCAGCGCATCGCCACCATTTTCGAGAGCCGCCAATCGCTTCTCCACGGAGCGGACGGTCGGGTTCCCATACCGGCCGTACTCACCTCGTTCAGCCATATCTGGGTCAGTGCCCCACATCTTAGCTTCCATGAAGGCACATAAATCGGCCGTGTCGGAAAATGTATATGTGGCAGTTTGAACCAGCGGTGTCACCAGCGCATGATGCGGCTGCGATCTACGCATGCCCATATATCCATGCACCGCCTCTGTTGATTGGCCGGGCACACGTTGCCCAAACTCTGCTACAGTCATGGAAGTGAATGGATCGGTTATGCCTATCATCTCAACCTCTCTAATATCACTGGTGGCAACTGTTGGTAAACTCAAACTGCTACGAACTCTACGACAGGATCTCAGTTACCAGATTCCAATAAAAAACGGTTCTTCGTTTTGATATCCAGATCGAAGAACCGCCTTAAAAAAATAACCCCTTCTTGAAATTCTAGAAGAGGCCTACCTGTTTTTACACAGCCAATTCTCATCTCTCAGAAGTTTGCCCTCTTAAAAAGAGGACTCGCACTCTGCCGAAATTAGCACCACTTCCACACGATGCTCCCATGCGTGGCGGTTGCTGAGGTTTCAACGGGTCGGTCCCTCCACCTCTCTGGATAAAAAGTGTGCGTCTTTATTCAATTGTTGGGAAACATGGTATCAAATGATGGCCAAACTGTCAACCCCAAAATATTTGCGAAAAAATCGGCGACTGCCATATGTCCATAGGCTGGTATAATACTGTTCATGTTTGAATTCGAACTCCTGGCGGAGGATGGCCAAAGCGGTGCCCGGGCAGGTCGCTTCCTTACCCCTCATGGTGAAATACCAACGCCCATTTTTGCGCCCGTTGGCACCTCGGCTACCGTCAAGGCCATGCGACCAGCCGATCTGCTTGATTTGGGTGTCAGACTCGTTCTGAGTAATACCTATCACCTTTTCCTCCGGCCAGGGGACGAACTGGTTCGAGAATTAGGCGGCTTGCATCAATTTATGGGTTGGCAAGGCCCAATCCTTACCGACAGCGGCGGGTTTCAGGTCTTCAGCCTTAGTAAAACTCGGGAGATCGATGCCGATGGCGTGTTATTTCAATCACATATTGACGGATCGAGACATTATTTTACTCCAGAAAAATCTATCCAGGTTCAAGAGAACCTTGGTGCTGACATCATCATGACTTTCGACGAATGTCCACCGCCGGATGATTTCAACTACGTGCAAGAGTCATTAGTCCGAACACACGCCTGGGCTGTTCGTTGTCGCGAAGCCCAAACGCGTGATGATCAAGCTTTATTCGGCATCGTTCAAGGTGGGATTTTCCCCTCGCTGCGGGAAGAAAGTGCCCACTTTCTAATCGATCTTGATTTTCCCGGGTATGCAATTGGCGGTCTCTCAGTCGGCGAGAGTAAGATAGAAATGTATGCGATGCTCGATTTGTTAAAATCTATCCTGCCTATCGAAAAGCCACGTTACCTGATGGGCGTCGGAACTGCTGAAGACCTCGTTAATGGGGTCATCCGGGGAATTGACATTTTCGATTGTGTGCTACCAACCCGATTGGCCAGACATGGTGCGGCCATGGTTAAAGGTGGGCGATTAAATCTAAATAATGCTCAGTTTGCCCAGGACTCCAATCCCATCGACACCAGTTGTCACTGTTATGCTTGTTCTCATTTTAGCCGGGCTTATTTACGGCACCTGGTATTAGCCAATGAAATTCTAGGACATATCCTTTTATCTACGCACAATCTCCATTTTCTAATCAATCTTATGAACGAGCTTCGAGAAGCGATTTTAAACGACACAGTTTCAGAATACTCAAGAGATTTTTTTAAACACTATCCAAAACAAGAAGATTCTTTAAGTGTTGGCCAGCAAACAGTAGCCTAGTTCCCAGACTGGTACATCGTGACTATCATCGAAGCGATCATCCTGGGCATTATCCAGGGAGCGACAGAGTTCCTTCCGATCTCGAGCTCGGGTCATTTACTCTTAGTCCCCAGTCTATTCAATTTATCCGAACCAAACCTGAATGCGATAGCCATCGCACACCAGGGAACGCTTTTGGCGATTCTCGTTTATTTCCGGCGCGATTTATGGGCAATCTTGAAGGGCGTTGCCATTGGTTTGCGAAATCGCCAACCAATGGCAACGGTCGAAGCCCGCACTGGCTGGTATATCGCCGCCGGCACGATTCCAGCCATCATCGTTGGTTTCTTTTTTGCCGACGCGATTGACGAGCTGTTAGCAAAGCCGACCACGGCAGCCTTCATGCTAATTGTAACCGGCCTGATCCTGATATTGGGTGAAAGATTATTAACCGGGAGCATGGCTCAAGAGCAGATGAAATGGAGTGATGCACTCCTGATCGGATTAGCCCAAGCTTTGGCTTTGATACCAGGCATATCACGCAGTGGAGTGACCATAACCGCCGGTCTCAGTCGAGGTTTAAGCCGGCCGGCGGCCGCCCGATATAGTTTTCTTCTAGGGGTTCCGGCTATTGCCGGCGCTGGGTTTATCGCATTCATCGATTTGGCCCAATCACCTACGGTTACACAAGAGGTACACCTATTGGCGATTACATTTATTACCGCAGCAGTGGTTGGCTATCTGTGTATTCTGTTCCTACTCAATTGGGTTCGAGCGCGAAGTTTATATATCTTTGCCGCTTACTGTATTTCCTTTGGGGTCATCTTTTTAATTATTTCCTGGATTCGATGAAAAGGGTCCTGTGGTTCGCCCCAACTTTGTTTGGGTTGATTTTTTGCCTTGGGCCTTTAACTGCTTGCCAGACGCCGGACACCCTTCTTCCTAAGGTCACAGTGACCGCCGCTTCCCCACCCTTAAGAATTGGGTTAAGCGACTGCGCCAGTGAATTTGGGCATTTGGTCGATCGGGATTTGCCACAGAATGTGAGCCTTGCTGAAATCCAACTCATTCAGGGGAATGATCGTACACTACTGGAGGACCTGAAAGAAGGTTTTCTTGACGCAGCCTTAGTTTATCACGTTCCCGACAAAGAAGAACACTGGTTCAATCCGGTTGCTTTAGATGGTCTGGTTTTTATCGTCCACCCTGACAATTCGACGCTAGACATTGGCCTTGCTGAAGCATCGGCATTATTTGCCGGATCAGTACTCGATTGGTCAACTATCGGGGGACCGGAGCTTGAAGTGAAACTTATCAGTCGTGAACCAGGGGCGGGTGCTCGAATTATCTTGGAAGAACGCCTAATGGCCGAATTACCGATCGCCGGCTCAAGTATGATCGCGTCGAGCGGAGAATCACTTCGGTCAAACGTTTTAATGGAGCCTGGTGCGATAGGATACAGCATGATGGGGAATTCAAAGGACATGAAGGCTCTGACGGTCGAGGGCATCACGGCCATACCAGCTAATACGACCGACCAAAGTTACCCGCTCACTGCGCCACTCTATTTCGTCAGTAGCGGAGAGCCGGACGGGGAACTACGTGGATTTCTGGCCTGGTTACAGTCGCCTGAAGGCCAAGCGAAGATAGGTGAAAAATACGGCCAGATAAGGTAGAATATATTGGCGACAGTTTCTATTTTATCCTCACCGGCACGAGGTCGGAAAATGGTTAGAAACGACACTTTCACAAATCCTTTTTGGACCGGTTACACATAAATTTTTACGATTTTTCCCTCGACAATAAGCTGAAATCCTGATGGATTTGGCTTTGCGGTCTTTAATCTAGGTATTTTAATACCTTCGAATGCGAGCCAGCATTCCACTTATTGCCAACAATCGAAAAAAGCTTGGTTCCAATAGGAGTCCCAAAATGGAAAAATCAACCTACCTTGAACTAGAGGAAGAGAATATCATCTCTAGTTCTGATATCATGGAAAAGAAGGCGAGCCAGTATTTCGTCGAATTAGAAAACAAGTACAGCGCAGAAAATTATCTACCTTTAGACGTTGTCATCGACAGAGCGGAGGGGGTTTGGGTATTTGACGTCGATGGTAAAAAGTATCTCGATTGTCTTAGCGCATATTCGGCCGTGAGCCAGGGTCATTGCCACCCAAAGATAAAAGAAGCGGCTATTAAACAATTGGAACGGGTGACATTGACCTCTCGAGCATTTCGAAATAACCAAATGGGTCCCTTTTTAGAGGAGTTGTGCCAATTAACAGGATACGACCTGGCACTTCCAATGAACACTGGGGCCGAGGCCGTGGAGACGGCCATTAAAGCCGCTCGCAAGTGGGCATATAAAAGTAAGGGGGTAGCTGATGAATTGGCCGAGATTATCGTTTGCGAAGGTAATTTCCACGGTCGCACAACTACCATCGTTGGTTTCTCTTCTGAAGAAGGATATCGGGAGGATTTTGGTCCCTTTACTCCCGGTTTTGTCATGATACCGTATGGTGACGCAGAAGCCTTGGAGATGGCGATCACGACTAACACGGCCGCTTTTCTTTTTGAGCCTGTTCAGGGCGAGGGCGGAGTGATCCTGCCCCCAGAAGGTTTCCTGCGGCAAGCGGCTGAAATTTGTGCCAGGCAAAATGTTTTGCTCGTAGCTGACGAAATTCAGACGGGTCTGGGTCGAACTGGCCGGTTTCTGGCCTGTGATCACGAGGGAGTGCGGCCCGACATGGTTATTCTCGGCAAAGCTCTAAGTGGTGGCTTTTACCCTGTTTCGGCCGTTGTTGCCAACGAGGAAATCCTTGGTTTATTTAAGCCCGGCGATCACGGCAGTACGTTTGGTGGAAATCCCTTGGGCGCAGCGATCGGCCGAGCGGCTTTAGGGGTATTAATTGACGAAAATATGATTGGGCGGTCATACGAACTAGGAAAATACTTCAAGGGTCGATTAGAGCGGATCGAAAGCGATTATATCAAAGAGGTACGGGGCAAAGGATTGTTCATTGGCGTTGAATTACATGTTCCTGCCCGCCGATTTTGTGAAGCGCTTCGAGACCGGGGCATCCTTTGCAAAGAGACTCATGGAAATGTCATCCGATTCGCGCCACCTCTCGTAATTACAAAGGAGGAGATCGACTGGGCCATCAGTCATATTGAACCAGTATTAATGGATGAATAGTTGGAAGGACTGAGTGGGCAAGATACATGTGATCTTGCCCAAAGCGTTATATGTGAAGGGCTATTTAAAGAACGAAGGGGATGGTTTCGAGTTTCAATTGAAAAATGAGCTGAGCCCTATCTGTTTCAGTGTTAGCGACCAAGCAAAATAATCTTAACATCGGGTTGTACTCTTCTATGATCTCCCCCATGAAGAAACACGATAGCGTTCCACTGGTGCCTGAATGGGTAAAGGACGCTGTCTTCTACCAGATTTTCCCCGACCGTTTTGCCAAGAGCTCTCGCATTGCCAAGCCAAACAATTTGCAACCTTGGGGCGCACCCCCGACAGCCAATCATTATCAAGGTGGCGATCTACTGGGGATCGTCGAGCATCTGGATTACTTGACTGATTTAGGCGTCACCGCTTTATACTTGAACCCGATCTTTCGATCGGCGAGCAACCATCGCTACCATACTCACGATTTTGAAAGGGTTGATCCACTGTTAGGCGGTGACGAAGCTTTACGGGAACTGGTCGAGGCTTTACATGAACGAGGGTTGCGCATCATCCTAGATGGCGTATTTAACCATGCCAGCCGAGGATTTTTCCAATTTAACGATGTGCTGGAGAACGGCTCTGCATCTCCTTGGGTGGATTGGTTTAACATTAAAGATTGGCCCCTGGCTCCATATGATATAAACAAACCGGCTAACTACGACAGTTGGTGGGGGATTCGCGCCTTACCAAAACTCAATACAGATAACCCGCAGGTCAAGGAGTATATATTTCGTATTGCCGAATACTGGATTCGAGAATTCGATATCGATGGTTGGCGGCTGGATGTTCCCGAAGAAATCAAGACGGAAGGATTTTGGGAGGAGTTTCGACAACGAGTGAAGAGAGTCAAATCTGATGCATATCTCCTCGGCGAGATCTGGCACAAAGCACCGACCTGGCTAGCGGGGGATCGTTTTGATGCCCTCATGAACTATCCCTTAACTGAGGCACTCATCGCTTTCTGTGCAGGTGATCGAGTAAGTCCTTCTAAGGTAAAGGGTCGATCCTACTTTCCCTGCCCAGCCATTGATGCCCAAACTTTCGGCCGGCGTTTAAGTCATCTTCATAGCATTTATGATTGGGAAACGACCCAAGTGCAATATAACCTGCTTGATAGTCATGATACGCCCCGCTTGCTTAGCCTAGCCCAGGGTGACAAAGCAACTCTACGCCTGTCAACATTGCTTCAGATGACCTTGCCCGGCGCGCCAGCGATATATTATGGTGACGAAATCGGGCTGCACGGTACTGATAAATATAATGAACCACATAACGATGCTGATGCCCGTTGGGCTTTTCCCTGGCACGATAAATCCATATGGGAATTGTCGTTATTATCCTATTTCAAACAGTTAATTACTATGCGAATAGAGCGACCGGTTCTCCGGCGCGGACGGTTTGAACAACTCTATGCTGCTGGCCATTGTTATGCTTTCGCCAGGGTAGATGACACAAATGCTTTGATCGTCATCGTGAACGTATCAGAACTTGATCAACGGCTTTCATTACCCCTAAACACCGTCAGCATAAATGGGGCAAGCCTATCTTCAATCTTTGGAGTTTCAGGTAAATATGAAGTGCGCGGCGGAAGGGTTTTAATGACGATCCCGGCTCGGGAAGGCCTAGTTCTTGAAGTAAATTAAGGTTGCTTTTCTTCCAAGTCAATCCCTTGCTCTCGCTGGGCTATGCCATTCGGTAAGGATCGCCCGTTCTTCGTTGGATCCAGACCGCCACACACTTCGTAATCAAGTGGGCGTATCTGTGTTTGTTATTCCTTTGCCAACAGGGTAAAGTTAACCTATTATCCCAATTTAAACTCAATCGAGGTCCAAATTGATGATTTCCGTTGCCCAAGGCAGTATCCAGGAAAGCAAGGACGATACGATTATCGTCAATTTGTTTGAAGGTGTCCCAAAACCGGGTGGAGCGACCGGTGCTGTCGATAAGGCTTTGGGCGGTGCCATTAGCGAGCTAATTGCCAACGGGGACCTAATGGGAAAGACCGGCGAGGTTGTGGTCTTGTACCCAAGAGATGCAATACCGGCAAAAAGGGTTTTAGTAGCCGGCCTTGGTAAATCTGATAATTTCGATGTCGAGGATGTTCGAAAAGCGGCAGCAGCAGCGATCGGACGGGCGCGCCAGTTAAATGCCACCAGGATTAGTACGATCGTTCACGGCGGTGGTATCGGCGACTTGCCAGTTGCCATCGCAGCCCAGGCGACGGCTGAGGGTAGTTTGCTGGCCTTATATCGATATAGCGCTGACAAAAAGGAAAAGGAAGACGAACACGAACTACAGTCCCTCACCATCATCGAATATGATAAGAACAAGATAGCCGAGATCGATGCGGGTGTAAGGATCGCACAAGCAGTGGCTTCCGGGGTAAATCTGGCTCGAGATCTCGTTAATATGCCACCAAATGTGGCAACGCCCAGCAAAATGGCCCAAACTGCCGAGGAAATAGCTAGAGAATTTGGATTTGGCTTGACCATCGGAGATAGGGCTTGGGCGTCCGAACGGAATATGGGAGCCTATTTGGCCGTAGCCAAGGGAGCTGGAGAGCCACCTAAGTTTATCGTGCTGGAACACAACGGGACTCGCACTGATTTAGATACCATAGTTCTGGTCGGCAAAGGGATCACCTTTGACACAGGTGGTATATCTCTAAAATCCAGGGAGCACATGGGTTTAATGAAATCGGATATGGGAGGTGCGGCCGCGGTATTAGGGACGATGAAAGCCGCTGGTATACTAGACCTACCCTTACGGATCATCGGTATCGCCCCATGCACCGAAAATATGCCTGACGCGAACGCTTATCGCCCGGCCGATGTGATCAAAGCCAGCAATGGCAAAACGATCGAAATTATAAGCACGGATGCCGAAGGCCGTATGGTGTTGGCCGATGGTTTAGTCTACGCTGCTGGTTATGATCCCAAGGCTGTCGTCGATGTGGCAACCTTAACCGGCGCTTGCGTTGTCGCATTGGGAGAGGGAATGGCAGCGGGGCTTTTTAGTACTGACGATAATCTCAAGGACAAATTGATGAAGGCTAGCCAGGCAACCAACGAAAGACTTTGGCCCTTGCCTTTATGGGATGATTATCGCAAGGCTATCAAATCAGATGTAGCTGATATGAAGAATTCCGGCGGCCGGTTTGGCGGAGTCGCCACATCGGCCGTTTTTCTTAAGGAATTCACCGACTATCCATGGGCGCATTTGGACATCGCCGGCATGGCTCTGAGTGAAAAGAGCCACGCTTATACACCGGCCGGGGGGACCGGTTTCGGCGTCCGGTTGTTGGTTGAATTTCTTCAGAACTGGTGAACGAAGAGTTGGAAATTCTTTAACAGGAGAATAAAAATGTCTATGCCAGCCCCCCCGCTCACTCTTGGTGTGGAGGAAGAGTACCAGATTATCGATCCGGAAACTCGAAATCTCCATTCATACATAACAGAGCTTTTATCACAAGACGAGCAAATGCCGACCAGTTTAAACCTGCGGCCGGAGCTAATGCAATCCCAGGTAGAGGTCGGCAGTTATGTCTGTCGAAATATTAAGGAAGTCCGTCAGGAAGTCACTCGCCTGCGTCGCTCGGTCTTAGAGATGGCAGAAAAAAACGGCTTGCTCATCGCCGCCGCCTCAACCCATCCATTTGCCAAGTGGGAAGAACAGACGATCACTGAAGGAGTCCGGTATAAGGAGCTTTTGGATGATATGCAACGAATTGCCCGGGGGCTGCTCATCTTTGGCATGCATGTTCATGTTGGCTTTGGCGATGATCCAGGTTCGAAAGATCTCATGATTGAGATCATGAATCAAACCCGCTATTTTGTCCCTCACCTTTTGGCATTATCTACCAGCTCCCCCTTTTGGCACGGTTACAATACCGGCCTGAAATCTTACAGAAGCGTGGTTTTTGAGATGTTACCACGAACCGGAATTCCACACTCGTTCAACTCCTGGGCTGAATACAAGGCTTTTGAACGCACCTTAGAAAAGGTTGGCTCGTTCGGCAAGCAAGATCCCGTAGCAAAGATCTGGTGGGATATCCGGCCGCACCCAATTTTCGACACATTGGAATTCCGGATTACCGATATTTGTACAAAAGTAAATGAGACCGTTTGCGTAGCGGCTTTATACCAGGCAATTTGCGCCAAATTGTTGAAGTTACGGCGAAACAACATGTCTTGGCGTCAATACCGTCATATGCACATTACCGAAAACAAGTGGCGGGCACTCCGTTACGGTACCGGTGGCGAAATGATCGATTTTGGGATAGAAGAATCGATCCCGTTCCACTTCCTCATGGAGGAGTTACTAGAGTTTCTCGACGATGTCCTGGATGAGTTAGGCAGTCGCGAGGAGGTAGAATACTTGCGGACAATACTTCGGGAAGGAACTAGTGCTGACCGGCAGATACGGGTCTACAATGAACATGGCGGGGATAGTAACCGGAAGGAAGCCCTTATGGCGGTCGTGGATAGTTTGGTTTCCGAAACCAGGGAAGGTCTGTAAAGCGTTAGTAGATCATTTTGTCGAGAGCTGCGCTTAATATTGATTCCCGGAATAGAATCAAACGATAAGGAAGACGACAAATGGCTGAATTGATAGACGTAAGCCATACCGTAGAAGCCGGTCTGATCACATACCCTGGATTACCACCACCCATCATTTGTGATTACTTGAGTCGCGAGGCGTCCAGATCACATTATGCACCAGGCACGGAATTTCATATTGGTAAAATCGAATTGGTGGCTAACACGGGTACTTATGTTGATTCCCCATTCCACCGCTATGAGGGCGGAAAAGATTTGTCAGAGTTATCCCTGTCCAAGTTAGCAAATTTGGAGGGGATGATCTTCCGGGCACCACATTCGGCAGGCCGGACAATAGATGCATCGATATTTCATGGCCTTTCGATCTCTGGCAAGGCCGTTCTAATACATACTGGCTGGTCAAAGCATTGGAAGACAGACAATTACTTCAAGGGGCATTCATATCTGACAGAAGATGCGGCCGTTTATCTTCGGAATGCGGGTGCCACTCTGGTCGGCATCGATTCGCTCAATATTGACGATACAGACGATGGCCGGCGGCCGGTTCACTCGATATTACTTGGAGCAGAGATCCCCATTGCCGAGCATTTGACAAACCTGGATAGTTTGCCAGACGAAGGCTTTCGCTTTTTTGCGATCCCAGTAAAGGTAAAAGCTATGGGCACTTTCCCTGTTCGGGCCTTTGGTATAGTTGATGATTGAAAACGACTATCTAGATCCGGCCGATATCGAACCATCAACGATTTGATAGGAAAATAATAGTGCCTAAAGCCAGGCCACACATCAATACGAATCGAAGCCAGGAAGGCATTGCTAACCAGAGGAATTGAAAAAGCTCGCGAACAACTAACAAAAAGGTCCCCACCGCCACCAGAATAGCTATAATGCTAACCGGCACCGTCAAGTCCATTTTTCCCTCCGCATCCCAATCCGTCAAGACAGTCCACACGGCTCCGCAATCAGTACTATAGTACTCGGATTCTGGGAAGTCAAGATGGAAAATGGCAATTATTTAGAATGGCCACAGACTCAATATTAAGATTGCTGTTGCTGTAACGGTTAGATTGTCTAAACCCCACGGAGATAGAGCCTCGACCACTGTTGTGGCAAAGATAACAGCCAAGGCTGGTGCGATGGCGGCAATAGGGGTTATTTCAGGTGGGCCGTCCATGATCCAGAGTGCTAACCAGGTAAACAAACCACCCATCACAAAAAAAGTGGCTGAACCTTGCAAGCTTCGCGAGTGGCCGAAAACAAGGTAAGTGTTGGTACCATAATGCCGGCCGATTACAGAAGCCAACCCATCTCCCCATGTGAGAGGCATCAGCGCAGCCACCATCAAAGGAGGCTGCTGCCAAAATATAAGCGCGACAGCTGCTGCGGACAATGGGAAATATACGGTGCCCAGGTTCGAACGATTGCTGCTGGCCATGGCCGAAAAGAAACCATATCGCCAATCCAAGAGATTTAGAATGGCAAAAGCGAGACAGGCAAAAACGAAAGGCCATGGCGAATCGAATAAGAATGGGACAAGCCAGGCTAACATGCCGACGCCGATATGAATGAATTTCCGGGTGAAATCACTGCCATATCCACGCCAATAGCCCAACCCTTCGGCAATCCCAATCACGCCGAAAATATAGCCAAAGGCGATGATCAATCCAAGCAAGTTATTCATTTCCCGGGAGGAGAGAGGTTCAGCCGGGATAGATCTCAGACGATCAGGTGATCGTAGAGCATGTCCAGGCTCAGGTCCGGCACAACAGTATCGCTTGTTTGCAACGTCAGACTGGCGGCAGCGGCTCCAAGGCGAATCGCTTCAATGGTCGGCAAATCATTGATCATACCGAACATGATGGCGGCGCTGACGGCATCACCGGTGCCAGTGATATCAACGATCTGGCTATATCGCGGGGGTACATAACCAGTTTCATCCGAAGTGGCGAATACCAGCCCAAAGTCAGATAAGGTGATGGTCGCGGTCCGCACCCCCGCCCTCGTCAATAACAAGGCTACTTCGAGGCTGGCATCCGGATCATAGCCTGCATAATCAACTCCACAAAGTACGGCCGCTTCTATTTCATTTGGCACGACGAGATGTAAATGTGCCAAGTGTGGATGAAGCTTATGAGCCAGACGGGTGGACGATGGATCCGCACATATGGGAATCTCGTATTGTAGGGCAAGCCGGACGGCCGTTTCCATGGTAGCCGGCGTCAAACTACCGTCAATCATAATCATGCAAGCATCGCGAAATAGCCGTCGATTCCGATATAAGATGCCGGGATTGATGGCTTCCATCACTCGCACATCGTCCAGAGCTACTGACATCTTGCCATCTTCATCTAAGAGAGCGATATAAGATCCGGTGTTGAATTCATCTACCTGCAGCACATAGTCAACGTTGACGCCTGCATCAGCCGTTTGGGTGATTAACAGGTTACCTGTGTTATCGTCGCCAACGGCAGAAATGAGCAAAACATCCGCTCCCAGCCGGCCGAGGTTCTCTGCCACGTTCCGGGCTGTACCCCCGCGAACATGGCGGATCTCGGCCGGGTTAGACGTTCCTGGTTCGAGCCCAGCAGTAGGTTTTCCTTTGGTATCTAACAGTGTGGCGCCAATAACAAGAATATGTTCACTCATCTGATAACGGTCCTAACGCCTTATTCATCGAGTAGTTGTTGCTTAAGATTGCCAATCGCGGCTAATTGTCGCTCAATAAGTGGAGAACTGTCTTGGGCTTGCCGCAAATGTGTTTCCATTCCCTCAACAGCTTCTAAAGCCCTAAATGATTTTGTTTCCAATTGATCGTAAGGAGACCTGGTTGGTGATAGTCGATCCACTAATTCCTGGACAAAATTAGCCGTGGCCAAAACATTGTCCCGATCTACCTCTTCCAAAGTTGTCGTCTCGTTTTCAAGTTGGGGTAATTTTTGCTGTTTCTCCCATTGCGAGCGCCAAAAATTGATGTTCTGCAGGACAACTAATTCGGGCAGATCAAACCGGCCAAGGCGTGTCTTGCGAATCTCAACGCCATCATTACGCATAATCAACCGCGCCCTTTGTTCCATCGCTCGCTTTAATCTGGGATGGGGGTGAATACCACTTGGCCAGGCATGGATCAGTTCGTCAAGCCGGGATTCAGCCACCAAGTTTCGGAGCTCAGCCGCCGTGATGAATAGGGTAATAGTGTCCCAAGATAAATCTTGTTCATCATTTAAATTTATCGTTGAATAGGCTGCCATTCGAGCAGCAACGGGATCGAATGGAAACGTTTGCTCCCTGCTTGGCTCTTGTCCGCCTCTTCCAACTTGAAATGTCACGCTTACGTCAGCCGTCAAGTCGATGCCATCGCTGGTGAACATCTTGACATTTGTAGCCTCACGTTCTTGCGGTCGCACGTCTAGCACTGCCGCGGGATACTCAAATCGATCAAGCATGTGGCTGCCAGGGCCAAGCGTTCGAATGAAACGGCCGTTTATTTCGGTTATAGCCACCGTGCCCTGGCTAACGAGTAAATACCCAGGTCCGCCAACACGTAATTGGGGATTACCCTCCTTTTGCTCCGCGAAACCCCGGTGATTGACAGATCCTACTAAGCGGTTTGGTACACCCCAAGCCAGAAACCGGCTCAACAGCGAATTTGCCGAAGGGTGGTCGGGTAAATCATAAAAGGATTCCAGAAAACGACTAATAGAAATCCGGGCTAACCAGCCCCCAAGAATGATGGGTATGAAATGTCGCAGTACGCGGGGGGATAGAAGCTCGAGGAGTGATAAAAGGAATCGAGAAAGTATTTCAAATAGTGGGAAACGATTCACAATGGTATTCCACCAGAATGGTGGTGTCTGGGTCAAATTGATCCGCTCAAATTGCCAGACGTATAGCCAGTATCCCAACAATAAGATAAACATGAATATTAGGCTGAAGGACTTGTTATAACTTCTTGTGCCCTTGGTTCCACCACCTACTACTTCACTCATGCTATGGACCGATTAACTTTATTGTCGAAATCGTTTGCTGTAGTTCCACTTCCGTTTCCTCGGACAAAACGGACATTACCCGCTCGTCGGCTGCGGCCGTCTTCATTGCCTCGGCAACACTGATAAGTACTGCATCGGCGAGATCGGTGCCTCCACTATCTCGTACTGCTTCAATATCGTCCAATATCCGTTGAATGATCTCGACCTGAACGACAGTCTCGGCTAAATCACGTCGCTGCTCTTCAATAAATACCTCCTTCATCGCATCCTGTTCAACCTGTTTGTGCCTATCTGCTTGCCAAACAGAGATGCGTTGTTCTACGATTTCATCTGGTAATTCAACCTTGCTCAAAAACACCTGCAGGAGAGAGATGTCATACTGGAGGAAAGCATTTGTTAGCTTGTTTTGCAATCTGGCCCGGACCCTCGTCAGCGAAGGGGCGCTGTTTTGATCCTGTTGAAAAAGCTGGTCAAGAGAATAACGAGATAGCTCTTCAACAAGAAGGCTCTCTATCTCATGCTCGATCCTTTCACTCCAGGTCGTTCCTCCCTGATCCGTTTCGAAATTTTCAAGGTAATTAACCCAAAAGATAGCGCTCGTATCGTAAGGATAGACCACTTCGGGCTCTTCAAATAAATCTTCTTGCTTCACCTGAAAAATGATGGTGATGGCTAGCTCGATCGGTATGCCATCACTGGACATTGCCTTTACGTTTACGCGACGCATATGACGGCGAAGGTTAACGACTTGAGCCACGGTCTCCGATGGGTTAAGGCGCACGAAACCCGGGCCGGCTGACCGTGAATATTGTGATCCACTAATCAGAGCTAGCGCCTGGTGGCTAGGAATTACACCCGCCTTATGTGTAAGGAAACCTTGAGAAAGCGATTCTTGGGCATCTTCCGTAGCAGCTGGTGCCCTGGTCCGGGATAAAAAAAGACTGGCAATATGATTGAGTATTGGAAAATTATAAGGTAAAGATAATCGGAGTCCCTGATACCAACTTTGACTCCAGTTTAGAGGCAGAATAAATTGGACAAGATAAAAAAGGTATCCCCCAAAGGCGAAGAAATAGGCAGCCAGCCAGATATAGCTCCCGGAAAAACGAAATTGAATTCCATAATAGTCGTTCAGAAAGAATGCAACGAGGGCAAGAATAAAGGCAAGTCCAAAAAATATGGCTTCTCCCAGACCTTTCTTTATCGTCGTCTTCTTTTGACGCCTCTTCCTTGATCTTCTCCTGGCCATAGGCACTCCGCAACCGGGTCGCAGCCACTTTGACAACGTAGTTAAGGATAGTTATAATGCCAGCGCTTCATCTACCAACGAACCGGGGCGGTTAGCTCAGTTGGTTAGAGCGCTACGTTGACATCGTAGAGGTCACAAGTTCGAGTCTTGTACCGCCCATCTCGATAGCCGCATCTTGCGGCTTTTACTTTTTCCCTCTACCAACACTGCCTAGCAATTAAGGAACGTAATAATCCTCGTGAGCCTCACCTCTAGTAAGAGTAGGTGGTAACGACTTCATTGTTGACCCAGGACGTTCCATCATGAATAAATAACGCCATATCATCAAATGTGTATTGGCTCATTTTCAACGCCATGGGCTGCTTCCATAAGTGCCTCGCTCAGAGTGGGGTGAGCGTGCACATTACGAGCGATCTCTTCGGCCGTAAGCTCAGCGAAATGAGCTAGCGTCAATTCAGGAAGAAGTTCGGTAACTTCCGGTCCTACCATGTGCGCGCCCAATATCTCGCCATACCGGGCATCGGCTATAATTTTGATGAACCCATCCCGTTCACCCAAACCCAACGCTTTGCCATTCGCTTGAAAAGGAAAGCGACCGACATTGATCTCATAGCCAGCGTCTTTAGCCTGCTCTTCAGTATATCCGAAACTGGCCACCTGGGGATTACAATAAGTACACCGCGGAAGCATTCGATAATCCAGGATTATTGTCGGGTGATTGGCAATCGTTTCGGCGGCGACAAGCCCCATAGCCGAACCGACATGGGCCAGCATGATGCCCATTGGGGCAACCACATCCCCAATGGCGTAAATGTTAGGAACATTCGTGCGCATGGTCTCGTCGATATCAATGGCGCCTTGGTTATTTAATTTAACGCCTGCTTCCTCGAGGCCAATATTTTCTACATTCGGCCGGAAGCCGATGGCGATAAGCACCTGATCCGCCTCAAGTGGATCAGCACCTTCGAGAGATACTCTAAGGCCGTCTTCCGTTTTTTCCGCTTTTTCGACTTTTACACCTAGATGATAATTGATCCCCAAACGTTTATAAGCTTTTTCCAGAACCTGGCTAACTTCAGGATCCTCATTTGGCAATAGATGGGGTAACATCTCTAAGATCGTGACATCAACACCATAACTGTTCCAAATATAGGCAAACTCGACCCCAATTGGCCCAGCTCCTACGATAATGGCTTTTTCAGGTAGCGTATCAGCCAGGATGGCTTCTATGTAAGTTACGATCCTTTCGCCATCGATATCGATGCCGGGAATTGAACGTGGACGAGCCCCAGTGGCTATGATGATATTCTTTGCACTCAGGTCTACCTCGCTTCCATCATTCAAGGCAACTTTTAATGAGTTTGTACCGGTGAGAATGCCGGTCCCTTCATAGACGTCGATTTTATTTTTCCGCATGAGAAAGCCGACGCCTTTAACCAGGCGCTCCGAAACCTGCCGGCTACGTTTGAAGGCAACTGTGTAATCAAGTTGTAAGTTTTCAAAGTTAAAACCAAACTCTTTTGCTCGGTGGATAAGCGTGTGTGCTATCTCGGCATTTTTCAACAGCGCCTTTGATGGAATACAACCGATATTCAAGCAGACGCCTCCTAATGCTTCTTTCTCGACGATAGCTACCTTCAATTCAAGTTGAGCTGCTCGGATAGCCGCTACATAACCTCCTGGACCAGCCCCTAATACAACGACGTCGTACTCATCTGCCATTAAACTTTTCTCCCTTTCAATCAGTGGATCACTAATCGGTGTGTTCTGGGTCCTCCTTAGCCCGAAGATTATACCGCCATACAGCGAGCTGAGCACGGCAGGCACACCTGTTTTATTGGCAAAGTGTATTTTCACATCCTACACCATCCAGGCAAACCGGTTATAATCGTGTTGATGGGTTTTCCAGAATGGACCTTAATAGGCATGGGTCTTTCGGCCGCAGGCGCTCTGCTGGCCTTAATCCTGGCCTATATTGGCCAATCGCCTCGGGTTCTAAATCAAAGCGGCTTAAAGCGCGCACGTCTCGATCTTCGCGTTCGGGCCTTTACCTCTTATGCGATAGCCCTGCTGATCCTGGCCATCGGCTTCTTCCTGGCTGGCGTTCCCCTCGGCCAACAGCCGGAATCAAACTTGCTAGAGGGCCAAACGACGGAAACCGAAAGTTCCCTTTCCAGTAATGCAGGTACTAGTTTTGACGAGGTTGCCGTCTCCTCATCTGATTTATTATCACCCACCATTGCTTCGACCCCAGCCACGCCGGAAACAGGCGCCTTTGCCGGGCCACCAACCACCACGGAAAGTCTGGAAGAGGTACCTATCGATGCGGCAGAGGTTATGACATCAACAATCACCAATTCGCCTTCAGCACCAGATTTCCCAACGACATCTGAAGAAGTGTTGGCCTCACCTTCTGCCACATCCACATCCACACCCACCCCTACAGCCACACCGACCCCAACCTATACACCGACGCCTACCTTGACGCCAACGCCAATTACTGGAAGAACGGCTGTCGTAAATTCAGGTGGAAATATGATCTGGCTACGAAGATCACCAGGGGGCCAAGACCTGGTCCTTGTGGACGATAATGAAATCCTACTTCTACTAGCAGGGCACGCCAACCAGGGCGGCCAACTCTGGCAAGAAGTGAGCACCCTCGAAGGAATTGCGGGTTGGATATTAGAAGATTTGCTTGAAACTTCCCCAGAATAGCGCCCCTGTCAATATCATATTCGTCAATAGTCAAGCTAAATAGGCTTCCAATGCCTCGATTTCGGCCGGCAACTGATAAGGTTTGGTAGCCTTTTCGACAGCGGTACCAGGATCTTTGAGACCGTGGCCCGTTAAAACTACGACGATTCGCTTATTGGACGGATCAATCTCTTCCATTTTGATCAACTTCTTCAATGCTGCCAGGCCAGAAGCGGATGCTGGTTCTACAAATAAGCCTTCCATGCTGGCCAGGTTACGCCAGGCATCCAATATTTCCTCATCAGAAACAGACGTAATGAGGCCATCTGATTCGTCTAAAGCCTGCACCGCCTGTTGCCATCTAGCTGGATTGCCAATGCGGATAGCTGTGGCTACAGTTTCTGGATTTTCAACGATTTTGCCGGAGACGATAGGCGCCGCACCAGCAGCCTGAGCACCCAGTAATCGTGGCAATCCCTTGCCGTATTGCCGATAACCCATCCAATATGCCGTGATATTACCAGCATTGCCCACGGGAAGACAGTGCCAATCTGGTGCTTGTCCGTCTAACTGGTCACAAACTTCGAAAGCCCCTGTCTTCTGTCCTTCTAAGCGCCAGGGATTGATGGAGTTCACAAGGGTAATTTGCCGTCGATTCACGATCTCGCGAACCATATTCAAACCATCATCGAAGGATCCGGCGATGCTGATTACTTCTGCACCATAGGCTAGAGAAGCAGCCAATTTGCCTAAGGCTATCTTGCCCTCAGGCACTAACACGAGGCAGCGTAGACCAGCTCGAGCAGCATAAGCTGCAGCACTGGCAGCGGTATTGCCTGTACTGGCACAGATAATTGTTTTTGAACCCTCGTAAATGGCGTGAGATATGGCGGCCGTCATCCCCCGGTCCTTGAACGAACCAGTGGGATTTAATCCCTCGAACTTAAAGAACAGTTCGAGCCCGGTCATTGGAGCGAGCAATTCTGCCAGTTGACTGGAGCGAACAAGAGGCGTATTACCCTCGTTCAAGGTGATGATTCTCGCGTCAGCCGGAAGAGGCAAATAGTCGCGATATTGATGAATGACGCCGGACCAGGGCACAAAACTTGCTAGATTAACTCGTGGGTATTTTCAATACCTGACCAGCATAGATAAGATTGGGATTCATGAGCCCATTGGCCTTGACTATTTCCTCAGGACTCACACCAAATGCCCGGCTGATTCTGAACAAGGTGTCTCCAGGTTTGACGACGTAGTTGGTATAGGTCGCCCCTTCTGGCGCTGTTTGGGTCGGAGGTGCCTGACCACCAGGGATTCGGATCACCTGGCCAGTATAAATCAGATTCGCATTGGGAATATTATTATAGACAGCCAGTGGAATCCATGACATTCCATACTTCAGCCCGATTCGGAAGAGATTTTCGCCCGGCGCTACAGTATGTGTAGCCGGGAGGGTCGTCTGCATTGGCTCTTCTGCCTCTGGTTCCGAAGTCATTTCCCCCTCGGCCGCAGCTTCCTCGGCCGTTTCCTCTGCAGGCGGTGCCTCTTCGACTGGCTCTTCACCCATTGAAGGTTCGCCCTCTACGACATCTGCGGCCTCAGCATCTTCCTCCGCAGATGGTGCTTCCTCAGATTCAGCCTCGTCTACAACTGCTGGTGCTTCTTCTGTATCAGGCGTTCCTTCATCAACTTCGGTATCCGATGGTGCGGCTTCTTCGCTATCGGCCACCTCTTCGGCAGTACCGGCCTCTGGTTCTACCGGAACTGTTTCCGCTGCTTCACTTTCCGGTTCGGCAGCTTCCTCGCTGGCATCAGCCGTCTCTTCCTCAGCTTGGACTTGCTCGGCCACTTGAGTAGCAGCCTGAGCTTCGGCCTCTTGTGTGGCCTCTTCTGCCTGTTCGGCCTCACTTTGCCCAAACGGCCGCACACAGGCCGATATGGCCAACACCAAAATTAAAGCCAGCAACAGATAACTTAGATAACGACGAAGCGACGCCATTTTTGCACCTCCCAAATGATTCAAATTGTGATCCCTCAAGACGAAAACAAGCGGTTCTTTAATGACATAATATAACATGGTTGTTGGATTACGTAAAGTAGTTATTGAGTCACATAGGAGGTACGAAAGCAAACCCCTTCAAAGTCTAACATCTTCAAGGATTCCTTAAACTTTTGAGCAATTCCCTGTATACTGCCCTCATGAAACTGACTTTTTTAGCCTCTTTGTGCCTTATTAACCTGATTATTGTATCCCGATTTTAAAAGCCAGAAGGGGTTGAAGACCCGTGCACCTTTCATAAAACTTCTTTACAAAGCAATTAGAATCACTTAATGGAGGTTGAATTGATAGAAGACATCATCGCTCAAGCGCATATCGTGGTCGATTCTCTAACTTTCCAGGAAGGAACAATTGCCCTCTCAGCTTTAAGAACGATCTACGATAGCTCCTCACACTCTGGCGCTTTCGTGCAGCTCCTGGGAATGAAATTTCACACCCTGGCAGATGGTCAGTGTACGGCATCTTTGGAAGTTAAGGAGCATTTGCTGAATCCACTCGGAATCGCCCATGGAGGTGTAACATTTTCTTTGGCCGATTCGGCTTGTGGTGGCGCAGCTCTTTCGGCCCTCGGGGCGCCAAGAATTGTTACCCAAGATATGGCGATACGTTATCATGGGCCGGTGCGGCCTGGTGAAATAATTGCCCGAGCGGAAGTGGTTCACTTAGGAAGCCGAACCATCACCACCCAATGTCGGGTCACGCAAATGGAGATACTGGTTGCCACTGTATCGGCCACATTCGCCATCCTTGACGAAGATGAGATGAAACTAGTGAAAGGACAAGTATAGATCGGTCTCATTCTGGTCCAAAGATATTAGACAAACGCTAATCGCTTAACTCATTTTTGCCGGTGATTGGACCAAGGTGTCAAAAACAGCGAGGCCCCCGGGCGGGGGCCTCTTTGCTGCTTGCTGCGCCGTAAAGGAGGGAGGAGGAATATTTGTTGCTTGCAACTGAAAGGATAGTTGCTTCTCGTCTTTGACAATGTGCTCTTGCTTACATAACAGATTTAAAAATATAAAGAGCTTGATTAAAAACCGGTAACCCTTCAATCTTGTAGCCATTCTTGATATAATGATTGTTGATCGTGCGAGATCGTGCCGGTGCAATCCGTGGTTTGAAACCACATCCAAGAGGAGCCTATTATGTTGGCTAAGGTGATGAGTTGCGCTATCGTCGGACTTGAAGCGCAACTGGTTGAAGTCGAAGTCGACATCACGAAGGGCCAACCCTTTTTCACCCTGGTTGGTCTGCCAGACGCAGCCGTACGGGAAAGCCGGGATCGCGTTTATGCGGCTATCCGCAATAGCGGCCTAAATTTTCCGTCTAATAAAAGGATCACAGTCAATCTAGCCCCGGCCGATCTGCGAAAAGAAGGTCCAGCTTACGACCTGCCTATTGCCATAGGCATCCTGGCTGCCTCCCAACAAGTCTGGCCAGACAAGCTTGATGGTGCGCTGGTTGTGGGCGAGCTTTCCCTCGACGGAGCAGTGCGCCATACCAAGGGCATCTTGCCCATGGCGGCAATGGCTCGGCAGCAAGGGTACGACCGGGTCCTCGTCCCGGCCGTCAACGCCGGAGAAGCGGCGCTGATGCCCGACGTCGAAGTTTTGCCTGTTCCAGCCATTAGCGACGTTGTTGGCCATCTGACGGGGCTCAAACCGATCGAGCCTCTGTCCGTTGACCTGACTGAATCCTTTGACAGGGACCTCCAGTATGCGGCTGATTTTGCCGACATTATGGGCCAGGAACACGTGAAGCGGGCCATGGAAGTGTCGGCCGCCGGGGGTCACAATGCCCTTCTTAGCGGGCCACCCGGAGCCGGTAAAACCCTCATCGCCAAGTCGTTGCCGGGGATATTGCCCCGGATGTCCATTGAAGAAGCGTTGGAGGTG
>Ga0209536_100002275_pt1 | contig 31224 bp, 28 predicted proteins | sample DeeMarSeWOR28_12_FD_187461 | JGI IMG/M metagenome (GOLD analysis project Ga0209536, IMG submission 187461) | Marine sediment microbial communities from White Oak River estuary, North Carolina - WOR-2-8_12 (SPAdes) (version 2) | ecosystem: Environmental > Aquatic > Marine > Intertidal zone >... | reverse complement strand
TATCGCTCATGGAGGTTTCTTTACTGCTATTTCACCCATTGTGGCTGAATACTTCGGTATCGGTGCCCATGGTGTGCTTTTTGGCGCTATTGTTTTCAGCGGGTGTTTTGGTGGATCTGTAGGTCCTATTTTGGCGGGACATATCTTCGATGTCACAGGCAGCTACAGTCCGGCTTTCTGGCTCAGCACTTTTATTGCACTCCTGGGATTAGGCTTCATTCTGTTACTAAAACCCATTCGGAAATGCGGTAACGTTCAAATCCAGCAGAATCTGGTTTAAAATTGTATTAAAAGACAACATAAGAGCAAGGCGACCCATTTTCTGGTTCACCCTGCCCTTGGTATTTAGCCATAAAGATTTTCAATCCATCTCATCGCTTCTACGTCTGTCACCTTTCCCAAGTATCGCTGTGTCGTTGATAAAGGAGCATGTCTGGCGTAACGGTTGCGCTTGGTGGTTTGATTATTGCCTTCGGTGAGCCGGGTCGGAAAAAAAGGATCTCATCCGGGGTGATGGATTCCAGATCTCTCTTACCAAACCCCTCTTTGAAGGGACTAAACAAAAATTCATAATTTTTTATGGTATTTTTTTTCGAATTGAAGCTGTGGTACTTTTGACACGAATCTAATGCGTGTGATAATTTCATTTGAAGCCTCCTTTGATCTTTTAGCTGGGTTTAGGGTCCTACCATCAAATAGGATCGATTTTAAGATTGCACTACGAAATGTGTAATAATTTTAGGGAGGCTCCAAAGAATCGATACAGGCACGAAAGACACACTTTTTGACACGCCAAAATGGATTACCTTTCTTGATGATTTACAAAGTCTGATTCCTCGTGCACTGATGTTGCACTGTCGATCCCTGCTTTGAGCAAAATTCGAATTTTTCGCTGATTGATGAGTGTGATTCATGTATCCGTATTATAAACAAGCCGATTCGATAACATCAATGTTATTTACCCTGCTGCAATCACCGGGATTCACCCGCGACAAGTGTTCAATCTTATTCTACAAAAGCAAGATTACTTTGGATGCTTATCTTGAACTCAAGGAAAGGCAATCCAAATTGATCGATTCAGATCTTTATGATGCACGTGCCCAAAAAGTGATATCGGGTGCATTCATGGAGCTGCTTTCCTACCCGCCTGGCGTAATCGAATCCAAATTGTCGGGGACTCACCCCGATCCGTTTATACTGATCGAAAAGAGCTGAGAAATTGAAATAGTGCCATGCTGATCCTATTTAGCCGCATCTGCGACGGTTCTGGTGATTTACTTTGCACTTGCCATTTTATTCCACAATATGGAAAATCATATCACATTACGGTTGACAAACCTGCCAACAAAATACTACGAGAACGAAAACAGCAAGCTGTGCGGTAACCATTTACCGTCTGCCCCGTTGGCACAGAATTTTTTGCCGCTTTCCATAAGGCCGTTCCGAAATATGCCATTGCGCTATAAGTGGTTGCCGGAAGATCGTTGGAATAACGGAACGCTTTTGTACAACCACTATAATTCGAACTGACGGCTGGGCCTGCTCATGAAAATCAACATGTACGCAGGTTCTTCATAAATAGGCAAGCAACCGAATGACTTTGGTTCATTCACCTCAAAGGAGCCTCACCCCGATCGGGTGGGGCTTAAAAACCCATAAAGGAGGAAAGAATTATGAAAAAGGGACTGATTGTAATACTAGCACTGCTTCTTATCGGGACACTTGGCATTTTCATTGATGGAGGGAAGGAAGCAGTAGCAGGCGGAAAAACTATTAAAGTTGGGGTAAACAGTGAAAATCCACCCTGGATTTTCGCAAAAGATGGCAAGATGACCGGCTTTGAGGCGGATATACTTGAAGAGTTTGCCAAGCGTGCCGATTATAAAATCGATTACAAATCCGCGCCCTTCGCCACGGTGCTAACCGGTGTGCAGTCCGGGCAGTGGGATATCGCCATGTCGTCGATCTGGATCAAGGAGGAGAGGGCGAAGGTAATGGATTTTGCCGATCCTTACTACGATTCAGGCATCGGTATGATGACACGCAAAGACGGAATAACCGATTTAAGTCAGATGAAGGGTAAAACCTTCGGGTCAGACACCGGTTCAGCCAATGAAGCCTGGCTCGTCAAATCTCAGGACACATACGGTCCTTACAAGGTAAAGAGTTACGATTATTGGGTAGATGCCGCTCTCGATCTTGAGGCTGGCAGAATAGATGGCGTCGTGGTAGACGATCCTATTGCACTCTACTACATCAAGCAGCATCCTGATTCAGACCTTGTCATGAAAATCTATATTCCAGGCTTCAAAGCCGGTCAGGCCTTGGCGTTTAAAAAAGGGTCTCCTCTTCGGGATGAGTTCAACAAGATTCAGAATGACATGAAAAAGGACGGCACCTTGCTTGCGATTCATAAGAAATGGTTCGGTACTGAGCCCCCCAAGGACAGTTCCGTCATTAATATTGTGCCGCCCTATATGCCGAATCAAAAGCCGAAAATGTAGTATTGCTCTGAATTGATAGGCTTCCTTGACGGCTAACTTGGCCAGGGAAGCCTATTTTTCTTTGTGGTTTAGCCATGGATCCAACTGCCGCACCAACAGACATAGAAAAAAAGTTCATGCGCAAGCACCCGGGCTGGTTTTACTGGGTCAGGCATCCGCTTTTTACCGTGCTGGCTTTTGCTGTTTTAATGGTTTATGCGATCTTTTTGTTGCCAAACAAAGAAACAGCCCCGCCGCTCTGGTTTTATTTCAGTATCAGCCTGTTTATCCTTTTGGTATTGGGATACAGCGGCAACATCCTGGCCGACAGGGGCAAACCCGAGTTGTTGAAAATGATAGTTGCCCTGTTGTTGATAGCGGTACTGTTTTGGCTGTTTTATCTTTATTCAGGTGCGCAGTGGGGCCGGTTGCGTAAATTTTTCTTCAACTGGAAAAAATTGGAGGGCAACTGGTGGATTCTGCGCAACGGTCTGGGCGTTACCCTCTTTCTGGCGTTTATTTCCGCGATCGGCAGTGTCCTGATGGGGTTGATGGTGGCCATATTGCGCGCCTATAATAGCCCTACCTTGAACCTGTTTCTGAAAGCCTATGTTGATATTTTTCGCTCGATTCCCATGATCGTGCTTATGGTCGTCCTGTTTTTTGCACTGCCTTTTGCGGGCATATCGCTGGGCTCACTTTTGTCAACAGTGGTGGCGTTGTCGCTGGGATATGGCGCCTATACGGCCGAGTCCTTCCGGGCTGGTATCGAATCGGTGCATTCCGGCCAGATTGAAGCAGCGCGCTCATTGGGGTTGTCGCGCTGGCAAACCATCCGCAAAATAATTCTGCCCCAGGCTATCCCTGTCGTTATACCCCCCCTGACAGGCAACCTTGTGGCGATGCTAAAAGACACCGCTGTAGCCTCGGTGGTGGCCGCCCCTGAGCTATTGAAACGCGCCCGGGAATTATATACGAGCAAAACCAATCCTACCCCCCTGGTGGCTGCGGCACTGATTTACCTGGCTGTGTTGATTCCTCTCGTTCGCGCTGTGAACATGATCGAAAACAGGCTAAAGAAATAGAAAAGATGGTTGCTATGGATAATTCTGAAAAAATGATCGAGGTTGTCGATCTGCACAAACGGTTCAAGAATTTGCATGTCCTGCGCGGCGTCAGCACGGTGGTCACACGATCGGAGGTGGTGGCAATCATGGGGCCTTCCGGCAGCGGCAAGAGCACATTCCTGCGCTGTTTGAATCGTCTGGAAGAGCCCAGTTCCGGCCACATATATATCGAGGGTGTCGACATCATGGCACCCTACATCGACATCAATAAGGTGCGCACAGAGATTGGGATGGTATTTCAGAGTTTCAACCTTTTCCCCCACCTGACAGCTATTGAAAATATAAAACTAGCACCCATGAATGTGCGCAAAATATCTGCGAACGAGGCCACCGAACGCGGCATGGCACTGCTGAAAAAAGTAGAATTGGAGGATAAGGCCAATGCTTATCCCGAACAGCTTTCCGGTGGCCAGCAGCAGCGTGTGGCCATTGCCCGTGCACTGGCCATGCAGCCACAGATTATGTTTTTCGACGAACCAACTTCGGCATTAGACCCGGAAATGATCGGTGAGGTGCTGGATGTCATGAGGGCCATGGCCAAAGAAGGTATGACGATGATGATTGTCAGTCACGAGATGGGTTTTATCCGTGAGGCCGCTGACCGTATTCTTTTTCTTGCCGACGGGCTGATCGTCGAGGAAGGAACACCCGATCAAATTTTTAGTGATTCGCAGCATCAGCGGACACAAGAATTTTTAAGCAGGATTTTGTAAACTTGAGCTAGGTTAAACGAATATCCGATGACCGCAAAACCGTCTTCAGACAATACGGCTTCTCGTTTGAGTGAAGTCAAAGACAGGATCGGACATGTTCCGCTTATCCGCCGCAATAGCTTCGTATACAGCTTTTTAACGCTGCTGGTTCTGTATGGAGCTTTTTTGCTGCCTCACGACGGCCCCCCCGCAACCGCCGGATTAAGCGTGATCATCTTGTTCTTCCTACTGCTGATTGCATGGGCCGTTATTATTTTTACCGACGAACTCAAACCGGAGTTTCTCAAGACGGTTTCCGTTTTTGCCATCTTTGTGGTTGCCGCCTGGCTTTACTATCGATATTCAACCGCCCGCTGGGGTGAGATGACCTATCTTTTTTTTAATGTAGATATCATAAAAAAGGCCTGGCCAACGTTGGTGACGGGGTTTTGGACCACGCTTTTACTGGCTGTTTCGGCAGCGATCATGAGTACGATCCTCGGGCTTTTACTGGCGGTTTTTCGTTCTTTCAACAATCCGGTATTGAATGTTTTCATTATTGCCTATGTTGATTTTTTCAGAGCCATGCCGATTATCGTGTTGATGATGATGATTTACTACGCCCTTCCGTTCATGGGCATTCGATTGAGCGCTATCGCCTCTGGAATCCTTGCGCTCGGGTTGAACAGTTCGGCGTATGTAAGTGAGATCTTTCGCGCCGGTTTTCTTTCGATAAAAAAAGGGCAGATTGAGGCTGCCCATGCTCTGGGACTCAATCCCATCAAAACCATGCGACTGGTTTTGCTTCCCCAAGCTTTCCGGGTAGTGATACCACCCCTTGTAAGCAACTACGTAGCAAGTGCAAAAGATACAGCCCTCGCATCTTCAATCTCTATCATTGAGCTGCTGAAAGCCGGTTTGTCGGAGAAGTCCTTACTTGCAAATCCCTCCCCACTGATATTTGTTACAGCACTCTACCTGGTCATGTTCATGCCGCTGACCCGGTTTTCCGGATACCTTGAAAAGAGGATGAAAGCAGGCCAACGCCAGGTCCGGTTATAAGCTGATGGCTAACAGGGAACATCGTTTCGGCTTAATTTTGTAACGATGGAGGCATCACGGTTTCTGGGCGGGGGGGTCGGCGCTCACATGTTTTCTCATAGTGCCAAGGGCATCCACAATATGGAATAATGTTTAAGAAAGAAATTGACAGACAATATGGCGAAAGAATAGGAGAGAAATTGGTTTCAAAAAAACATTCAGGGCAACATTATCTAAGATAATTGAATTGGCTGAAAAGGCAATCTCTATGAGTTCGTTTATACCCCAAATGATTCAAGACGCTAGAAAAAGCATACAGCCGCACGTACTAAAGACGCCGTTATTGCACTCCCCTTCACTGAGTCGATTATGCGGTTGCCAGGTATACTTGAAAATGGAGTGCTGGCAGATCTGTGGATGTTTTAAGATTAGAGGCGTTACAAACTTTTTGAATCATCACAGGGATACGGTCATGGAAGCCGGTGTTGCGACTGCCTCCAGCGGGAATCACGCCCTCGCCCTCGCCCGTGCGGCCACCGAATTGAATGTGCCCCAGATCAAGATTTTTTTGCCTGAGAACGCCGATCCGTCAAAGGTTGAGAAAATTAGACTACAAGGCATCGAACCGGTACTTGACGGAGAAACTTTTTTCGAAACGTTTGACATTGCACAGGCATACACCCTTAAATGCGGCGCCTGCTACGTGCACTCACACGCTGACCCTCTGGTTATCGCCGGGCAGGCAACTATTGGACTGGAAATTTTGGAGGAGCTTCCCGATGTGGATGCCGTCATCGTACCTGTCGGCGGGGGTGGATTGATTTCCGGTATTGCAGCTGCAATAAAGGTGGGCGGCAGCAACGTTTCAGTCATCGGCGCCGAACCTGAAGCCTCTCCCGGTGCCTACCTGTCGATGCAAAAAGGCGAACCGTGTGAGCGGATCGAGTTGAAACCTTCGGTGGCCGATGGGCTGGCCGGCGGTTTGAGCCCGCTGCCTTTTGAGATTGCCCACAATCTTCTTGAGCAGGTGGCGCTGGCAGGTGAAGATGAGATTGTTGCTGCCATGAGGGCGTTTTTCTCTGAGGAACAATTGGTCATCGAAGGTGCCGCCTCCGTTGGATTGGCAGTTTTGCTGTCTGGGAAAATACAGCTGCCAGACCAAAAGGTTGTGCTGGTGGTTACCGGCCGCAATATCGATTCCGATCGTTTCCTTTCCATCACCGCACCAAGTGGAGCGTCGAAATCATGACAAAGAAACGTGAAATAATTGCCGTCCCGAACAATAAGGATTTACCTTTTTCGACTGTTGTCGGGTTTGACAACATGGTCTTCGTTTCCGGCATGGTCGGACGGGATCCTGAAACCGGACAAATCGCAGCAGCCGATATCGTTGAGCAGACGAGGCAGACCCTTGCCAACATCGAAGCGCAACTGGCCAAAGCCGGCCTGTCATTGAAAAATGTGCTAAAGGCAACCGTGTTTCTAACCGACATGGAATTGTTTCAAAAAATGAACCATGCCTATGTGGCCTTTTTTATGCCGGATCTGCCGGCAAGAAGCTGCGTCCAGGTAGCAGCCCTGCCGGATCCGGAGGCCCTCGTGGAGATCGAGGTGATGGCTTTCCGTTAGCATCATAAACAAGACGCCTAATAAAATACAAATCAACTATCGAATGAACAAAATGAAACAATACCGCATCATATACCTGGATGCATTTACATCGGAACCCTTTAGCGGTAATCCCTGCGCGGTATTGCCGGAAGCGGAGGGTTTGACGGACCGGCAGATGCAGCAGATTGCCATGGAGACCAATCTATCTGAAACCGCATTTGTTTTTCGTTCCGAAAAAGCCTTCGTAAAGGTTCGCTATTTTATGCCCCACAAGGAAATTCCCTTTGCCGGACACCCCACTATCGCCACCGCAGTGATGCTGGTCCAGGAAGGATTGATTCCCGGCGGGCGGTCAATGGTCGTTATTGACTTCGAATTCAATATCGGTGTTTTACCGGTTGAGATTCAACTGGATTCCGGTGGCAATCCGCTGAAGGCCGTCATGACACAGCAAAAGCCATCGTTCGGACTCACGGTCGCAGGGGAAGATCTGGCAAGATGTCTCGGGCTCGATAAAGAAAATCTCATCGATCGAGCCCCCTTGCAGGTTGTCAGCACGGGGATCCCGTTTCTCATGGTGCCGGTCACTGCAATGGATATCCTTCAAAAAGTACAGATTAAACGGTCCTTATTTCAATCTCTGTTGAAGCGTGTCGGCGTCGATGCGGCCTACTTGTTTTGCCTGGAAGGATTTGAACCGGATGCGGATGCCCACGGCCGCCTGTTTTCTTTTTCCAGCGGACCCGAAGACCCCTTTACCGGATCTGCTGCCGGTTGCATGGGCGCTTATATTGCACACTACGGGCTTTGCTCCGGCCGGATTTTTACGGTCGAGCAAGGGCACCTGATGGGCAGACCTGGTAAAGGAACGGTTGAAACCGTCGGTTCAGCTGAAAAAATCGAGGCGGTAAAAGTTGGTGGCTGTGCAGTAAAAACATTGGAGGGTGTCATTTATGCTCGTTAACGGGTTCATCTTATTTATAAATGCAGCATTTGCAAAAATCATATAACAAAGGAGATTAGCATGACAGAAATTTGGGAACGGGATGCCGAAACACCCGATGAATATCACCATGTAGAGGCGATCCGCGGACGTGAATTTATTATCCGGCTAACCACCGGTGCCGATGTTTTTTTGGCAATTCAAAAATTCGCCATCGACAACAACATTGAGTTTGCAAAAATCCATGCCGCCTTCATGGGGGGATTGCAGCCGGCCAAATATTTAGTCTGGGCTCCTGATACGGACGATCCTGACAACTGGCACAAGGAGGCCGTTGCCACCACCGCTAACTTGAGCATGATACTGGCATTTAGCGGGATGATTCATACGCGGCCAACCAGAGACGGAAAAACGGAACCGTTTCCGGCCATCCATTTCGTAGCCGGCGGTGCCTGGGACTGCCCGACTTTCGGCGGCCACCTGGAACAGGGCAGCATTGTGAAAGGGGTATTGGAATGCTTTATCACCGAGATCAAAGGAATCGAAACCCTGTCTCCGATAGAACGGGTATACGTTGACGATGAGTATCCGGAAAACTGGTACAAAACAAAAACATAAAGCAATTCGATATCTGGTGGGATGATCCGTTCGATGCGGCAACTGATATGCTGGATATTTTTTCAAAACAAGCGGCTTCATCCCATCTGTGATAATTTGAATTGCTTGTTGCAGATAGAAGCCCTGCTGCTTTTATCCGTGCCAGCGGCAATTGTAAAGCTGCGGTCAAAAGTATGTTGGGAGAGCCTTTTATGAAATCGACCATCAAAGTGTTCCAAGTGCTTGAAACCCTTTGCGAGGGCAAGGCGGCCGGCGTGTCCGAACTCAGCAAACAACTCGATATCAAACCGAGTTCCATGCACCGTTTTCTTTCGATGCTTACAAAGTTAGACTATGTCGAGAAAAACACCTCCACAGGCAAGTACTTTGCAACACTGAAGATATTCCAATTAGGCCTGAGCGTGCGCAACAAGCAAAGTCTGATCAGTATCGCTCGCCCCTATATGGAGGAACTTGGCGAGATGCTGAATGAAGCGGTTAACGTTGCCGTGTTTGCCCAGAACAACGTTGTGGTCATCGACAGGGTTCAAAGCTCCGTAACACTTCCCACCAACATCATCGTGGGTCAGCATTTGCCAGCATATTGCACAGCCTTTGGCAAGGTTTTATTAGCTGCCATGTCCGCCAAGGAACTGGACCGGTATCTGAAAGCGGTTACCTTGAAACCCCTTACCGCGCAGACAATAACCCAGCCGCAAGCCCTGCGGGAGGAACTAGAAAAAATCGCCAAAAACGGTTATGCCATCGACAACCGGGAACTGGATGATAACATTCGCTGCCTCTCCGGTCCCATACGGGATGAATCTGGAAAAGTTGTTGCCGCTTTGTCATTCTCAGGTCCGACATCCAGGGTAAAAATGGTACGGCTGAAATCATATATAAAAACCATGACGGATATCAGTGAGCAAATATCACAAAGGCTTGGTTATAAAAAAAAATTACCCAAAAAATAGAGCCATCAGCAAAATTGATAACAGTCGGAGGCGTTTTCGCTGAAACACCGATTCCAGTTTTCGGAATTACAAAAAAGTATAAAGGAATTCATACAGTATGAGTTCAAAAAAAGATCTCAGTCCGCTCCTCAGCCCGAAAACCATCGCGGTTATTGGGGCATCAGAAAAATTCGGAGCAGGATCATTGGTCATCGAAAATCTCCGTACCCTTGGATTTGAAGGTGCCATTTTCCCGGTCAACCCGGGGTATACCGAAGTGCTGGGTATGCCCTGCTATCCGTCTATAGCTGATATTCCGACCCGGATTGACATTGACAGCGTCGCGGTTGTTTTGGGCAGCGGGCAGATCTTACCCATGATTGAGCAGGCTGCTCGGCGGGAAATCCGCGGAGCCTGGGCCTTTGCCAGCGGCTTTGCCGAAACCGGTAACGCCGGGACAGCCTTACAGGATGAACTTAAAAAGCTTTGTGAAGAGAACAAGATTCGGTTCTGCGGTCCCAACTGCGTCGGTTATATCAACCTGCACGATAAGGTCGGAACTTTCAGCGCTCCGATCTCTCCGACCCTTCGAAAGGGGGACATTGGCGTTGTTGCACAAAGCGGTTCCGTAGTGCTGGCTCTGGCAAACAGCAGCCGGGAAATCGGTTTTTCCACGATCGTCTCCAGCGGCAACGAAGCCGTGCTGGACACGGTGGACTACATGGAGCATTTTCTCGATGATCCGCGCACACATGTAATCACCCTTTTTTTGGAAGGCATTCGTCGCGTAGAAGCGTTTAAAGAATGCTGTATCCGGGCCGCTGCCATTGGAAAACCGGTAATTGTTGTGAAAGTCGGGCGTAGCGAATTGTCCCGGAAAACGGTTGCTTCTCACACCGGTGCGCTTGCCGGCTCCGATGAGATCCATGATGCTTTTTTCAAAAAATATGGTGTGATCCGGGTAGATGATCTGGATCAATTGCTGGAAACAGCCGCCCTGTTTTCAAGTTGCAGGGATCGGCTGCCGGCCGGAAAGCGTATCGGCATGGTTACGGTATCGGGAGGAGAAATCGGTCTCATCGGCGACTTATCCCAAAAACTTTCATTTGAATTTCCGCCGCTTTCAGCGGATGCGGCAGAAAAGCTAAAACAACTCCTGCCGGCCTATACAACAGTTGCCAACCCCCTTGACGCGTGGGGCAGTGGTGATTTGAAGCATACCTACCCGGCCTGTCTGGAGATCCTGGCCCGTGAGGACACTATTGACCTTATTGCGGTCAGCCAGGATTCACCACCGGGCATGTCCGACAAGCAAGTGACACAATATTCCGATGTGGCCAGGGCGGCGGTGGAATGCGCCCGGGGAGAGAAGCCGGTGGTTGCATTTAGTCACGTTTCCGGCGGTTTGGACAAGACCATAAAAGACATTCTTGACGAGGGCGGAGTGCCGTTTCTGCAAGGAACCCGCGAAAGCCTGGGGGCTATCGACAGCCTGTTCACCTATGCGGAGTTCCGACGACAGCAAAAACAAGAGCGTCCCGGCGATGGCATCACGCCAGACAATCTGGAATCCCTCAAAGAAATGTACCGCAAGAAAGAGGGGATCCTGAGCTACGCAGACAGCCGCGTGTTGATCGGTGCCTATGGCATCAGGGTGCCAGAGGGCGCGATTCTGCATTCTACAGATGAGGCTGTGGCGGCGGCATTGGAAATAGGGTATCCCGTTGTAATGAAAGGTCAATCTCAGCAGATACCTCACAAAACAGAGGCCGGCCTGGTTCATTTGAACATTTGCGATGAAACGGCATTGCGCAAAACCTATGTCACCATTGAGCACAACATCGAGGCCTTTGACCCGGGCGCCCAACTGGAAGGCATTCTGGTTCAAAAGATGGTGCCATCCGGGGGCGTTGAAACCATTATCGGAGTTTCTGCCGACCATGCATTCGGCCCTACTGTCGTGGTTGGGATGGGCGGAATATTCGTTGAACTTTTTAAAGACTCCGCTCTTCTGCTTCCACCCGTTAGCCGGGATGAAGCCAGAATGGTGCTCGCCGGCCTAAAAGGCCGCAAGTTGTTGGAAGGTTTCCGGGGAAATCCAAGAACCGATGTGGATGAACTCATTGCGGCCATTGTCCAGATCGGACAGCTGTCCGAGGATTTTTACGGTCTTATCACCTCGCTGGATATCAACCCGCTGATAGTATTGCCGGAAGGCCAGGGAGTGGTTGCGGCCGACATTCTCATAGAGATGTCCCCGGCTGCTGATCCTGCAGCCCAGGAATGAAAAAGATGCATGACAGTTTTTTAAATAGCATTTCGATTTTTGAAAGGAGATATGAATGAGAGCCTTGCTTTCAGGCAACGAAGCCATCGCCCGGGGTGCATACGAAGCCGGGATCGAAGTAGCTGCCGGATACCCCGGTACACCCAGCTCTGAAATTCTTGAGAATGTTTCAAGTTACAAAAACATATACTCGGAATGGTCCGTAAATGAAAAGGTTGCCATGGATGCCGCCGCCGGTGCTGCATATTCCGGCAGGCGAGCATTGGTGACAACAAAACAGGTGGGCATGAACGTGCTGTCTGATTCTCTTTTCTATACGGCCTATACCGGTCTGGAGGCAGGTCTTGTGGTAGTGACCGCCGATGACCCCGGTATGTTCAGTTCTCAAAACGAGCAGGATAACCGCCATTATGCCAAGCTGGGCAAATTTCCCTTGCTGGAGCCTGCCGACAGCCAGGAGTGCAAGGATTTAATTATTAAAGGAATAGAGATAAGTGAGCAGTTTGACACACCCGTTGTGGTGCGCACGACCATGCGCACTTCGCATTCCAAATCGGTTGTAGAATTGGGAGGCGATCCGGCTCCACCTGGTGACGTCGGGCCGTTTACCCGCAATATGCAGAAATACAACTGTATGTGCCTGTGGTCAAAAAAGAGACATCCGGTGCTCGAGCAGCGACTTCTGGATCTGGCTGAGTTTGCGGAAACCTACCCCTATAACCGCATCCACTGGGGTGATCGGTCCCTGGGCATTATCGCCAGCGGTGTTGTATATGAATATGCCCGGCAGGTATTCCCGAAAGCATCCTTTTTAAAACTGGGCATGGTTTATCCGCTTCCCGGAAAGAAAATCAGGCAATTTGCCGACGGCGTAGAGAAGCTTTTGATCATCGAAGAATTAGATCCTTTCATTGAAGAACAGGTTCGCGCGATGGGCATTGATGCGGTAGGCAAGGAGATATTTCCCCCATGCGATGAATTGCTGCCCCAGACTCTACAGGAGATCGCAGAGAAACATTCACTTCTGCCTCCTAAGAAGAAAACACCACCGATCACACGTGACGGAGATTTGCCGGGCCGCAGCCCGGTATTGTGTGCCGGCTGCCCCCATCGCAGCACTTTTTACCTTTTGAACAAAATGAAACTTGCGGTGGCCGGAGACATCGGGTGTTACAATTTAGGCACGTTGCCGCCCTTTAACGCTCAGCACACGATGGGCTCCATGGGGGCCAGTATCGGTGTGCTTCATGGTATGGGCAAATCGGATCTTCCGGAACCTGCGGTATGCACCATAGGAGACGGAACGTTTTTTCATGCCGGCATCCCGCCCCTGCTTAACATGGTGCACAACCATGGCAAAGGGACCGTGATTATCATGGATAATAGTACCACAGCAATGACCGGGCATCAGGACCATCCGGGCAACAACTATACCCTGATGGGAAAACCAACCCGGGAAGTGGATATCGAAAATATTGTTCGGGCATTAGGCGTTGAAAAGGTAATCAGTGTGGATGCTTTCAACGTCAAGGCAATGGGCAAAGCCCTCAAAGAATGCACCGCCTGCGAGGGGACAGCCGTGCTCATCGCCAAAGGCCCCTGTGTATTCATTTCCAGAAATCCCCAGCCGGCTTATACTGTTGATGCGGATATGTGCGTGGCCTGCGGTACCTGTGCAAAGGCTGGATGTCCGGCAACCATTAAAATCGACGAAATCAACCCGAAGACGAAAATGAAAAAAGCCGGCATCGACCCGGTATTGTGCATCGGGTGTGATATCTGTCGTCAGGTTTGTCCGACCGGAGCGATTCAGAAACCTGAGGAGAGGTAGAAACAATCTTGGTCTATTTTGTGATAACAATTCATACCGTATAATAAGGAAAACAAATGCCTGAAAATTCGTTTAAATTTCTGATTGCCGGGGTCGGTGGACAGGGAACGGTTCTGGCCAGTGATATTCTTGCCGAAGTAGGAATCCGACTGGGATATGACACAAAAAAATCCGATATATTGGGTCTGGCGGTGAGGGGCGGCAGTGTTGTGAGCCATATTCAATGGGCGCCCAAGGTTCATTCACCGGTCCTCGACGAATATGATGTGGATTATCTGATTGGTTTCGAATGGTTGGAAACCTTGAGAAGAGTCACATATATCAAGCCCGAAGGATTTATCCTTGCCAATGACTGCCGGATTGATCCCATGACGGTGACATCCGGGCAGGCCGATTATCCGGCAAAAGAAAGCATAATGGATGACCTTAATAATGCAGCCGCACATGTCCGCATAATCACCGGGACCCAAACGGCGCTCGATTTAGGCAACGTGTTATGTTTCAACATCGTGGTTTTAGGCGGCTTATCCAAAATTCTGGGAAACGAGCCCGATATCTGGCGGGATGTTATCAAAGACAGAGTACCTTCCAAAATCTTGGAGTTGAACCTTACCGCATATGAAAAGGGGCGTGACTTGATAAAGTAATTGTATGCATTCTTCCGCAAAAGAGGTGTTTATGGATAACAATGAGCCCATTTATTTTACGAGGGGCAACCCGGCCACAAGTGCGTTGCCCATCGAAGACTTTCGGATGTGTGCCGATGCTATTATTCAAAAAGAGGGCAAGGTACTCTTTCAATACGGGCATTATTCCGGATACGGGCCGTTAAGGCAGTGGATTGCCGATTGGTTTGAGGTCGAATACGAACAGGTGTTGATGGGAAATAGCTCGATGGAATTTTTAACGTTTTTCGCTTTCCTGCTTTTGGAAAAAGGCGATACGGTATTTTTGGAAAACCCGAGCTATGACCGCGCCATTACGGCGATGAAGCGCGCCGGGGCCAACGTTGTGGGGATACCACTTGAGCCCGATGGTATAAACCTGGACGCATTTGAAGCGGCCCTTCAAGTATCAGTACCCAAGCTGTTTTACATCGTACCTGATTTTCAGAATCCCACCGGTGTGACGACAGCGCTTGCGAAACGGAATCGAATTGCAGAACTGTCTCGAGAATACGAATTTCTAGTTGTGGAAGACGCGCCCTATCGTTTTCTGCGGTACCAGGGCGAAGATCCTCCGACATTTCTGGAACTGGTTCCGGAGAAAACACTCCATATTTCCTCGTTCAGTAAAATCATGAGTCCCGGAGTACGGGTTGGTTTTTTAATCGGCCCTAATGATGTCATGCCGAAATTGCATAAGTGGAGCGAAGACACCTATATCCACCCAGCCCTGGTTACCGAAGGCATTGTATATGAATATTGCCGGCGCGGCCTTTTGGAACCCAACATTGAAGCACTTAAGTCGCTTTACGCACCGAGAATGGAGTGCATGCTGCAAATGCTGGACCGAAAACTGCAGGGAGTCGATTTCATTCGCCCAGAGGGGGGCTTCTTTTTATCCCTCAATTTGCCAGAGGAGATAAATGGTCGCGCGCTCCAGCTAAACGCCGATGATTTTGGTATCGTGCTTTCCGACGGCAGCGGTTTTTTCACCGATGGGAAAGGCGACAATTTCGTTCGGCTGCCATTTTGCGGTATTTCGCCGGAAGAGATCGAAAAGGGTGTCAGCCGCCTTGCCAAGGCTCTTGACTACCACCGAAGAGGATAAGAGCAGACAGCAGATTTGATCCGTTCGCTGTTCGGAATCCAATAACGCGACAACTTTCCGACAGGTGCAGATGGGATGTGCGCGGACAATCGGTAAGGTTCGTTTTAATTGTTAATCGTAAATCAATAGCGGCATCTGCCCAGAAAAGGAATGATCTCCAATGAAAATTTTGGTTATCAACCCCAACACTTCAATTCCCATGACCAATCAAATTCGAACTGCCCTGGAAGCCATAAAACGGCCCGATACCGATTTATCGGTGACATGCCCGGCTACAGGGCCCGAAACCATCGAATCGGCTTATGATGAAGCCTACGCCATTCCACCCACGCTTGAGCTGGTAAAAAAGGGCAACCAGGATGGATACGATGCGGTGATTCTGGCCTGTTTTTCCGATCCGGGTCTCGATGCAGCCAAGGAGATTTCTGCCATCCCGGTAGTCGGTATCGAAGAGGCAACCTTGCACATGGCAGCCATGCTGGGAGCGAAATTTTCCATCATGACGCCGCGCAAGCAGAGAATCGCCTCGAAAGTCGAGCATGTTCACCTGCGCGGTTTATCCCATTTTCTGGCATCGGTTCGCAGTTTGGATTTGACCGTGGCGGAAACCGAAGCCGACCCAGGCAAAACCAAGCAGCGACTCATCGAAGTTTCAAGAATAGCGGTGGAAGAAGACGGAGCCGAAGTCATCATCATGGGATGTGCCGGTATGGCAGGCTATGCGCGGGACATCGAACATGCCCTGAATATAAAAGTATTGGATCCATCCGCTGTTGCACTGAAAACTGCTGAAGCCATTGCTGATCTGGGGCTTACCCACAGCAAGGTCGGTTTGTTTGCTAAACCACCCGAAAAGATATTCAAGTGAAAATGAGGATAAGATGAAGCTATCTTCACAGATTACGTTTCTCTACTTCAAGGAGCTGCACGGCCCGGCGCATTTTTTTGAGGAGATTCTTGGCCTTCAAAAAGTTGACGACCAGGGATTTGCGCGCATATACAAGATTTCTGGCGGGGCCTTTATCGGAATCGTTGATGAGGCCAAAGGTTACTGTGATGCACCGACGGCTAAAAATGTTTTGATAACACTGGTGACCGAAAATGTGCACCAATGGTACCGGCGCTTGAAGGATGCCGGTCTTGCCATCGACGCTGCGCCCACAATACAGGAAAAGGCCAACGTGGAATGCTTTTTCTTCGAGGGACCTGGAGGGTATGCGTTTGAAGTTCAGAGGTTTTTAAACCCAGAGATTGAGATGCATTTTATGTAGCCGTAATCAGATTGTAGGAATGTAACTATGTATGACCTACTGATTAAAAACGGGAAAATACTAGACGGCTCCGGCAACCCCTGGCTGGCGGCAGACGTGGCCGTTGCAGATGGCAAAATTGCCAGGATCGGTCAATTAGGAGATGCCCAAACCGATCGATCCATTGACGCAAGCGGAAAATTTGTATGCCCGGGGTTTGTAGACGGACACAGTCACTCGGACCTGTTTATCCTGGATAGCCCGATGGCAGAGCAAAAAATCATGCAGGGTATCACAACTGAAAATATGGGTCTCGACGGCATGTCCGTGGCTCCCATCCTGAAGAAGGATATTCCGGGGTGGAAGCGGCATCTGGCAGGGCTGGCCGGCGATCCGGATGTAGACTGGAGCTGGCAGAGCTTTGCTGATTATTTAGATACGATTGACCGGCGCAAAACAGCTACCAACGTCTGTTCCTATGTCGGGTTAGGCACTATCCGGCTGAAGGTGATGGGGATGGATGGCCGCAAAGCCACCGCAAATGAAATTCAGCAGATGGCAAGGATTGCTGCCGAAGCGATGGAGCAGGGTGCCCGTGGCATATCCGCCGGATTGATTTACCCCCCCAGCCAGTACCAGGCTTTGGACGAGATGGTGGCGATCGCAAAAATCGCGAGACGGTACGACGGTATTTTCGATGTGCATATGCGCAGTGAGTCCGATAGGATTGTTGAAGCTATCGAAGAAGTTCTTGAAATTGGCAGGCAATCGGAAATTCCGGTGCTGATCACACATTTTAAGATTAGGGGTAAAAACAACTGGGGCAGAGCGTCTGCATTATTGAAGCTGTTGGATGAGGCCAGGGCCCAGGGTGTGGATGTAACTGTTGCCCAATATCCTTATACGGCAGGCAGTACGGTTTTGCATGCAGTGATTCCGCCGTGGTATCATACCAAAGGACCGGATCACCTGATTGCCATGTTGCGGGATGATCGCGAGCCCATAAAAAAGGATATCCGTGAACGCATGGATTGGGAAAATTTTTCCGCCATCGTCGGCTGGGACAAAATCTTTGTAACCTCGGTCGTATCTGAGGCTAATAAAGCTTTTGAGGGCAAGAGTATCGCTGAAATTGCCGAAGCAAGGGGCGATGAGGATCCTGTCGATGCCGCCCTGGATCTGTTGGCAGAAGAAGATCTGGCCGTTGGCATGGTTAACTTCGGCCTGAGCGAGGAAGATGTCGTCCAGATCATGGCTTCTCCGACCGTAAGTATCATAACTGACGGCCTTTTGGGCGGCAACATGCCCCACCCGCGCGTCTATGGAACCTGCCCTCGCATTTTAGGGAGATATGTGAGGGAAAAAAAGGTGATGAGCTGGGAGGAGGCTGTCCGGAAGATGACGTCCCTTCCCGCCCGGAAGCTCCGTTTGAAGAACAAAGGAATGATTGCAGAACAATATGATGCGGATGTCGTTGTTTTTGACCCCGAGACGGTCATCGACACCTCGACCTATGAAAGCCCGCGGACCTTTCCCAAGGGGATTGATTGGGTGATTGTCAACGGGAAAGTAGTCGTAAAAGATGGTGAGCATACCGGTGCAAGGCATGGAAAAACAATCCGCGATTAAAGGTTGTCTTGTTTGTTTTCCTGAGTCGGAAACAGTATAATGATTTTTCAAGGTTGGCCGGACTATGATTGAAAAAGCAATTGGTATCGTCGGCGGTATGGGGCCGGAAGCGACATTGGACCTATACCGGGAAATCATACGGGCGACACCGGCCCAAAAAGACCAGGATCACCTGCGGGTGCTCATCGACAGCAACCCCAAGATACCGGATCGAACACCGGCCATTGTCGGAGAGGGCGAGAATCCGGTCGCTGCCATGGCAGTTTCATGCCGGGCAGTGCAAAAGGCCGGTGCAGATTTTGTCATTATCCCCTGTATTTCGGCTCACTATTTCCTGAATGAGCTGCAGCAGGAGATTGATATCCCGATCCTGTCCGCGTTCGATGCGGTCAGTGATCACATAACGAACCATCATCCAGAAATAAAGACCGTCGGCCTGCTGGCAACGTCCGGCACCGTTCAAGGCGGACGATTTGCCGAGCGCCTGGCCGTTGATGGCATCACAGCAGTAGTGCCGGATACCGACAACCAGGCAGCCTTGATGGATGCGATATACAAAATCAAGAGTTCCCAGGATTCGGCGACCCGGGCTCAATGCAAGGCCAACCTGATTTCAATCGCAGCCCATGTTGTTGCCCGGGGAGCACAGGGGATCATCGCCGGGTGTACTGAAATACCTCTGGAACTAAAACAGGAAGATCTATCCGTACCGTTTTTAAATTCATTGGAAATTCTGGCAGCAGCAGCGGTAAATTATGCGATCAGCAAGACGTAAGTTGCCGAAATCATTTTTAACGCCTGGGTGCTCTTTTTAGTGGAGTATGCGCCATGGAAAAACAGCAGGCAGATATAATCGTTGCAAACGGCATGGTCGTCAACAGCACCGGCATCGAGCAAAAAGCCGTGGTCATCAAGAGCGGCAAGATTCTCAGCACTCCCGAAAATGCTGGTTCATATGAGGCCGATCGGGTTATCGATGCAAACGGTAAGTTCGTATTGCCCGGAATTATTGACGCCCATTTGCATCCGGTTTACGCGGATCGCATCGACACCCTTTCGAAAGCAGCGGCTACCGGCGGGATTACGACGCTTATCCCATATGTGGGTGCCGTGGCAGCTTGGGGACAGGGTGGAGATCTTGTCGATTCGGTAAAGGCATTTATCGAGGAGGGTGAATCTTCATCCATCCTGGACTTCGGCATCCATTGCACATTTACCCAAAAGGATATTGCCGCAGCGGAAAGATCCATCCCGACCCTGATCGAGATGGGCATTATTTCTTTTAAAGGTTTTACTGCCTATAAAAAGCGCGGCATGAAACTGGAAGACGAAGAAATCCTCAAGATCATGGGATTGATTTCCAAGCACAGCGGACTGTTCGCCACCCATTGCGAGAATGGCCCCATCCTGGATCTATTGGAAGATTCCGCCGTTATCAGAGGCGATGTGAAGCCTGAGCATTACCCGCCGACCCACCCCGGCATATCTGAAGCTGAAGCCGTGTTTCGCGTATTATCACTGGCGCAGATCAGCGGCTGTAAAATGTATCTGCCCCACTTGAGTGCAAAAGAAAGCCTGGATGTGCTACGGTTATTCAAATCATGGAATCACCAGACGATTTATGCCGAAACATGTCCCCATTATCTCGTGTTTACCGATGAGGAACTTAAAACGCGCGGATCTCTTGCCAAAATGTCCCCACCACTGAGACGCCAGGCTGATGTGGATGCTCTCTGGCGAGCGGTTCAAGAGGGTCTCATCGATGTCATTGGATCGGATGCCGCCGGTCATACAATTGCTTCCAACGAGCCATTGCATGATGACATCTTCTCCGCACCGCACGGCATACCCGGTCTGGATACAATGTTTACCGTCACCTACTCGGAGGGTGTGAACAAGGGACGGATAACCTTACCGCATCTTGTAAAAATGACCTGTGAGAATCCAGCCCGAATCTTTGGCCTGTATCCGAAGAAGGGAGCCCTTACAGAAGGTGCCGATGCAGATGTGGTGATCTTTGATCCGGCCCTTTCCTATCGCGTGCCAGAAAAAAATGCCTTTGCAAAGGTAGATTACAGTCTTTATGAAGGCTTAAAATGCCTCGGTGCGGCGACCATGGTTATGCAGCGGGGAAAAATTGTCATGGCTGACGGCGAAATCAAAGCCCAAGCCGGGCAGGGGGTATATCTGCCCGGTGCGCTTGGAGTTGGGTGCAATCCTTCATGAACAACCCATAAAAAATCGCTTCCGATTCTTCACAAAAAGTCAGATATTTTCTACTTGTCTCCCATTCTGCGCTGGTTTCCATCAGGATGGCGCTGACCAGTCGAAGTAAAGAGGCTTCCTTCGGGAACAACGAAACCAATCGGGTACGGCAAAAAGTGCAATAGAGGTCACCCTCTGATTCATATGCCAGATCCGTGGCCTCAAGCATCTTTTTCCAATCTTCAGCATATCACACCCAAACAATTGAAAGGACGTTTTTCTTTTTTCCCCTTCAGCCCACGTAACGCGGGTCGATAACCCCGTGGGCCGGCAACTGCCAGGCGGATAGGTGCGGTGCGGTGCAGGTAATATTCATGGCGTTGTAGAGGTAGAGCCAGGGCGGATCCTCATTCAACAAACGGAAGCATTGTTGGTAAATGGCCTTGCGACGGCTGTCGTCTGTGGTCGCCTGGGCTGTGTCCAGCAGCGTTTCCACCTCTTCGTTGTGGTATCCCTGCCACCAGGATCCCTCAAAGCGAGCATCCACCTTTTCCTTGAGCACGCGGAAGGTGCTCAGGGGTGAGGAATCGAAGACGCACATGTCATGGATGTCTTTGAGCCGAACTTTGTTTGCGTACTGCTCCCGGTCCTCGGTGTAAATGATGTTGATCTGCACGCCGATTTGGGCCAATTGATCCGATAGGGCCTCGGACAGGCGCACCGCTTCATTGGGCAGGGAAGTGGGACTGTCCAGGGTGAGGCTCAGGCCTTCGCTGTATCCGGATTCCTTCAGTAGCGCCTTGGCCCGGTTCGGGTCAAAAATGATGGCCGTATGGCCCGGATCGAACCCGAAATGAACCGGACTGATAAAACCGCTCAGGGGATAGCCGGCACCGTTCAGAACGCTATCGATGAGGGCTTTGCGGTCGACACCCAGGTTGAGGGCCCGGCGGACGCGGGGGTCCTGAAGCGGGCCGCTTTTCACGTTGAAAATGATGATATAAACGGTTGATCCACGCGAACGCACATAGTTCAGGGTATGGTCCTCGAGGGAAACTGTATAGGGCGGGCCTGCGGCTATATGGGCTTTGCCATTCTTAACCATGCGTAGACGCTCGTCCGGGTCCGCAACCAGCAACCATTCGACTGCATCGTAATCCGGCAGGGCTTGAAAATACGTATGGTTTTTTTTTGCTCGAACCCGAACCCCTTGCTCATGTTCAACAAATTCAAAGGGTCCAGTTCCGACCGGCGCGGCCTTGAACCCATCGCCCAGGCGTTCGACGATTTCCGGGGGCAGGATATACCCGGTAACCAGTATGTCCAGCAGGTCGGCCAGGGGCTGAGCCAGGGTCAGCTGGACCGTTTGCCGGTTAAGAATTTCCAGTTCCATGCCGGCCAGGTACTGGTTGTAAACACCGGGGGCACCAAGCGTGACGCCCATATCAGGCCGGGCCATGCGATTGAGAGAAAACACAACCGCTTCGGCGTCCGCGGCTTGACCGTTGTGAAATGTTACACCGGGACGGAGCGTGAAATTCCACGTGCACGCGTCTTCCGATACGACCCATGATTCGGCGAGAGCCGGAACATAATTCATTTTCGGATCATAAGCTACCAGCGAGTCAAAAAGTGATGTGAATATCGTCAGCACATCCTTGGCGTCCGTGCAGTTGTGAGGTTCCTCCATCAAGAGTTTAGATTGCGCAATGGTCAATATTTTAGCCATGATTTCATCTCCATTTTGCTCCCTAATTGTCCAGAAGGTGACAGGCTTCCATGCGATCTGAAACACGCGAAATGAGCCGGGGCCGCTCTTGGATGCACCTGTCAAAGGCAAAAGGGCAACGGGTCTGAAAGCTACAGCCGGGAGGCAGTTCCAGGGCTGTCGGCACTTCACCCTTAATATCCAGAGGGTCGATATGCAACTTTTCGCCCACGCTGGGGGCGGCTGATAGCAGCGCTTTCGTATATGGGTGTCTCGGATTCAGGAACACATCGTCGCAAGGGCCGGTTTCCACCAAAAACCCGAGATACATCACACCGATCCGATCGCTTATATGCCGCACCACGGAAAGGTCATGGGTGATGAAGAGATAGGAGAAGCCGAATTCGTCTTTGAGATCCATCATCAGGTTCAAGATTTGGGCTTGAATCGAAACATCTAGCGCCGAAACCGGTTCATCGGCGATGACCAGCTCCGGTTCAACGGACAACGCCCTGGCGATACCGATCCGCTGGCGCTGACCGCCGCTAAATTGGTGAGGATACCGGTTGACGTGTTCCTTTCCGAGCCCCACACGACTTAAAAGTTCCATGGCTTTCTCACGGATCTCTGCTTTTCCCAAGGCCGCTCCCCCAATTGCCATGGGTTCGGTGATAATATCCAAAACCTTGATTCTGGGATTCAGCGAGGCGTAGGGATCCTGGAAGATCATCTGGACTATTTTTCGTACCGGTATCATTTTTTTGTAATCGTATGAAGTGATGTCCTCCCCGTCGATCTTGATCTGCCCGGCAACGGGTTCATACAGCTTGATAATGGTCTTGGCGATCGTCGATTTTCCGCAGCCGCTCTCACCCACCAGGCCGAATACCTCGCCTCGATCGATTTGAAAGTTTACCCCGTTTACGGCATGAACGATGCTTTTTTGGTACCTGAGGCGGCCGTTTCGAATCTTCAGGCGATCGAAAAAGCCGGGACTGACATCAAATCGTTGCTCAAGCTCATTGATTTCCAACAAGTGATTCATGTGTTATCTTTCTACCGGGTAGTAACAGGCGGCTTTGTGGCCCGGTTCGAGGTCGACCAGTTCGGGGGGCATATCCCGACACCGATCCCTGACATAATCGCAGCGCGGTGCAAACGAGCATCCGGGCGGAAGATTCATGATATTGGGCACCATACCGGAAATTTGAAGGAGCCGTTTTTGTCGGGATGTCAGCTTGGGTATTGAACCCAAAAGTCCAAGTGTGTAAGGATGCCGACAGCGGCTGATAATGTCGTCCCGGGTTCCTTTTTCCACGATGCGGCCGCAGTACATGACTATAATCTTGTCGGTCATTTCCGAAACCACCGCCAAATCGTGGGTAATAAGGATCATGGCCGTCCGGTGCTCCCTGACCAGGCGTTTCATTAGCTTGAGTATCTGAGACTGGATGGTCACGTCCAAGGCTGTGGTCGGCTCGTCCGCAATAACCAATTTGGGATTGGATGCCAGAGCGATGGCGATGATCACTCGCTGTCTCATACCGCCGGAAAACTGGTGGGGGTAATTTTTTAGCCTCGTTTCGGGTTGGGAAATACCAACCTCAGCCAGCAGTTCCATGCACCGCTTTTTTCTCTGTTCGGCGCTCATGTCGCTGTGTAGCTTCATCACCTCTTCCATCTGGTCCTGGATTGTGTAAAGCGGGTTGAGCGATGTCATCGGGTCTTGAAAAATCATGGCGATCTCTTGGCCACGAATTTTCCTCATTTTCCGCTCATCCTGATCCAGGAGATTGACGCCATTGAAACGAATTTCTCCAGATTCGATGCGGCCGGGCGGTTCGGTCAGGCCCATAATGGAGAAACCGACAACGGATTTTCCGCAGCCCGATTCGCCGACAACACCTAAAATCTCGCCCTCGTCCACGGAAAAGTCCACGCCGTCCACGGCTTTGATCACCCCGGCAAACGTATGAAAATAGGTTTTTAATCCACGTATATGTAACAAGGTATCGGTCATGCAGCCTTTAATGCGCTATTTTAGTCGAGGGTTTAACTCATCCCGCAAAAAATCTCCTAGCAGGTTGATTCCAAAAACCAGAAGCATGATGAACGCTCCGGGAAACACGGAGGTCCACCAGAGGCCGCTGAGCAAGACGTCAAAACCGTTCTTTACCAACAGGCCCAGAGATGGTTTGGTAATGGGTACGCCGACTCCCAAAAAACTCAATGACGCCTCAATCAGAATGAACGTGCCGATCTGAATGGTGCTCACGACGATCAGCGGTGTCACGACATTGGGCAGGATGTGCCGCACGATGATCAGCCGGTTGGACAGCCCGGCCGCTTTCGCTGCCTGGACATATTCCTTCTGTTTTTCGCTCAAAGTAGAACCGCGCACGGTTCGGGCGTAGATCACCCACCCGACACAGGTCAACGATATCAGAATATTGTCAATGCCTTTACCGAAAGCGGACATCAGAAAAAGAGCGATCAAAATGGACGGAAAGGATAGTTGCACGTCTGCGATCCTCATGATCACGCCGTCCAATCGGCCGCCGTAGTAACCTGCGATGAGACCCAGGGAGGCACCAATCAGGCTAGAGCAGATCATGGCGGACAGACCGATGAACAAAGAAATGCGCGTGCCGTAAACGATGCTGGCCAGTACATCCCGGCCCTGACCGTCCGTCCCCAGAAAATAGTTCGGGTCTCCTCCGGAAAGCCAGACCGGCGGTTTGTAGGCGTCTGTCAGTTGCAGAGACGCAATTTCGTAAGGGTTCTGCTTAACCAAGGACGGCCCGAAGGCGACGATAAAGACAAAAAATAGGATGATAACGCCCCCGACAATCGCCGAGATATTCCCCCTGAAATTGTGAGCGAATTCGGAGGCCCAGAGTGCCCGGGCTTTTCTCAAAAGGCGTTGCATGAAATCCGCATTTACCTCAACTTAATTCTGGGGTCGATCAAGGTATAAATAACGTCCACCGTAAAATTGATGATCACAAACAAGAATGCCACAAACATCAGGTACACGACAATTACGGGACGGTCGCCCATGTAAATGGAATCGATCAGAAGCTTGCCCATGCCCGGCCATGCAAAAATGTATTCCGTAATGGTAGCAAAGCCGATCAAATCGCCCAGCTGGAGTCCGAAGATCGTCACCACTGGAATCAGAACGTTTTTCAGGGCATGTTTGAACAAGACGCTTCGAAAGGTCGCCCCTTTGGCACGAGCGAATTTAATGAAATCCTGCTTCATGACTTCCATCATGCCGGCTCTGGTAATCCTCAACAATATGGCCAGGGTGGAGAAACAGAGCGTTACGGCCGGCAGGATAATATGCTTAAAACCGTCCGGGGTGAGGATGCTCAAATTGACGCCCATCATCCTCAGGGTGTCACCTCGTCCGGATGAGGGGAGAATATTGAAACGCACAGCCAGGATGAAGATCAGCATCATGCCCACCCAAAAATTGGGGAGCGAGATGCCCAGAAGGGAGCCGGCCATGATCCCCCGGCTGGTCTTCTTCTGGGGATACGCGCCGGCAAATACGCCGAGTGGGATGGCCAGTAAGAGGGCCAAGGTCATGGCCACCAGCACCATTTCCACGGTGGCGGGCATTCGTTCCATGATAAGCCCGAGAGCCGGCTGGCGAAACACGAAAGACCGACCGAAATCGCCGCCCAGAATGTTCTTGAGAAAAATTCCGTATTGCACAATGTACGGTTTGTCCAGGCCCAACAACATCCGGGCGTTGGCGATCTCGTCTTCCGTGGCGTCCAGGGGCACCATCATGTAGGTCGGGTCACCAGTGAAACTCATCATGGTGAAAACTATGATCGAGACCACCCAGAGAACAACCACCATCTGGAAGACACGCTTTATCAAATAGCTAATCATCGTTTTATCTGTTTCGAGTCTCGTTTTTTGCAGCGAAAATCGAAAACCGGGGAGGCGGTGCGCCTCCCCGATGCGAACTATTTCATATCGAGTTCAAAAGTCCAGATGAACTTGTCGACCCGAGGTTTCAGGTCCACGTTTTTCCTGGTAGCGTAAAGATCCTGTTCGTAATGGATCGGGATGAGCACAATGTCTCTGACAGCTATTTTGGTGGCTTCCTGGAGGAACTTGTCGCGTTCTTCAACGCGAGGTGTGGCGTCCGCCTTATCAATCCAGGCATCAAATTCTTCGCTTGCATATGCTCCGCGGTTGGCCTGACCGTAGCCCTTTTTCTTATTGCGGCTATACATCATGGAGTTATACATCCCGCCCGCATCGCCCGACGGCGTATCCCAACCACTCATGATAAAACTCGATTTGTTCGAGGGGACACGGATATAACCAAAAAAATTGGATTTGGGCATGAGGTTCAGGTTGACGGTGATGCCGATTTTGGCCAACATGCCAGCCAGTGCTTGAGCGATATCCTGGTCGTTGACATATCGGTTGTTGGTAGCGTCCAAAGCCATGGTGAAGCCCTTTTCATAGCCGGCTTCCTTCATCAGAGCTTTGGCCTTTTCCAGGTCGAAGGGATATTCTTGGCGAAAATTGAGACCGTCCACGTACCCGATATGGGAAGATGGTACATACTGATCGGAAGGGGTAGCCAGACCATTCATGATGACTTTACCGATGGTGTCCACGTCGATGGCCCGGGCGATAGCCTGACGGACCCGGATGTCTTTCATCGGGTTGAGGGGCAGGTTGATGGTCGGTGATTTCTCCCGGTAATCCAGGGCCAACACGAGGTTCAGCAGACTGGGTCTCGTGATCAAGTTGAATTTGTCATTGGCTTTGATGCGATCCGCATCGCGCACAGCCAGGTCCTGAATCACGTCTACTTCGCCGGTCAAGAGGGCTGCGGTTCTGGTGGCCGGATTGGTAATTGGCCTGAAGGTGACCTTTTTGATCTTGGGCGAGCCAAGGTAATAATCTTCGAAAGCTGCCAGCGTCATATGATCTTCCTTGACCCATTCCACCAGTTTGTAGGGTCCCGTGCCCATTGGCTTGAGGTTCAGCTGTTCATCGCCGACTTTCTTGACATATTCTTCGTTGAGAATATGGAATTCGGAAAGATCCATGTGTAAGACGGCGTAGGGCTTGGGCGTTTTGATCTGCACGGTGTAATTATCCAGCGCCTTTGCTTCGGCAATATATCGGACAAGGTTAGACATGAGTTGATTTTTGCATCGCTCTATCGAGAACAACACGTCCGAGGCCTGCAATTCGTCTCCATTGTGGAATTTCACGCCTTTTCTCAGTTTGAAGACCCAGGTCAGATCATCCTTTAGTTCCCAGCTTTCAGCTAAACCCGGCACGAAGCTCAGGTCGGCGGTCCGCCGCACTAACGTGTCGTAAAAATGGTTAAACATGATGTTGCTCGTGAGTTCGTTGCCCTGTTGTGGATCCACGTGAACCGCGTCGGCCGTCAGGGCGATCTTGATGCTCTTCTCCGCAGCCTCGACCGCAAAGGGAGACAGCATCAGACAAATAAGTGCAATAACGCACACGGCACAACCGCTCTGTTTGAAATAACGCATCATCTTTCTTCCTCCTTCATGGTTTAATACGTCCTTTTATATGTAAACATCATCGACCTTGCGGGTCGACGACGGTATCGTCATGCGGATTGAATTTCAATCTGATAGCCTTCCGGGTCATAACAGACAAAAGCCCTAATTTTGAGCTCGTCGGAGGTTTTCGGCGCTGTCAGTCCGTCCACGCCGCACTCTTTTAAATAAGCGTGCCAGGCATCCACATCCGGAACTCTCATGCAGATTTGCACCGGTTTTACCGGATTCGCCTTGTGCATTCCCCGGGATTCATCCACCAACCCAATGTATCCGCCCGCGGTTACGCCATATATTTTGCACCAGCCTTGATCGATTGCCACCGAAAAGCCCAGCACATTCTCGTAAAACCTTATGGCGGCATCAAGGTCACGGTAATACAAAAATGTGATGAGCTTATCCACCCTGCCCCTGTCGGGTCTGCTTAGCACTTTATTCATTTTCTTGTTTTCCATCCGACGTCCGGGTTTAGTAATGCGTGCTTTTCCAAAAAGGTTCGGGCAATTCGGCACTTTTTTGAAATCCGGTCCGGGCGAGCATCTTTTCGGCTTCCGCCTGGGCTTCGGTCAGTATCGCCGCCTCGTCCACTGTTTGAATTGTGTGGTTCTCCATCACAATCCGTCCGTCCACGATCACAGTTGCCACATCGTGCCCCGAGGCTTGATATACAAGTCTGAGAGGCTCCTGCCAGAGGGGATATAGGTGTGGCTTTTTCGCGTTAATTAAAACCACGTCAGCCTTTTTCCCTTCTTCGAGCGAGCCCAGTTCAGTATCCAATCCCAGTGCCTTGGCAGCGTCGATGGTGATCATTTCAAAGGCCTTACCCGCGGTCAGCACGTCGGCATCCCTGAAGTGGGATCGGTGGAGCCACAGCCCGATGCGCAGTTTTTCCAAAAGGTCGTAGCTACGATTCGGCGCACTCGCATCCGTACAAAACGCCACGTTGACACCGCGTTCCAAAAGCTCGACGACCGGGCACCGTGCGCTGATGTAAGCGTTGGTCATCGGGCCGCTCAAAACGTGGGTACCCGTGTCCGCCAGAATTTGTATCTCCTCTTCGGAAATTCCAGACACATGCGCCAGGGAAAGATGGGGTCCCAGAATGTCAAAGTGCTTGAAGGCATATAAAATGTCACCCTTGTAAGCGTGTCCGTGAACAGGGACGCCGAATTCGTCGGCGATGGCTTTCATGGCCGCGTTTTGCTGAACAAGCTCTTCACGCGTCAATCCCTCCCGATACCCGACCCCGGAAGGCGTGGGGTAACAGAGCGTTAAGCCGCGGTTACCGCCGTGAAAGCGTTTGACCGCCGCTCTGGTGCTTGCGAATGAATCCGCATGGGAAAGGGTTTTTTCAGGGCCGCATGTGTCGCCCTCCCAATCTACAAACCTTTTCGGATAAGGCGGATTGGGCGGACCGATTCCCAGGATGTCTCTCACCCCGACATCCACCATACCCTCCACATGGGCCTGGGCATATATCAAATCGTCATAGCGGGGATAAGAGCCCAGCATACTCATGCCGGTCGTCACTCCGAATTTGAGACGCTCAAGGCCGGAGAGTCGAGCTTCAGCCTTCCAAAAATCAGTTGTTGTGCCCCTGAAATATATGGTTTCCATGAAATCATCCCAATCGCCGGACATTCCGATGCCGCCTGTGCCCAGAGTCTTGGTCAATCCGTGGCCAGCGTGGGCGTGGGAGTCAATAATGCCGGGGATAACTATCCGATCGGTGCCATCCAGGATCTTTTTCGCAACGAAATCTTTGGCCTCATCGGCCGGGCATATTACGCGAATACACCTTTGGTCGATCCCGACCGTGGCATGTCTAAGCACGCGCCGCTGTTCGTCCATTGCGATAACGGTGGCGTCGCGGATAAGGATGTCGAATTCCATATCAGTTCTCTCAATTTTGCCGGCATATCAATCGGCAGCCAAACCAGGTGCCATCCTCATATGACAGCCTGTTGATTCGAAAGGTGCTCTCCTTATAGATAGCGAGAGCGATGGAAAAAATCCATCCGATTTGGGCGATGCCCAAGTAGCCCGGACAGTTCATGGCCTAACCGCAGGGTCTGCCTGACCGAGTTAAATTGAAGGCCAAGAATCCTGGTTTGTAAGCTCAGGGAATTACATAGTTCTGGGTAGGAATCCATCTCGGGCTCCTCGTATCTAGTCTTTCTGCCGTCAGTTTGTCAATTTGTTTTTTGAAATTTTTTGCCACATTGTGGAATACTATGAAAATTACACGGAGGGAGTTTTGAGAGAGGTCCGTTCTATTTTTACTGGTATAAAATCCGAGATCTGATGCAAGCCGCCAAATTCTGCATGCTGAAAGGTCTAACCGCAACTTGGTCTCATGATAGGTCACAACCTTGTACCCGGAGCATCCCAAATTTCATCATTGGGCACGCAACCTTTCGTTTTGGCTGGCACGCTATTTTTTTGTATCATCCCATTCAATTTGCAAGAATTCCAGCCTAACATAGCTGCAAAAGCCTGGCTGATCTTTGGATAGAATTAGCGTATTTCAGAATTAAAGAAGAGTGGTTGAAGCGACATTTATTCAACTTATGGAGGTCGTCATGCAATATTATTCACATGCCACTATGTATCCGACCGTGTATACGGATGAGCAATTGAAGCGGATTGATCACCCGGCTCTGCTGTTAATCGGTTCCGAAGATAAAATCTATAACCCGAAAAGCTATAAGACGTGCGCAAAGACGGATTCCCGACCTTACAGCCTAAATCATTCCAGACGCAGGTCATCTTCTGCATATGGATCGGCCCGATATCATCAACGTGCGTATCTTGAAATTCTTGACCGATCGCTAATTCCAGGATTAACACGGCAGCCCGGGAAAGGCGTCTCCTGCAGGGGCCAGAAGTCCTCGAGAGTTTTAAGACCTGCAGGGCATCCTTGCCGAACAACAACTAATTTTCAGAATATCATTACCATAGATTAAAAAATTGGTGGCCGCTATCTCTGTTCGGCATGACGTTGGACTGCTGCTGAGTATCCATGATAGCTATTTTGGGGGGGAAATTAAGGACGTCCCGCTTATCGAGCAGGATAACGCGAGTTCCCTAGCCAGAGGCAAATAATTTTGAGAGGCCCTCTGCGGCGGCCGTTCTCTATTGGGTTCAGGACGTCCGTTTCAAAGGCAGGGTCCAATAATGAGTCACCCATTAAGATGTTACGCCTGTAACCAGACACCCATAGATATGTTCACTTTTTCTTACAGCGCATCTCGGGGCTTCCTAACTTCCTCAAATTATTACAAGCGACTGAATTTGTTTAATATAATTTTCCATGCATTTTCTGTTTTTTTCCGATTTTAGCAGATTTTGGAAAGTTTTTCTCACCCGGATTCTCACACGACTGATGCCCATTTTCACACATTTTTTAGATAAATCAGCCCTACCCTCATAAGCCGCGTCTCAATACCTTTCTTAGCGCTTCGTCTGCACTTCGAAATGAATGCCCTCCTGCTTTTGAAGATGCGCAATAATTTCAA